>Ga0209415_10020012_pt1 | contig 10440 bp, 11 predicted proteins | sample PeaSoiSIISIP2007_FD_187696 | JGI IMG/M metagenome (GOLD analysis project Ga0209415, IMG submission 187696) | Peat soil microbial communities from Weissenstadt, Germany - SII-SIP-2007 (SPAdes) (version 2) | ecosystem: Environmental > Terrestrial > Soil > Wetlands > Peat | place: Germany...
GGCTCTTTAGCGCCGAGGCGCCGCGAATTCGTCGGGACGCCGCCGGTTTTGGCAGAACGAACCCAATTTCGCGCAAGCCCTTACAGGACCCGGCTTTTCTGGCGAATCCAGGGTCCCCATGCGCAGCGATAACGCAATTGAGCGGGGGGCTTGCCCCCATTTTGCGGAACGAAGCCAATGGCGCGGGGCGCCGGGCCGTTATGTCTGAGAGGCCGCTTGGCGTGATGACCTTGCCGCTTGAGCAATGGCGAACTATCCCGCTCCATTATCGCGCTGGTCGTGGTATTGGCAGCGTGCGAAAGCGGGCTAGGTTATAGCGAACAATCCTGACCTGTGACTTTAATGCTTGAACCATAGGAGCTTTTCGCGATGGCGCCATTCGTCTTCCTGATAGCGCTCGCAACGCCTGTGCCGAATGTAGACCCTGAGAGCGTTTGTCGCAGCGTTCGTTCAAATGCTCTTCCTGGGGAAATGGCAAGCGCCTATGAGAACTGCGTCAACGAAGAGCGCGCGGCACAAGAGCAGGTCCGAAAAAAATGGACGAAAGCTCCGCCGGGCGAGCGCTCTAACTGCGCGCCGATTAAAGGGATTCCGTTCAGCTATGTCGCCACGCTGACTTGTTTAGAAATGCAGCCCGGAGGCGATCTCGCCCCCGCGAAAACGAAGTAACCATCGGCGGCTCATTGGGGCAACGCGGAACTGCGCGACTGAATTTCGGGAGAGCGCTGCGTCGACGCGGTTGCATTTGCGGCCAGAGTGCGATGATCTGATCGTGACAGCCGCCGCCCATCGCATTTGCGAGAACTTTAGTTTCGGCGGCGCGGCGAATTTCATGGAGAGGTCAGCTTGCCGCGCCTGATGCTCGGGCTTGGCGCCCAGCGCCACGACGCGAGGGCGCGCGACATCGCGATTGCTCGCCGCGAAGCGTCTGATCCGGATCGTCAGGCGGCGCCGCTCGCCTTTTCGATGAGGAACACGATCCGCCGCGCCTCATGCTCGGTGATCGCGACCCGATCGCCCGTTTCGCGGATCAGATTGGGAATGTCGAGGACCGCGAGCGGATCCGTGCAATGGACCTGCAACAGATCGCCCGGCGTCAGCGCTTTCAGGGCCTTGCGCGTCTTCAACACCGGCAAGGGACAATTCAGCCCCATCAAATCGAGTTTCTTCGTCGCCATGCCGCCCAAAATGACGGCGCGGGCGCGCATCGTCAACCGGCGCGGCGTCAATGACCGATGACCTCGCCGCGACGCTTGGCGTCGTATTGGCGGGCGGGCTCGCCCGGCGCATGGGCGGGGGCGACAAAACGATGGCCAAGGTCGGCGGCCGCGCGATGCTCGCGCGCGTCGTTACGCGCCTCGCCCCCCAATGCGACGGGCTCATCCTCAGCGCCAATGGCGATCCCGCCCGCTTCGCGTCCTTCGGCCTGCCGGTCGTCGCCGACGCCGTCGAAGGATTCGCGGGTCCTCTGGCCGGCGTGCTGGCGGCGCTCGACTGGGCCGCCGCCAACAGGCCCGAGGTCGGCTGGGTAGTCAGCGCGGCCGGCGATTGTCCTTTTGCGCCGCGCGACCTCGTTGCGCGGCTGCGCGCGGAGGCGATGAGCCAGGGCGCCCAGCTTGCCGTCGCGGCCTCGGGCGGGCGCGCCCATCCGACGGCCGGCTTGTGGAGCGTCGCCTTGCGCGGGGATCTGCGCGAGGCGCTGGTCGTCGAGGGTTGCCGCAAGGTCGACCGCTGGACCGCCCGCCATCGCCTCGCCACCGTCGCATGGCCTACCGCGCCGTTCGACCCATTCTTCAACGTCAATACGCGCGAACATATCGCCGAGGCAGAACGCCTCGCGGCTCTTGACGGCGGTTGAGCAGCGCGCCGATCGAGCGTCTGCTGACTCTGGCGTCGCAGCCGCCAGACGCTCACTTGAGCACGGTTCTGAGCGCCAAGCACACGAGCCCAAAGAGCACGACGCTCGCGCTGTAGAGTCCGACGAACCACAGCAGCTTGCGCATCAGTGATAATGCGTTTCGCCGCCGACCTTTCCGCGGAACAGCCAGTAGCTGTAGCCGGTGTAGGCCAGGATGATCGGCAGCAGCACGACGGCTCCGGCAAGCAGGAAGCCTTGGCTCGCAGGCGGCGCGGCGGCCTGCCAGATCGAAATCGAGGGCGGCGCGATCAGCGGATACATGCTGATCCCAAGGCCCGCAAAGCAAAGCACGAACCAGCCGAGCGCGCAGAGGAACGGCGTAAGATCGTGCTTGCGCGAGAGGCCCCGCCAGAATCCCCAGGCCAGCAGCGCCACCAGCGTCGGCACCGGGGCGGTCAAAACGATGCCCGGCCAGCCGAACCAGCGTTGGGCGAATGTCGGGTTGAGCATCGGGGTCCATAGACTGACCACCGCGATGAAGGCCAGCACCACGACGCCTAGCGACCGGGCGTGACGCCGGCTGCGCTGCTGCAATGGCCCCTCCGTTCGCCAGATCAGCCAGCACGCCCCCAGCAGCGCGTAGCCCGCCACGACAGCCAGGCCGCAGAGGATGGTGAAGCCGGTCAACCAGTCCCACCAGCCGCCGGCATAGGCGCGATTTTCGATCCTGATGCCCTGCAGCAGGCCGCCCAGCGCAAGGCCCTGGCACAGGGCGGCGATCGCCGACCCCATAAAAAACGCCATATCCCACGCCTGCCGCCCGCGGCGGGACGAAGCGCGGAAGCGGAACTCGAAGGCGACGCCGCGAAAGACGAGCGCCAAAAGCATCGCGATGATGACCGGATACAGCGCCGGCATGATCGTCGCGTAGGCGAGCGGGAAGACCGCGAACAGCCCGCCGCCGCCCAGCACCAGCCAGGTCTCGTTGCCGTCCCACATCGGCGCGATCGAATTGACCATCAGGTCGCGCGTCGTATCCTCATGTTCGACTGCAAACAGGATGCCGACGCCGAGGTCGAACCCGTCAAGCACGACGTAGGCGAGCACGGCGAAGGCGAGCAGCCCAGCCCAGATCAGCGGCAGATCGAGATGCATGGGCTACTCCCTCGCCGCCGAAGCTTGGGGCTCGCCGACCGCCAGCCCCGGCGTGAGGCCGGCGGCATGGATCGGCGCGCCCTCCGCCGGTCCCGCCTCGCCTGGTCGCGGGGGCTTGGCCATGAGCCGCAGCAGGAACATGACGCCCGCGGCATAGACGATCAAATAGACGACCACGAAGGACGCGAGCGAGGTCGCCACCCCCGGCAGGCCGATCGGCGAGACGCTGTCGGCGGTGCGCAACAGGCCGTAAACGGTATAGGGCTGGCGTCCCACCTCGGTCGTCACCCAACCGCTGAGCAGCGCAATAAAGCCGGCGGGCGCCATCGCCACCATCAGCCGCTGCAGCCAACGTGCGCGATACAGGCCCTCGCCGCGTCGAAACCAAAGGCTGGCGAGGCCGACGCCGGCCGTCAGGAAGCCGAGGCCCACCATGATTCGGAAGGTGAAGAATATCAGCGGAGAAAACGGCTGGTCGGCGCGCGGCCAATGCTTGAGGCCGGGAACCTCGCCGTCGAGGCGGTGGGTCAGGATCAACGAGCCCAGATAGGGGATCGCGATTTGGTAGTCGGTGCGCTGCGTCTCCATGTTGGGTATGCCGAACAGAATCTCGGGCGCGCCGCGCTCCGTCTCGAAATCGCCCTCGATCGCGGCGATCTCGGCGGGCTGATAGGCGAGCGTATTGAGCCCATGCAGGTCGCCGACCACGATCTGCGCCGGCGCGACGAACGTCGCCATCCACAACGCCATGGAGAACATTGTCCGCGCCGCCCGATTCTGCGCGTCGCGCAGCAAGTGATAGGCGCCGACGCCGCCGACAAGGAAGGCGACCGATAAATAGGAAGCGAGCACCATATGCGGCAGGCGCACGAAGAATGACGGATTGAAGATGATCGCCCACCAATCCTCCGGTATGAAGCGGCCGTCGGCGTCGATGGAATAGCCGGCCGGCGTCTGCATCCAGGAATTGGCCGACAGGATCCACGTGGCGGATATCAATGTGCCCAGAGCCACCAGGAAGGTCGCGGCGAAATGCAGCCCGCGCCCGACCTTCCGCATGCCGAACAACATAACCCCCAGAAACCCCGCTTCCAGGAAGAACGCCGTCAGCACCTCATAACCCATCAGCGGCCCAATAATCGGTCCCGCCTTGTCGGAGAACGCCGACCAGTTGGTGCCGAACTGATAGGACATGACCACGCCGGAGACGACGCCCATCGCGAAGCCGATGGAGAATATCTTCAGCCAATATTGGAACAGATCGAGGTAGACCTGCCGTCCGGTCCTCAGCCATAGCGCCTCCAGCACGGTCAGGTAACTGGCCAGCCCGATGGAAAGGCTCGGGAAGACGATGTGGGAGACGATGGTGAAGGCGAACTGCGCGCGCGCAAGGTGAAGTGCGTCGAGCGTAAACATGGGTCGTTCGCCTCGATGCGGAAGGGGTCGCGGGCAGGCCTTGAGAGACAGATTACCGACTTGCGCATTCGACGCCAACAAATTGCCTGCAGTCCGCCGAGCGGACAAGCCTGCGACGCGGCGGCCGCGGCGGAACCCGATCGGGAACTCAATCCGGGATCGTGCGGCGCGCTTGCGTCGGCGCCAATCTTGCGGCAATAAGGGGCGCGCGTTAGGAGTGTAGCTCAATTGGCTAGAGCACCGGTCTCCAAAACCGGGGGTTGCGAGTTCGAGTCTCGCCTCTCCTGCCAGCGCTTTGGTCCAGATTGTCCCCATATTTCAAATCGTTGATTCAAAGGCGCATCGACCCTGCCGCGCTTCGCCATGCTCGGCCGCGCTCCGATCCGGGGCGCCGCGTCAGCGCTGAGCGCCGGCCGGGTCCTCGGACCGATCCAGGTAGTGCGCCGTCGGCGTCTCGCGCAGCCGCTGCGCCGCGCTCTCCGGCGTGATGTCGCGCTGCGGCGAGCCGAGCATCTCGAAGCCGACCATGAACTTGCGCACCGTCGCCGAGCGCAGCAGCGGCGGATAGAAATGCGCGTGGAAATGCCATTCGGGATGCGCCGCCCCGTCGGTCGGCGACTGGTGGAAACCCATCGAATAGGGAAACGCGGTCTCGAACAGATTGTCGTAGCGGATCGTCAGCGCGCGCAGGATTTCGGCGAGGCCCCTGGCTTCCGCCGCGCTCAGCTGGTCCATCGCCCCGAAATGCCGAAGCGGCAGCAGCAGCGTCTCGAAGGGCCACACCGCCCAGAACGGCACGAGCGCCACGAAATGCTCGTTCTGCTCCACCAGACGCTCGCCGGATGCGAGCTCAAGCTTGAGGTAGTCGCACAGCAGGCAGCCCTGGTGTTCGGCGAGGTACGCCATCTGCGCGGCCAATTCCTTCGCGACCTCGTTCGGCAGGCTGCGGCTGGCCCAGACCTGGCAATGCGGGTGCGGGTTGCTCGCGCCCATCATCTCGCCGCGGTTCTCGAATATCTGCACCGAGCTGACCGTCTCGATGCCGCCGAGCGCGCGGTACTGCTCGGTCCATTCCCACACCACCCGCTCGATGTCTTCCACCGCCATGCGGGCGAGCGTCAGATCATGGCGCGGCGAGAAGCAGATCACCCGGCAGACGCCGCTCTCGGGCTGCGCCACGATCAACCCGCCCTGATCGACGGCGTCGCCGCCGGCGTCCGGGCGTAGCGCCGCGAAGTCGTTGGTGAAGACGAAAGTGTGGGGGTAGTCGGGGTTGACGTCGCCGTGCGCGCGCCGGTTGCCGGGGCAGAGATAGCAGCCGGGGTCGTAGGCGACGGCGGCGGGGCGCGCCGGCCGCTCGGTCTGGCCTTGCCACGGACGCTGCGTGCGGTGCGGCGACACCAGCACCCATTCGCCGGTGAGCGGATTGAGCCGGCGGTGGGAAACATCCTCGAACAACGTCACGGGCGCCGCCTTCTCCCTAATCCGTCACGATGCTGACGCCGTCGCCTGGCGAGCAGACCAAAATCTCCGGCGTGATCCCGGTCGCCGCGGCGTAACCCGCGGCGAGGCTCGCGCAGAACCGCTCGACCGCGTCGGCGCGCACCATGCTCACCGTGCAGCCGCCGAAGCCGCCGCCGGTCATGCGCGAGCCGAGCACGCCCTCGACGCCCCAGGCGAGGTCCACGAGGATGTCCAGCTCGCGGCAGCTGATCTCGTAGTCGTCGCGCATGCTGCGGTGCGACTCGTTCATCAAGCGTCCGAATTCCTCGACCTGCCCGCCCTCCAGCGCGGCGCCGGCGCGCAGCACGCGGTCGTTCTCGGCGACCACGTGGCGGCAGCGGCGCAGGGTCAGCTCGGGCAACATCGCCACATGCGCCGTCAGCTCGGCCATGCTGACGTCGCGCAGCGCGCGGATGCCGGGCAGCGCGGGCTTGAGCAGCGCCACGCCGCGCTCGCACTCGGCCCGCCGCAGGTTGTACTCTCCTCCCGCCAATTCGTGACGCACCATCGAGTTGCAGACCACCAGCCGAACCGAGGGGTCGATCGGCGCCAGCCGGAACGCCAGGCTGCGGCAATCCAGCAGCAGCGCATGTCCCGCGGCGCCGTGGCACGAGACGAACTGGTCCATGATGCCGCAGCGCATGCCGACGAACTCGTTCTCGGCGCGCTGGCAGCACAGCGCGAGCTGCGTGCGGTCCACCGCCAGGCCGGCGCAGTCGAGCAGGGCGTAGCCCGTGGAGACCTCCAGCGCCGCTGATGAGCTGAGGCCGGAGCCGATCGGCACGTCGCTGTCGATCAGCAGGTCCGCCCCGACCAGCCGATGGCCGACCCGCTCCAGCATGACCGCGACCCCGCGCACATAGTCGCTCCAGTCGCGCCGGGGGCTCGGGGCGGGATCGTCCAACGCGAATTCGACGGTTGCGCCGACGTGCAGCGAATGGACGCGCAGCCGCCCGTCGCGCCGCGCCGCCGCCGCCACAAAGGTCGACAACTCAAGCGCGGCCGGGAGCACGAAGCCGTCATTATAATCCGTATGCTCGCCGATCAGGTTGACCCGCCCCGGGGCGCGATACAGGCGCGGCTCGCCGGCGAACGCTTGCCGGAACCTGTCCTTCAACTCCGCTCGGCCGACCATCGCTCGCTCCACCGACCCATGAGGGATGCTAGCAGCCCGTCGGACCTGAAGCCAAGCGTCGGCGGCGCGTCGGCCGGCGCGTCACGAGGCCGCCTCGCGCGGCAAGCTTCCGGAGCGTTCGCGCTGCGCGCGTTGCAGGCGATCGGCTCGGCGGGCCCGTTGCCGGCAGAACGCCGACAGCGGTCGGGAGGACGCCTCTGCGCGCGTCCCCCTGCGCCGGGCGCCCGCCTTGGCGATCTTGATCGACCAATGTCGCCAGAAAAACCGCGCCGATCCAAGGCTCTTCGCAACGTGAATTGCTGGGTCGTTGACAAAGCCGCGATCCTCATCAGGATGAGAAGTCCGTCGCAGCGCCGACGACGATCTCTCTATTCGGTTGCAGACAGACAATGTAACTTGACCAAATAACAGAAAATATGGTTTTTGCGCATAAGGAACCGTGCGAAAGAAACGTCGCCTGTCGACGCGTGAAGACAGGCGGGGGAACGGAGCTTCGCGTCGACTGCGAAATCCGCTCGTGACGGTGACAGGGGTGGAACGATGGGGGCGCTCGAGGCTCAAGCGTGGCTGTGCGCAGCGAAGCATCCGCCGGCCGCCGGGACGGCCCGCGGAAAGGTTGCGTCCGGCGAGTTCAGGAGGGTGTCCGTTCAGTCGGGTTCGGCCGATCCCGACCGCTCCGCTCCGCCCGCGCCGCTGAGCCAGGCGACGGCGGAAGCGGCGACGAGCCTCAGGCACAAGGACAGTATGGCGTGAACCAGCCTCTCGCGGCCGCCGTCACCGCCGTCGAGCCCGCCTTTCGAGACATCGTTCGGCTCGAAGGCGTGCATAAGTATTTCGGCGCCGTGCATGCGCTGAACAACATCAACCTGGCGATCGGCAGGAACGAGATCGTCGGCCTTATCGGCGACAACGGCGCCGGCAAGTCGACGCTTATCAAGGTCATGACCGGCGTGACGGCGCCGAGCGCCGGGCGCATCTTCGTCCGCGACAAGGAGGTCAACCTCTCCGACTACTCGGTGCGCAGGGCGCACAGTCTTTCCATCGAGACGGTCTACCAGGACAAGTCGCTCGCTGAGAAACAGCCGCTGTGGCGGAACTTCTTCGTCGGCCGGCAGATCACCAACCGGTTCGGCTTCATCGACTTCAAGCGCGAGAAAGAGATCGCCAACCAGATCCTGATCGACGTCATCGGCTTTCGCGGCGTCGGCATCACCGTCGATTCGACCATCGGCAATCTCTCGGGCGGCGAACGCCAAGGCATCGCGATCGGTCGCGCCATGCACTTCAACGCCGACCTCATCATCCTCGACGAGCCGACCGCGGCGCTGGGCGTCGCCGAAGTGCGCAAGGTCATCGACTTTGTCGGGCGCATCAAGACGTCCGGCCGCGCCTGCATCTACATCGAGCACAACCTCGCCCACGTGCACGAGGTCGCCGACCGGCTGATTGTTCTCGATCGCGGCGCCATCGTCGCCGAGATCCTTCCCAAGGACATGTCGGTGATGGAGCTCACCGAATACCTCATCCATCTGCAGCGCAAGACCTGAGGCGGCGGAAAAATGGAAAAGAGCGGCTCCATCTCGATTTTCCAGCGCTTCGAAGGGCTGCCCATCATCATCGTCTTCGCGTTGTTGCTCGCCCTGTTCATGTACACGGCGCCGACCGTGTTCCTGCAGCCCTTCATCTATACGACGTTTCTGTCGACGCTGCCGCCGCTTATCCTGCTCGCCATCGGCCTCACCTTCGTCATCGGGGCCGGCGAGATCGACCTCTGCTTCCCGGCGATCATCGCCTTTTCCGGCTTCGTCTTCGCGGTGCTGTTCAAGGAATACAACCTCGGCTGGATCGCGGTGGTGGCGGGGCTCGCCTCCGGCGTCCTCGTCGGCTTCGTCAACGGCGTGCTCGTGGCCAAGATGGGCATTCCCTCGTTCATGGCGACGCTAGCCACCCAGTTCTTCTGGGCGGGCATGGCCACGGTGCTTTCCGGCGGCAAGTCGTACGCCCTGCGCGAGGCCGAGCAGAGCTCGGTATGGCAATGGATCGTCGGCCGGCCGTTCGCCGACAGTCAGACGGCATGGCTGACGCAGGTGCCGCTGCAGGCGCTGTGGACGACCATCATCGTCCTCTTCCTGTGGCTCATCCTCACCCGCCATCGCTTCGGCGAGCACGTCCTGTTCATCGGCGATTCCAACGAAGTTTCGCGCGTCGTCGGCATCGATGTCGATCGCGAGAAGATCAAGCTTTTCACGCTGATGGGATTCCTCGCCGCCTGCGCCGCGATCATGCTGACGCTGGAGAACAAGAATTTCTTCGGCAATCAGGGACAGGGATACCTGCTCACCGCCATCGCCTCGGTGCTGATCGGCGGCACCTCGATCTTCGGCGGGCGCGCCACCGTCATCGGCACCGTGTTCGGCTGTTTCATCATCGGGATGGTCGAGGCGGGCCTCGTGGCGACCGGCCTCACCGGCGCCTGGGTGCGCACGGTTCAGGGCCTGATCTTCCTGATCTCGATCATTTTCTACCTCTACGCCGACGAGCCGCAGCGCCGTCGCACCTTCTTCGCGCGCCTCGGGCGCTTCCAGGGTTTCGGCCGCGTGCAATCGGCCGAATGAATGCCGCCAGCTTCGCCAAACGGCGCAAGGGCGGCGAGTTAAAGGGAGAGAAACAGATGAAACGGTCCAAGATCCTGATGGCGGGCGCCGCGGCGGCTGCGCTCCTTGTTGGCTTTGGCACGGCCCTCGCCGCCGATCCCATCGGCAAGGGCCTCACCATGTACATGCAGATGGGCGGCAACGCCGGCGATGGCGCCACCCTCGCCCGCCAGACCGGCGCGTCCGAAGCCGCCGCCGCGTTCGGCGTCGAACTCAAGGCGCAGTTCTCGGCCTGGGCGCCCGAGACGATGATCAACCAGTTCAAGGAAGCGGTCGCCGCCAAACCGAACTGCATCGAGATCATGGGCCATCCCGGCAACGTCGCCTTCCATGATCTGGTCAAAGCCGCAGTCGACCAGGGCATCGTTGTCACTGACGGCAATGCTCCGTTGAGCGAACTGCAGAAGGAATTCGGCACCAAGGGCTTCGGCTACGCCGGCGTCGATCTTTGCGCCGGCGGCACGCTGACCGCCAACGCCATGCTGGCGCAAGGCCCGAAGGCGGGCGACCAGGCGGCGGTCTGGGGCATCTTCAGCCAGGCCGAGCGAGGCGTATCTGAGAAGTGCCTCGCCGACACTCTGGAGAAGGCCGGCCTCAAAGTTGATCGGCTGGACATACCTCAGGAGGTCAACAGCGACCCGTCGCTCGGCATCCCGGCGTTCGCGGCCTATATTCAGGCCCATCCGAACCTGAAGGCCATCGGCCTGCAGCACGGCAGC
>Ga0209415_10020013_pt1 | contig 10440 bp, 11 predicted proteins | sample PeaSoiSIISIP2007_FD_187696 | JGI IMG/M metagenome (GOLD analysis project Ga0209415, IMG submission 187696) | Peat soil microbial communities from Weissenstadt, Germany - SII-SIP-2007 (SPAdes) (version 2) | ecosystem: Environmental > Terrestrial > Soil > Wetlands > Peat | place: Germany...
GGCCATAGCTCAGCTGGGAGAGCGCCTGCTTTGCAAGCAGGAGGTCGCCGGTTCGATCCCGGCTGGCTCCATTTTCTAGAAGGTCATAGCCTTCCTGATCGAACCGTTGAGGTGGAGTGCGCAAGCTTCACCAAACTACCTCTCGTCGTGAGCGGCGCCTGGATCTGGACTGTAGGCGTACTCTGGTTGTATGGCGATGTCAGGTTGGATTGCGAGCTACACGAGGATTGTGCTCGGCTTTGGGAGAGGAGTCGTGGAGCAGGCCCGTCGCGCTCGGCGCCGGCGCACGCCGAGGTCCAGTTCGGTACTCGTCGCGACCGCGGCCTTTGCCGTCACTCTCCTCGCCTGCGGTTCCACACCGGCGGCGCGTACGTCGGCTCAACCATCGACGTCGTCCGCGCTCCACACATCGGTCCAGCCGCCTTCGTCCTCGCCGACTGCCACTGCCCGAACAGCTGTGCAAGCCCGGCCTCAGCGGAGTCGCATCGACGGGATCGTCAATGTCGCGAAGGCGAGCTATCACTCTGAGACCAAGGGCGCGAAGCTCTTGCAACAGCTCGGGCGCATCGCCCGCGACGGTATCCTGCTGGACGCCCTCAGTAGAGGCGACGTGGCCGGCGCTCAGGCCGAGGCGGACGCCCAGTTGAGGAGTCCGGCCAACCATTTCGACCATGTGACGCGCATCAGCGTGATTCGCGGATCGAGGGTGCTTGTCAACGCGACAGTCAACAGCGACGGGGTGTTCGTCGTCGCGCCGGGGGGTCGTGTCCTGCGGTTGCATGGTCGCCTTCTGGGCACCCTCCTGGTCTCGATCCAGGACGTGACCGGTTACGTGAAGCTCGTGCACGACCTCACGGGCGCCGACGTCGTGGCTCGCGGCGCGAGTGGGCGCGTGCGGACATCGGTGGGCGCTCCCTCTGGTGTTCGCCTGCCGCCGTCGGGGCATATCACGATCGCTGGACGCGGATATTTCGTGCGATCGTTCCACGAGGTTGGTTGGGGCAGCGAACCGCTCAGCAACGAACCGCTCACGGTCTGGATACTCGAGCGAGGCTGACACACGGGCGTCGCGAGCGCGGTGGCGCCGCTACCGTACGCCCCGTGCGGGTGGCGACCTGGAACGTGAACTCAGCCAAGCAGCGGTTGCCGCGGCTGCTGCCCTGGCTCGATGAGCGCCAGCCGGATGTCGTGTGCCTGCAGGAGACCAAGCTCGCCGACGACGCCTTCGATGAGCTGCTCAGAGACGAGCTCGCCGGCCGTGGCTACGCGGTCGCCCGCCACGGTGAGGTGCAGTGGAACGGCGTGGCGATCCTCTCTCGGATGGGGGTGGAGGACGTCGTGGCCGGAGTCGCCGACGCGCCGGGCTTCCCGCATCCAGAGGCGCGTGCGGTGTCCGCGACCTGCGGCGGGATCCGAGTGCACTCCGTCTATGTACCGAACGGGCGCGCGCCGGACTCCGAGCACTATCACTACAAGCTCGCCTGGCTGGCCGCGCTCCGGGAGGCCATCAGCGCCGAGTCGCAGGACGCGACGATGGTATGTGGAGACATGAACATCGCGCCGGCCGACATCGACGTGTTCGATCCGGACGCCTATCTCGGCCAGACCCACGTCACGCCGCCGGAGCGGGCGGCGCTGGCGAAGCTAGGGGAGCTGGGCCTGCGCGACGTCGTGCGCGATCACTGGCCGACAGAGCGCGTGTTCACCTATTGGGACTACCGGGCCGGCATGTTCCATCAAGACCTCGGGATGCGGATCGACCTGGTGCTGGCGAGCGCCACGGTCGCCGGCAGGGTTCGGGCGGCATGGGTGGACCGGCAGGCCCGCAAGGGCACCGGGCCGAGCGATCACGCCCCTGTGATCATCGATCTGGACGAAGCGCCGGACGGGGACATCGGACCGGTCGTGCCGCCGCCCTCCGCTCCAGCCGCCAAGCGAGGGTCGGTCAAACTGCCCCAGTCACCGTGACCGCGCACTAGACACACGAAGCGCCGGCGGCTGACCGATCGCCATGCGATCCCAGCCCGGCGAGTACCTTGTACACCGTGGGGCCCTCGTCCCCAGTTGACTTGATCACCGCGGTCTCTACCACGAGACGGCGGCGGGTGTTCTCGCCCGCGAGACGGCAGCGGATTGACCGTGGGCTGTGGCTTGCGCTGGTGCTCGGCCTGTGCGCCTCGGGTCCGGTCATCGCTGCGACGATCCACGCCCTGATAGACGGCTGGCTCCCCGCCGGGGATCAGGCAAACATCGCAACACGGGCCTACGACGTGTTCACCTCCCGAAGCTCGCTCGTGGGGTTGCACTCGGACGCCAGCGCCGCGATCAACCAGCCGGTGTACAGCCTCGGACCGATGCTGTTCTGGCTGCTTGCCCTCCCCGCGCGCTTCGGAAGTCCGGGATGGATGACGCTGACGGTGGGACTCGTCAACACAGCTGCGATCATCGGCATCGTCGTGCTCGCCCGCCGCCGGGCCGGCCACGCGCTCATGTTCATCACGGCGGTGGCGCTCGTCCTCATGTCCCGCTCGCTTGCCCCGGAGGTGCTCCACGACGTGTGGAACCCCTCTGCCGGCGTTTTCTCGTTCACGCTGCTCATCTTCCTGTGCTGGTCTCTTGCCTGTGGCGAATATCGCCTGCTCCCCGTGACCGTCCTCGTCGTGAGCTTCGTCGTGCAGTGCCAGCTCGCCTTCGTGCCACCCTGCCTCGGACTCATGGCCGTCGGGCTCGGCGGCCTGGTTGTGTCGCTCAGGCCTTCGGCAGCCGGCTCGCGCGCGCAACCGCAACGCAGGAGAGGAGCTGTATGGCGGTGGACGATTGCGGCGCTCGTCGTGGCGGCTGCCTGCTGGACGCCTCCGCTGATCGACCAGATCGAGGGGAAACCGGGAAATCTGACCAACGTCGTCAGGGTCGCGACGGCAAACACGCCCAAGCTGGGCGCCGTGGTCGGATGGCACGCCGTGGTTCGAGCGGTCGGCGTTCCCCCATGGTGGCTGAGGAATCCGGCTTCGCCGTGGGACAGAAAGTTCGAAGTCCGCACCTCCACGAGCACCCTCGCCACCGTCTCGACCGGGCTGATCCTGATGGCGCTCCTCGGCATTGCCGCGATCGGCGTCCTGCGCCGGCGCGCCGAGCTGTGGGCCGGCGCGCTCATTGCGCTTGCGCTGTGCGCCGGTCTGTTTGCCGTCGCAGAGGCGACACCGACGAAGCGAGTGCTCGCGGAAACGCTGGGATACACGATGTGGTGGGGCTCGCCGGCCGGGATGTTCGTGTGGGTGATGCTCGCCTGGGCGGGCGTGTCCGTGCTTTCGCAGCTGGCGCCTGCCCGCGGGCGAGTCCCGACCCTGGCCTGCGCAGCCGGTGTCGTCCTCGCGGTGGCGGCCGCCGCGGCAGCCGTTTCCCTCGCGGAGCGCCCGGACTACCACTCGCCCGAGTACGGTCCTCTCGCCAAGTTGTACGCGGGCCTTCAGCGGGGCGTCCCCGCACGGCGAACGGTCATGCTCGTTGGTTACCTCGGCAACAGGACGTTCCGCTTCAAAATGGCGGCTCGTTTCGCGCTGGTGCGCCGGGGAATCCGGCCGCTGTCACCGGGCATAGACGTGCGGCTCGGAAGCTGGTACGAGCTCGATCACCACCGCTACGACTGCGCCGTGTACGTCCAGGACGGAAGCAGAAACCCAGCGCACCTGGCAACGGCGGTCGCGCGCTTTAACTTTGAAGACGGCACGGGAACCTACCCGGTGACGGCGTGGGTGTCCCCCGCGGGATGTCCACGCTAGGGCGCCGCGCGCGGCAGCGACAACGCGTTAACCACCGCGCTACCCCAGCCCGAGCGCGGCCGCGACCTCTGGATCGGCGAGGCTGTCAGCGAGCAGGTCGCTGCCCGGCAGCTGCGCGCCGGTGAAATAAGGCACGCCGATCACATACATCCCAGCCGCCGCGGCCGCGGCGACTCCCGTGGGGGAGTCCTCCAGCGCGGCGCACGCCCCCGGCTCGGCGCCCAGGCGCCTGCACGTCTCCAGGTAGATGTCGGGCGCGGGCTTTGGCTTCTCGACATCCTCGACGGACACGACCGCCGCGAACCGCCCGTCCAGCAGTCCAGCTCCGGTCAGCGTGCGCTCTACGAACTCTCGCTGCGAGTTCGACGCCACGCCGACCGGCACGCCCGCCTGCAGCAGCCGCCCCAGCAGCTCGAGCGCGCCGGGGCGGGGCGCCACCCCCGCGAGCGCCTCCTCCATCACCAGCCCATGCAGCTCGTCCATCAGCGCCTCCCCCTCGCCTTTCAGGCCGAGCATCGCTTCGAGCTTCAGCGCCGCGGCCGCCCGCGCGGAGCCGATCAGCGAGCGCTTGTGGTCGAGCGTGAACACCTTCCCGCGGCGCGCGAACAGCGTCTCCTCGGCGCGCGTCCACGCGTCCTCGGTATCGAGCAGCAGCCCGTCGTTGTCGAACACCACCGCCTGCGCCCTCGTCTCCATCGAGCGCGGATGTCTACCACACCGCTCGGCGCGGGCCTGCGCGTGGCGTCCTACGCCCCCGATCCGCCTCGGCCCGGCATGCGCGGCGCGCCGGGCGGCGCGCGCAGTCATTCGCGCAGCGCGACCTCTTCGCGGCAGAACTCCCCGTGCGATGATCGCCCGCATGCCCAACGACGGCTCGCTCATCCCACGATACGGCCGGGCGCGGCGCGATTCCTCGCTGGCGGTGCTCGAAGGACTGCACCCGCTCAAGCACGCCCTGCGCTTCGGCGCGAACGTCCTGGACGTCGCGTGCTCGAACCTGGACCGCCTGGAGCGCTTGGCGTCCGGGCTCGCGCCCGACGTCTGCGCGCAGATGACCTCGCTCGCGCGCGAGATCCCTGCGGACGTGTTCGCCCAACTAGCCCCGCTGCCGCCCTCCACCGGCGTGATCTCGCTCGCCGAGCGCCCACCCGTCGACCCGGCCGCGGCGCTGGCCGACACGCGCGCCGCGCCGATGGTCCTGCTGGAGGATCCGCGCGACCTCGGCAACCTTGGCGCCTGCGTTCGCGTCGCCGCCGCCGCCGACGCCGCCGCCGTCCTCACCACCGGCGGCCACGACCCCTGGCATCCCGACGCGCTGCGCGGCAGCGCCGGCCTGCACTACGCCCTGCCCGTATCGCGCCTGCCCGGCGACGCCCTACCGCCCGCGCTCGATCGGCCGCTGCTCGCACTCGACCCCGCCGGCGACCCGTTCGATCCCGCCGCGCTGCCCCCGCGCGCGATCCTCGCGTTCGGCACCGAGCGCCACGGGCTCACCCCCGCCCTGCTCGCGCGCGCCGACGCCCGGATCGCGATCCCCATGCGCCCGGGCGTGTCCAGCCTCAACCTCGCGACCTCCGTCGCCGCCGTCCTGTTCGCGTGGCGCCTGTCTAGCCCGCGGCTTCCACGCCGCTGAGCAACTCCCAGTTGCCCCGCAGCGCCGCCTGCGCGCGCGCCACCATCCGCTCCGCCGCCGCCTCGGCCTCTACGTCAGGCCGCCCGTCGAGCAACGTCTCGATCAGCTCGCCCGCCTGGCGCGCGTGCTCGACGTCGAGGCGCTCGTGCAGCGTGAAGTACTCGACCGCCGGGCCCTCCGCCGTGTATCCGTAGTGCTCGGTCAGCCCGTCGAGCTTTGTCCTGGCGATCTCCGGCTGGCTCGCCTCGATCGCGTACAGCACCGCCAGGTGCTCCAACACATCCTCACCCGCCGTCCACGCCGCCGCGCACGCCCGCGTCTGCGCCGCCGGCCCGCGCTCGATCGCAGGAGCGGGGGCGGGAGGAGTGTGCTCCGCGCCCTCTGCTCCTGTTCGCGCGCGCGTCGCGCGCGCGAACTCGTCCCACAGCGCCACATGCGCCGCCTCCTCCTCGGCGTGGCGCTCCAAGCCCGCCCGGTGCTCGGGACCGGCCTCGGCCGCAACCAGCGCCGAGGCCTGCGCCAGCGCAACCACCGCGTACCGATACTCGCCGGCGTAGCAACTCAGCTCATCCGTGCTCAGCTCGCCGGCACTCCAGCGCTCGTAGAAAGGGTGTTCAAGCACATTCGTCGCACCTCGTGCCTGATCGAGCCTGCTCAGTACGTCCATAGTCGGTGATCCTCTCTCTCGTGCTCGGTAGGAGTGCCGGTATCCAGCCGCCCGGTTTGTCCTCGGCGCTTGGGGGTATCGCGAGGTGTACGTCGAAGTATTGCGGACGTAGCGGAACGATTCACTCCCATCCTGGACACACGTCCGCCGTGTGTGCGAATGTCCACAAGGGGGACGAGCTCGACGAAGGGTCAACGGATGATTTCGCCAACATCCATCGTTGTCGTGGTACTAGTGCTCGGTGCGATCGGTCTGAGCGCGCTTCTGGCGCTGTCCCTCGGCAGGGCCGCCGCGCGCGGTGACGCGGAGCTCGAAGACCGCCGGCGGCGGGCGCGCGCGGAGCGCGAGTCCTCAATCGCCGCCTCGCGCGAGAGCTACGCGGGATTGGCGCGCGCCCAGTCGACGATCGCACCCGAGCCGTCGAGCACCGTGCCGTCATCGAGCAGGAGAGCCGGCACCCAGCGGTTGCCGGTCAGCTCGCTCACCTCGCGCCGTCCGCGGGTGCGGTTGAACACGCCCGGCAGCGGCGCCAGGCCGTAGGACTTGACGATCTGCGGCTCATACCCCGCATCCGTCAGCGCCAGGTAGGCGTTGCGGCAGGGATGTCCGCCGGGTCGCGGCGTCGCAAACGTGCCCCAGCAGACGTACAGCTTCACTTGCCGCTCGTCCCCCCGAGCTCGACCGCACCGGCACCGGCGCTCGCGGGGGCCGCGGCTGACTTGGCGGGAGGACCGGAGGTGACCACCGCCATCGACGCGGCCGCCAGCACCAGCACCGCCGTAACCGCGATCACCGCCCGCTCGCCCGCCGCGCTGCCGGGGAAGTCCGGTTTACGCATGCCGAGCCCGACGGACAGGACCAGCGCCCACACGACCAGCGCGCCTCCGGCGATGTAAAAGGGAACTTTGCTCTTCTCCGCGCCGATAACCGGCGCCAGTTGGATCGCCACCGCGTGCATCCTCCCGCGAGCCTATACGATCGTGCGGTGCCCGATGTCCTCCGCACGCCCGAGGAGGCGTTCGCGAACCTGCCCGACTTCCCGTTCACGCCCCACTACCGCGACGTCGACGGCCTGCGCCTGGCCCACATCGACGAGGGCGAGGGTGCGCCTGTCATTTTCATGCACGGCGAGCCCACCTGGTCGTTTCTGTGGCGCCAGGTGGTTCCGCCCGTGCGCGACGCCGGATATCGCGCCATCGCCCCGGACATGGCCGGGTTCGGCCGCTCGGACAAGCCGACCGACATCGGCTGGTACTCCTACGAGCGCCACGTCGCCCTCGCCGCGAGCATCCTCGACGATCTCGACCTGCGCGGGGCCACGATCGTCGTGCACGACTGGGGCGGGCCGATCGGGCTGCGCCTGGCGGTCGAGCACCCTGAGCGCATCGATCGCATCGTGACCCTCGACACGGGCCCGCTCACCGGCCGTCAGCGCAGGAGCGACGCGTGGCTGGCGTTCCGCGACTTCGTCGCCCGCACCGAGGACCTTCCGGTCGGCATGCTCGTGCGCGGCGGCTGCCACTCAGACCCTGGCGATGAGGTCATCGCCGCGTACGACGCCCCCTACCCCGACGCCGCCTCCAAGGCCGGCGCGCGCGCGTTCCCCGAGCTCATACCCATGACTCCCGACGCGCCCGGCGCTGCCTCAGGGCGGCAGGTGCTGCACGCGCTGCGCGACGACCGCCGCCCGATCCTGATGCTGTGGGCCGACTCCGACCCCGTGCTGCCGCTCTCCGTAGGCGAGCGCTTCGCCTCATCGATCGGCCGTCCCCCGCCGCGCGTGATCGAGGACGCCGGTCACTTCCTGCAGGAGGATCAGGGTCCGCTAATCGGCGATCTGATCGCCGAGTGGCTCACCGCCGAGCCGGCGGACTGACCCTCCGGGCGCTCAGGAACCCGTCTTCTCGGCGATCCGCGCGGGCTCGTCGGACCCGGGCTCGGACCCAGGCTCGGAGGAGGCGGCGCGCAGCTCGTACGCGGCGCGCACTTTCGTGTCCGGGTCAGCCAGAACTCTGTCGGCCTTCATCGCCCGCGCCATCCCCTCCGCCAGCCCACGCGGCAGCAGCGTTCCCAGCTTAGTCATGCGTTTCGAGGACTTCGGCACCCACACGTCGACCGTCCCGTGCTGGAGCGCGTCGACGATCGCGTCGGCCACGTCGGTCGGCTGCAGCTTCTTCAGCCCTCGCGCCTGGTCCAGCCCGCCACCGAGCTCAGTGTTGACGACGAACGGCATCACGTAGCTGAGCTGAACGTCCGTGGCGCCCATCAGGCGCAGCTCGCCGCGCACCGCCTCGGTCAGCCCGACGACCGCGTGCTTGGTCGCGGAGTACGTGGCGACACCGGGCGTGCCGACCTTGCCCGCCAGCGAGGAGATGTTCACGATGTGCCCGCGCCCGCGGGAGATCATGCGCGGCAGGACGAGCTTCATGCCGAGGATCACCCCGTGGAGGTTGATGTTCACCATCCGTCGTGTCGCCAGGTCGTCCTCGTCCAGGAACCTGCCGACGGGCATGATCCCGGCGTTGTTGATCAGCACGTCCACCGGCCCGAGCTGCGTCTCAGCGTCCTCCAGGAACCGTGCGAAAGACTCGCGCTCGGTCACGTCCAGGCTCAGGGCGACGGCTGTCGGCCCCAGCTCGGAGGCGGTCTTGCGCGCCACCTCGATGTCGAGGTCGCCGACCGCGACGTTCATACCCTTGCGCGTCAGCGCCTGCGCCGTCGCGCGCCCGATGCCGCGTGCAGCGCCGGTGATCGCGGCGGTCTGGCCCGCCAGGATGCGCGATTGTCTGGCCATCCGGCTAAACCTAGCGCACCCCTGCCGTTCAGCACCTTCGCCGCACCTTCGCGGCTCGCGGCGGGTTCTAACGGATGGGAGAGGGTACCGGGTCCGGGCGAATCACGGCATCGCCCGGACCCCATACCTCGGCGGACTCTGAGGGAGTAGGCTGAGAAGACATGCCCACGTTCGAGCATGACGGCCAGAAGATCGCCTACACCGAGTACGGCGGCGGGCCGGCGGCAGTCGTAACAGCCTCGGGCCGGCGAGCGCGGACCGCCAAGAGCGCACCCGCCGCCGGCCGGCCGCTGATCCTTGTGCACGGGCTGCTGCTGTCCCAAGAAATGCACCGACCGCTGGCGAAAGCGCTCGCGGCGCGCGGCAACCGCGTGATCACCGTGGACCTGCTCGGCCACGGCCAGTCCGATCGCCCGCGCGACATGTGGCGCTACTCGATGGGCTCATTCGCGGAGCAGCTGCTCGGGTTGATGGACCATCTGGAGCTCGAGCAGGCCGCGGTGATGGGCACATCGCTGGGGGCGAACGCGGCGCTGGAGGTCGCCGCGCGCGCGCCCGAGCGCCTGCGCGGGATGGTGATCGAGATGCCCGTCCTCGACAACGCGCTGCCGGCCTCGGCGCTGACGTTCACCCCGATCCTGCTCGCACTCACGTTCGGCGAGCCCATGATGAAGCTGCTCGCCCACGGAGCGCGCGCGGTGCCGCGCAAGCTGCTGCCCCACTACGGCAACGTCCTGCTCGACACCGTCCGCCAGGAGCCGGGGCCGGGAGGCGCGCTGTTGCAGGGCCTGTTCTTCGGGCGCATCGCCCCCCATCGCAGCGAGCGGCGCACGTTTACGATGCCCACGCTCGTACTCGGGCACAGGCGCGACCCGGTACACCCGTTCTCCGACGCGGGCATGCTCGCCTCCGAGCTGACCAATGCGCGCCTGCTGGAGGCCGACTCGCTGGTCGAGCTGCGTCTGAGCCCCGAGCGGCTGACCGACGAGATCGCCTCTTTCCTGGATGAGATCTGGCGCCCGCGCCGCGCCGCCCGGCGCACCAAGAGCGCCAGCTGAGCGCGGGCCGCACGCGGGGGGCGGGACTATTCGGCGGCGAACAGTTCCAGTTCGTTCACGCTGACACGCCCCGGCGCCTGGGGTGTTCCGACCGCAGACCGCGGCGCCCGGCTGATCCACAGCGTGATGAACCGGAACGGTTTGCCCGAATCACGCAGCTTGATTTTAGTCGTGCGCTTCTTCGCGTCCAGCGACGGGCTCAGCGCAATCCAGGCCGGGTCGGTGATCGACGCCGGCAGGGTGTTGCCGTTGGCCCCATACACCTGCACCGTCATGCCCGGCGTGGAGGTGATCAACTTCAGCGCGCCCACCTTCTGCCCGGTCTTCAGGTCGATCGCGAGCCCCTGCGCCATCTTGGGCGCGACGGCAGGGTTGACCTGCGCGGTCCAGCCGGTGCTCGTTTCGCCGTCGATCGCGAGGGTCGGGTCGCCGAAGTCGCTCGCCGGGTAGCCGTACGGGTTGTATGTGCTGGCGGCGTTCGTGTCGAGCAGGATCGGGGTCGGTTCGGG
>Ga0209415_10020014_pt1 | contig 10439 bp, 12 predicted proteins | sample PeaSoiSIISIP2007_FD_187696 | JGI IMG/M metagenome (GOLD analysis project Ga0209415, IMG submission 187696) | Peat soil microbial communities from Weissenstadt, Germany - SII-SIP-2007 (SPAdes) (version 2) | ecosystem: Environmental > Terrestrial > Soil > Wetlands > Peat | place: Germany...
CGTCACTCGACGCATGTCGGTCGCCTCGGCGCATATACCGAGCGTGCTGCGTCGCAAGGGATGATCGCCGTGGTGACGTTGGGTTTCGCCGGACCCGGAATCGGCGGAGTCGTCCCGTTCGGAGGCAAGCGCGGCTTTCTTTCGACGAACCCGTGGTCGTTCGGCTTTCCCACCGCAGAGGGACCGCCGTTCGTCTACGATGCCGCGACGTCGGCGATCCCCGAGGGCAAAGTGGTAGCCGCGCTAGCGAAGAACGTACCCGTCCCTCCCGGGACGATCGTCGACAAGGACGGCAATCCAACGACGAATCCGAAGGACCACCACGACGGCGGCAACCTCTTGCCGCTGGGCGGCGAGTTCTTCGGCCACAAGGGATTCGGTCTCGGCCTCGCCGCCGCGATGATGGGCGGCCTGGCAATCATCGACGATCCGGAGCCGCTCCTGCCGGCCGGTCCGCGCAGGATCCCGAACCCGCACGGCTTGATGGCCGGCGTCTTCGTCCTCGCGATCGATCCTGATTTGTTCGGCGGACGCGAGCGCTACGCCCAGCTCGTCGCGGACAACTTGAACGCGCTTCGAGCGCAAGAGCCGGCGCGCGGTTTTACTGCGGTCGTCGCGCCGGGCGAGCTCGAGGCACGCTCGCGCGAGGCGCGCCTGCGCGATGGCCTCGAGATCCCGGCAACGATTTGGAATGAGCTCACCGACCTCGGGAAACGCTATGGCATTGAGCCCGCCTAACGACGGGCGGCCGTTCCTCATCGCGTTCATCGTCGCTTGCGCCTTTTTCATGGAACAGCTCGACGGGACCGTGATCGCGACGGCGCTCCCCCAGATGGCGCGCACGTTTCACGACATTCCTGTCAACGTAAGCTTAGGGATGACGGCGTACTTGCTGACTCTTGCCGTCTTCATACCGGTGAGCGGGTGGATGGCCGATCGTTTTGGAGCGCGCACGATTTTTCGCAGCGCGATCCTGATCTTCACGCTCGCCTCGATTCTGTGCGCCTTTTCCGAGACGCTGTCGCAGTTCGTCGCTGCGCGCGTCGTACAAGGGATCGGCGGCGCGATGATGGTCCCGGTCGGCCGTCTGGTCGTGCTGCGCACCGCTCGAAAGCGCGAGCTCATCCGCGCGATGGCGTTCATCACGACGCCGGGTCTCGTCGCGCCGGTCCTCGGACCGCCGCTCGGCGGATTCATCACGACGTATGCGAGCTGGCGCTGGATCTTCTTCTTGAACATCCCGATCGGGATCGCGGGCTTAATTCTGATCGCGCTCTTCATGCCCAATCCCAGAGCGGACGAGCACCGCCCGTTCGATACGCTCGGTTTCATCTTGACCGGGACCGGATTAGCCAGCTTGATGTACGGAATCGAACTGGTCGGGCGGCCGGACACGAACTGGCCGATCGCGCTAATCTTCTGCGCGATCGGTCTGATCGTCGGATCCTGCGCGTGGATTCATCTGCAAAAAAGCACTAAGCCGCTGCTCGATTTGAGCACTCTGCGCATACCGACGTACGCGACTCCGACGCTTTGGAGCGGAATACCCTATCGCATCGTCATCGGAAGCACGCCGTTTCTATGGGCGCTGATGTTCCAAATCGGCTTCGGCTTGAACCCGTTCCTTGCGGGCCTGCTGATCATCGGTTGCGCGATCGGTGACGTCTCGATGAAGGCCTTCAGCACCCAGATCCTTGCGCGGTTCGGTTTTCGGAACGTCCTAGTGACCAACGGGCTCTTGATCGCGGCACTCGTCACCCTATCGGGAGAATTTTCGCGCGAGACGCCCCTCGCCGTCATCTTCGTCGTCCTAACGGCAGTCGGAGTGTGCCGATCCGTCCAGTTCACGTCGTTCAACGCGCTCGCGTACGCCGACGTCCCGCAAACTCAGCTGAGCGCTGCCAGCTCGCTGGCGAGTACTTTTCAGCAACTCTCGTTCGGCATGGGCATCGCAGTCGGCGCGCTCGCGCTGCACGGTGCGGTCCTGCTGCGCGGCGGTGCAAAAGGGGTACTGACGGTCCCGGACTTTCACCTCGCGTTCGTCGCGATCGGCGGCATCGCGCTGCTCTCAACGCTTCCGCTCTTACGCCTCGCGCCGCAAGCCGGCGCCGAGATTAGCGGGCATCTCGCCGGAGTCCCCGCCCCGCGGTGAGATCACAACCCGGCTAACGCACCGCTTTTGCGCGCCGTCTCTTCCCAGTAGGTCCAGTACTTCGTCGTCCCGTGCTTGCCGCCGCCCTCGGTCGCGAGCGTCCGGAGCTCCTCGCCGTGCAGGTAGCGCGGCTCGCCGATTTGCAGCGCCTGAAATTGCATCTTCGCGTTCGCCTCCGCGCAGATCATGTGGACGACGGCATTTTCGACGCTGAAGCCGACGACGACCGCACCGTGCTGGCGCAACATCAGCGCCGGCGCGTCGCCGAGCGCCTTCGCCATCGCTTCACCGCGCGCCGGCGTGTTGATCAAAACCGGCGAGTCGAACACCGGCGCGCCGCCCTCCGGAAGGTACGAGCCGATCGCGTCGACCGGGCGTAGTTTCTGACCCACTGCCGACAGCGTACGGATGAATTCGGGATGCGAGTGGACGATGCCCAAGACGTCCGGGCGGCGCTTGTAGATCTCGGCGTGGATGTACCATTCACTCGGCGGCTCGATCCCTTCGCCGATCCGCTTCCCTGCTGCGATATCGAATGGGACGATGTCGGCCGCGGTCAGAGTGGAACGGCTCGAGTGCCGATTGTTGATCCACATGACGTTGGGGTCGCTCTCGTCGCGGCCGCTGACGTGACCATTGAAGTCCATCACTTGCGCGGCGACGCAGATACGGACGGCGCGCGCGATGAGCTCGCCGTAGCGGGTCGATGCCGGATTGAGAGTCGTCGTCGTCATGTCGCTCCTATTTCGTCAGGACCGGCGGAAAGATCAAGTCTTCCGCCGCAAAGCGCTGTGGGATGATCTTATACTGGGCCGCCCGGTCGATCAGCGGCTGGATGTCCGAGGGGCGCAAGGTCGTCCCGTTCGTCGCGCGCTGCCCCAGCTTTTCGTACACGTCGAGCGGGATCCCGGTGAACTCAGCCATCATTGCAGCCGTCTGCGGCCGGTGACTATTCGTGTACTGCGCCGCCTTGATCAGCGTCGCCGAGAACTTCTTGACGACCTCCACGTGCTTGCTCGCCCAGTCGGTAGTCGCAAACCAGCCGGCGATCATGAAGTGGTTGGCTATCGCCGCGTAACCCGATCCAAGGCCGCGGAACTTGCCCGTCGCGATGGCCGCATCGAGGAACGGCTCCGTCACGCTCGCCGTGTAAATTCGGTGCTCCTGCAAGGCCGCACCCGCGGCCGACATCGGGACTTCGACGAACTGCAAGGTCGACGAATCGCCGCCGTGCGCATCGACCCAGCTCGAGATCGAGAGCTGCGCGAGATCTTTGAGCGATGCGACCGCGACCGTCTTTCCGTTGAGATCCTTGCCGGAGCTGATCCCCGCGTCGTTTGCGACGAGGAGCTGCGTGTACGGATACCTCAGATCGAAGGTCACACCGGGCGCGATCAGCACGATCGGGACGCCTTTGATCCGCGCGTTCATCAACGACACCAGGCTCGACTTGCCGATCTCGTAGTTGCCGGAGACAACGGCGGCCGCGACCGCGGAGCCGTTCGTCGAACGCTGAATTTGAACGTCGAGACCGGCTGCGCGAAAGAGCCCCGCGCGAATGCCGTAGATCAGCGGCGTGACGTCGTCGTCCGGCGTCAACCCGACCTTCAACGGGACTAGTTCGTTCGTCTGCGCCCGGACGGTAGCGGCGGTCAGCACGAACCCGAGCACGAGGAACGCGCCGATGACGCGAAGTGCCTTCGGCATCCGCTAGCCCCTATCGGCGCTGAGCGCCGGCGCCTTCCAGAATCTTGTCCTTGTCCGGCGCGAAGTGGTAGCGCGGCAGGAGGTCGAGATCGGTCCCCGTCACGCGGATCACCCACGCCTTTTCCGGTTGCGCCGTCGCATGGATCGCGCCCGGCCCGTAACAGCGCGCTTCGCCCTCTTCGAGGCGGTATTTGTCGGCGACCACGAGGTCGGCGTGATCTTCGGTCGGCGGATTGACGCGACGATACTCCGTCATCTCGGTGAAGCCGCGTGCGTTTCCGTAGACCGCCCACGAGGCTCCGTGACTGTGTGGCGAGCCGGCTTTCTTCGCCTCCTGAACGTGCGCTAAGACGTAGGCGTCGGTCTGCGCATCGTGAAAGAGAACCCGCTTGCTCGCCGGCATCTCTTCCGTGAACGTTCGCGCAACGAAGGCCGGGTTGGCAAGGAGCTCCCGCAACCGGGCGGCGATCCGCGGGAGGCCGCCTGGGCCGTCCTCGCTGAGAATGGTGCGCAAATCGTTGCAAAACTGCGGTAAATCGTAGGAACTCATGCCATCTTCCCCCGCCCGCTTGTTCTCTTTTCGCTAAAAATGGCCCTCGGGGCAACCACTTTGGCCACTTTTGTGTTATGCTGCATCGGACCGAGTTGCGTCAAGGCGTCACGTAGCTCGGACCGGTTGGACGATCCCTGTCCGTGCAGTGCGCACCCGCGTCTCGAAGCGATTCAGGTACTCCCCGTTTTTCACCCCAAATGACGCCGGGAGTACCCAATGTATACTGATGAGACCCTGAACTGCGTGGATTGTTCCGCTCCGTTTACTTTTACGGCGAGCGAGCAAGAGTTTTACGCATCCAAAGGCTTTGCCAATAAGCCGAGCCGCTGTCCCGATTGCCGCGCCGCCCGCAAGGCGCAGCGCGGTGGCGGTGGCGGCCAAAGCCGCGGCGGCTATTCCGGCGGCGGTGGTGGCGACTACGGCAGCCGGCCGGCGCGTGAAATGTTCCAGGCGACCTGCAGCTCTTGCGGCAAGGTAGCCGAGGTTCCGTTCCAGCCGCGAGGCGACAAGCCCGTCTACTGCCGCGATTGCTTCGCAACCCGCCGCAGCAGCTACCGCTAAACCTCAAAACCCACCGGGGCGTGCGCTGCATCATGCAGCGCACGCCTCTTCTTTTTTGAAAGCAGTCACATCATCGCGCGCCGCAGCAGAATTCACACCAAACGCCGTCCCTCCGCCGAGCCGAAACAAAGCGGTCCCGTCAAGGAAGAGGCTCTCGAAGTCTACGGGACGATCCGGCAAGTCTTTCCCAGCACCACCTTCTCCGTCGAGCTCGAGAACGGCATGACGATCCTGGCCCACATCGCCGGACGCCTGCGCCGGCATCGTATCAAGATCTTACCGGGCGATCGCGTCGACCTCGAAATGTCCCCGTACGATTTGACCAAGGGTCGGATCGTCTACCGCTATCGCGCCGGCGAAGCGCGGCGCTAACGTTCACAGACGCTTTTCGGTCTGAATTCGAAGAGCTGCTGCGTTGGCGGCGCGACGTGCGTCGCTTCGATTCGCGCCCGGTCGACGAAGACTTATTGCGACGCCTCATCGCGTTGACGACCGCAGCTCCGTCGGTCGGCTTGAGCCAACCGGCGCGCTTCATCCGGGTCACCAATGCGGACCGGCGCGCCGCGATCGTTCGTGAGTACGAGCGCTGCAACGCGCAGGCGTTGACGAAATATTCGGGTGAGCGCGCTCGTCTCTACTCCGGACTCAAGTTGTCCGGGCTGCGAGAAGCGCCCGTCCACCTAGCCGTCTTCGCCGACGAACAGACCGAGCGCGGCAGCGGTTTAGGGCGCCGCACGATGCCGGAAACGACCGCCTATTCGGCGGTAACGGCGGTACACACGCTATGGCTGGCGGCGCGCGTGCACGGCCTCGGGGTGGGATGGGTCTCGATTCTCGAACCGAAGCGCGTCAGGACGCTGCTCGAAGCCCCACGGTCGTGGCGTTTCATCGCTTATTTGTGCATCGGTTATCCGGTCGAGGAGCACGCCGACCGCGAGCTCTCGCGAGCCGGCTGGGAAACGGACGATCCGGCGTCAGCGTTCGTTCACGAACGCTAAAGCAGCGAGACCTTCTTGCCGTCCACGCTAGCCGTCGCGGGCGGCGGCGTGACGAAGAAGTCGTTGCCTTTGTCGTCGACGACGACGAATGCCGGAAAGTTCTCGACCTCGATTTTCCAGACCGCTTCCATCCCGAGCTCGGGAAAATCGAGCGTCTCGATTTTCTTGATCGCGGTTGCCGCCAGTTGCGCGGCCGCGCCGCCGATCGTCCCCAGGTAAAAGCCGCCGTACTTTTGGCAGGCGTCGCGCACGGCAGCCGATCGGTTGCCTTTTGCAAGCGTGACGAGGCTGGCGCCGCGCGCCTGCAGCGCCTCGAGATAGGAGTCCATCCGGCCCGCAGTCGTCGGGCCGAACGAGCCTGAGGCGTACTCGTCCGGTTTCTTCGCAGGCCCCGCGTAGTAAATCGGATACTGCTTGGTGTATTCAGGCAGCGGCTCGCCGCGGTCGATCATATCGCGCCACTTCGCATGCACGATGTCGCGCGCGACGATCAACGTGCCGTTGAGCTTCAGGCGCGTTCCGATCGCGCACTGCGTCAGCTTCGCGCGAATCGCGTCCATTCCGGCGTTCGTGTCGATCACGACGGGATCGCCCGAGAGCGCCTTCTCATCGATCTCGGGGAGAAAGCGCGCGGGGTCGGTCTCGAGCGCTTCAAGCCACACGCCGCTCTTGTCGATCTTCGCCATCGCTTGGCGGTCTGCGCTGCACGAGACACCGATCCCGATCGGGCAGCTCGCGCCATGGCGCGGGAGGCGGACGACGCGTACGTCGTGACAGAAATACCGCCCGCCGAACTGCGCACCGATATTCAAGGTGCGCGTCATCTCGAGCACCTGCTTTTCCAACTCCAGGTCGCGGAAAGCGCGGCCGCTCGCATCGCCGCTCGTCGGCAGCGTATCGAGATAGTGCGTGCTCGCGAGCTTGACCGTCTTCATCGTGAACTCGGCCGATGTCCCGCCGATGACGATCGCGAGATGATACGGAGGACACGCCGCGGTCCCGAGCGTCCTGACCTTCTCCTCGAGGAACTGCATGAGCCGTTTGGGTTCGAGCGTCGCGCGCGTCTCTTGGTAGAGGAACGATTTGTTCGCTGAGCCGCCGCCTTTGGCAACGAAAAGAAAGTCGTAGCGGCTGCCGGGGACGGCCTCGATCTCGACCTGCGCGGGTAAGTTGTCGTCGGTCGGGACCTCTTCGTACATCGTGAGCGGCACCATCTGGCTGTAGCGCAGATTGCCCTGCTGATACGCGTCGCGGGCGCCCGCGGTCAGATACTGCTCGTCGTCGACACCGGTCCAAACTTGCTCGCCCTTGTGACCGTGGACGATCGCGGTCCCGGTATCCTGACACATCGGAAGAATGCGCGCTGACGAGATCACGGCGTTCTTGAGCAGCTCGATCGCGACGAAGCGGTCGTTCGGCGATGCCAACGGATCGTCGAGGATCGCACGAACCTGCGCGAGATGAGCGCTGCGGTACAGGTGCGCGATATCGAGAAATGCCTGGCGAGCGAGCTCCTGAATTGCGCCCGGTTCGATGCGCAAGATCTCGCGCCCGTTCCAATGTTCGACCGCGACGCGGTCGGAGATTTTGCGATACTCGATGGCCGGCTCAGTTAAATGAAAAATGCTGCTCATGGCGACCGCTCTCTTTCGCTTTTCCGCACAGGGCGACCTCGGCGGGAAAAGTCGCAGGCGAGCGCGCAGAGTCGGCAATGAACGATATTCGTCGGCTCGTCGTGTGGTCGGACGTCGTCTGACCCTACTGCTATCTCGGCTCGGTCTGGGTCGAAGAAGCCGCAAAAGAACTCGCCGTCCAGACGCGCTGGCTGCCCTTCGAGTTGCACCCTGATACTCCGCCGGAAGGCGCGCCCAAACCATTCAGCGACGCGCAGTGGCCGGCGATCGAGCAGCGGCTACGCACCCTTGCGGAACGAGTCGGCCTCCCGATCAACCCGCCGCGCCGGAACGTCAATTCGCGCCTTGCACTCGAGACCGGAGAGCTCGTGCGAGCGCGGCACGGCGACGCGGCGGCGGCAGCGCTGCACCACGCATTGTCGCGCGCGTTCTTCGTCGACGGTGCCGACATTGCCGATCTCGGGATTGTCGCCGGTCATGCCGCGGCCTGCGGCGTCGATGACAGCGACGTCCGAGCAGCTTGGGCGTCGCATGCTTACGCGGGCGCTATCGATGATTCGATGCGCTCGGCCTTCGCCGCCGGCGTCACGGGAGTCCCCGCCTTCGGTTGGCCCGGATCGCGCGCCGTCAGCGGGATGATGGAGCCGCAGCGCATCGTCGGGATCCTACGCGACTAGGTCCGCGCGACGTAGTTGTAGGTGCCGGACATCCATTCGCAGACGCTACCGTCGCGCATCACGAAGCTTTCGCACCCGTCGACGTCCGGATTGAACCCCTCATTGCGGTTCTTCGTGCGAGGCCAATCGATGTTGCCGTCCTGACGCGCCGCCGCTCGCGCCTTCACATACGAGAACTGCGGCGACTTGGTCAGCGCGTTCAGGGCTCGCGCCAGGCTCTGGGCTTGCGTCACGTCATCTCGCTACGCAGGAAAAGCCTCTGCCGCCTCCTAGGCACAACCCGGGAACGGCGTGAATGAAGCGGCAGTGAACGCCCTGACGCTCGATGACGCGCTGAAGCACTTTTTCGGGCACGATGCCTTTCGGCCGCTACAGCGTGAGATCGCCGAAGCGGTGCTTGCCGGGGACGACGTGCTCGCTCTCCTTCCGACGGGCGGAGGAAAGTCGATCTGCTATCAGCTGCCCGCTCTGCTGCAGGACGGATTGACGCTCGTCGTCTCGCCGCTCATTGCCTTAATGAAGGACCAGGTCGACTCACTCCGGGTCAACGGCGTCGCAGCGACGTTCTTGAATAGCTCGCTCGACGCGAGCGAGGCGATGGAGCGTCTCGACGCTCTCGATCGCGGCGAGTACAAGCTGTTGTACGTGGCGCCTGAACGGCTCGTCCTCCCGGCCTTCTTGGCATCGTTGGACCGCTGGGATCTCCGGCGTATCGCGGTCGACGAAGCACACTGCGTGAGCGAATGGGGTCACGATTTCCGTCCGGAGTACCGCCGCATTCATTCATTGCGGGAGCGCTATCCCGACGTTCCGCTCCTTGCCGTGACCGCGACGGCGACGGCCCAGGTGCGGGATGATGTCGAACGCTTTTTGCGTCTTCGCAGCCCGCGCCGCTTCGTCGCAAGCTTCGATCGGCCCAATTTGTGCTACAGCGTCTTCGAGAAGCGCGACGCGCTGAAACAGCTGTTGGCATTCGCCATGAAACGCACGAACGAGAGCGGGATCGTCTACGTCGCGAGCCGTCAATCAGCGGAAGATCTCGCGTCACGGCTATCCGCGGCGGGCATTCCGGCGCGGCCGTATCATGCGGGACTCCTCCCGCGAGAACGGTCGCGCACCCAAGACCTCTTCATTCGTGACGAGATTCGCGTCGTCTGCGCGACGATCGCCTTCGGCATGGGGATCGACAAACCAAACGTCCGCTATGTAGTCCATTACGACGTCCCGAAAAACGTCGAGGGATACTACCAGGAATCGGGCCGTGCCGGGCGCGACGGCTTGCCCAGCGACTGCGTCCTCTTTTTCAGCGGCGGCGACGCCGCAAAGCAACGCCACTTCATCCGCCAAATCGAGGACCCGGGCGAAAGAGAGCGCGCCAATCGCCTTTTGCTTCGAATGCTCGAGTTTGCCGCTACGCCCCATTGCCGGCGCGCGTACTTGCTGCACTACTTAGGCGAGGACGACGCCGGCGACGCCTGCGGCAACTGCGACAACTGCCTGCAGCCGCCCGAACGCGTCGAAGCGACCCGCGCCGCCGCAATGCTGCTTTCGTGCGTTTACCGCGTGCGCAAGCACAGCGGCTTCTCGACGGGCGCGCATCATATCGTCGCGGTCCTCCTCGGGCAGGCGGCCGAAAAGGTCATCACGTGGGGGCATGACCGGCTGCCGACCTTCGGCGCCGGAAAAGAGCACAGCAAGGACGAGTGGCTGGCGCTCATTTCAGAGTTGCTGCGGCTGGGCTGGCTCGAACAAGAGCCGGATTACCGGACGCTGCTCGTGACCGACGAAGGCGTCCGCGCGCTCAAAGAGCAGCGGCGCTTCGAATTCGCAAAACCCCGCGTTCTGCAAAAGGCGAGCAGGGCCCGAAAGAGCGGCGCACAGCCAACTGCGGATTCGTACGAGCAAGGACTATTCGAAGAGCTGCGCCGGCTGCGCAAGCGCATCGCCGACGACCAAGGCGTCCCGCCCTACGTCGTCTTCTCGGACGCCACCTTACGAGAACTCGCCGCCAAAACGCCGTCGACGCTCGAAGAGTTTCGAGCGATCGGCGGTGTCGGCGACGTCAAGTTGGAACGGTATGGCGACGCGTTCGTCGCCGCAATTGGGGCCTATCAGTCTTTCGAGGCCGTTGAGACCACGCCGTAACGCTTGGCGAAG
>Ga0209415_10020015_pt1 | contig 10438 bp, 9 predicted proteins | sample PeaSoiSIISIP2007_FD_187696 | JGI IMG/M metagenome (GOLD analysis project Ga0209415, IMG submission 187696) | Peat soil microbial communities from Weissenstadt, Germany - SII-SIP-2007 (SPAdes) (version 2) | ecosystem: Environmental > Terrestrial > Soil > Wetlands > Peat | place: Germany...
AAGCCGGTCCAGATCAGACCAATCTGGCGCGCCCGGCCACCATGGATCAGGCCGTCGACCGCGTGATTGCGCGCGAAAAGGACCTGATCAAGTTCTTGTCCCCGCGCACTCCCATTGTGGAGACTTATCTGCAGGACCTGATGCAGGATCCGCAACTGGGACCGATTCCGCAGGACGATCATTACTTCCTGGGCCGCATGGACTTGAGCGACTCGATCGACCGCAGCGACTATCTTGAGGGCAAAGGTAAAGATAAAGACGAAGGCATGGAGAAGCGCCTTCTGGGCGGGCTGACGAAGAAGTTCAAGTTCCAGTACCAGCCCCTGGGCTTTTCCTGGATGATCTTCGTCGACCGCAACGATTTTGACCGGCAGCACTATGATTTCCGCTATGCGCGGCGCGAGTTTCTGGGCGACGTGCGTTGCCTGGTATTCGATCTGACGCCGAAAAAAGACGCCGGACGCGGGCGCTTTCTCGGCCGGATCTGGGTTGAGGATCAGGACTTCAGCATTGTGCGGCTGAATGGCACTTATGCGCATCCTTCGCGCAACAGTTATTACTTTCACATGGACAGCTGGCGGTTGAATCTGATTCAGGGTTATTGGGTACCCGCATACATCTACAGCGAGGAAGGCGATTTTACCGCTGGAGCTAAGAACAAGATAGCGTTCAAGGCGCAGACTCGCATGTGGGGATATAACCTGAAGACGGGAACTCCCAACGACGAACTTACGAACATCCGGGTTGACAGCGTAAAGGATGACACGCCCACCGCGCAGGATGCTTCGCCGCTGGCGGCCGAGCGCGAATGGCAACAGCAGGCGGAAGACAACGTGATCGAGCGGCTGGAACGCTCCGGCCTGCTGGCGCCGGAAGGCGACGTGGACAAGATTCTCCAAACCGTAGTGAACAACCTGGAGATCACCAATAACATCGAATTGCCGCGGCCCGTTCGGACGCGGGTGCTGACGACTTCTCCGCTGGAAACTTTCAGCGTTGGTAACACGATTGTAGTAAGCCGCGGGCTGATCGATGTGCTTCCCGACGAAGGCAGCCTGGCCATGGTGCTCGCGCACGAACTGGCGCACATTGTTCTCGGACATAACCTGGGCAGCCAGTACGCGTTCAATGACCGCATGCTGTTCTCGGACGAGGCGACTTACAAAAACCTCGGGTTCAAACACATTCCCGAAGAGGAAGCGGCGGCCGACAAGAAAGCCATCGAGATGCTCAAGGCCTCACCCTACGCGCAGAAGTTGGAGTCGGCGGGGCTGTTCATCAAGGCTCTGCAGGCGCGCGCTCCGCAATTGAGCGCTCTGCTGCAAGCGCACTTGGGCAACAACATCGCGGAGAACGGCACGGTGACGCGGATGGCACAACTCGGCACCTCGGCTCCGGCGCTCGATTGGAACAAGCTGGACCAGATCGCCGCCTTGCCCCTCGGCGGACGTGTCAAACTAAATCCATGGGACGACAAAGTGGAGATCGTGAAGGCGCAACCGGTCGCGATCACTTCGGCGCGCGACAAGATGCCCTTCGAGGTGACGCCGTTCTTCCCGCGGCTTTCGCGGTACAGCACGGCGAGCTTGCCTGCGGCGACTCCGGCGGCAGCGCCAACCACCGCTAACGCCAGCCCCACGCCGGCCAACTGAGCCGGCTCCCAAGTTGATCGAAGCGCAGGCCGGGACCGGAAGAAATTCCGGGCTCCCGGCCTGTGTCTATTGCAGTTGTCAGTTCTCCGTGAGACCTGTTGGCAACCTGAGAACTGAGAACTGACAACTGAGAACTGCTTTGTTTATTTTGTGTGCATAGAAAATTACGAGCCTGTGACAACCCCGTTCCAGGCCCTTGCTACGCTGCTCCCAATGCGCAACCTTGCGGAGGCAACCATGTCGCGAATCAGTTTGGGGCTTTTGTTGGCAATCACGTTGATGGGAGCCGCATGCGGCTATTCCCACAACTACATGAACGGGACTGGAATGCCCACAGTCACACAACTTTCGCCCAGCAGCGCCGTGGCCGGCGGGGCTGCGTTTACGCTGACGGTACAGGGTTCGGGCTTTGGCACGGATTCATTGGTGTATTGGGGCACGACGACACGCGCCACCACGTACGATTCCGCCTCTGAGGTGACGGCGGATATCACGGCGGCCGACATCATGAATGCAGGCAGCGTGCAGGTTTACGTGCACTCGGGCGGTGCAAACTCGAACGCCATGACTTTCACGATTACGCCGTAACGATTCCGCAGTGGCGGCCATGGGGCCGGAAACTAGAAATGAGATTTCAGATCGGCGAACCGCTCCACCACCAGCAATCGCTGGTTGGGCGGAGCGCCGGCCAGGTCTTCGTGCTCCAGTATCCAGGTGTTGTCGTGCGGGACGAAGACGGCGTGTAGCCCGGCGGCGAGCGCCGGGTTAATGTCAGACTTCGGGCTGTTGCCGACCATCCACGTGCTGTCCGCGGAAAGGGCGTACTTGGCGATGGCGGAGCGATAAGTCGACTCGTCCTTTTCGGCCACGATTTCAACCGCGGAAAAATATTCCTTCAATCCCGAGCGCTCGACTTTTCCGCATTGCTCGGCGGGATTTCCTTTGGTCAGCATGATCAGATGGTGGCGCTCGCCGAGATATTGCAGGGTCTCCGGTACGCCGGGAAGCACTTCGATGGGATGATCGGCGATCTGGTGGGCAAAGCTGCGAATGCGCTCGTGTAATTCGGGCGTGACCGGGTCGACAGAAAGCTTCTCAAACGTTTCCACCAGCGAATGCGCGAAGCTGTGCAGACCGTATCCGTGCTTGACGATGGATTCCCGCTCCACGTCGTTCAGCACCAGCCGAACCGCCTCCGGCGAATGCTCGCGATGGTCGAGGAACGAAATGAACTTCGCGATCGCCCGTTCGAAATAAATGTTGTTTTCCCAGAGCGTGTCATCGGCATCGATGAGCAACGTCTGGGCGCCATTTTCCCCACGCATGTATTCATGATAACGGCTTCGGGGCGGAATCGAGGCTTTGATAAACTGGTATTCGTATGAAGAAATTCGGTTGGATGCACTATGGGCCTGTTTTGTTTTTCATTCTCCTGATGCCAACCTTCGGCACGGCACAGCAGAAGAAAACCCGGGCGATGACGGGTTCGGCGGCGAAGGGCGGCGCGCCGGCGGATTTGAAGGTCGCGGCTGACCTGGGGCAATGGCTGGCGAAATTCCAGCACGTCCGAATGCCGTTCCAGACGGCGGGTTTGACTGCTCGCGAGCAACAACTCGTGCGCAAACTGGTGGAGGCGTGCGGCTACCTGGAAAGCATCTACTGGCGGCAGAGCGATGCCGAGGGTTTAACCCTGTACCAGTCGCTAGGCTCAAGCCGGAATCGGCGCGATATCGAACTGCGAACCTACCTGCGGATTAACGCGTCGCGCTTCGACCTGCTCGACCAGGATCGCCCGTTCGTCGGAACCGAACCCGCACCGCCGGGGCGAGGGTTCTATCCAGCGAACCTGACACGCGATCAGGTGGAGCAATACGTCAAACAGCATCCCGAGCAGAAGGCGGCGATCTACAACCAATTCACGATCGTGCGGTGGAATGAGGGCAAACTGGAGGCGGTTCCCTACCGCATCGCGTTCCGGGCTTTTCTGGAACCGGCGGCGCAAGCGCTGCGGGCGGCCGCTAATCTCAGTGATGACGCAGCCTTCGCGCAGTTTCTTCAACTGCGGGCCGATGCCCTGCTCAGCGACGATTACTTCCCGAGCGACCTGGCTTGGCTGGAGTTGAAGAATCCGAAATTCGACATCGTCTTTGCGCCCTATGAAACTTATCTGGACGGACTGCTGGGCGTGAAAGGTTCGTACGGCGCGGCGGTGATGGTACGCAACGAGCGCGAGAGCAAAAAGCTGGAGCTGTTCCAGAAATACGTGCCGCAGATCCAGGATGCGCTGCCGCTGGCGGCGGAAGATCGGCCGTCGAAACAGGGACTCGAAACGCCGATGGAAGTGATGGACACTCCTTTCCGAGCAGGAGACCTGACGCACGGCTACCAGGCGGTGGCCGACAATTTGCCGAACGATCCGCGAGTGCATGAGCAAAAGGGCAGCAAGAAACTTTTCTTCAAGAACTTCATGGACGCGCGGGTGAACTACATCATCCTGCCGGTCGCGCGCAAGCTGATGGAACCGAAGCAGGCAGCGAAAGTTTCGGGCGAAGGCTATCTGCTGGGCACGATCATGCACGAAATCTGTCACGGGCTGGGTCCCGCGTTTGCGCGCACGGCGGCGGGAAAGGTCAGTATTCGGGAAGCGATTGGTCCGGGATTTAGCGGCCTGGAAGAAGCGAAGGCCGACGTGACCGGGATGTTCGGCTTGAAATGGCTGGTGGATCACGACGCTCTTCCGAAAGCAAAGTTAGAAGAGTATTACGCGTCGTATGTGGGCGAACTGTTTCGCACCGTGCGCTTCGGGACGGCGGAGGCACACGGGCAAGCGGAGATGATGGAGTTCAACTATCTCTCCGAGCGTGGCGCGATCCAGCGGAATACCAACGGTCGGTATTCCATCGACTACGAGAAGATACCGGGCGCAGTGGCCGATCTAGCGAAGGAACTGCTGGAGATCGAAGCCACGGGGGACCGAGCGCGTGCGGAAAACTGGTTCAAGAAATACGACACGATGCCGGAAGAGTTGAAGGTGTCGCTGAAGGCGGTTGCGAATGTTCCGGTGGATATTGATCCGGTGTTTTCGTTTGCGGAGAGGGTGAGGTAGAGAGCTACTGGCTTCTAGCTGCTGGCTACTGGCAAGCAAATTGAGTGCTTAGCTCGCTAGAAGCTAGAAGCCAGCAGCTAGTAGCTTCTCCTTACACCCACTCCACGCGCGGCGTCTGCGGAATGATCCCGGCCTTGTGACCCATATCAAGCAGTCGCTTCACGGCTTCCCTGCCATCGTCGCCATAGTCTAGCGTGCGCTCGTTGACGTACATGCCGACGAATTTATCGGCGAGTTGGGTGTCGAGATCGCGGGCGAACTGCATGGCGTAGGCGAGCGCTTCTTCGCGATGGTCGATGGCGTACTGGATGCTCTCGCGCAGCGCCTGGGTGACACTGGCCATGGTTTCCGGGCCAAGCGAGCGACGGATCGCGTTTCCTCCAAGCGGCAGCGGCAGTCCCGTAACTTTCTGCCACCAGCGGCCGAGATCGACGACGCGGTGCAGTCCCGACTTGTCGTAAGTGAGCTGGCCTTCGTGGATGATGAGGCCGGCTTCGTGCTTCCCTTCCAAAATCTGCGGAATGATTTGATCGAAGGGAACGACTTCCACTTCAATGCCGGGCGCGAACAGTTCAAGCGCCAGGTAAGCGGTGGTGAGTTTGCCGGGTACCGCGATCTTCTTCTGCTTGATCTCGTCCGGAGTGAAGGGACGCGTGGAAACGAGCATGGGCCCATAACCGTCGCCCACGCTGCCGCCGCACGACATCAGCGTGTATTTTTCCTGAATGTAGGGAAAGGCGTGGAATGAGATTGCGGTTACGTCGTAGACACCTTCCTGCGCCTGGCGGTTCAGCGTCTCGATGTCGCAAAGGGTGTGGGTGAACTTCAGTCCGGGCACGCGAACTTTATTTGTGGCCAGGCCGTAAAACATGAAGGCGTCGTCGGAGTCGGGGCTGTGGGCCACGGTGATTTCGCGAACGGGTGAAGATACTCTACTCATATGATTCCGTAATCCTGTTCTATAAATAGCGGCGCTAGTAAGGTGCCTGCAAGCAAGAAATCCCAACTTTGTCATCCTGAGCGAAGCGAAGGACCTGCTTTCTTGTCTGTGCACGAGACAGCAGGTCCTTCGCTTCGCTCAGGATGACAACTCACGTCTCCAAGTGCTCCACCAAGAACGTCTCGTTCCGTTCAGGGTTGCGCAGAACGCTGTTGCTGCCAGCGGGTAGCGACAGCGGAGGCCATCAGCACCTTGATGACTTCCGCGAAAATGAACCAATAGAGGCCGAACCGGAGAGCCAGCGAAACAGAGTGCGTAAGCACAGCGAGCCAGCTAAGTCCGCCGGCAAAAAGCACAACCTCCGCCGCCACGGACGACAGCGCGGCCCAGCCGAAACGACGCGAGCCTTGTACCGATCTCCGCTCGTAGATCCATCCCGCTGCAAAGGCGACGAGGGGATAAGCCATGAGGAATCCGCCGGTCGGCCCGAGTATCTGGGCAATCCCGCCGCCCAGAATTGAGGGGCTGAATACCGGCAGTCCGAACGCGCCTTCGACAAGATAGAGCGAGAGCGCCGCAAAACCGCGACGCGAACCGAGGAGCAAGCCCACGGTAAGGACTCCGAAGTTCTGCAGCGTCAGCGGGACGGGCGTGAAGGGTAGCGGCACGGTCACACGCGCGCACAAGGCGACGAAGAGGCTGGCAGCGATCACGATCGCCGCCTGCTTCGCATATTCCATCGACCGCGTCGGTTGGCCAAGAACCTGGGAAGCTACACGAGACATGGCGTTCCTTTCCTTATGGCGGATGTCGCGGGAGATCAAGTCTCCGGCGGCGGCGAGTGGTCGAGACCATCGAGTTCCGCTGAGTGGGCCGCCGAGCGCTTCATTTGCCGCCGGACCCGCATATAGAGGGTAAGCGCGACCGACACAACCACCGCAACACTGATTCCCAGGACGAAAAACCACCAGAGCATCCGCACAGCACACTTAGGATAGCAGATGGGCGGCAACCCGAATGTGCTGAGAGTCACCGACTGATGAGACGGGCTGGCTTTGGTCCGCGCTCAGCCCTTTTTCGCTGATTTGGCCAGCGCCTTGCGGCGATTCTCCACATTCTTCGAAACACGCTCCAGTCGCTTGCGCGCCAGCTTCGACCCCGTGGCGACTTTCTCGATGTTGGCAAAAACGTCGGGATTGTTCATCTTTTCCCGGATTTCCTTCAGGAAGGGATGAATCTTGGCGAAAAGGAAAAACATTTCGCCACTGATACCGGGCTGCAGGAAAAGCTCCTCGTGGACGGCGCCTTGCAACACCAGCGATGCGGCCATGTCCCAGTAGCCGCCGACCTGGCGCATCCAGGCATTCTCCTGACTCGGGAACGCGTTGGCGACTTTCACGACGTCGTCGGCGCTCTGCGGCCAGAATTCCACGGTAAACCAGTTTCTTGCCTTGCGCATCTCCGCTTCGCGGCGGAGGTCGTAGAGTTGCATGACTACCTGTGCATCGTGCGCGGTCGCTTTCTTTGCCATGTTTTTCGCCTCGTGAGTTACTTCTGAAATTTCGTTCTGAGAACCGTAATCTTGTCAGGCTTTCGAAACGGCTGCGGTTGCGCCTTCCACGGCGCGTTCGTAATCGCACTCTTTATTCGGACACGCGATTACCGTCCCGTCTTTGCGCATTCGTTCCACCAGGTACTCATGTCCGCAGTCCGGACATTTCTCGGGGACGGGCTTCGCCGCGGACGTGAACTTGCACTTCGGGTAATTCCCGCAGCCGTAAAAAGTGTTGCCCTTGCGGGCGCGCTTTTCGACGAGTTCGCCTTCTTTGCATTCCGGACACTTCACGCCGATGAAGTTCTGCTTCACATACTTGCATTCCGGATATCCGCTGCAGGAAGTAAACTCGCCGAAGCGTCCGTGCCGCAGGATCATGTTGCGTTTGCACAGCGGGCAAGTCTCATCGAGCGGAATGTCGGGAACTTTCTTGCCCTGATCGAGCCGCCGCGTCGTCTTGCAATCGGGATATCCGGTGCAGGCCATGAACTGGCCGAAGCGTCCGCGTTTTAGGACCATGACGCGGCCGCAGTTTTCGCAGTATTCTTCCTGCGCCGTCTCCTGCATGTCGGCCGAGTCGAGGTCGGGCAGGTTGATGGGATTTTCTTTGGTGAACTTACAGGTGTCGGGGTTCTCCTTGTCGTAAGTGCTGCAGGCATAGAACGACCCGTGCTTGCCCCACTTGATGACCAGCGGCGCGCCGCAGAGTTCACACTTTTCGTCGGTCGGCTTCTCCATACGCTTGATGTTTTCCATGTGCTTCTCGGCGTATCGGAGATCCTTGGAAAATTTCTGGTAAAACTCGGTAAGCGCGTCGTTCCCCGTCTGCTTGCCTTCTTCTATTTCGTCGAGCTCTTCTTCCAGGCGCGCGGTGTATTGGAAGTCGAAAATATCTTTGAAGTTCTCGACCAGCAGATCGGTGACGACCAGGCCAATTTCGGTGGGAATGAACTTGCCGCCGACTTTCTGCGCGTACTGCCGTTCCTGAATGGTGCTGAGAATGGTCGCGTAGGTGGAAGGCCGACCGATGCCGCGCTCCTCGAGTTCCTTCACCAGTGAAGCTTCGTTGAAGCGCGGAGGCGGCTCGGTGAAATGCTGCTCTGGGAGAAGGGACTTCAGCGTCAGCTTCTGGCCCGCTTCGAGCGGCGGCAGCTTGTGCTTAAGTTCCTCGTCTTCCTCGTCCTCGCTGTCTTTCGCCTCTTTATAGACCTTAAGGAAGCCGTCGAACTTCATCACCGATCCGGTCACTCGGAACCAGAACACGTCGCTGCCTGATTTCGCATCGATGTCGACCGAGGTCTGGTCGAACACTGCAGGATTCATCTGCGAAGCGACGAAGCGCTGCCAGATCAGTTTGTAGACTTTGAATTCGTCTTCCTGCAGATATTGTTTGACCTGATCGGGATGGCGCACTGCCGACGTCGGGCGAATCGCCTCGTGCGCCGCCTGCGCTTCTTTCTTCTCCTTATAGGTATTGGGAGACTCAGGCAAATACTGGGCGCCGTACTCGCTGCCGATGTACTCGCGAACCTCGGTGATCGCCTCGGCCCCAACGCGGACAGAATCGGTTCGCATATAGGTGATCAGGCCGACCAGTCCCTCGTCGCCGAGTTCGACACCTTCATACAGGCGTTGCGCGATCATCATGGTGCGCTTCACGCTGAAGCGCAGTTTGCGCGAGGAATCCTGTTGCAGCTTGCTGGTCGTGAACGGCGGAGTGGCATTGCGCCGGCGCTCTTTCTTTTCCGCTGAGCGCACAACCCAATCGGCCTTTTCGAGCGCCAGGCGGAACTTTTCCGCTTCCTCGCCGTTCGGGATTTCGACTTTTTCTTCGCCCTTGCCCAGAAAGCGGGCGTCGAATGCCGGAGGTTTGTTGGCCGCGAGATGGGCGTCGATGGTCCAGTACTCCTTCTTATCGAAGGCTTTGATCTCGCGTTCGCGATCGACAATCAGGCGGAGCGCGACCGTCTGCACCCGTCCGGCGGATAGGCCGCGGCGGACTTTGTCCCATAAAAGCGGAGAAACCTGATATCCCACCAGACGATCCAGCACGCGGCGAGTCTGCTGCGCATCGACCAGATTCTTGTCGATGTCGCGGGGATGCTCGAAGGCGGCTTTCACGGCACGCTGCGTGATTTCGTTGAAGGTCACGCGGCGAATGCGAGCGCCGTCACCGATGTCGTCTGTCTTCTTTTTGGCGGCCTTCTTTCCCTTCTGCTTCTTGCCCGAACCCTCGCCGAGTTCGTCGGCAAGATGGGCGGCGATGGCTTCGCCTTCGCGATCCGGATCAGGCGCAAGGTAGATGTGGTCGGCCGAGAGCGCCAGCTTTTTCAGCTTGGCGAGAACTTTTTCTTTCCCGGGGATGACGACGTATTCGGTTTCGAAATCATTTTCGACGTCGACGCCGAGGCTGCTTTTAGGCAGGTCTTTGACGTGGCCGAAAGAGGCATCGACCGTGAATCCCTTGCCCAAATACTTTTGGATCGTTTTCGCCTTAGCCGGCGATTCGACAATGACTAGACCTTTAGACAATGTTCCCTCAGTATGGCGGTAATGAAATTGAAGCTAGCACGAATAGCGGTCAGCTGTCAGCTATCAGCTCTCAGCTCTCAGTTAAAGACCTTCACCTTTTGCATCAGAGACGACACCATCTTCTTCACCTCAACCACCTGCGCTACAAGGCGCTCGTACTCTGGATTGTGCAAATATTCCAGATCATGAGCGAGCAGAAATTGGTACTCAAGTTCGCTGGCTGATCCCATGGCAATCTGCAGAAACCGGACCATTTCCGCGTCGCCCTTTCGACAGCATCCCTCGGCGATATTCATTCCTATCGATGCCGAAGATCGCCTCATCTGACTTGTCAGCCCGAACATTTCGTCCCGAGGGAAAGCTTTGCTCGATGCATAAACATCCAGAGTCAGACGGTGTGACTTCTCCCAGACCCGAAGATTACGAAAACTCTGCATACGTTCCTCCGGTTTTACTGAAAGCTGACAGCTGAGAGCTGACAGCTAAAAGCTCTTCACAAAATTCTTCCCCGGCAACTGCCTCACTTTCCCATTCAGCTCCAGTTCGAAGAGGGCGGCGAAGATTTCGGAGGACGACATTTCGTTTTCCAGCAATTCGACCAACTGATCGATATGCGTGGATTCATCGGCTTTCAGCAACGTGAGGATCTTTTT
>Ga0209415_10020017_pt1 | contig 10438 bp, 7 predicted proteins | sample PeaSoiSIISIP2007_FD_187696 | JGI IMG/M metagenome (GOLD analysis project Ga0209415, IMG submission 187696) | Peat soil microbial communities from Weissenstadt, Germany - SII-SIP-2007 (SPAdes) (version 2) | ecosystem: Environmental > Terrestrial > Soil > Wetlands > Peat | place: Germany...
AGACCTACGGTATACGGTCCGACGAAACCGCCGAAGTTAGTGACCGATGTCACCAGCGCAATGCCCGCAGCAGCTGAGGAGCCGGTCAAGAATTCGCCGGGCAACGAGAAAAAGATAGGCAAAAAGCTGTAGGCTCCGACAGCGACAGCCGAAAAAAGAACAACAGAGAAGAAGGGCGAGCGAGGCCATCCGAGCAGCAGAAAGGCAATTCCGGCTAGAGCGCCCAAGGTTGCCATGTGATACCGGCGCTCCAGCGTGCGGTCGGAGTGCCGGGATACGAGGATCATGGCAATCAGAGCAAGCAGATTGGGGATCATAACCGCGATGCCGACTGCGGTGTTGGATTGCCCACCAAAGCCCGACTTCATGACCTGTGGCAGCCAGAAGCTAAAGGTGTAGGAGGCAAACGCGAAAGCAAAACCGATACAAGCCAGATGCCAGACTCTGGGGTTAACAAGAGTCCGCGCCACAGAAAGGGAATGCGCCTGGGCACCAAGCTTTTGACGATCTTCCCGGTCCAATTGATCCGTGATCCATGCTTTTTCTTCCACAGACAGGAACCGCGCCTCTGCAGGTCTGCTGGGCAACAGAAAACTCACTAGAGGCACGCACGCTATGGCGGGGAATCCTTCCAAAATGAGCAGCCATCGCCAGCTGCTCAGACCGAACCAATGCACGTGATCCAAGATGAAGCCTGAAACCGGAGCACCCAGGACACTGGCGAGAGGGATGCCGATCATGATCAAGGCCATTGCCTGCGCTTTTTCGCGTTGCCGGAACCAATATCCCAGGTACAGAGTGATGCCGGGGAAATATCCCGCTTCTGCGAGCCCGAGAGCAAAGCGGGCGATATCCAGTTGATGGGCGGAGTGCACAAACCCGGTCAGAGTAGCAACTGCGCCCCAGGTGATCAGGATGCGGGCGATCCAAACGCGCGCCCCGATCTTGTGAAGGATGAGGTTACTGGGGACTTCAAAGAGGAAGTAGCCCCAAAAGAAAATTCCCGCCGCGAATCCGAACGCTGGCTGGTGATGGCCAGTTCCCGATTCATCGTCAGCGCCGCAAACCCCAGGTTGATTCTGTCAATGAAGGCGACCACGAAAAGTGCGAACAGAAACGGCAGCAGCCTGATCCTGAGCTTGCGGATCGTCACCGTCTCTATCGGGTTCGAAACAATCCTAGGGGCGCTTGCCATACGTACCTACCTATCGTCTTGCAGCTTAACAGCGACTGCAGACATGACAATGGTTTGCGCCTGACCAAAATGTTGACAGGCAAATGACTGAAAGCAAGAATGTTCAAACTGCCATGAACGTGCGTTTCGGAGCATTCGAGGTCGACCTGGAAGGCCGCCGGCTGTTGAAGAGGGGAATGCCCATCACCCTCCGTGAGCAGTCGTTTCAGGTGCTCACTGCTCTCATGGAAAGGCCCGGCGAGATCGTTACGCGGGAAGAGTTGCGCCGACGGCTCTGGTCGTCGGACACGTTTGTGGATTTCGAAGTAGCGTTGAATTCCGCGGTTAGCCGACTGCGCGACGCTCTGGGCGATTCCGCCGACGCGCCTAGCTTCATTGAGACGATTCCGAAGCGCGGCTATCGCTTTGTTGTCCCCATTGCCAAGCGGCCTGCCGTTGCGGTAATGCCATTTGTGAACCAGACGGCAGACGCAAAGGATGAGTATTTCAGTGATGGATTGACCGACGAGCTGATCCGCGTGTTGTCGCGGATCGACGGTTTGAGGGTCACCGCGCGCAGCGTGGTATTTCGGTTCAAAGGGCAGCCCTGGGATGCAAGACAAGCGGGCCGAGAACTGGGCGTCGAAGCGGTGTTGGAAGGGTCGGTGTGGAGGTCAGGCGAGCGCATTCGCATCACCGTCAACCTGGTCGGCGTTAAAGATGGATTCAATCTGTGGGCACAGCGCTTCGACGGCAATTTGGGAGACTTATTCGGCATCCAGGACGAGGTCTGCGCGGCTGTAGCGCAGGCGCTGCACGTTCGCCTCGCAGTTCAGGTTCGAGAGAAACGGCCAAGCAATATAAAAGCCTACGTGCAGTACTTGAAGGGAGCCCACCTCCTTAAGAAGCGACGACCTGAAGATGTGCGACGTGCTTTCGAGTACTTTCAGGAGGCCATCCGGCTGGAGCCCGGTTACGCGGAGCCTTATTACGGTGCGGCGATGTTTTACAACATTAGCGCGGCGTATGGAGCGTTGCCTCCCCGCACGGCCCTTCCCGAGTCGGAAGACTTGCTGACGACGGGGTTGGCGCTGGACGAGAATTCACCAAGACTCCACAGCACCTTGGGAATGCTACGAGTTTTTCAGTGGCGCTGGGCCGAGGCAGACCAGGCGTACAAGCGAGCTATCAGCCTGGAACCTACCAATGCGTTTCCGCACATGGCATACCCCATTCTTTGCAGTTTCCTCGGCCGGCATGAGGAAGCCTTGTTGCATGCCGTCAAAGCGGTCGAACTCGAGCCCCTGGATTTGATGACGAACTTCCGCGTGCTGCAGGCCAACTACTACTCGCGCCACTATGAGGAGGCCGTCCGCTGTGGCCGCATCGCCATCGAGCTGACCCCAGACTCGCCTTACACGTTTTTTTACCTGGCATTGTCTTTGGTGGCGCTAGGCTTAAAGGACGAAGCTTGGAGCATGGCCAACATGGGTAGAAAGCTCAACGATGGGCTGCCGCTGGGCGAGGGCTACTTTGGCTACGTTGCCGGAGTGCTGGGACACATAGTCGAGGCTCGCAGGGTGGTCGGGGAGCTGGAAGCCCGTCGCGATAAGGGTTACAGCCCCGCGTTGCCAATTGCGTGGACCTATCTCGGGTTGGGTGAAACAGCCGCCGGCCTCGAATGGCTGGAGACATCTCTGGCCGAGCACGATCCGTTCTTGGGATCGGCAATGGTATTCCCCGCTTACGACGCTATACGCGATCAAGCAAGATTCAAGAAACTGGCACACCAACTCAAACTTTCGACCTAGTGGAGGTTCCCGTCCGCAAAGAGTGTATGCGGCATTTTTAGGTTAGAAACTACTCCCGAATCGTCGGCAACCGCCCAGAAATCGATTGCAAGCGTCAGTCGACCTGCAACTCCCCAGATCAGGACTTTAGTAGCTTCACGTAACTTTTTGGGTTGTCGAGGATACCTTCAAAGGGAGATTACTAGCAGGTTGGGAATGGCGCCCATCCGCTTCGCGTCTTTGCCTCCCGTACCTCTTTATGCAAGTGCGGCGGTACCATTCCTTGTCAGCGAGAGGCATGTTGCGCTGTCATGGTAGCGTGACCTTTTCTACTTTCCGACCAGCAGGTGCAGCATGAGATCGAGCGCCAAGTATACCGCCGCATTTTTTATCCTAGTGTTGCCAGGAATCGCCCAAGGGCAGAGTGCGGGTCAGGTGGAATGTCCGCGCGGGGACGGCTATGTGTATCTATACAGTTCGATGACGACTCTGGATGTGCGCACGACGATGCAGTGCGGGGAGCAGGTGCAGATCACCGGGCGGTATGACCGCTACTTTGGAGTGCGGACAGCCAAGGGCGACGTCGGCTACGTCCCGGTGGAAAGCCTGTTGCTGTTAAAGGATAAACCGGGCGCAAAAGCGCCGGAGCCAAAGACAGCGCAGACGGCAAGAGAACGCATGGTATATGACGCGCCGTCAAAACCAGCAGAAGTTGCTCCAGCAGCTCCGCCGTCACCCTCGGAAATCACTTTGCGAAACGGGACGCCGATTCACTTGAAATTGGGCAAGACTATTTCTTCGGCAACGGCACACGTTGGGGACGTGGTGGATTTGCAGGTGGTGGAAGAGGTAATCGTGGATGGCCTTTCGGTGATTCCAGCGGGGGCAACGGCTATCGGCTTAGTGTCCGAGGCGGAGCCAAAAAAACGCATGGGCCACGGCGGAAAGCTGGCGTTCAGTGTTAATTTCGTGCGCCTTAAGGACGACGAAAAGGCGGCGGTGCGCTCCTTCCAAGAGAGCAGCAGCTCAAATAATTCGGCGGGTGCAATTCTGCCGCTGGCTTCTGGAAAAGAAGTCGTTTTCATGCAAGGGATGGAATTCACCGCGTACGTTGACGGGGACATGCAACTGAAGCGAGAGGATTTTCAGGCCGAGAAGAGCCATTCCAGCGCCGCGCCCGGGCCCTCTGATCGCAAGCCCTGACGGCAGAGCGGATCCAGCAGCACCACTCAACTCACACATCCACAATTTTCCACAAGAACCTGGCGTTCGAAGGCGGCGCACCTAACCCTGCGATGCATCCGCACTTGCCATTGGGCGCGGCACTTGGCAGACTTTGCCCGTGCTCATTGGCCTCTTCCCAGAACTAGACGCACCCGGCGGGGTGCAGCGAGCGGGCCGCCACTTGGCAGCGGTGCTCACGGAGTTCGCGGCGAGCCGCGGCATGGATTGCCGCCTGCTCAGCTTGAATGATTCGCCGGAATTACACCGGATGACCCTAGGAGGGCGTGAGTTTGTGTTCACGGGATGCGACCGTGCGAAAGGGCGATTCACGGTGACCGCGCTGAAAGCGGCGAGGCGCAAAGCAAAACTGGTGGTTGCCGGGCACCCGAATCTGGGACCCGTGGTGCAGGCGATGCGGATTGCAGCTCCGCGGATGAAGAGCATAATCTGCACGCACGGAATTGAGGTGTGGGAGCCGTTGGGAACTTTGCGCCGGCGGGCGCTGCGCCACGCGAATCTGGTATTGGCGCCGAGCAAGGATACCGCCGAGCATGTTGCGGGAGAGCAAGGGGTTGCACGCGATCGAATTCGCGTGTTGCCCTGGGCGCTCGATCCACAATTCGAGGGTTTGCTCGCGGCGGGTTCGCAAAACACTCCTCCGCAAGAGTTCCCCGCGGGGCGTGTCATCTTGACGGTGGGCCGCTGGCTGGCTACGGAAAGATACAAGGGCATGGACACTCTCATTACGGCGCTGCCGAGGCTGCTGACGCGCTGGCCAGAAGTGCAACTGGTTCTGGTGGGAACCGGCGATGACCGCGCGTGGCTTGAGGATTTGACGGAGAAGAATGGCGTGCACCGGCACGTGCATTTTCTGCCGGGACTGAGCTACACAGAGCTCGTAGCGTGCTACTCCGCTTGCGAAATTTTTGCCTTGCCCAGCAGTGGAGAAGGATTTGGATTGGTGTACCTGGAAGCGATGGCGTGCGGCAAACCGGTGATCGGTGGGGCGCATGGCGGGGCGCCGGAAATCATCGAGGACGGCGTGACGGGGTACCTGGTGCCGCATGGTGATCCGATCCACCTGGCCACCTGCATTGAATCCCTGCTGGCAGACCCGGCGCACGCGAAGGAAATGGGAGCGCGCGGGAAGAAGCGGGCGGAGAACGAGTATCGCTTCAATAGCTTCGCGAAATCCTTCAAAAAAATCTTGCGCGAACAATGCGAATCCTGAACGTCACGGAAACGTACGCACCCTTTCTCGAGTTCGGCGGCCCGCCGGTGAAGGTGCGCGCACTTTCCGAAGGGTTGGTGCGGAGAGGCCACCAAGTGAAGGTTCTGACGGCCGACTGGGGCCTCGAAAAACGCCTGCAAACGCAAGAGGAGAAAATCACGGCGGAGCGATCGCCCTTCGGATGGCGGCGGGAAGAAAATGGTGTGCAAGCCATTTATGTGCCGACGTGGATGCGTTACCGAACGGTGAGCTGGAATCCGGCGGTGAAACGTTACTGCCGGGTGCGACTGCAGAACTTTGATGTCGTGCACATTTTCGGGCTTTACGATCTGCTGGGTCCGGCGGTAGCTGAGGCGTGCCGCAAACGAGGCCTGCGGTACGTGCTCGAGCCCATTGGAATGTTCGTGCCCATTGTGCGAAATCTCTGGCTAAAGCGGATATACCATGCGGTCTGGGGAAAGCGCCTGCTCCAGGGAGCCAGCGCGGTGGTCGCCACTTCGGAGCAGGAAATTGAGAAGTTGGTGGCGGGTGGTGTTCCGCGCGCGCGGGTGGTGCTGCGGCGCAACGGCGTGGAAGTTCCTTCCTCCTGGCCGGAGCGAGGTGCGTTTCGGAAAGCACGAGGCATTTCGCCGGAACAGAAACTGGTTCTGTTTTTGGGGCGGCTTTCGGCCAAGAAGAGTCCAGATCTACTGCTGCAGGCGTTCGCGGAACTTTCGAGGCGCTCCAGCGGAATATCAATGCTGCTGGTCTTCGCAGGGCCGGACGAGAGCGGGATGAAATCGGAGTTGGAGCAAATGGCAACCCAAATGGGGGTCAAGGCAAAGGTTCAATTCGTGGGTGCGATTTTTGGCGAGACAAAGTGGGCGGCTTACCGGGATGCGGATGTTTTCGTGCTGCCGTCGCAAAATGAAAATTTCGGAAATACGGCAGCGGAAGCGATGGCGGCGGGGACGCCAGTGATAGTGACGGAAGAATGCGGGATAGCGCCACTGCTCGCGGATGAAGCTGGGCTGGTGGTGCGCCATGACAAAGTGGAGTTATCGAACGCGCTGGGGCGGATCCTGAATGAAACGGAACTGCGAACGAGGCTTTCCGCTGGATGCGCCACGGTGACGTCGCGACTGGGGTGGGAAGAACCCGTCCGGGACATGGAAGCGCTATACACCGAGCTTGCCTCCAAGCAGTCGCTGGGTGCAGAATCTAGACTTGCGGAGTAGCCTTTTGCCAACGCGCCGACATCGAATTTTTCGAGGCATCTGGTGGAGCAGCAATCTGCTGCTGGCAGTGGCGATTGTGGGCATGCTGTACTACTGCCACCGGGAGTACTCCGTGCGCTGGTATCTGGACGGATTCTCGGACGCGATCGTGCCCAATAGGATGCCCGAAGAACAAAGGGTAGAGGCAATTTTGGACTGGATGCGCGCCGAGCCGTCGCGAGCCGTAGCGACGGATCCCGGCGCGCTCTCGAAGCGAGATCCAGAGATAACCCTGACATACCGCCAATTGCTAAACGTCTGCGGCACGGCAACGAACGCCTTCTTGAATCTGGCGCGAAGTTCCGATCTGCGGGTGCGCCGCCTGCTGCTCTTATCCCCCAATCGCCAGACCAAGCATGTGGTTGCCGAAGTACTGCTAGACGAACGGTGGGTCATCGTCGATCCGACCTACCACGTCATCATGAAAGATGCTCAGGGCCATTTCCTGACGCGCAAGGATTTGCAGAATCCAGCAGTGTTTTCCAAGGCCACCGCCATCATCCCGAACTACCCGCAGGAGTACAACTACAACCAATTCGCGCATGTACGGCTGGCGCGGTTGCCGCTCGAAGGGTTGCATTTGCGGGCGATGCTGGACCGCCTTTATCCTGGCTGGGATGAAGCGGTGGATTGGAGCCTGCTGCTGGAGCGGGAGTCTTTCTTCTATCTGGTGCTCAGCATTACGGCGACATTGTTCTGTTTGTTGTTGCGAGCGGTGCTGGCCTGGTATGCGGACAGCCGATTGAGAATTCCACGATTCCACTTGCGAGAACATGCCATCCGTGCCGGCGCCGCCTTCTTCTCCGCGCCGGAGATCAAACAGTAGCGTGTGCGGTATCTGCGGCGTCGCGTTTGCTTCGCGCAGCGGCGATGCAGAGTCTCGCGTGCGTGCGATGACCGCGGCGATGCGCCATCGCGGCCCGGATGAAGAAGGATTTCTAGCCGGCGATGCGCGCGCGCCAGGACTGGCGTTGGGGATGCGCCGGCTGAGCATTATCGATCTCGCCGGAGGCCACCAGCCGGTCTGGAACGAAAGCAAGGACGTCGCGGTCATTTTCAATGGGGAACTTTATAACTATCAAGACCTGCGCGAACGGCTGACGCTTTGCGGTCACCGCTTCACCACACAATCGGACACGGAGATTCTCGTTCACGCCTGGGAAGAATGGGGCGAGGACGCCTTAACGGAACTGCGGGGCATGTTTGCGTTCGCCCTGCTGGATCTTCGCGAGCGGTATGCTACGGCGCCGATTCTGTTGCTGGCGCGTGATCCACTGGGGATCAAACCACTCTATTACACACAGACGCCGGAGGGATTTGCGTTCGCTTCGGAGGTCAAAGCGCTGCTTGCGGCTGGCCTGGCGCCCAGACGATTGTCGCAGGACGCTGTCACTGCTTATTTGCTATTTGGAAGCGTTTCGGAACCGGTGACGCTGCTGGAAGGAGTGTTTTCCCTTCCTCCCGGACATCGCATGCTGCTGCACGTTCCCGAGCGGCGGCGCGTGCCGCGAGCGCGGCCCTGGTGGGACCCGGCAGTATCGCCCGCGGCGCGTGACACTCGAAAACCGCGCGATCTGGCATCGGCGGCGAAACAATTGCGACCGTTGCTCGAAGACGCAGTGCGCGCTCATCTGATCGCGGACGTGCCGGTGGGCTTGTTTCTATCAAGCGGGCTGGACTCGAGCGCGATCGCGGCGCTGGCGGCGCGGGCGCAAGGTGGAATCGAGAGCTTCACGCTGACGTTTCCCGGCACGGCATTCGATGAAGCAGAGCTCGCGCAATTGGCGGCGAGTCGATTCAAAACACAACATACCGAAGTGCCTTTGAGCGGAGAGTCGGTGCTTGCGCGGCTGGACGAAGCTCTTGCAGCCCTCGACCAGCCGACCATGGATGGAATCAACACGTACTTTGTGTCGTGGGCCGCGAGACAAGTGGGACTGAAAGTGGCGTTGTCGGGGCTGGGCGGAGACGAACTTTTCGCGGGGTATCAAACCTTTGGCGATACTCCGCGGTTTTCCAGGCTGATCAAATGCGCCTGGTTTGTGCCGTCGTTGCTGCGGCGCATGACGGCTCCCATCGTTGCGAGCCTCGCGGCGCGGCCTGGTTCCCCGGACGCGGGACGCAAAGCGGCGGCGGCGTGGGCGGATCCGGATGCTTTGCCACACCCTTATTTCTTCGCGCGAGCGCTCTTTCCCCCGGGGAAGCTCGAAAAAATCATCGACCCTAGATTTCGGCCGAGCACGGTAAGCGCTGACGGAGTCACACTCGAACCGACGTGGCTGGGCTGGCTGGGGCGAACGGCGGATGAAGCGCGCAAACTGGAGCCGGTTGCAGGAGTTTCCTGGCTGGAGATGCGAACGTACATGACCAGCACGCTTTTGCGTGATACGGATGCGGTAAGCATGGCGCGATCGCTGGAAGTCCGCGTACCGTTGCTCGACACTCCGTTGGTGGAATTCGTAGGGTCGCTACCGGATGCGGCGCGCTGCCGTCCGGGCGTACCGAAGGCGCTGCTGGCGGAGGCGCTGGGCGATTTGCTACCACAGGAAATTCTGGCGCAGCGGAAACGGACCTTTACTCTGCCTTGGGAGGAGTGGCTGCGTGGACCGTTGCGCGCGCGGATGGAGGCGAGTTTCGCGGATCCAGCACCGGCGCTGGGTGCCTATCTTCGTCCTGGAGGCCTGAAAACAGTTTGGACCGATTTTCTTGCCGGGAAAACGAGCTGGTCGCGGCCGTGGTCCCTGTATGTTCTGAACGAGTGGTGCCGCCAACACCTCGCCGCATAATCTTGCGGCTGAGGTACACTGACAAATTGTACGATGAATATTCTTGGGATCAATGCGTACCACGGGAACGCTTCGGCGGCCATTATCTGCGATGGGAGGCTGATCGCTGCCGTCGAGGAAGAACGGTTTAACCGCGTGAAGTATGCCGCGGGATTTCCCGCGGCAGCGATTCGCTACTGCCTGAAGGAAGCGGGACTCACACTCCAGGATATAGACCATATTGCCGTGCCGCGAAATCCCTACGCAAGGCTCGGCACGAAACTTTTTTACGCGCTGCGCATGCCGTCTTTCGCGAGGGAACGCGTCAAAGTGCTGGCGAAATTCACGGGGATTCCCGAAGCGCTCGCGTCGGCATTGGAAGCCGATCCAAAGAAAATTGGGGCAAAGTTTCACCGCATCGAACATCACCAGGCGCATCTAGCCAGCAGTTTTTTTGTATCCCCATTCGAACGCGCCGCTTTGCTTTCCGCCGACGGGCTTGGCGATTTTGCGAGCACGATGTGGGGAACGGGCGCCGGCAACCGCATGAAGATTGACGGCGTAGTTGCTTTTCCGCACTCGCTGGGACTGTTTTACAGCGCGGTGACGCAGTATCTCGGATTCCTGAAATTTGGCGACGAGTACAAGGTTATGGGGCTGGCCGCTTACGGCCGCGCAGAGCAAATGGATGTTTTCCGGGACATCCTTCGTTTTGAGAGCGCCTCCAACGGGAACGGTTTCCGCTTGGGGCTCGAATACTTTTCGCATCACCGCACGGGCCCGGAAATGTCCTGGGCGGAAGCTGATAAAACACCAGTGCTCGGCAAAATGTTTTCGGAGGAAATGGCGAAGCGCTTGGGGCCGGCGCGGGCTCCGGAAGAAGGGCTGGAGGAGCGGCACCGCAATCTGGCTAGTTCGTTGCAGTCGCGGCTTGAAGAAGTATATCTCGGCATGTTGAAAAAGCTTGGCGAACGGACGGGGCTCAAGGGCGTATGTCT
>Ga0209415_10020018_pt1 | contig 10437 bp, 8 predicted proteins | sample PeaSoiSIISIP2007_FD_187696 | JGI IMG/M metagenome (GOLD analysis project Ga0209415, IMG submission 187696) | Peat soil microbial communities from Weissenstadt, Germany - SII-SIP-2007 (SPAdes) (version 2) | ecosystem: Environmental > Terrestrial > Soil > Wetlands > Peat | place: Germany...
CGACAGGTCGGTGACGTAGGCAGCGGGACCCTTGGCTTCGACCTTGGCGACAATGGTTGTGAGTTCGCTTCCATGCATGGCGTCGCTCACCGCGGCCTTAAAACTCTCGACGCTGCGGACTGTCATCGCTCGGGGAATGCCGGAGGAACGGGCAATCCCCTCCAGGTCCGTACCGGTGCTCGTCGCCGTGGGGAATCCGCCGACCGAAAGCAAACTTTCATTGTCGAAAACGACATGGATCAGCTTCTTGGGGCGATAGCGAGCCATCGTGCTAAGACTGCCTAGGTTCATCAATAGCGAACCGTCGCCATCCAACACAATCACTCTCTGTTCGGGCAGGCACAGGGCCAGGCCCAAGCCAGTCGATGAGGCCAGTCCCATCGCGTGTTGCAAGTAAAAGAAATTGGGACGGTGCCCCAGGGAGTGCAGTTCAGCCGCGACCGCTCCCATGATGGTGACGACCAGACAGTTTTCCAGTTCCGAATACACCGACCGAAGACAATCCAGACGCAGCATCACTCCTCCCACATCAGGTCGCGGGTCAGGAGAAGGGCGACCGGTTGCAGACTGCTCTCGGCGAGGGTCTGCGCCTGCCGGATCCGCTTTCTGACCGTGTCCAACGCGTCGAGAAAAAAATAAGGGATGCGCAAGGCTTGCAAGATCGGCTCCGTGACGTTCCCGCCTTGCGTCTGCCACGGGTCGCGCTCCCCCAAAGAACCGCGGTAACTGATGAGCATCAAGAGAGGAATCTTGTAGAGATGCGCGAAAGAAACGATGCCGTTAATGGATGCCAGGAAGCCGTGGTTTTGCATCAGCATGGCCGACTTGACTCCTGCAAAATGTGCTCCCGCCGAGATGCCGACAGCTTCTTCCTCCTTTGCCAGCCGCACCAGAATCATCTCTGGATCCTCGTCGGTCAACCGAATAAGATGCACCAACCAGGTTTCAGGCAAGGCTGAGACCAGGCGAATATCGCATTCCTTCAAAGCATCGTAGATGAGCTTGGAATTGGTCGCGGATACCGGCATGGTTTGCTTTCGAGTTGACGAGTATCGCAGCGGAGTATAGGTTTGGCGCTGCTCATTTTGCAAGACTTCAGGGCTGACTTTTTGAGACCAAACCCGGAGCACAGGCTTGGAAGGCAAATCCCAGGGCATTCTCAATCCCGATTCTTCGCCCGCATTGGATGCGGGCTTTCCCATTGGAACCGTTCGCGCTGCTTTTCCTGCGTTGCATCGGACACCGGGATTCATCTTCTTCGACAATGCGGCAGGCGCGCAGGTTCCACAGATCGTGCTGGACGCGGTGAATCATCATCTCCTCGAGTGCAATGTGCAGCGCGGGGGACGCTACGCGAAAAGCCGCGAAGTGGACGAGATGGTTTTGCGGGCACGGCACAGCGTCGCTGATCTGGTGAACGCTCGCGACGCACGAGAGATCGCGTTTGGCATGAACGCCACCTCGTTTATTCGCATGGTGAGTTTGGCGATCGGACAAACGCTCGGCAAGCGGAACGAGATTGTCCTAACCGACATGGACCACGAGGCTAATGTCGCCACCTGGCTGGCCCTGGAACACTGCGGAGCAAAATTCTCCTGGTGGAAGATGAGGGACGATGGGAACCTGCATGTGGACGACCTCATCCCCCTGGTGTCTTCGACGACGCGCCTTGTGGCATGCACGCTGGCTTCGAACGCCATCGGCTCGATTGTGGATGTCGCGGCGGCTGCAAGGGCAGCACACGCGTCCGGAGCCGAAATCTTTCTCGATGCGGTGCATTACGGTCCTCACGGGCTGATCGATGTGCAAGCCTTCGACTGCGATTTTCTGGTGTGTTCAGGCTATAAGATCTTCGCCCCCCACATGGGTTTTCTTTGGGGACGGCGCGAACTGCTGGAAAAGCTCCCGACCTTCCGCGAGGATTTCATCCCCGACGAGCCCCCCGGGAAAATTGAGGCGGGTACGTTTGTTTACGAAAATGTGGCCGGGATGGATGCTGCAGTGCGCTACCTGGAGAATCTTGGCCGAAGCATGGCCGGGAGCGACGCTGCGAAATCGGAATCGAGGCGATCTGCTCTGCGACGTGCGTTCGAGGCAATCCGGGTCTACGAAGAATCCCTTTCGCGCGAAATGCTTCGGGTGCTCAACGATTGCGGCGCCGTCGTCTACGGCGTGGCCGACGAAGCGCGCATCGGTCAACGAGTGCCCACGCTTTCCTTCAATTTGCCGACCGCGCCCCCGGCAAGAGTCGCCGAAGAGCTCGCAAAACAGAACATCGGCGCGCGCGACGGCCACATGTACTCGCCCCGGCTGATGAAAAGACTTGGAATCCCCATCGAGAGTGGGACGGTCAGAGCGTCATTGGTTCACTACAACTCGGTCGAAGAGGTGCGTCGCTTCGGAAGTGTACTGTCTGAGATCAAAGAATCATGCTGACCGACCCGCAAATCACTGACACGCAGATTCTGGAGATTCGTTCGCGCTTCAAGATCTTCAAGCACAAGATCTATCTCAACAGCTGCTCCCAGGGGCCGCTATCGGATGCCGTGCAGGCCGGCCTGGAAGATTTCATGGCGAGCTGGCACGAACAAGGCTCGCCGTGGGAGCTGTGGGTGAATCGGTATGAGGCTGCGAGAACCGCCTTTGCGCAATTCATCAACGCCAGCCCCGACGAAGTTGCCATTGTGACGAGCGTGTCGGCTGGCATTAATGGCGTCGCCAGCGCTCTGAATTTCCGGGAGCGGAAGAAAGTCGTAATGGGCGAGTTCGAGTTCCCCACCATGGGTCATGTCTGGCTCGGGCAACGGGCTCGAGGCGCAGAGGTGCAATTCGTAAAGGCAGAAGGCAATCGCATTCCGTCTGCCAACTACGAGAAGATGGTCGATCGCAACACTCTCATCGTGCCCATCACCCGCGTTTGTTTCAAGAATGGATTTCGTTCTGAAGTAGAGGCGATCACGAACATCGCGCACGGCGCCGGGGCTTTCGTGATGCTCGATGATTACCAGGACTGTGGAACTCGCCCGGTTGACGTGAAAGCCCTGGATCTGGATTTTTTCGTAACCGGGACTCTTAAATATCTGCTCGGTCCTCCCGGCCTCGCTTTCATGTACGTACGCAAGGAACTTATTTCATCGCTGGCTCCTACAGTCACCGGATGGTTTGGGCAATCTAATCCGTTCGCCTACGATCCCAAACTTTTCGATTTATCTCCCACCGCGCGAAGATTCGAGTCGGGTTCCCCATCCGTTCCCAATGTGTATGCTGCTTTGCCCGGATTCCAAATGCTGCAAGAAATCGGGATGGAGAATGTGGCAGGCCACATTAAGGCGCTCGCGCAAGCGCTGTTGGGCTGCGCCCACGAGCTTGGCGTTCGCGCCAAAACGCCCGCCGACAGCGTCGGGCCACTGGTCGTATTGCAGTGCAAGGATTCAACCTTGCTCGTGCAGAAGCTCGCGGCAAACAACATCGTCGCATCGAACCGTCACGACGGCTTGCGGATTTCGTTCCACGTGTACAACACGATGGACGACGTGAAGGCGGTCGTGGAAGTTCTCAAAAAGAATATCGATCTCATGGTCGTTGACCCTGCCAGCGTTGGCAGCTATGACTGACCCACACCGTTCAGCTCAACAAGGTTCAGCGCAACGCCGTTCAGCGCAACAAGATTCAGCGGCCGGGGCCATGCCTGCCGGTGAGGCCCTTCCGATGCCGGAAGTGGAAGGTCTCCACCGCCGGTTAGGTCAAAGGCAGCTCACCATGATGGCCATTGGTGGCGCCATCGGTGTCGGTTTATTCCTGGGAAGCAGTGTCACGATTCGCCTGGCTGGACCCGCTGTAATTCTCTCCTATCTTCTGGGCGCCTGCATCGCCTTGATCATGTCCTATGCGCTGGCCGAGATGGCCGTTGTCTATCCGGTTGCCGGTGCCTTCGGAGTTTACGCGGAGCAATACCTCAATCCCTGGGCCGGCTTTTCGGTCCGAGCCACTTACGGAGTCGCACAGATCATCGCCATCGGTGCGGAAGTCACCGCCGCTGGGATCTATATTTCGTTTTGGTTCCCGAATGTTCCGCAATGGATTTGGGTCGTGTTGGTTTCAGCCGCTCTGGTGGGGCTCAATTCCATGCAGGTGAACCGCCTGGGTGAGTTCGAATATTGGTTCGCAATGATCAAAGTGGCGGCCATCGTGGGCTTTGTCATTGTTGGTCTATCTTTGATTCTTGGCGTTGGTTTCCGCAGCGCGATTGGCTTGGCCAATCTAACCCAGTACGGGGGATTCTTGCCGACGGGATGGAAGGGAGTCTGGCTTTCGCTCACCATCACCGTCACCAGTTATATGGGAGTGGAAATTATCGCTGTCACCGCGGGAGAGGCCGAGCATCCGGAAGTTACGATTCCACGCGCCATGCGGAATATTGTGTGGCGCCTTATTTTGTTCTATGTGCTGGCGATTGCGATTATGGTGACGATGGTTCCCTGGAACCAGACCACCAGTTCGTCTGGGATGTCAGGCAGTCCTTTTGTCACGGCATTTGCGGCCGCGCATATACCGTTCGCGGCGGCGATCATGAACTTCGTCGTGCTGACGGCGGCACTGTCGAGCGTGAATACCAACCTTTACCTTTCTACTCGAATGCTTTTTTCGCTTGGCCGGGGAGGTTATGCCCCAGCGTGGATGGGCAAAGTGAGCCGCAACGGGGTGCCACATCGCGCGCTGCTGGCCTCAACCGCGGGGATTGTCGCAGCCATTCTGCTGGCTATCTTTGCGCCTAAGAACGCTTTCCTGATGCTCTATGGGACCGCAGTAGCCGGAATGCTTTTTGTCTGGCTGGTGATTCTCAACACGCACCTCCGTTTCCGTAAGGCCATCCCGAACGAGCGACTGGCGAGCCTGCCCATGCGGCTGTGGGCTCACCCATTCTTTACCGTCGTCGGGATTGTGTTGCTTCTTGCGATCTCTCTTACAACCTTCTTCGTGGACGGATTGCACTGGTCAGTTCCAGCATTCTCTGTTTTCCTGGGACTCATCTCATTCTTGTATCTGCGTAGCCAGCGGGCCAGGCTTAACAGCGTCAGCAGGGAGAAAGCATGAACCACCATGAACACGAAGTATCGCGAAGAGTTCCATCTTGAGTTTTCCTTCGTGAACCTTCGTGCCCTTGGTGGTTACGAGTTTCGCAAGTAGCCGAAGGAGAGACGCGATATGGTCGAAGCCAGCGAAGAAGTTTATTCTTCGCTCCACCGGCGATTCAAAGGTGACTTGCTGCGCCCGGGCCAAAGCGGGTACGAAGACGCACGCACCATTTGGAATGGCATGGTAGCCAGGACGCCAGGCCTTATCACGCGCTGCATAGATGTGAGCGATGTGCAACTCGCGGTCCGAGCCGCCTCTAAGACCGGGATCCTGACCGCCGTCCGTTGTGGAGGACATAGCCTCGCAGGGTTTAGCACGTGCGATGGCGGGTTGGTGATTGACCTGTCGAGGATGCGCCAGGTCATGGTTGATCCCGAGACACACCGGGCCAGCATCGCCGGAGGTTGCCTGTTGGGATCGATTGATACCGTCACGCAAGAAGCGGGGCTCGTCTTTCCCTCCGGCGTCGTTTCTCACACGGGAGCTTCCGGACTGATCCTGGGTGGAGGAACCGGATGGCTCACCCGGCGATTTGGATTGTCATGCGACAACGTCGCAGGATTCACTCTTGTGACTGCAGATGGTTCCGTTGTGCGCGCCAACTCCAAAGAGAACCCAGATTTATTCTGGGCCTTGCGTGGAGGCGGCGGGAACTTTGGAGTGGTAACAGAATTCGAAGTGCAGCTCCATCCGCTTCGGTCTGTTGTCCTCGCTGAGGGCTTGACTCCCGAGTCCGGCATTCGCGGGCTGCTTGAATGCTGGAGAGACTTCATGGCCGAGGCGCCGATCGAGTTGAAGTGGAATATAGATCTTCGCCTTGCCCAGCATACAAAGAAGGTACTCTTGGAACTTCGTGGACGACCCGTGGCCAGCAGTTCCTTGATTTGGACGGGCGATCCTGAAGCCGGGCGTCCTTATCTGCATCGTGCGCTTGCCATGTGCAGACCGGATTCTGTAAGCAGCAAGGTTATGTCGTTCCTGGATTTACAAACCATGGCGGATTCCGATTTCCCGCACGGCCGTCGCTATTACACAAAATCAGGTTATTTCACTTATCTCGACGACGGCACCATTGATCGCTTGTTAGGGGCAGTGGCCTCGATTCCATCATCGGAAACCCAGATTGAACTGGCCTATCTCGGTGGTGCGGCTGCACGCATCGGCGCTGACGAGACCGCATTCGGCAATCGCAGCTCTCCTTTTATCCTGAATTTGCTGGCGAACTGGTCGGAGCCATCCGCAGATGCCAGCCATGTTGCCTGGATTCGCGGCACCTTCAACAAACTTCGGCCCGCAATGAAGCCAGGTGTCTACATAAACTTCATGAGCGGAGATGAACAGGACCGAGTGCCTGAGGCGTATCACGAACGGTGGGACCGAATGGTAGCGGTCAAGTCGCACTATGATCCCAATAACTTCTTCCGGCTGAATCAGAACGTTCCGCCGCGGAAACCAGCGGCAAAGAGCTCGTAGCCGAACCCCGCCAACTCGGGAGAAATCCGCCGCCACCAGCCACGTGGGGGGGGACGCATTCGTTCGCTCCCTCCGAAGCGCAGCAAGCGTTCCCGGGATAAAACCCCGGTAGATCACTGCGCTTACGCTTCTTTGAGCGGAGCGTCTAATACCTTGCCGTCGGCGCGGCGTAGGATTCGACATCGCTCAAGCTGCCAAAACCCCTGGCCGGACACCCATGAAACTCGATATCTTCCCGCAAGACCTGAAATATACTCTCCGGACGCTGAGCCGCGATCGTGGATTCACGTTCGTCGCGGTCTTCATCCTCGCCCTTGCCATCGGTGCGAACATCGGGGTCTTCAGCGTGGTCAACACACTGTTGCTGCGGCCGTTGCCATTTCTCGAGTCCCGTGAGCTCGTGTGGATTGCTCCGCCGCCCACTGACTGCGGACTCTCTTGCGCCACTTACTCGGCTGACGCCTACGAAGAATTCCGCGAGCAGAGCCGCGCCTATCAGGACGTGACCGGATACATGGCATTCGATACTCCGGACAATCTGCGAGTCACCGGCCGCGGCGAGCCCCAGCCGGCCACGGGCATGGAAGTCATTGGAAACTTCTTCCAGGTTCTCCGAGTGCAGCCCGCCATGGGACGGCTGTTCACCTCGGAAGAGGCTCGCGGGGGACCGCACCCGATCGCTCTGTTAGCAAGCGCCTACTGGCGGCGTCAGTTCAACGCTGATCCGGCTATCGTGGGCAAGGTCATCGCACTGAACGGCACGCCCACAACAATCGTGGGCGTCTTGCCAGACAGCTTCGACTTCGGCGCAGTGTTTTCTCCCGGCGCGAAAGTCGATCTGTTCACGCCGCTCGATCTGAATCTGGAGCGCGATTGGGGCAACATCGTCACCCTCGTCGGCCGGCTCAAGCCGGGTGTGACAGTGGCCCAGGCTCTCGACGATGCCAACCGCGTTGCGCCCAATATCTATTTCAACGTGAAATATCCCCAGACGCTGGGCCGCTATAAAGGCGATCTGATTCCGGTGCCGCTAAAGGATTACGTTACGGGCAAGCTGCGCCGCTCGCTGATTGCATTATGGTTCGCAGTGGGAGCGATTCTGCTCATCGCGTGCGTGAACCTCTCGAACCTGCTCCTGGCTCGGGCCGCAGCGCGTGCCAAGGAGTTTGCCGTCCGGGGCGCGCTGGGGGCGAGCCGCGGCCGCATCGCGGGCCAATTGCTGATGGAAAGCCTCGTGCTCTCCGGCGTGGGTGCGGCCTTCGGGCTCGGCCTGGCCCTGATCCTGATCGCGTGGCTCGCCCATCACGGATCGCCGGCTCTGCCGCTTCTCAGCAGCTTGCGGATCGATAGCCAGGCGCTAGGCTGGACAGTGTTCGTCTCCGTCCTCACCGCCATGATCTTCGGCCTGCTTCCAGGGCTCAGAATAGCCAGCGGCAATCTCCAGGAGATGCTCAAGGACTCCGGCGCGGGAGCCGGGCTGGGTCGCAAACACGAGCGCGTCCGCGCCACCCTGGTTATCTTTGAGGTCGCCCTGGCTTGCGTGCTGCTGGTGAGCGCTGGCCTGCTACTGCACAGCTTTGTGAAGGTGCTCGACATCGACCTCGGCTTTCAGCCCGACCGCGCCGCTTCCATCAAAGTCGATTACGACGATAACGCCGCAACCAGCGAGGCCAGCCAGGTCAAACGGGGCGAGATCTTCCAGCAGATCCTCGTCCGGATAAGCGCGGTTCCGGGCATCGAGGCGGCAGGGATGTCCGATTACCTTCCGCTAGGACCGAATCGAGAATGGGATACACCGGTGCCCCAGGGAAAGATTTTTGCTCCCGGCGAACTGCCCGACCCGCTGGTTTACGTGATCACGCCGGGATTCATTCGTGCCATGGGGATCGGTTTGCATGGAAGAGACTTCACCTGGGCGGATGGGCCGCATAGCCAGAGAGTTGTCCTTATCAACGCTTCCGCCGCCCGCGTCTACTGGCCGGGAGAGGATGCGGTCGGCAGGATCCTCATGCGGGGCAAGGAGGAAGACCACGTGGTCGGCGTCGTCGACGATGTCCACGAAGAAACGGTGGAAGGCGGGACGGGTTCGCAGATTTACTATCCAGCTACGCAGCAAGGGCCGTCGGGCGCGCAGTTGGTGGTGCGCACCAGCCTGCCGCCGGCGACCCTCGCTGCCAGCGTCCTGCACGCGCTTCGCGAACTGAACCCTCAACAGCCGGCTGCCGAGTTCCAGCCCATTCGGACGATCGTCGACCGCGCCGTCTCCCCGCGCCGCTTCTTCATGTTGCTGGTAGCAGCGTTCGCCGGTCTTGGGCTGTTGCTGGCGACCCTCGGCATCTACGGCGTCATTTCCTACTCGGTTACGCAGCGCTCCCGGGAGATCGGGATTCGCATGGCCCTGGGCGCAACCACGGCCGAGGTTCAACTCCGGGTGATCGGAAAAACCCTCCGCCTGACGCTGATTGGAATTGCGGCCGGAAGCATTGCATCGCTGGCTGTCGCGAAGGCAATCGCCTCGCTACTTTTCGGTACAACTCCCACAGACCCGGTCACGTTCGCCGCTGTGATTCTCATGCTCGCAATGGTGGCGCTCGTCGCCGGTTATCTTCCGGCTCGAAAAGCCTCGCGCATCGACCCGATGGTCGCGCTCCGTAACAACTGAGGCAGAGATAAAGTCCGGAACCGTCACGTCATCAGCACCGCCGTCATCTCCGCGATAATCTCTTCGACTTGTCGGGACGCATCGATTGTGAGCATGTTCTGTTCTGAGTCGCCTGATCCGTGCCACATGGCTTGCAGCTGGGCTTCCACAACACCGGCTGACTGGTCGACGACGAGGGTTCGACCGGGTGCGGAGAATGCTTCCAGGCAGACGACCTTGACCAGGGTAGACATCTTGCAGAGTTGCTTTCGTTCTGCCGCCGTCAGCACGGGACATGAAACCGCTACGTCCCGCCATTCATAGATCCAGAGGTTAATTGCGGTCGATAGTGTTTCTACGCGCCATGTTCGATCCGCATAAGTCCATGAAGTGCCGTCCCCGCCAGCATCAACGTTCCCTTGCGCACGAAGACTTTCCGCATCGACAAATTCCCATCCCAGGGCTTCTGCAAGGAGCCTGCCCACGGTGCTCCGGCCTGATCCTGAGGCTCCCGTAATGATGAAGACCACGGCTCACCTCCCTTTCGGAGGCGGTCACAATCCAAGCGGTCCATTCGAGCGGCATCCGGGCGGCCCATCCGCGCGATTGATCCGAACGAACCGGCTCATTCGGCGAGCAACGCCCCTACAACCGCCACGGCAACTGCAATGACTGCCACCCATGCGATAATCGGCGCTACCCACTGGTTGATCACTTTACGACCTGTAGGGACTAACTCCCAGCTTCTGCACCTGCTCCGTGAACTCTCGCACCACCTGCGCGAATCTCGGCCCCTCGGCGGCGGAGACCCACTCCAGGCGAAAGCGCTCCTCCTCGATACCGAAATCCGCCAGCATCAACTTAATGGCTTCCGCGCGTTTTTCGGTTTTGTAATTGCCCTCCTGGTAGTGACAATCGCCATGATGACAGCCGCAAATGAGGACGCCGTCCGCCCCCTTGGTGAACGCGTCAATGACCAGGTTGGGATGCACCATGCCCGAACACATGACCCGGACGATCCGAATGCTGGGCGGATATTGGGTGCGGGAAACGCCTGCCAGGTCGGCGCCGGCATAGGAGCACCAGTTACAGCACAGGGCGATGATTAAAGGCTGAAAATTGTCGTCCATCACTCTACTCCCAAAGCCGCATGGATCTGGGCCTCGATCTGATCGAGGGTAAATCCG
>Ga0209415_10020019_pt1 | contig 10437 bp, 11 predicted proteins | sample PeaSoiSIISIP2007_FD_187696 | JGI IMG/M metagenome (GOLD analysis project Ga0209415, IMG submission 187696) | Peat soil microbial communities from Weissenstadt, Germany - SII-SIP-2007 (SPAdes) (version 2) | ecosystem: Environmental > Terrestrial > Soil > Wetlands > Peat | place: Germany...
GCGGTATGGCCGCACTTGGACGAACGCACGCGCCGCCTCACGGTCGCCAATGAAGCCTTGAGTTTGGGGTACGGCGGCGTCTCGCTGGCACATCGGGCGAGTGGTTTGTCGCGCAAGGCCATCGCGAAGGGGATGCGGGAAATCCAATCGCGGAGCGGACCGGGGCCCGGGCGCATTCGGCGTCCCGGTGCCGGCCGGAAGGCCATCACCGTGGCCGATCCGCGCCTCGTACCGGCCTTGGAGGCGATGATTGAGGGGCAAACGCGAGGCGATCCAGAGTCGCCCCTGCGCTGGATCTGCCAGAGTACGCGGGCCATTGCCCAAGCACTGGGCCGGCACCACCACTTGGTGAGCCATATGAAGGTCGCGCAGCTGCTGCACGAGCTGGACTATAGCCTGCAGGGAACGCGCAAGACCGAGGAGGGCACGGACCATCCCGACCGCGATGCGCAGTTTCGGTTCATCAACGCCGCGGTGAAGAAGTCCTTGGCGCACGGCTGGCCCGTGATTTCCGTGGACACCAAGAAGAAAGAACTGCTCGGCCGCTACCACAATGCCGGTCAGCGCTGGCGGCCCGCCAAGCAGCCCATTCACGTGCAGACCCACGACTTTCCCGGGCCCGCCGTGCCGCGCGCGTATCCCTACGGGATTTACGACATCGGCCGCAACGCCGGGTTCGTCAACGTGGGCACCGATCATGACACCGGCGCGTTTGCCGTGGCGTCCATTCGGGGGTGGTGGCGCGCGGAAGGACGCCGCCTCTATCCGACGGCCACGCGGATTCTGATCACCGCCGACGCCGGCGGCAGCAATGGGGCGCGGTTACGTCTGTGGAAGGTGGAGTTGCAGAAATTGGCCGATGCCACCCAACTGTACATCTCGGTCTGCCATTTTCCGCCCGGCACCAGCAAATGGAACAAGATCGAACACCGGCTGTTTTCGTTCATCTCGTCCAATTGGCGCGGTGAGCCCTTGCGGGATTACGAGACGATCGTCAATCTTATCGCGAAGACGACCACGGCGAAAGGGTTGCGGGTCACGTGCCGCCTGGATCGTCGGAAGTATCCCGCCGGGCGCACGGTGAGCGACGACGAGATGAAACACGTCAACGTGACCTACGACACGTTCCACGGCGACTGGAACTACATGATTCGCCCGAACGCATCGCGATCATGATACCTTTATTTATTTACGACTCCTAAGGAGCCGGTTCCCGGGCGGGAAATTAGCCGGCACGGTCCACAGTTGTGTCCCACTCTTCCAGGCCCGGGCCGAGACCGCGCCGCCCGCGAAGAGGTAGAGGCCGTTGGCATCCGCCGCGGCGTCTTGGATATCTGGCATTGGCGGCTGAGTCCTCCAGGTCTCGGCCCCGGTGAGGAGGGTCGCGGCGACGACACGGACCTGAGTGCGCTGGAACGTACGAGGTTGATTCGAAAAGAACAGGGCGACCTGATCCTTGCCGAGCGGTCCAAGGTCAGCACTGGGCCATCCTGGCTGTTCCACGTGCCACACCAGCCTGGGAAGCGATGGGCTCGCTGCCAACGCGCTAGACCGATCCGACTCCGTGGTTGAGAGGCCATGAAGCACGCTGACATCCGACGGGAGCAGCGGAGAGATCAGACCGATCAGCGCAACGATCAGCGTCCCGGCCCAGACGGGCTCACGGCACGATCGGTTCATTGCGAGGTCCCCCTCGTGGTCATTTCATCGTGGCTCCCACCAGTCGATCCCCTCAAATGATCTCGATCGGTCTGTCGGGACAGCGGTCGGTGCCGCCGCCCCCTTCAACGGCTCGATCCGCAACGCCCTATCGGCAGGCCCGTGGCGCTCCCGGCGCCTTCGCACCGTCGTAGGCATCCTTGACCAATCCGATGATATCTTCGTTCCCTTCGTACGGCGCCGGCAGGACGGAATTGACCACCACGACCACGGGCACGTTGCACTTCAGAATGCCTGCGTACGTCCAGACGGAGATGTTGCCAGCACCAAGGCTTCCGTTCTTGCACAGATAGGGGTCCGGACAGTCGTTCCTCACCGTACAGTCCCAGCCGATGCAATTCGGAGCCGGCGCGTTCATTTCGAGCTTCTCGGCGTTGGTGAGTAGCGCGTGCCCGTTGGCCAGATCGTTGATCACTTTGTAGAGGTCGCCGGCGCTCAGCACCCACCCACCGCCTCCGCAGGCGAGCGTCCAGTCACCCCAATCGTCGCCATGGGCGGACCGGGCGGGAAACGGATAGGAGAGCATGACGGGGTACCGGTAGGAGGCGTTGGATGCCTTGGGGGGCCGACACCCGCGGGTCGGAACCCCCACCGGCTTGAAGACGTGCGCGTTCATGTACGTGACGTAGAATGCTGCGCTCTGTGCGGCCCGCACGGATTCCGGCTGTAGCCTGATGGACCTCCGCTCCATCTGGGGCAACAGCTCGCGAAAGATCGCGAAGTTGCAGTTGTTATACGAATGGATCGGATTTCCGTTCGCGTCCACCATGTCGGTTTTGCGGACGCCGCTCGCGATCTGCTGTTTCAGTATGGCGTATGTGGTATTGGCGCCGTCGCAGTTCGCCCGGAAGCCCGCCGCGTGCGTGAGCAGTTCTTTGAACGTAATCGTGTTGATCAATGGGCCCCGACGCCAGTCGCGATAGAGATAGGGCCAGATCTTGCTGTCGAGCGTGAGCCCGTGCGTTGTCAACGACTGGACGACGGCAATCGTCGTCAGTACCTTGGTGACGCTCGCGATGTTGGTCGGAACGTCCGGTAACATGGCGAGTCTGGGAGGGTCGGCGGACGTACGCGCTTGTCCTCCAAAGACGGTCCGCGTTCCCCCGATGATGAACACGTAGCCGACGACCTTGTTGCGCAGCGCCTTGGAGATGTTGGCGGAGAACTGGTCGACGGAGATACAGCCAGACGGGTCACAGGCGGTGTTGGCAGCAAGCGTTGCGGTGATTCCAACGTTCAGGGTAAGCGCTGCGACTAAGGCGATGACAACCAAGGTGCCCGTCTTGGCGGTTGCACTCGTTCGAGCAGAGGTACCCAGCCCGGTTGTTCGCGCGGACTCTGGCGTCCGGTGCGCGCGAGGTCCTGTTCGTTTCATTCTGAGCCCCCCAGTATTCGGCAAGGTCGGCCTGGCAGCCGATTCCTTGGACACATCTTCCTCGACATCCTTGGCACCCAAGTTGGTTGGGACGATGGCGAGCGTATCCCGACGGAGTAGCTCGTCCAGGAGCGTATCCAGTGGCGGTAGCCAGTACGGCGACGAGCTAGGCGCGGAGGGTGCTTCACTCCGCGGGTTCATCACCGGAAGGTCGGAGGTTCATATCCTCCGCCCGCTATCAGCTTTTCCGACATCGGGGTCTGTTCACCCAGTGTGAGCAGGCCCCGAATATCTCCCCGCAATTCGCCACAAGGCCTTTGGTTGTTGGGTTTCGACGAGCTCGTTGACTTACTCGATCTGTCGCCTCGACAGACCCGTGAATGAGGTGCCCGACCTGTCTGGCGATTGGCAGTGAGTCGCACGTGTGGCGGAGGTCGTACAGCGGGATCGGTGCGCGTCATCCCGAATCAATCAACCTGGGACGTGAGGCGGCCACTGGTCGCACGACAGGCGGGTTTCCGCCCACGGGTAAGCGAATGAACTTCACGATCATCGAGTTTGCGGCAATAGAGGTAACCCGGGTGCGAGCAGACGGTGGTACTAACGGAGCGGCCGCCGCCATGCAGATGCTTGAATCACGAATGCCTTCTCTTCGGGGCCGGAAGATGTATGGTTTGTACTACCCCGCTAGCGATGACTACTACGCGTGTGTGAAATTAGATACGGAGCATCCCGATGATTTAGGCTTTGAACGCGGTACGGTTCCCGGGGGTCGATATGCCAGGGCGAGGGTTCGGAACTGGCAAGAACGCCTCAGCGAACTTGAAAAGTTGTTCGAAGAGCTAGTAAACGTTAGCTCTGCCGTTGGGAACGAACCAGACTTGGAACGGCCCCAGATCGAGTTTTACCGCAACCTTGACGAACTCATTATTATGGTCCCAGTCATAATGAAGAAGCGATTAGGCCAGTAATATCTGGCGTGCCTGTAACTCCCAAAATCGTGCCCCCGCTACCAAAGTCCATGAGCGGATCTGCCGAGAGAGAGTGGTCCACTCACCGCATGCGAGGTCTACATTCAGCCGCCCCGAGCGATGTCGAGACTGTCCAAGGTACGCGAACCGGCAGAGGGCCGTTCGCGTCCGATGGGGAAGGGAGCGGCCGTGCATCCGCCTCGCGGGTCCCGCCCCGTCGAAGTTGACGCGCTCGCGGCTCGCTACGGAGCGCCGCTGACTCGCATCGTGCAGCTGGGCGCGAATCGCTCGCTCGCCCATGCGGCCGCGAGGCGGAGCGCAGAGGTCTGTATGGTCATGCGCGTCGGCACGGATGGTTTCCTTATCATGACGAAGGCGTTTTATCCGATCGATGTGTACCGGCTCCCGACGGGCGGCATCGACCCAGGGGAATCCGTGCTCCGCGCGCTGCGCCGCGAAGTGCGTGAGGAAACCGGCCAGCGCGCCATCATTCTCGCCTTCCTCGCAATTATCGGTTATCAGACCGGCACGGCCGTCTCTGAATTCCGTACCTTCGCGTTTCTGCTGGACTGCGCTCGCACTCCGAAGCCCCTCGACGTCGCGGAGCAGATCACGGACTTTCGTGTGGTGGCGCGAGCCCAGTTGCTAATGATCGCGGATCAACTCGAGCGTTTGCCGGACGCCGTGACGCCGCGTTCTGGCCGGTCGTGGGCGGATTGGGGGCGGTTCCGCAGCCCCGCCCACCGGGTCGTCTGGGAGGCTCTCGTCGCTTCCGCCCACGGGTGACTGGAGAGTTCCTCACGGATACCCCTGGCTCCGGATCCCGTCGCAAGAGGGCGTGTGGCGCTGATCCATGCAGATGTCGCGCGGCATGCGAGCAGCTTGTCAGCTGAGTCAGACCGCGGCCTCAGGAGACGGAAGATCGATGATTTCGACCCAATGGGGGGCTCGGCCCATTGGGTACTGCTGCTGCAGGGCAAGCGCCCCTGTTGTCTCACCGATGGCATACAGGCTCATGCTGTTCGACTTCTGGCCAACCGCGAGCAGAAACCGGCCGCGCGGATCAATATTGAAGCCCCGCGGTTGCTGCTCGGTCGGACTATGACCGATCGGTGCCAGGCTTCCGTCCTGCTCATCGACCTGAAAGGCGCCGATCGTATGTGACGCGCGCTCAGTGGCGTACAGATATCGGCCGTTTGGCGTAACATGGATGTCCGCCGCTGCGAATGGGCCGGTCGCGTGGAAGTCAGGTGGCAGCAGGGTCTCAGTGCCGATCGGGGCCAGGGTACCCGTCGTGGCATTGTACCGGTAACTCGTGACAGAGGCATCCAACTCGTTCGTACAATAGGCAAACCGGTGACGTGGGTGGAACGTAAAGTGACGCGGACCGGCCCCCGCGCGGGCCGCGACAGAGGCCGGCACGTTGGGCGTCGCGCGTCCAGTCGCTTGGTCGAACCGGAATTGAAGAATGAGGTCCCCGCCGAGACTCGGGACGAACAGATGGCGATTGGCCGGATCGGTCAGGATCGAGTGCGGGCGCGGCGGTGTCGGTGTGACCTGAACCGGCTGGGCGTCGACCAACCCGTGGGCATCGATCGGATGGATCGAGATCTGATTCCCGCTGTACGATGCGCCCAACAGGAACCGCCCCGTCCGGTCGACGGAGACGTAGGCCATGTTGTCGGGAAGCGGCACCGTCGACATGAGACGCAATCTGCCGTTCGCCGGGTCAATGGCGAAGCTCGCGGCCGAGAACGGCTGCGAGCGGAGCGCCGCGTATAGGAACCGCCGGTTCGGACTGATCGCGAGCGGCCCTACCGTGCCCGGGAGCGGGACCTGCTGCTCCAGCGTCGCCGCACCGGTTGCCCCGTCGAGGTGCATGACGTAGATCTCCGCGCTATCCGCATTGGAGACATACACTACCATCGGTGCTCGGCTCCCGAGATCTTGCATCACCACGTGGTCGTTCGGTGACTGCGAATGCATTCGCGAAGCCTCCGCCCGGCATTCTCGTCCTATCCCGGTTGTAGCACGGTATTCTGTTCCGTGCGTTTGCGGCCTGCTTAGAGACCGCGTTGACGCTGCCGCGGGGGCCCGGTGGTCGGGGCGTCGTTGTCGGCTGGACCCAGGTCTGCGTTGCGGCCGGGTGGGCACGGGGCATGGCGTTATGCGCCAACGCGTTCGTGTGTGTGCCCCAGACGGCCAGTGACCGTCTCCGCGAAGGATCCAACCGCGATCTCCATCTCTGAGTAGATCAACCTTATTCCCGCGTTCCCTCTGGATGAAGGCCGCGTGCTGCGGGCCATCCTCTGGAGCACGACGCACAGCCTCCGTAAGGCGACAGTGATCGCCGCCAACGTCGGCCGATTCATCGCATTTCTCTTTATCGTGTGGGGCGTGCGGCAGATCTTTAGCGGCAATGTTGGCAGCGGGCGGTGGATCGCCTTTATCGGTTGGGTCCGGGAGAGCGTGGCAACGGCGCAGGTCCCGCAGCAGTACGCCGGGGGCCTGCTGGCTGAGCACACGGTCTCGGCGGCCATGAATCCTCACGTCGTCGGCGTCTCGGCCGGCACTCCGCTGCGGGATCTCGTGGACCACCATATCCTGGAAAGCGGAGACCGGCGCGTCATGGTCGTACAAGACGGTGAGATCGTCGGTCTCGTGACGGCGCATCAGATCACTGCGGTGCCGCGGGACAAGTGGTCCGTGACGAGCGTCGCGGACGTCATGACGCCGATCGCAGACGTGAAGCGCGTCGGACCCACGACCGGATGGTGGGCGGCCATCACGGAGATGGATCTTGACGGGGTAAATCAGCTGCCGGTCACGGCGGATGGGCGGGTGCTCGGGATGCTCACACGTGGGGACGTGATCGGCTACCTGCGCACGCTGCATCGGACGGCGCACTGACCCATGACCTCTCGCGACATGAGCCAACCTCCGGCGAACGATCCACCCCAGCATCAACCGAGCGTACCCGCGTCGTCGAATCGACAAGCGCTCCAGGCGATCGCTCGGCGTGTGATGCTCGCGCGCGGATTCCTGCCGGATTTCGAGGCGGCCGTACGTACAGAGCTGGCGGCGATCCCCGGGCCGGCCGCGACGGAGATCCCGTCCGCCCGAGATCTGCGTGGCCTGCTCTGGGCGTCCATTGATAACGACGACTCCCTCGACCTCGATCAGATCTCGGTGGCCGAGCCCCTCTCCGACGGCAAGGTAAAAGTCCTCGTCGCGATTGCCGACGTCGATGCCGTCGTCGGAGAAACCTCAGCGATTAACGCGCACGCGCAGCACAACACCACATCCGTGTACACCGCCGCGCAGGTCTTCCCCATGCTCCCGGACCGACTATCCACGGATCTAACCTCGCTCAAACAGGACCAGGAACGGCTGGCCATCGTCATCGAGATGGCGACCGACGCGGACGGCGTCGTGGTGGCGTCGGACTTGTATCGGGCCAGAGTCATCAACCGCGCCAAGCTCGCGTACAACGCCGTGGCGGCGTGGCTGATGGGGCAGGGCCCGATGCCGCCTCGGGTGGCGGCCGTGCCCGGCCTGGCGGACCTGCTGCGCCTGCAGGATCGGGTCGCGCAGGCGCTGAGAGCGCGGCGTTTCCGCAACGGCGCGCTCGTGCTGCAGACCGTTGAGTCGCAGGTCTTCTTCGACGGCGATGCGCTCACCGATCTCCGGCCGGTGCAACAGAATCGGGCCGAGGCACTGATCGAGGACCTGATGGTCGCGGCGAACGGGGTGACCGCGCGGTATCTCGAAGCCAAAGGCGTGCCGGCGTTTCGCCGCATCGTGCCGGTTCCGGCGCGCTGGGACCGGATCGTCGAGCTGGCCGCGGCCGTGGGAGAGCACCTCCCGGCCGCCCCCGATGCGGTCGCCCTCGAAGCATTCCTCGCCAAGCGGGCGCAGGCCGATCCGTTGCGATTCCCGGACCTGTCGCTATGCGTCGTCAAGCTGCTGGGACCGGGCCAGTACACCGTCGACGTTCCTGGCCAGCAAACGGAGGGGCACTTCGCGCTCGCCGTGACCGCGTACACGCACTCGACCGCGCCGAACCGGCGTTTTCCTGACCTGGTGACGCAGCGACTCCTCAAGACCACCATGATCGGCGCTCACGCCGCCTATGGCCTGGACGAGCTGCAGGCGCTCGCGCAGCAGTGCACCGTGCAGGAAAACAACGCCAAGAAGGTGGAGCGGCAGGTGCAGAAATCGGCCGCCGCGCTGCTCTTGGGGGGCCGAGTCGGCGAGCGCTTTGACGGGCTTGTGACCGGCGCCTCTCCCAAGGGCACCTGGGCGCGCATCTTCAACCCTCCTGTCGAGGGCAAAGTGGTGCGTGGATTTCAGGGTCTCGACGTCGGCGACCGGGTCCGCGTGGAATTGATCGGTACGAACGTGAACCAGGGCTTCATCGACTTCGCCAGAGTGGACGGATCCGCGGCTAGACCGGGCGTCGTGCGCTAAAGACCGGAGAGCGGGAGGGATCCGCAGATGAGTCGTCCGCAGCGGTTCAGACACTTTCACGCCGCCACGGTGTTCGGGTGGTCACAGTCGCGCCCGGGAGAAGAGGTATACGAGGCTGCTCGTACGGTGGGGCGTCTGTTGGCGAAGTACGGCGTCACCGTCGTCTCCGGCGGCTTTGGGGGCGAAATGGAGGCGGCGGTCCGGGGGGCAAAAGAGGAGGGCGGCAAGACGATTGGCGTGACCTTCTACCCGATGCTGGCCACGAACTTCGAAGCTGGCACCGAAGCGTCGAGCTATCTGGATAAGGAGATCAAGACGCGGACCTACCTCGAGCGCACGCTGAAGTTGATCGCGCTCGGGGATGCGTTTTTCTGCTTCAACGGCGGTACCGGCACGATCTCGGAGTGGGGAATGGCGTGGGGGCTGGCGCGAATTTACTATGGTCACCACAAGCCGCTGATCATGGTGGGAGACTTCTGGAAGACGATCGTCGGCGCGATCGAGCGAAACATGCATATCCGTCCCGAGGAAAAGAAAGTGTACCGCATCGTTGATTCTCCCGGCGACGCGTTGAGAGCACTGCGGAGCTTCGACCGGACGTGCAAGGGTCTTCACCCTGACTACGCGCTCCTGATGCCCGAACGCGATTTCGTCCTGCGCCATTGACGCACGGTAGGTGGACGAGGTGACCGTCTCATGGTAATCCGAACGGACCTTGGGCGGTTGACGATCAACGCCGGTTCGTCGAGCCTCAAGGTCGCGGTCTTCCGCTTCGAGCCGCCCGACATGCTGGAGTTCACGGTGTCGGTGGCCGAGATCGGACGTCCGCACCCGCCCCGCCAGTGGGGGGGTGAGAGGCAATTCCCAGGGCCCGCTTGGCAGCATGTCCTTGACGACATGGCACGAGCGCAATATACCTCAACCATATGGTTGAATATCCTTCGCGCGCGCCGGACCAGCTGGACCAGATTTTCGCGGCGGTGGCGGACCCGACGCGGCGCACCATTCTCGACGTTCTCGCCCGCGGGCCGGCGAAGGTCACCGAGATCGCGCGTCCATTTCCCGTCTCCCTGAATGCGATCTCGAAGCACATCAAAGACCTTGGAACGCGCGGGGCTGATCCGCCGCGAGGTGGTGGGCCGCGAGCATTTCTGCCATCTCGAGCCGCGGGCCCTGCATCGGGCCCGCTCCTGGCTCGAGCACCACCGCGAGTTCTGGGAGACACGGTTGGACGCGCTCGAACGGCACATCGCGGCCAAGCGGAAGCGTGATCACGGCGACGGCCGGCCATCCGGGCGGCGCGCACACACTCCGTCGCGGAGGCCCTGATGGCGACTGGCGAGGAACGCCAAGACATGCTCGTCGTGCGGCGTGTGATTCGCGCGTCTCGGGAAGAGGTGTTTGCGGCCTGGATCGACCCCGAGAGCATGAGAGACTGGATGTGATGAAGCGGGACGCGGCCAGTTCTGGGTACGCCGCCACGACGGATACGGTCGCGATCGGCTGGTTGACCCGAGATCGATTCGGCCCCGGGAATAACTGGAAACTGGCGGGAAGTTATATAATGCGGATCGACGGCGCGCGGCCCGAACGAGCCGCGCGCGGGTGCCGGCGGACCTCGGAAAGGAGTACGGTTCGATGAGTGGAGTGCGAGTGCTGGTTGGGACACGCAAGGGTGCATTTGTTCTGACGTCGGACGGCAAGCGCGCGCAGTGGGATGTCAGCGGTCCCCACTTTGCGGGGTGGGAAATCTACCACCTTAAGGGATCGCCCGCGGACCCGAATCGGCTGTACGCGTCGCAGTCGAGCGGCTGGTTCGGACAGCTGATCCAGCGCTCCAACGACGGCGGAAAGACGTGGGAGCCGGTGGGCAAGGAGTTCGTCTACGACGGCGTCCCGGGC
>Ga0209415_10020020_pt1 | contig 10436 bp, 9 predicted proteins | sample PeaSoiSIISIP2007_FD_187696 | JGI IMG/M metagenome (GOLD analysis project Ga0209415, IMG submission 187696) | Peat soil microbial communities from Weissenstadt, Germany - SII-SIP-2007 (SPAdes) (version 2) | ecosystem: Environmental > Terrestrial > Soil > Wetlands > Peat | place: Germany...
CTGATGGGGCGGTCGCCTTCACCATTCCGTCGGTCGTTGATTATGAGGTGGCGGCGGTGTATTCCATTTGAAATGCCAAACAAGGAGGCTTGACATCATGCGACGCACGATCGGGCTAGGTATTTGCATTGTGGTTATATGCTTGAATGCTGCTAGCTCCGAAGATGATACGAAGCGTTTTGATGGGACCTGGGATACTACGGTTTCGTGCAGCAACACAGAGGGGGCGTTGGGCTACTCTTATCAATTCCCGTCAACGGTGAAGGACGGCGTGCTGCACGGTGAAAAAGGCGACAAAGGCAAACCTGGGTGGTTCGTGCTGGATGGGAAAATCCTCCCTGACGGAACGATGAAGCTCTACGCCAAGGGACTGGTGGGAGCCGAGGAAGTCGCTGTCGGCCACCGTCCGCGTGGCAGCGCTTTTGGTTACCACGTCGAGGGGAAATTCTCCGAGAAGGAAGGAACCGGCAAACGCGTGGAGGGCCGCCCGTGCGAAGCCGACTTCGCCAAGAAGTAGGCCCGCCGGGGCGAGGGCTCCGGACCAGCGCGTGTGCTCACCGGTTGCTGACCACCGCCGGAGCGGAGTCGAGAAACTCGTAGCGGTCCCGATGCTCCTCGGGCAGGGCCTGGCACTCGACATTGAGGTGCATCACCTCATGGGTTTTTCCGAACGGCGGCCAGTTCGCCAAGCCGGCGCCGTTGGGGTCGCCTGTCTTTATGAAATTCGCCCAATAGTCGTTCATCGTCTTGGCCACCGCGTAGTCGTCAGGCCGCCAGTCGGCCTTCTTCGAATCGAGCATCGTGAAGACGTATTCGAGTTCCGCGGCGTGGGGTGAGCCGAACGTCTTCAAGCCCGTTTGCTTTTCCGCTTCCGGAATCGGGACGGTGCGGTCGAATTGGTAGCGGTAAACCGCGTTCCCTGCCTTGGCCTGCTCATCGAGCCATTTCCAGGTACCAAAGACAATGAATCGGTCGCTGGCCAGATCGCCGGCCGACCGCAGCGCTTCTTCATCGGTCGATGCGCCGTACACCTTCAGGGCGTCATCTGCGCGAGATCCATACTCGCGGCGCAACTGCTCGGCGAAGGTCTTGGCGTTAGGCTTCTCCTTTGCCATCAGCACTTCCATCCGGACCTCGTCGGCGTTCCAGCCGGCCAGAAGTGGGACTTGGCTCTGCTTCCCTTGTGCGAAGATGGAGGGCACATCGGAAGGTAGAAAGTAGCCGTCCACGATCGGCCAAAAGCCGAAACCGTTATTCCTTTTCGAGGCCTCGCGGAGTAAGTCCTCAGCCGGCATCGCCCGCAAATCAGCCAAGTGTTTGCCGCTTCCGATCGACGCGGCGAACTGCGCGCCCTGCTTTTCAGCTTCCGCCAGGGATGTTTGACCACGCCCGCCCACGGGGCCGAAAAATGCTCCGCTTTCGCCGATCGCTTGCTGAAACAACTGGCGTGAGAGTGGGGAGGCCATCAGCGCGCTGACCGAAAGGGAGCCGGCCGATTCTCCGCCAATGGTCACCTTCTGCGGATCGCCGCCGAATGCGGCGATGTTTTGCCTCACCCACTCGAGTGCCGCGACCTGATCGAGCAGTCCGTAGTTGCCCGACGCTTTGTGGGGAGATTCCTCGGTGAGTTCGGGGTGAGCCAAGAAGCCAAACACGCCCAGCCGGTAGTTCGCGTTTACTACCACGATGCCGCGCTTCGCAAAGCTCTCACCATCGTATCGGGCCTCGTCGTTGGCTCCCGCCGCGAAACCTCCCCCGTAGAACCACAGGTAGACCGGGAGCTTTTGGTTCTTGGTTCGGGCGGGAGTCCAGATCGTCAGGTTGAGGCAGTCTTCACTCATCTCTTTGCTGCGAAATACGATATCGCCAAATACTCTGCCTTGCATGCAGCGCGAGCCGAAGTCCACGGCCTTGCGCACGCCGCTCCAGTGCTGCACCGGCTGGGGCGGTTGCCAGCGCAAATCGCCCACCGGCGGAGCTGCGAAAGGAACGCCCCTGAAAATCCGCAACGAAGAGTCGGCGTTGACCGTGCCTTCCAGAATGCCGCTTGCGATCTTTACCCGGTCAGCCGCCATGGCAGAACTCACCAGTATCGCAACGCTCAGTAGAACACAACTCATGATCATACGACTATGCTTGGTCATGTACTTCTCCATTGAATCGCCGTCACCGCGCCTGGGCGCGGCGCGTGCTGTTGACTAGAGCCGCGTTACTGAAGAGGCCAAAACGCTCGCCAGACTGTCACCCTGAGCGCAGCGAAGGGTCGCGGTGGTTGTTTTCTTTAGCGAACTGCGGGGATGCTTCGCTTCGCTCAGCATGACATCGTGCGGGCAGCGTGTTGCATTTGCCTGCGCAATGCAACACAGCTGCTCGCGCCGCCCAAGGTTATCAAATCCCTCAGCGAATTGCGAGGCTGAATCTATTTTGGGATAAATCAGCCGAATGCCCCTTGAAGTGCGGTAGCGCCAGCTACAGCCGTGGGTTGGGATTACACGGCGGCAGCGTCGCTGCCGCACTCCAAGGCGCTTCGCGCGTTTTCCCATCTTCCGTGCCGCGATGTATACTCTTCGCGTCTTAGTGCCAGACCCGTAGTGCACAGGAGCGACTCATGCGACACTGGAAAAGATTCATCGTTCTCGCGACGGCCCTATTGTTTTTCGGCGCGGCAGCCAATAGCTTTGGAAGGGGGGTGCGAATCAGCACCGGCTTGATCTTAGGAACAACGGACAAGAATGAGGTCACTGCCTACCTGGGCATTCCCTTTGCCGCGCCGCCGGTTGGGGAGTTGCGCTGGCGCCCTCCGCAGGCCGCCGCCCGCTGGGAGGGCATCCGAAAGGCGGATCATTTCGGAGCGAGCTGCATGCAGAATGAGCCCGGTTCGCGGCTTCCGTGGACGGAAGAGTTCATGACGCAAGGCGCTGTGAGCGAGGATTGTCTGTTCTTGAACGTGTGGACGCCCGCGGAATCTGTCAACGAAAAACACCCCGTCATGGTCTATTTTTACGGGGGCGGGTTTAACGAAGGCTCGAGTTCGGTAGCGGTCTACAACGGAGCAGAACTTGCCCGAAAGGGCGTCGTTGTCGTAACGCCGAACTATCGCGTCGGCCCGCTTGGCTTCCTTGTGCATCCTGAGCTGACGAAAGAATCGCCACATCACTCCTCGGGAAACTATGGACTGCTCGACCAGATTGCGGCCCTCGAGTGGGTGCAAAAGAACATTGCCGCGTTCGGTGGCGACCCCAACCGGGTTACCATTTTTGGACAGTCGGCAGGCGCTATCTCCGTTGCTGACCTGATGCGTTCGCCGTTGGCCAAGGGCCTGTTTGCCAGGGCCATCGCGGAGAGCGGCCCCGGCTTGTTCCCGGAAAACCTGCATGGCGGGGGAGAGACGCTCGAGCAAAGGGAACAACAAGGGCTCAAGTACGCCGGAGCCAAGGGGGCTCACTCGCTCGCCGAGTTGCGTGCGCTGCCTGCTTCGGAGTTCTTCATAGCGACTCCCGGCACCACAGGCGCGCCCTCGGTTTCCGCTTTTCCCGTTACGGACGGATGGGTGCTCACTGCACAGCATCCCGCGCATGAGGCCCCGCTTATGGTTGGGATGGTCGCGGGGGACGCTGGTTTCGCGAGCGGCTTCGGCCCACCCACGGCGCCCACAGTCGCTTCTTACACGACCTCCGCGCAGAAGACCTACGGCGACATGGCCGCAACTTTTCTGAAACTCTATCCCGTCGAGAAAGACTCCGACGTGCCCGCTGCGAGAACGGCGGGCCAGACCGACCGGGCTCGAGTCTCCATCGATTTCTGGTGCGCGAGCCGGGTGAAGAGGAGTGGGAGGGTTTACACCTACTTCTTCGATCGCCCCATACCCTGGCCCGCGCATCCCGAGTTCGGTGCTTTCCACACTTCGGAAGTTCCGTACATTTTCGAGACCCTGAAGTTGCTCGATCGCCCATGGAAACCGGTGGATTTCAAGCTCTCGATAATGATGGCGTCCTATTGGTCCAACTTTGCCAAAACTGGCGATCCCAATGGATCAGGCCTTCCGCAGTGGCCAAGCTATGACCCTGCCGGCCACAATACGATGGAATTGGGAGAGCATGTCGGACCTATCCGTGAAGCCGGACCTGCGAAAGTAGAGTTCTTCCTTAGTTATTTCAAAAAGTGATTCCTCGGATCCAACGAAAGTGACCCCTCACCCGTCGCGCTCCGGCTGATGTAGGCGCCGGATCGCGACACCCTCTCCCCACGGGAGAGGGTTCTGTTTTCGACGTAGGAGATGGCAGTCGATTCGAATTGGCGCTTCAGCTTGTGACCTGGCGCGCCTTCTTGTCGCGAAGCGTCACGTTGGCAATCAGGGGTTTAGCCCAGAAGGAGACGCTGAGCACCCAGCCGAAGGTTACGTAGAGGAACATCATCCCGGTGCGCAGTCCGAACGTGTCGCCGAGTCGCCCGATGATCAACGGTACGATAGCTCCCCCCATAATACCAACACAGAGTATGCCTGCGAGCGGCCCGTGGTATTCCGCCACGGAGTTCAGGCCCAGCGAGATAATGATCGGCCACATCACCGACGCGCAAAAACCCATGGCAGGGAAGGCTAGCTTTGAAGCAGGTCCCGGCCCAAACAAGGCCACCGTCAGGCAGGCGAGCGCGGCGAGGCTGAAACAAAGCAGGACCTTGCGGCTGTCCAGCAGTTTGAGCAGCAGCATGCCCAGCGCGCAGCCCGCCGTCATCAGCCCCCAAAACCAGGCCACCGCCGCGGCTCCCGTGGTGTGCGGATCGTAGCCATGATAGTGCGCGAGGAACTCGGAGATCCAGTCGGCGGTTCCTTGCTCTGAGCCCACGTACATGAATATGCTGGCGAAGAACAGGAGGACGACAGGCTTCTTCATCAGATGTGCATACATCTCGAGGGCGCCGGCTCTCTCCTCTTCCGTGCGCGTCACCTGCGGGAACCGCGATGTCCACAGCGCGATCAGCATCACGGCAATAACCAACGTGAAGATCCAGTACATCGATACCCAAGGCAGACTTGCCGGAACCACTCGACTCAAGGCTTTCAGCAGGAGGTTTTCCTTCGCCGGGTCCTCGAGGTGGAGGACCACGTAAGAGTAGACCTGAGGGCTGACAAATGACGCGGCGCCAAAAACCAATTGAGCGAACGCCTCGTTGAAGGCGAAATGCTCTTCGCCGCCCGCGACGCGCAAAAGAGGGTTAATAGCGACCTGGAGCGCGGCCATGCTCCCGCCGATCAGAAAAAGGGAGATAAGAGACACTTGATAGACGGGGAAAAGTGCGAAAAACAAAGCGCCAACCAGAGCCACTGCAAACGAGAGCACCATCACCTTCTTCTCGCCCCACGCCTCCACGGGAAGCCGGCGGGAATCGACAGCACACCATAGGCGATGAAGAACGAAAACGGCAGCAGGGCTGTGGCGGTCAAGCTGACGTGAAAGCTTTTGATAATATCTGGGATAATAGGTCCAAGGATGTTGGTCAGAAAAGAAATAACAAAGAAGGTGGTAAGAACCAAAGCTACCATGTATCTGCTGCGAGTCATGAGTGATAGCGGCTCCTTCGCAATTTGCTGAGGGTTCCATAATATCGTGACGGACCAACCCCCTCACCTGTCCTTCGGCTGACGGACACCCTCTCCCCCCAAGGGGGCGAGGGCATCAACCTCGGCGGGGATGCGGCCTCGCGTAGCGCTGACCTTCGGGTCAGCATGCACGATGCCGACCCTTCGCATCGCTCAGGGCAGGCTCTGAAGGTCGGCGCTACAGATCTACGGTTAGTCAGGAACGGCACAAGCGCTGCGTCTACTCGGCGACCGTTACTTTGGATCCCAGAGTGAAGCGACCCGCCTCGCGGCCGGCTTGTGCGGCCAATGCCAGGGTAACCATCTCCACAGGAAGAATCTCGAAAATCGGCAACACGCTCTGGCGCGCCTGCGGAATACGCAGGGAAGCGAGTCCTGCACTCGGCCCAATCAATTCCGCTCTGCCGCCGTTCTGGCGGATGTCCCCGACCAATCTTACGTTCAATTCAATGGTTTTCTCGTCTCCTTCGAAAACCAGAACGAAAGTTTCCTGACTCAGCATCTCGAATGGCCCATGCCGGAGTGCCGCACAGCTCATTCCTTCGGAGTGACGGTGGGTCGACTCTTTGATGATGAGTCCGCCGGTCCCGGCAGCAGCAAGCGATCCGCCTCTACCGACCAGAAAGAGGTCTCGAGTTCCTTCCAAGCAAGCGGCGAGTTCGAACACGTGGTCGCGCCAGGATGCCAGGTAGCGCCGAACGATAGGAACTGCCTGCGCGAGTTCGGCGGCAGACTCAACGAGATCCGCATTCGTGAGAAGAGATCCCAACTGATCGAGCGCCGCTAGAGCTGTCACATAAGTTTTGCAGGAAACCGAGAATTCCTTTCCTGCGTTCGTCAAGAAAACACTGTCTGCCTGCAAGGCTAGGGGGCTGTCGGCCGTGTTGGTCACGCCGATCAGTGCGAAACGGCGGGCGTTTACGTTCAGAAGGCGAACGATCTCGGCACTCCGCCCGGATTGCGAGACTGCAATGATCACGCTCCTTTCGTCCAATAGGCTTGGGAAATAGTACAGCAGTTCCGAAGTTTCAAGCATCACGGTGGTAAGGCCGAAGGCGGTAAGCCGCGCGTGCAGCGGGTGGAGAGCATAGAAAGACGAGCCCATCCCCGTCAGGACAACCCTTTGTATTTCTTCCTTGTCTAAACGGCGGAGAATCGGCGCTAAGCTGCTGGGTACGCTGAAATGTTGGAGTGTCGCCTCGAGCGCCCGGGGCTGGTCCAGGATGTCGCGGACGTAGTCGTTGTCGATTATATTGTACTTATTATTATTCGACGTCATAGACTCTCCAAATGAGTACGACCGCGACCCCCTCACCCGGCCCGCCCCGGCTGGTGAAAACGCCGGCTGCTGTCCACCCTCTCCCCCAAGGGGGAGAGGGCACCAATCTAAGCGGGGCTGGCGGCCCGTGTGGGTGCCCCTAAGGTCCAAAACGGTGGTGCCAAACCTGGGCCGCGCCAATCAAGGCCACGTCAGGGCCCAAGGACGCGAGTGAAATCTCCACACGCTCGAAGGGGACGAGACGGCAATTCTCGCGGATAACCTGGCGAATGCGATCGAGAAACAAGTCCGCACTTTTCATCACTCCGCCGCCCAGCACGATGGCGTCCGGGGTAAACACACTGACGATATTGGCGAGGCCGACGCCCAGGTAATATCCCGCGCGCTCGACCGCACGCCGGGCCCATTCGTCGCCCTCAACGGCGCGCGCACAGATCAGCTTGGCGCTCACCTCGTTGCGGCCGTAACCTGCCGGAGCGTTAGCCTGGATCCAGTCCACCATTGCAGGTCCGCTGGCCAGGCTCTCCCAGCAGCCTCGAGCGCCGCAAGAGCAAGACGGACCCGCGGGTTCGACAACATGGTGTCCGATCTCGGGATGGCAGCCTCCGGCCCCGCGATAGACCTTACCTTCTAATATCACACTGGCGCCGATTCCGGTGCTGATGGTCACATAGACCAGGCGGGCTTTTCCCTTGCCGGCTCCCCACACTGCTTCGCCGAGACCCGCTGCGTCTGCATCGTTTTCCATCGCCGCCGTCACACCGAATTTCGCTGACAGTGTCTCAGCCGGGTTGCCACCCTCCCATCCCGGCAATAGATTGACATTGCCTAACGCACCCGACACCGGGTCCACTGGCCCTGTGCACCCAATCCCAATTCCCTCTAGTTTAACGTACGTTCTGTCGACGCATTGAGTGAGCATTTCGGCCACACGCTGCATCGCGTCGACGAAACCCCGGGGCACGTCGGTGGGGCACTCCGCCTTGGCCAAGACGCGTCCTTCCTCGTCCACGACCCCTGCGGCTATTTTGGTGCCGCCGATGTCAACGGCGCCGATCATGGGAACTCCCTTCGCTCGAGCCGAACGACCCCCTCACCCGGCCCGCTCCAACATCACGCGGCCCTGTGTAGCGCTGACCTTCAGGTCAGCACGCCATATGCCGACCTGAAGGTCGGCGCTACTTCCACGCGAAAACCGCCGCGCCGTACGGCTGCAAATCCAATTCCCACCGCGAGCCCTGAAACGGCACTGGCTGTTCTCCGTCAGACGTCAGTCGCCGGACGGACTTCAATGGTTCCGCAGCAGTTATCGATACATGCTCGGCCTTTCCGTGGTGATTGACAACGATAACATAACCATAGCCCCGCGCGTCCAGCGACACTGCCTCTACGGAGGGCTGATCGGTGCGGAAGCGGGGCTTGATTCCCGCCCAATCGCGAAACGCCTGATAAATCCGGAAGGTATGTTCGTCTTTGTCGAAGGCCGCAGGGAGGTTGGCCAAATAGCTTTCCAGCGGGTAGGCGCAGAGCAGGGTTGCGCCCTTGCCCAGGCGATTGGCGACGAGCGCCGGACGCCCGTCCTGGTCGACAGCAACCGTCGTGGCGCCGCGAACCTCGAGTGTCGCCGCCCACTGCCGGGGTCCGCCGCCGCTGGAATAATGGAAAGTGTCACCTGGTTTCAGGCCGCCCCAATCTGTCACGACTTTCAGGGTCACATCGTTAACGGGAGAATGATCCACCAATCGCGCGCCGAACAAGCTCTGCATTTCCGGAATTGCTGCGTCCCCACAAAGCGAAGCGTAAAGGGCTCCGCCGTTTTCGACATAGCTGCGCGCTTTTTCCCAGAAATCAGTGTGCACGTGAACCAGGAAATTGTCCGTGCTGGTCAAAGGCGAGGGCAGCAACAACAAGGGTCTCGATTGCCAATCCGAATACTCACGAGGAAAATCCGCCTTCAAGCCTGCCTGTCGCGCCAGGATGAACGCAGAGAGCCAACTCCCCGTCAACCAATCGTTCTCCGCCGACAAATCGGGCAGCTTCTGCCCGGCCACCGCGCCTCCTTCGTCGGTTGAGGTATAGGGAACAATCGCAGATCCCGTGAGCCCGAAGTGGGACTGGTCGCCGTAGGGCTTCGACCACTCATCAGGAACAATAATGCCGGCCGCGGCGGATGCCGGCTCGACGCCGTTAAGGTCCAGCCTGCCTACGGTTTTTTCGAACTCTTCGAACATTATTCCGGTGGCGCGCTCTTTCCCCTCCCAGGTCGTCAATCCGAATTGGGTTTCGTGCGGAGAGCGCAGATAAGGGACGAGGTGATACTGCCGGGGAGCGGCGTCGGTATAGCACCAGATCAGGAATCCGTTCGCGCCGGCCCCCAGCGCGGAGAAGAGATTTGCCCGAAGGTACGCGGCGATCTGCTCGGGTTCATACTGAGCCGAAGACGCTCCGATCTCTTGCACCATGGCCGGATGCCCGGCGCTTCCCGAAAGAGCCGTCTCGAGCGCCGCGGCGTACGTTCCTCGCGCGGAAAGCAGGGGATCGGGAAAAAGCTTTTGGGAGTAGATTGAATAAGGGTGCACACTGAAAAAGTCGACGTCGTCGCGGAGGTTGTCAGGACGGAAGGGACCACGCCCCACGTCCTCCATGCTGGTGCCCACGACGATCGGATGGAGAGAATCGTAACGGCGGATAGCCCCCCGCAGTAGACGGGTCCAGTTAATGGCCATGGAATCGGTCGTCTGATCGGATATCCAGAAGGGCGGCTCATCCGTCAGATCCCAGGCGAGAATCGCGGTTTCCTTGCCGTACCGGCGAGCAAATTCAGCTGCGAAGTCGGTCTCCAAGCGCAGCATGTATGGGTCGGACTGGGGATTACGACCCTGACGATACGGCACGTCCCAAAAGGCCTCGCCCACTTCGCCACCGATCAAGAGCATGGGATGGAGGTAAATGTGATAGCGATGGGCCAAGGAAACAAGAAAATCAAGTCGCTTGAATGCCTCCGGGTTAAAATCGCCCGGCCGCGGCTCGAACCATCCCCAGACCATATCGAGACGAATGGTGTTGAAGCCCAGTTCGTGCATGCGCGCGAAATCCGCCTCCACCGACTTCGGATCCCAGTCATAAGGCCATTCCATGGCAGCTTGGGCGGGAACCCAGTTGGCGCCGACCGGAATGAAGCGACGTCCGTCGCGCGAGAAGTAGTTGCCATCGAGCTGAACGGCGGGCAGGGGAGTTTCCTTCAGTTCCTGCTGCACAACCGGGTCCATCGTTGTGTTCTGTTCTCCCCGCGCTATGCCCGTGATTGGCGCCGTCCAGGCCAGACACAAAAGCGCCAATCCGCACCAGCGCCACAAGACACGATGAGGGACGCGGCAGACGTGGGTTGTCCGAAACATGGGTAACAAGTCTCCTCGGGGGCGTTCTGTTGCGCAGAAATGGTACTCTTTTTCGCTTCGATACGCACCTTTTCTCCACCGAGAGGACCGCGTATTGATTCTGTGCAACTTGCTCGCTATGCCATACGAAGAAGTGGTAAAGTCTGAAGCTGCGGCGTCG
>Ga0209415_10020021_pt1 | contig 10436 bp, 9 predicted proteins | sample PeaSoiSIISIP2007_FD_187696 | JGI IMG/M metagenome (GOLD analysis project Ga0209415, IMG submission 187696) | Peat soil microbial communities from Weissenstadt, Germany - SII-SIP-2007 (SPAdes) (version 2) | ecosystem: Environmental > Terrestrial > Soil > Wetlands > Peat | place: Germany...
CTTAGCTGCTATCCACCTTCTGCAGATTGAGAGGAAATATGACGTTCATTCCCACACAAAGCGGCTTTATGAATCTGGAAGATTCCGAAAAACTGTTACGCGCTATCTTTCCAAACTATCCCAGCCTGGAGCCGCGCTATCGGGTGCCAAGTCTGGAACCGATTGCCCAGAGATCAAGGAATACTTGAACGAAGAGACGATGTCTCTCTGCTAGTCACTTTTGTTCGTATAAGTGCTCGCAAACCACTGCAAGTGTAAAGATTCGGGAGGAGACTATGGGCGCGACTGTTGCTTTCACCGACTTCGGGAGCCTCGCAGGAGCAGGTTTTCCCGACGTGAGCGAGATCGAAGACCAGCAACTTCATCTGGAAACACAAATCAGCTCCGAGCACTGCTTCGAGGGCATCGTCGGCCGGAGCCCAGCTCTGCAGAAAGTGCTGGAACAAGTGGCGATCGTTGCACCCACTGATTCCACCGTCCTGCTTCATGGAGAGACAGGCACAGGAAAGGAACTGATTGCCCACGCGATCCACAAACTCAGCTCTCGCCGCGAACACGCCTACGTGCGCATGAACTGCGCCGCCATTCCTTCGGGACTGTTGGAAAGCGAACTGTTTGGCCACGAAAAAGGGGCCTTTACCGGCGCCCTGATGCAGAGAAAGGGTAGATTCGAGCTGGCGGATGGAGGCTCGCTATTTCTGGATGAGATCGGCGACATCAGTCTCGAACTGCAGCCGAAATTACTGCGCGCCATCCAGGAACAGGAGTTCGAGCGCCTCGGAAGCTCGAAGACGATTCAGGTCAATGTGCGGCTGATTGCTGCGACCCACCGCGATCTCCGAGCCATGATTAAGGAGGAGAAGTTCCGCGAGGATCTTTTCTATAGATTCAATGTCTTCCCGATTGAGATCCCGCCACTGCGCGAACGGCGCGAGGACATTCCTCTGCTGGTAAACTACTTTGCCTCAAAGCTATCTCGGCGGATGCGAAAGCAGATTAATTCGATATCAATGCAAGCAATGGAGATCCTGACGAACTGTCCGTGGAAAGGCAACGTGCGGGAATTGGCAAACTTTATCGAACGCGCCGTCATTCTTACGCGCGGTGAGGAGTTAGAAGTGTCGATCGCCGAGCTTCGCTCTTCTTCGGAAATTGGTGTTGTCAGCAGTTCGATCTCTGGCTTTCGACGAGCGGAATCCAACGTAATCATCGACGCTCTGAGAGCCGCATCGGGACGCATAGCAGGGAAGGGGGGAGCCGCCGAACGGCTCGGATTGAAGCGTACGACTCTGCAAAACAAAATTCGCCGGCTCGGAATCACCCGCTTCACTGCTGATCCAAGGAGCAGGAACTTTCTTGGGAGCAGTTAGAAGGAATTTTCTAGGGAGGCGGTTGCGCCAAAGCGGTACATCGCCTTTAGATTTTTGAGGCAAATCTCGGCAGGCTCAGATTTGTACAGCTTGGCTCCATTTTGGCTCCAATAAAGAGGTGCTCTACCGCCTCTGTTCATGACGCCGCGCTTCGGGTGACGCGCTACCCATCCGATAATCTGCTTCCTCGTACAACCTAGGTAAAACTGGGTGAAGGAATGCCAGCAGCACCCTGGCCTACTGATACTAGTGATACCGTTTTTCTTGGAACTACAGGTCATTGCGTAGACTGTGGAGACTTCAGCCTGCGTTCCAATATGCTTGTAACCCGCACAAACATAGGGTACTATCGCGCAAGTGTAGGTGTGACCGCGAGTTGCAAGTGAGGGCCGAAAGAGAATCCCTCTCCCTCCGCCACTCCAATCCATGTCCCTCGCGGCGCCGGGATTTCCGAGATCACTTAAAGTGGTGATGGGATAGGTTCGGGTGCTCGTACGAGTGCTGCAAACGTTAGTGTCATAAGCAATCAGTTCCAACAGGCGCGACGGCCGGGTACAGCGACAACGCTCCTGCGTGGTTGCCGCTCGGGTTGCGGGACGTCTTGATAGTGCCCGTTCGGATCCGCTTTCCCCGGTCATTGCCACGGACCTGGGAAAAGATTTATATCTCGCCCGCCGCTATGACGAAGCCGTTGTCGAACTTCGTCGCGCACTGGAACTCGATCCTAACTTTGTTTCTGCACACAATTGGCTTTCAGACACCTTCCTGGAAAAAGGAATGTTCCCCGAGGCGGTTGCGGAGTTGGAGAAAACGAAGCCATTCAAAGAGGAACGAGTCTACATACGGCAGACGGCTTATCTATACGCCCGCATGGGACGACGAACCGAGGCAAAAACGGCGCTGGCAAAGTCGCTACAACTGTCGCAAGGGAAACCAGTCAGCTTGGGCGCGATGGCTCTCGTCTACGCGGCATTGGGCGACCAGGATAAGGCATTCTTATGGCTGGACAAGGCTTATGCGCAGAAATCCACTTTTATGACTACGCTCAAGTACCGGTCCGTCTTCGATCCCATTCGCTCCGACCCTCGTTTTAGCGACTTGGTCAGTCGCGTTGGGTTGCCGCAGTGAATCACGATGCTCCGTTCCTGGATCATCTGGGTTGTCGAAATGGCGGCCACCACAAGAGTGATGAGTCGCAGGAGAGCCTGATCTGCTGACCGGGACGCGCACTCACCTTCCGGAATTCTCTTTCGAGTAAAGGAGAATCTGCACTCCGAGAAAGTCCTTCTGCTCGACCATGCGGTAGGAGCCTGCCAGCAAGCCGGACAGTTCTGTGGCTCGGGAGTCCATCTGGCCCGAAGGAGTTCTCGCGTAGCTCAGCACCAGCCACGCACGCTCATGTCGCAGCAGCGTACGCTCCAACTGGGCGTCATCCGGCTTCTCAACAAAATCCAGAAATGTAATACGGTCGGCGTGATGGGGATAAAGCACCAGAGGCCCAGCCGCAGTGGATCCCACGAGCGAATGATAGAACTCGTAGGGCATCCGGCCCATGGGGACGTGAAACAATAACGCATCCCCGGGCTGGGCATGGCTGAGCAGATACTGGGTCGCAGACCGCCAGTCGTCGCGATGAATGTCAATATCTTGCCGGTAGCCGGAAACGGTCCCCTGAAAAGAGAGTACGAGAAAAAACAAAACAGCGGGCACGATGAGCCAGGCAGTGCGAAGGCGGGCGATGCCACGAGCTGCGAGCACACACAGGGCGGGCAAGCACGAAATGAAGTACCGCGGAACGAAGAGCGGTTTGGCCAACGACGCCCCAAGAACAACCAGGGGAGGAAAAACCAGCCAAAGCACAAGGAAGCGGTAACGCCACTGCTCCCAAGGGACCCGCCACGCTCTCTGTGCGGGCGAGAATGGGAGCAGCGCTGCCAGACCAGCCATCCCATATGCCAGCAGCAACAGTGGCCCGCCGTTTCCCGTGAAATGCACCGCAAAAAGCCAGAGGTCTTTCAGTCCCGGCCGCTGCACCCAGCGCAGTGGACCTGCTCCGGTCGTGGCCACGAATGCGGCAACGGGCGAAACTAAGAGTGCAACCCAGCGCCAATCTTTTCTGATCTGCGGGGGAATCTGTTCCCGGTCCAGAAAACGCAAAGACAACCATTGCGCCAGCAAGAGCAGCCCGGAGAAAAAGTGAGCATAAACCGCGAGAACACTCGTGACAACATAAGCGATCCGGTTGCGGCGGGAAGGCTCGGCAAGACTCTGCAGAAAATACCAACCGGAAAGCAGGCAAAGCAACACCATCAGCGGGTAGCTGCGCGCCTCCTGCGAATACTGGATGTGATAGGCATTGACGGCCAGCAGCGCGGCTGCGATCAGACCCACGCGCGAGTCAAACAAGCGGCGACCCAGCAAGTAGATGACCGGAATTGAAGCAACCGCAAAAAGGACGGAAAGCGTGCGCACACGGAATTCGCTGGCCCCCAGGTGCAACCAGGGATGGAGAAGAAGATAGTACAGCGACATGTTGGCTTCGCGACGCCACAGGATGCGCACGAAATTGTACGCATCCAGGCGGGCAATCGCGACGCTGACTCCCTCGTCGAACCATAGAGATTTGGCGGCAAGCGAATGGAAACGCAGGACCGCGGCCAGACCGGTGATCCCAGCCAGCAGGCTTAGTTCCAGCGGCGATGCACGCCTCTGAGACCCGTTCAAAACGGACGGCGGTCCCACCGATCGCGGCTGAGCGGCATACGAACGAGCGGCATCTGTTAGCTTCACGACGGACTTCATGGTATCGCGAATCGGCGGGCGCGGTGCGACGGAGCACTTGCCGGACTTTCTTTCCTACTATTTGACAAGGTGTAGCGAGTAAAGCCATAATCGCAATCCAAAGACCCTCGCCCCGTCCCCCGTCTGCGAGAGAGCGATACAAGCCCGGAAGGAGTTCGCCATGCAAGAATCACAGCCCGCGAAAACCATTCGAACGCGTCCCACTGTGCGCCTGAATGCAAAGTTGGAAAAGCGTCTGTTTGCCTACGCAGCGGCGGGTAGTGCGGCGGGAGTGGGAATGCTGGCGTTGGCCCAACCTGCGGAGGGCAGGGTCATCTACACCAAAGCGCACCAGCAAATCGCCTCCGGTACTACCTTACACCTCGATCTGAATCAGGATGGCGTAACGGACTTCAATCTAAGAAACACCTATTTCGCCACTGGGACGCCCGGTACCGTCGTCGGTACCCTCTCGGTATTTCCCGCGGGGCAGGGCAACAGGATTTGGGGACACACGGCCTTTAAGCAAGGTTATGCATCGGCGCTCTACGCAGGCATCCGCGTGGGGCCGAAAGGACGGTTTCTGGCAGGTGCGGGGATTATGGCGGATACAGCCCTGCGCGCCTCAAGCTGTAGGGGACCCTGGGGGAATGTCAGCAACCGCTACCTCGGATTCAAGTTCGTTATCAAGGGACAGGCACATTTCGGCTGGGCGCGGCTCAACGTGACCTGCAGCCATGGCACGCTCAGCCCGCTGCTGACCGGATACGCATACGAGACGATCGCTGATCGGCAAATCCTCACCGGCAAGGAGCGCGGAACCGATGAATCGGATAACTCACCTTCAGCCGCTTCGTCAGGCACTCTCGGGCGCTTGGCCCAGGGAGCCGGTAGGACGCAGCAGGACAGGTAGAGCGTTCGGCACAAAGGAGGATATTTTCATGCGCGGTTCCTGGTTGTCTGCACCCCACAGGTTCTCGGTTCTGTGCCTCGGCCTGGCGTTGGCGCTTACCCCCGAAGTCTGGGCCGGTACCCACTGGAAAGTGCTGCATAACTTCTTGGATGGAACCGACGGGGCATTCCCAAACACAGTCGTCCTGGATCGTGCGGGTAATCTCTACGGCACAGCCCAGGAGGGTGGCGACCTCAACTGCATATACCCATATCAATATTACGGATGTGGAGTAGTTTTCGAAATGACGCGCTCTGGCAAAGGCGAGTGGCAAGAGCTTGTTCTCTATGCTTTCCACGGCGGCGCGGACGGAGGGCAACCTGTTGCCAATCTCGTCTTCGATACGTCTGGTAACCTCTACGGCACGACCTCCCTTGGAGGCACAGGCAGCTGTCAGCTGGGATGCGGAACGGTTTTTGAACTCTCTCCCAGTCAGAATGGTTGGACCGAAACCGTGCTGTACGACTTCCAGAATGGCTCCGACGGCGGGTTCCCCAGCGGACTGACGTTCGACGCATCGGGCAACCTCTTCGGTGTGAGTCAAGTTGACAGCTACGGGAGCGCGATTTTCGAGCTTGCTCCGCCTCAGCAAGAGGGAGGCTCCTGGACGGAAACGACACTCTACTCGCAGAGCTTCGGTACGTTCAGTCCCAATCTCGTCTTCGACAAGAAGGGACGCCTATACGATACTTCCCCCTTCAGTTCCCAAGGGTTCGGCATGGTGTTCGATCTGGGGCAGGTCGGCCCAAGCTGGCAGGAAACGGACGTTTTTGACTTCGAAGGCGGTGGCAACGGAGGCCAACCCGAGTCCGGAGTAATTCTCGACAACCGAGGACGGATGTACGGAACCGCGGTAGCGGGCGGAAATAACTGGGGCATCGCGTTTGAGCTGAAACGCTCACAGGGCCAATGGAAGCAAGTCATGCTGCACAATTTCTGCAGCTGGAACAACTGCGCCGACGGCGCTTGGCCCTACGCCCCGCTCACATTCGATCAAAATGGCAACCTTTATGGCATGACGACAGAAGGTGGCACGATAGACGGGGGCGGATGTAGCATCGGCTGTGGTGTGGTGTTCAAGCTGTCGCCCACGAAGACCGGTAAATGGACAGAGACCGTACTTTACAATTTTCACGACGGATCGCTGGGTCAAGGTTCCGCTAACGGCCTAACCCTGGACGAAAAGGGTCATATCTACGGCACCACCGCCGGGCCGTCTTCCTTCGGCACGCTGTTTGAGGTAGCGCCTTAGTTTTCTCGGCCATTAAGCTACAGGACGAACAAGAGACAAAATATTCCGTCCACAATCAGGAGAGACCGCCGGGGACCGGTGGCCCTTCAAGCCCTCCTTCGACTTTGAGTGTTGGCCACGAGCAACGGGCAACTTCCCGCTGCCAATCCGGTCGGGCAAAACGGGGTGCTCGGAGGTCGCTAGAAGGAATATCGGCCCCGTCCGATCCATGGAACCTTGACAACCCTGTCCGCAAGCTCGAGTTCAAACTATTACACATGAGCGCAGCGAGCTGAGCCTACGCCGAGCGACCCAGTTCTTGCTTCCCGGCGGTGACGCGTGCACACTATGGAATTCCCTATGTGGAACTTCAGAAGAGTGGCCGGTATTCTGAGTATCGGGTTGTTTCTAATCTATGGAGTCATCTTTTTTCAGTTGAGGCATCGGCTCGCCGAAGGATATTCCGATTTCATAAGTTTCTATACTGCGGGCAAGATTCTGCAGCGTGGCACCCCAAAGCAGCTCTACGATGTACATCTCCAGTACAAGATTCAACTCGAAGCCGCTCCAAATGTCGGGATTCGGCAAGGCGCGCTGCCATTTGTGCGGCCTGCATTTGAAGCCTGGATTTTTTGGCCGCTTGCGCACCTGTCCTATCGCACTGCTTTTGTGTTGTGGAGCGCATTCAACTGCGCCTGCCTGATTCTCGCGACCCTCTGCTTGCGCAGGGAAATCCCGGAACTTCGCAAGCTTTCTGCTCTTCTGGTGGTTGCCTTGAGCCTGTCCTATTTCCCCGTATTTTTCACCATCCTGCAAGGTCAAGACTCGATCTTGCTCTTCTTGATATACGTAGTCGGTTATGGGGCGTTGCGCCGCCACCGGCAACTCCTGGGCGGTATGACGCTGGGTCTTGGTATCTTCAAGTTTCCATTGCTCATTCCCTTCCTGGTTGCCTTTGCAGTGAAGAGAAAGCTTCGTGTTGTTCTCGGGTTTGCCCTGACTTCACTGATGCTCGCTGGCGTGTCGATTGCGACAGTCGGAATACCCGCCGCTCTGTATTATCCAAAGTATCTGCTGAGCATTGACAGCATCGCGCCGGGAGTCAATCGTCCTCAGGACATGCCGAATCTACGGGGGCTGTTGAGTGTATTGCCGCGGACACTATTGCCGCCTAAAGCGGAGGTGTTGCTTCTTCTGCTTTTGTCGATTCTGTTGCTTGGCTTTGTCGTTCGCAAATGGTCTCTCGCCTCTTCCGATCGTGGCGTAGTTTTCAATTTAGGTTTTGCGCTGAACGTTGTAGCCACCGTGTTGGTCAGCTATCATTGCCATGCTTTCGATTTGTGCATATTGCTGTTGCCCATTGGTTTGGCAGTTGGACTCATTCTGTCGAATGAGCCGATCGCCCCTCAGGTGCGCAGGCTCCTGATTGGGGTGCTTTGCGCACTGATGTTCAGCCCACTGTACCTATTGATAATGTTTCCGGCGAACGCTCCAAGCTTCTTGGCCATACTCCTGATCGCCTTCGCCTTTGCGATCGGACTGACGATCTCAGACCTGCGGAAGAAATCGATTCATAGAGCGACCGTCACCGATTAGGATTTCCAGTAGTGGGTCAGTTTGATCTGTCATCCCGAGCAAGCGTTCTTTGCGCAGCGAGGGATCCCCTGATTTTGCTCTTACTGAACGCGAGCATCTGAAATACTGCAAAACTTGCAACCAGCATCATAAAGGGTTCGATTGGGTAACGATATCTTGCGTAAACGTCAGTCAGGTAATAGACCACCGGATATACAAGGATTGCAGCGACGATCGTAAGAACGCTTCCTTTTTTAACAGTGCGTAATGCCAGCGCCATACCAATCAGAGAAACCAGAGCCAGGAAACGGTAAAAGATGAAGAGTGGAGCAGTCTCTCCCTCGGCAAACCACCAGTACCGAAGTCGGTAGCACGCCTGGCGCAGAAACTGGGTACGGTTTTGAGAAATGAAATTTATTGCTTCTGTCCTTCGTTGCGCCAGGTAAGAAATCTCACCAAGCGCACGATAACGTTCTCGCTCGCCCTCATTGTCAGCCGGTCCGGCCCCAAACTGGATTCTGCCGGTTCCGCCCTCGTGATTACCCACCCAGAGCTCCTCTCCGAAGTTGCTGCGCACTGGAAAAACCGCGCCAAATTCCTGCCAGTTTCGCAGCAACCAGGGGCATACCACGAGAGCTGAAACAACCAGGATGGTGGCAATCGCCTTCCCTGGAAGATGCAGTGGCTTCCTAAGATAGGGGCAGAGCAGGAAGACTGGCATTACTGAGAGCAGTGCGGTATTCGTCAGAGCAGCAATTCCCCAAAGCACACCTATGGCTATTTGGGTTGAAACCCGAGCGTGTGGCAAATCCAGGCATAAATAGCAGAGGGAGGTGAGCAGCAAACCAGACAGAGCAGTCTCCCACACGAATAACCCGGGAATCACAATCGCGTATGGGAACAGCGCCCATCCCCAGCTTGCCCCAACGGCAACACTTTCATCAAAGGCTTGTCTTGCGATACGGTAGATGGGAATACACGTCAGCGCCGAGAATATGGCCTGCATCGTCAGAATTGACAGCGCTGCCAAATTCGATTTTGAACCTAGCGCCCGGAATATTGTGGCGACCAGATAGGGATACACTGGAGGTATCCAAGCAGTGGGACCGCTCGGGACTCCGAATGGGGAGCTAAAGCCTCGATGGCTTGCGATAGAGGCGGCAATATTAATGATTTCCGGGCCTGACTTCCATAGCGGGGATCGTTCATTCATCGGCCACTGTTGAACTATGACCAAGGCCGCTAGCCGGACGCAAAAAGCAACAAGACAAATAAAGCGAAGCGAATGAATACTCCGAGCGCGAACCCGTAGTCCAACACGCGAATTTGTCGACTGAACCTCTGGGTTTTTGTTTTTCATCGATAGACCACGCACACAGAGCATTTGCTCAGAGATCGGCCGCAAGCGCGATTTCAAACCGCTTTGTTCGGCGTTGATTCCTGGCTGTTCAGAGTCGATGAAGTACCGAGTTAGTGCGTCGATCGATTTCCGATTCGCCCCACCGTAGAAAACCGCCACAATCGGAGAATGCCCAGGTGGAGCAAGTAGTCCCGGCATGTCCGCCAAGTGATCTTGCTTTCATCTCCCACCCGCTCCCGAAACACGTAGCCCACTTCAGCGATTTTCCCTATCCGGCTGCGCCCAAGAATTTCGATCAGGATCTTGTAGCCCCGCGGCCGGAACGTTACTCCCTCCAGTTTATCTCTGCGCACCAGCAGGTACCCGCTCATCGGGTCGGTCACTCGTCCGACAACTTCGGGCAGAACTACCAACCCGATGCCTTCAGCCGTTCTCGAAATAAGTCGTCTGCGCCAGCTCCATTGGCTGACGCCTCCCCCTGCCACACGTCGGCTGGCAACGGCCAGGTCAGCTCCTGATTGAATCTGGTCCCATAGCTTGGGGATGACTTCAGGGGGGTGCTGCAGATCGGCATCGATCACGCCCAGTACGTCTCCACCAGAAGCTTGCCAGCCACGAATCACGGCTGTGGCCAGACCCCGTTCGCTGGTTCGACGCATCACGCGAAGGTGCGGAAGGGAAGTGCTGAGCGACTGAGCGCGGCTCCAAGTGCCATCCGGGCTGTCATCGTCCACCACGATGAGCTCATAGGGGATCTGGGACTTTTCCAGGATCTCGCTCAGCGCCCGAATCATCGGCTCGATATTTTGGGCCTCGTTGAATGTGGGTAAGACTACGGAGAGTCTAGTCGTGGGGCTAGGATCGTCGCCCTTCGAAACGCACAGAGGGCCAGTTGGCGTCGGGATCAGATTCAAATCGATGCCCGCATACTTGGCAATCTCGCTCTCTGCCATCCCGCCCATCGAATCGGATGGCGGCGGTGGACTCGAACCTGAGCCACTTTTCGGGCGGGAGCGCAGCGCGAGCCCGCAGAGCTTGCCCTGAGCGAGTCGAAGGGCGAAATCCCGAGCCCGCGACGGACCTCGCAAGCTAATGGTGGCGGCGGTAGGACTCGAACCTACGACCTACGGATTATGAGACCGTCGCTCTAACCACCTGAGCTACACC
>Ga0209415_10020022_pt1 | contig 10436 bp, 7 predicted proteins | sample PeaSoiSIISIP2007_FD_187696 | JGI IMG/M metagenome (GOLD analysis project Ga0209415, IMG submission 187696) | Peat soil microbial communities from Weissenstadt, Germany - SII-SIP-2007 (SPAdes) (version 2) | ecosystem: Environmental > Terrestrial > Soil > Wetlands > Peat | place: Germany...
CCTGCACAACCTTCAGCGCACCAACCAGCCCCGACACCGAAACCGCCAACTTCGTCCAGAACACCGTGAATATCACGATCGCGGCGTCCGGCACCGGTAGCGTCGCTCTCGTCGACAGCCCTAACACCTTCCACAACTGCAGCACTACGACATCGATGGCGTGCACCGTGGGCGAGGGCGACTCGCTGAAGCTGACCGCGACGCCGAGCGGCGGGAACGCCTTCACCGGCTGGAGCGGCGGCGGAACCTGCGCAGGTCAGACCAACTCCCCGATTTACGTCTGCGCCTTCCCCGCCGCGGCGTCGGAGAGCGACACCGCGGACTTCGTGCCGACCTACACGGTCACCGCCGGCAGCGCAGGTAATGGAAAAGCGACAGTCAGCGACAGCAACCCTCAGGTGAGCTACCCCGCAGTCAACTGTTCCGGGACCACCGTCACATGCACCGTGGACGCCGGCGACACGGTCGTAGTGACCGCGACTGCCAACACCGGCTACCAGTTCAACGACTGGACAGGCAGCGGCCAGTGCGGCAACAACGTCATCAACAATCCGTGCACGATCACCAACGTCGCCGGCAGCCAGACAGCCACCGCCAACTTCGCGCTGCTGCCCTTCCAGATCACGGGCGCGAGCGCCGGCAACGGCACCGTCACCGTCTCCGACAGCAACAGCAAGAGCACCTGCAGCCCGGACGGCAGCGGTTGCACAGCCACGATCGGCGACAGCATGACATTGACCGCGACGCCAGCTCCCGGCTACGCCTTCGCCCACTGGACCACCGGTGCGTGCGCGGGCCACCTGGTTAACGTATGCAGCTTCACGGCCGCCGGTCCGGAGACCGACACCGCGAGCTTCAGTCAACTGAACTACACGATCAACGCCGTATCAACCGGGAACGGCACGGTCACCGTCACGGACCCGTTCACCAATTGCACCGACACCAGCGCGACGGCGGCCAGCTGCCCCGTCCACTACAACGATCCGATCAAGATCCTCGCCACCGGCAACCCGCCCAGCAACGGCGATCACGGCTACCACTTCACCACCTGGGCCGGAGGCGTCTGCGCCACGCAGGCCAACTCGCCTCCGGATTTGTGCGCCTTCACCTTCACCGGGACGACGAACGACACCGAAACCGCGAGCTTCGTGTCGCCGGCACAGTTCACGATCAGCACCAGCACCGCCGGCCTGGGATCCGCGACGGTCGCCGACACCGCCACCGGCCACACCTCCATGTGCGCACCCGGCGCCACCAGCTGCGTCGTCGACTACGAGGACAGCGTGACGATCACCGCCACGCCGAACGCCAACTTCCAGCTCGCCAGCTGGTCGGGAGGAGGCTGCTCGGGCACCGCCACGACCTGCACAATCACCAGCGTCACGGCGAACGCAAACATCAACGTCAGCTTCGCGCTGGGTGTGCCGGGAGACGGCAGCACCGCGGTCTACGTCGCGCCGCCACCCAACGGCAGCGACGCGAACCCGGGCACGCAGGGCAGCCCCGTCGCGACGATCCAACGTGCGCTCGCGATCGTCGCCGCGTCGGGCAAGAACCAGCTGCGCGTCGCACAGGGCACCTACGCCGGGGCGGTCACGCTCACCTCCGGCGACAACAACCTCCAAATCTACGGCGGCTTCGATCCAAACACGTGGATCCCCACCTACAACCCGGCGACGCCGACCAACATCGTGGGGTCGCCCAGCGCGCTGACGCTGAATGAAGCGACCGGCGTCGTTCTCCAACAGCTCCAGCTGACCGGGCAGACGGCCGCGACGCCAAGCTCCTCCACCTACGGCATGGTCGCGCTCTCCTCGACGGCGGTGCTGAACAACGTCACGGTGGTGGCCGGCGACGGCGCCGCGGGCGCCAACGGCAGCGCCGGAGCGCGCGGAGCGAACGGCAGCGCTGGCGGAGCCGGGAACCCCGGTCAGACGCCCGCCCAGGTTGTTGCCGCTTGCCTTGCCTCCTCATCGAAATGCAGTCCGGTCGATCCGAGCGGCGGCAGCCCCGGGCGCGGCGCCAACGGCAATGACGAGTCGTTGCGCCACGATCCTGTCTGGGCGCAGAACCCGCTGCTGCTCGCGTCCGCTGACACGCTGCCGCTGCCGGGCTCCGGCCCCTCGGCGGGCGACGGCGGCTTCGGCGGCTTCGGCAGCACCGGTGCGCCCGCGACGACGCAGGGCTGCACGGGCTCGGGGTCGGCCCACGTTTGCGGCCCGACCGAGATCGTCGGTGCCAAGGCGGAAATCCTCGGCCCCTTCGTCGGCGGCTCCGGCTCGACGCCGTTCGGCGCGCCGCCGGCACCGGCCGGTGCCGGCGGCTCGGCCGGCGCGTCTAGCGCCACGACCGACGGGCACTCCGGCGGCAACGGCGCCGACGGCGGCAACGGCGCCGACGGCGGCAACGGTGCGCCCGGTCCCGCGAGCTCCGCACCGGCCCCGGCGTGGATTCCCGGCAACGGCGGCAACGGTGGGTCAGGCGGCCCGGGCAGCGGCGGTGGTGGCGGTGGCGGTGGTGGCGGCGACGTCCAGCTCGAGCCTGGCGGCGTCGTCTACGGCTCCGGCAACGGCGGTGGTGGTGGCGGCGGCGGCGGCGCCGGCGGAATCGGCGGCACCAGTGGTGGTGGCGGCGGCGGCTCCTTCGGGCTTTACCTCTACGGCTCCTCGTCGCTGCTGGCGCAGCTCGGCAGCTCGATCACGGCGGGCAATGGCGGCAACGGCGGCAACGGCGGGTTCGGCGGCGCAGGCGGCTCGGGAGGCGCAGGCGGCGCGGGCGCCGTCAACGGCGTGCCGCGGATCGGCGCCGGCGGCCCCGGTGGCGCAGGCGGGTCCGGCGGTGCTGGCGGCGCCGGTGGCGGTGGCGCCGGCGGCCCGAGCTACGCAGCCTTCTCGGCGGATTCCGGCTCCACGCTCAGCTTCACAAACTCCGCCTTCTCCTCCGGAAACGGCGGTAACGGCGGCTCCTCGGGTGCGCCAGGCTCATCCCCCGCTCACGCCCCCGACGGAGTCAGCGGCGCCTGCAGCGACGGCGCCTGCCCGAGCATGCCGATCCTGCTCCCGGCGGTGGCGCTGATCAAGGGCAACCAGCTCACAACCGAACTGCGCTGCCGCACCAGCTGTCGCGGGACGGCGTCGCTCCGCCTGACCGGGGCGACAAGCGGTTCACCGCTCGCGCAGCTGAAGTTCAAGCTGACCAACTCGAGCACCGCGACGCTGCACCTCACGCTGAGCTCCGTCGCGCGCGCGAAGCTCGCCCGCTACAAGCAGCTTGCCGTGGCGCTGACGGTGTCGGTCACGATCGGCTCGGGAAGGCCGACCACGTTCACCAGCTCGCTCGAGCTGACGCGGACGCTGCCGAAGGCCCCCAGCACGACCACGCCGAAGAAGCACGCGACGCACCAACCGGCTACCCGCGGCGCGTGAGCTCCTACCAAGCCTGGCCGTTCCTCTCGGACCCGAGCCACCCGTTCCTCTCAGCCGTATGGGCGGTATTGATCCACGGCGCCGTCGGCGTGCTCGCCGTCGCGCCGATCCTGTGGCGCAGCCGCCACCGTTTGATCTACGGCCTGGTCGCGTTTGTCGGCGGCTTCATCCTCGATGTCGACCATTTCATCGCCGCCGCCAGCCTCAACCTGCACACGATCGAGACGCTCTCGGGCCGACCCGACACGCACTCGCTCGTGTTCGTGCTGGCGCTCAGCGCCGTCACCGTTGCGCTCACGCGCAGCTGGCTCGCCGCCTGGGGGGTCTTCGCCGTCAACCTCGCACACCTGCTCTACGACGGCGCCGGCGGCAACGAGCACATCCTGTACCCAATTACGAGCGTGGACGGGCTGCCGTGGCTGCTTTGTCCGCTCGGCACGCTCGTGCTGCTGGCGGCAAGCGCCGCGCTCGCGCGCGCGACGATGCGCCGATCCCCGTCCGGGCCACCCCAGCGCGAGCTGGAGCGCCAGGACGCCGTAGCAGTGAGCTGAGCGCATGCGCGCGATCCAGATCCTCGGACCGGGGCGGATCGAGCAGGTCGAGCTGGCGGTGCCGACACCCTCCCCCGGACAGCTGCTCGTGCGCGTGCACGCCTGCGGCGTCTGCCGCACCGACCTGCACCTGCTCGACGGCGAGGTGGCGATCCCGCGACCACCGGTCGTACCGGGCCACCAGATCGTCGCGACCGTCGTCGAGTCTGGCGATGGCGGGGGCGCGTCGTTGGCAGCCGGCACGCGAGTCGGCATTCCCTGGCTCGGCTGGACCTGCGGCGAATGCCGCTACTGCAACAGCGGCGCCGAGAACCTCTGCGACCGCGCGCGCTTCACCGGGCGCGACATCGACGGCGGCTACGCCGAGTTCGCGGTAGCCGACCAGCGCTTCTGCTTCCCGCTGCCCGAGCGCTACAGCGACCTCGAAGCGGCACCGCTGCTGTGCGCCGGCCTGATCGGCTTTCGCGCTCTGCGCCTCGCCGGCGATGCCGAGCGGATCGGCCTCTACGGCTTCGGCGCGGCCGCCCACATCATCGCGCAGGTCGCCCGCTCCGAGGGCCGGCGCGTGTTCGCGTTCACGCGCGAGGGCGACAGCGTCACACAGGAGTTCGCCCGCACGCTCGGTGCCGAATGGGCAGGAGGCTCGCTCGAGCCCCCGCCGGAGGAGCTCGACGGCGCGCTAATCTTCGCCGCTGCGGGCCAGCTCGTTCCGGCAGCACTTCGGGCGGTGCGCAAGGGCGGCGCAGTCGTCTGCGCCGGCATCCACATGTCTGAGATCCCGGCGTTCCCCTACGCGATTCTCTGGGGCGAGCGCGTGCTGCGGTCAGTCGCAAACCTCACGCGTGAGGACGCGCGCGACTTCCTCGCGCTCGCAGAGCGCGCGCCGATCGCGACGGCCGTCCGCGCCTACGCCCTGGCGGAAGCGCCGCAGGCGCTCGAGGACCTCCGCGCAGGTCGCTTCGAGGGCGCCGCCGTGATCGAGCTGTGAGCGGGCGCGGACGGGGGGCCGCTCAGGCTGGAGGCCCGAGCGGCCGCCGTCTACCAGCTGCCGCCGTTGCAGCCGCCGTGGAGTCCGGTGGCGGGCGTGCAGGAGCGACTGATCGAGCCGTTTGAGCGCGTGATCGTGAATGTCTCGTTGCCGCTGGCCGAGACGGTCGTGACCGCATAGCCGTTGGCTGTCGGATTGCCGACGCTCTGGACCCAGGCGCCGTTGCCGGGGCCGGTCTGGATCGTCGAGTCGTACTGCGGGAGCATCGAGACAGTCAGGCCGGAGTAGCTGCCACTGTGGTCGGTGGCGTAGGTCTCGGCCGCGATCTGGGCGCTGTGTGCCAGCTCCTTCGCCGCCGCATCGGTTGCCTTGCCGGTCTGATTGAGGAAGGACGGGATGGCGATCGCTGCGAGCACCCCGATGATGAGGATCACAACGAGGATCTCGATCAGGGTGAATCCGTCCTCGCCGCTGCTGCTTTGGAGTCGTGCTCGCACGCTCATTCCTTTCCGGTTGACCCCCCGCGCCGAGGCCTGAACGCCCCCGCGGGTTCACGTACTCGAAATCCGAGCTCGCGCATTGACGTTGCAGGCGCCCCGGTTTTTGCGCCGCTTGCGTGACTCGACGGGTCTCTGGACGATCGGACGAGGGCGATCGGCTCGATCTGGCGCTGCGCGGCCACCCCCCTCGCCCGGCGGCCGGCGCCAACGCCGCGCGGACGGCGGGCGGGTCAGTTGCTGCCGTAGAAGGTGTCGGTGAAGCCCTCACCGTCCGGAGTGAGCGATCCGGGGAGGGCCAACAGCGACGTGCCCGAGCTACTCGTCATCTCGAGCGGCGAACCGCCGAGCGCCGAGATCGAGAGAGGCGAACCGCTCGTCGTCGCCGTCGATCCTGAGAACGTCACTGAACCGAAGTTCGCGAGCGAGCTGAGCGAGCCGTTGATCTGTGGGCGCTCGGCGATCCACTCCGCCGAGCTCCTTGTCGGCGCCGACCAGCTGAACGGGCCGATCGACTGGCTCCACACTCGCGTGTTGTCGGTGATGACGAGCGTGTACATCGAGCCCGAGTAGCTCACGGTGCCGGTCATCGAGTCGCCCGCAGCGACGGTCTCGTTGAGCGCAACCTCGGCGCCGCCCGCAAACGGTGGGTTGGTGTTCGGTGCCCCGTATGTCTCATACCACGCGTAATAGGTCGGCACCCCGCCGCTGCAGTCGGAGTCGGTGCCGTCCTGCTCCACGGTCGAGCTCGGGTCGCCGTCGATCCCGACCCACTCGGATGAGAATGTGGTGGCGCCCGAGCAGATCACCGCGGGCACGCTCCAGCTGCCGGTGACCGCCGTGAAGGTTCCCGTGGCGAAGTAGCCCGACCAGTTGGTGCTCGTGGCGTCGGCGCCGACGACGAGCGTCGCCGCGCTGGTGGTGGCGCTGCTCACGCTGTTGGTGAACACCGCCTCGTACTCGAAGCCGTTCTCGCTCCCGGAAGCCACGAACGAGTAGGTCGCCGAGGTGGCACCCGCGATCGGCGACCAACTCCCGCCGTGGTTCATCGAGACATCCCACTGCACGCTCGGGGTTGGCGAGCCCGACGCACTTGCGCTGAAGCTGACATTCGTGCCGGAGACGACGGCGACGCTGGTCGGATTGCCGGTGATCGAAGGGCCGACCGGGCTCGCGAGAACGGTGAGCGTGGCCGGGTTGGTGGTCGCGCTGCCGGCGGCGTTGCTGAAGACCGCCTCGTATTCGTCGCCACTGCTGCTCAGCTGAGCCGTGAAGTTGTAGATCGCGGAGGTCGCGCCCGGGATCTGCGTCCAGCTCGCGCCGCCGTTGGCGGAGACCTGCCACTGCACGCTCGGCGAGGGGATCCCCGTGGCGGCTGCGCTGAACGACGCGCTCGTGCCAGCCGGGACGTTGATGTCGTCCATGGGCTGAACCGTGATCTGCGGCGCGGTCTCCACGATCAGCGTGGCGGGGTTGGTCGTGGCCGGCGTCCCGAAGCCGTTGCTGAACACCGCCTCGAACTCGTAGCCGGCCTCACCCTGCGAGGCCGTGAAGGCGTAGGTCGTCGATGTCGCGCCCGGAATCTGCGTCCAGGTGCCGCCGAAGTTGGTCGACACCTGCCACTGCACGCTCGGCGTCGGCGACCCCGAGGCGGCCGCGCTGAAGGCCGCGAGCTGGCCGGCGACGACCGTGTCGTTGCCCGGTTGCGCCGTGACGGCCGGCGCAACGGACGTCGGCGTCACGGTCAGCGTCGCGGCGCTGCTGGTCGCTGTGCCGGCGCCGTTGCTGAACACCGCCTCGTATTCGTGGCCGCTGTCGCCCAGCGCCGGCGTGAACGTGTAGCTCGTGGCGGTCGCACCCGCGACCGGCGACCAGGTGATGCCGCCGTCGAGGGAAACCTGCCACTGGACACCGGGCGTCGGCGAGCCCGCGGCGGCGGCCGTGAAGGTCACGCTCGAGCCGACGACGACGCTCTGGTTGCCGGGCTGGGTGGTGATCGAGGGGCCCTGGAATACGCTCAGAATGGCGCCGTTGGTGGTCGCCGTGCCGGCGGGGTTGCTGAACACGGCGCGGTACTCGTAGCCGCTCTCGCCGAGCTGGGCGGTCAGCGCGTAGCTCGCGCTGTTCGCCCCCGCGATCGACGCCCAGCTGCCCCCGCCGTCGCTTGAGACCTGCCACTGGATGCTCGGCGCCGGCGAGCCGGAGGCCGCGGCCGTGAAGGTCACGCCGGATCCGCTCGCGGCGTTCTGGCTCGACGGCTGCACCGTCACCGCCGGGGCGATCTCAGCCACCGCGTTGCCGGCGCCCGTCGACGACCCCGAGGTCACGTTGAGCGTCGCGGGGTCGCTGTGGCTGGAGCCAGCCGCGTTGGTGAACACCGCGCGGAACTCGCGGCCGCTGTCGGCTAACGTCGCCGTGAACGAATAGGTGGGCGAGGTCGCGCCCGGCACCGTCGACCAGTGCTGACCGCCGTCGCTGGAGACCTGCCAGTGCACTCTCGGCGACCCGCTCGCCGCCGCCCTGAAGCTGACGGTGCCCCCGGAAGGCACGCTTCGACCGGTCGGCTGGGTCGTGACCCGCGGCGCGCCGTGCGCAGAAGACGGAGCGCTCTCGACCACCCACACCGGGCCGGCGGTCGTACTCGAGTGCGCACCGCTGGCCGTCAGCAGGAAGCGGAAGCTGCGCGAGGAGGAGCGTGTGTTCTTCGGCAGCTTGACCGCGATCGACACGGTCCCCGTGGCGCACGACTTGCTCGCCGGGAGGGGGTCGACGGGCTTGCTCGAGGAGAAGCGGCAACTCGTCGCGCCCTCCACGACCGCGACGAGACGCACGGACCCACCCGCAGCCGGAAGCTGCGCGGGTGTGGCGGTGAACAGCCCGATCGTCGTCTTGGTGATGCGATGCGCGCGCGGGCGCGCGGGAATCATCGGTGACGCCAGGCGCGGCGCCGCAGCCGGCGCCGCGCCTGGCGTCACCGACGGTGCGCTGCCGGCGTTCACGGCGACTACAGCGCCGATCGCAAGCGCGCCGGCGCAGGCGGCCGCCAACGCACGCGCGAGCGACATGCGGAGCGTCCGTTCGCTTCCGCCTGCGGCTCTGCGCGCCGTGTCGGGTGCAATCTGTGTGGCGCGGTGCGGGTCCGTCGTCGAGCTCATCTGGACCGATATCCGTTCGGGCTAGGTGCGGCGCATGATAGCGACGAGGGCAAACGCCCACGAGGGGCGGGGGACACGAGTCCAGGGGACATTTCTGCGCCCGCGTGGGTGAGCGCGCCGGCGACCGCCGCACCCGGGCGGGGGCGCTCGCTACGATCGGAGGGGTGCCAAGGCGGATCGCGCTCAGTCTGCTGCTCGCGGCCACGCTGGCCGGCAGCCTGACGGCCGGCGGGGCGCAGGCCACCGGCCACACCACAGCGACCGTCTACGAGGCGTTCTCCTACCACGGCGTCGTTGAGCCCAAGGTGACCGAGGCGGTGGGCTACTGCTTCACCAGCTCGGACGTGACGCGACGCGACGACGCCTGGCGCTGCCTCGTCGGCAACTCGCTTTACGACCCGTGCTTCAGCTCGCCGTTCTCCTTCGGGATCGTGGTCTGCCCGATCCCGTGGCTCGGAATCGCCACTGAGATCAGCCTGAGCAAGCCGCTGCCGAAGAGCAGCTCGCACACCGCCCCCAGCCTGTCGCTGCAGCCGTGGGCGCTCGAGACCGCCTCCGGCTCCTTCTGCACGCTCGCCTCGGGCGCCTCGAACGTCGTGCACGGCCAGCGCCTCAACTACTTCTGCGGCAGAGCCGCCAAGCAGGGGCTGTGGGGTTTCCCGAGCCGCAAGACACAGCCGTGGACGATTCTGATCGCCCCGCTCAACGCGAAGGTGCTCAAGCACCGCGTCGCCGTCGTGCGTGCCTGGATGTAGGTTGAGTCGGCAGGGGCGCCCACCGGTTTGAGATTGCGGGGATGACGTCCTTCGAGCACGCGGCCGAGGGCGCACCGGGGAACATCAGCCGCGTGTCCGCGCCGTCGTGAACAAGCTCCTGCCGCGACTTGGGCGACCACCAAGCGGGGCGCCGTCAGCGTGTTGGCGGGGCTGGGATGACCGCGCCGGCGTGCGCGCTTCGGTCGGCGCTCACGCAACCTCCGCACGGCGCTACGCTGGCGCCACCCGACGCGAGCCGATCGTTTCGGGTGCTCGCCAATTCGACGCGCTACAGGACGGGAGGCACATGCCGCGTTACGTGACCCTGCTCAACTGGACCGACCAGGGCGTCAAGGGGTTCAAGGACAGCATCAGCCGTTTCGAGGCGGTTCAGCAGGCCGGAGGCGCCTCCGGCGTCCGCTTCACCGATATCTACTGGACGATCGGGCCCTACGACCTCGTGGGTGTGGTCGAGGCGCCCGACGATGAGACGCTGACGGCGGCCCTGCTCGCCGCCGGCGCAGCCGGATACATCCGCACGACTACGATGCGGGCCTTCGACGCAGAGGAGATGAAGTCGATCATCGCCAAGACCGGCTGAGGCATCTGAACACCTGGGCGCTGCCGCTCACCCGCGCGGCTCAGCCGCCGATTGATCCGCGACTCGGGGCCGCGATCGCTCCGAGCTGCGGCGGGACGAACCCACGTGAAGGCCTGGATGTGCTTGGGCCACGAGTGCGCGCGCCATGACCGGGCCCACGCGGATGATCCTGGTCGGCGACCGTGCGGCCTTTCGCGTCAACGCCAAAGACCCCTCGAGGCAGGTCACGACGTCATAGGTGTGGCACCCGAAGGCGCGACGGGCTGCCGGCCCCAAGCCCGCCGGCGGGCTGACTCGGTTACTCCGGCTCTTCGTCGAGCCAAGCGTCGGTCTTCGTCCACATGTGCTTGCCCTTGCACACCGGGCAGTCGAAGCTGAAGACCGAACCGGACTCCAAGTGGTTGAGCGTGAGCCGCGCCGTCGCGAGCCCGGTCCATGCGGCGTCACTCGTGCTCGGACACTTG
>Ga0209415_10020023_pt1 | contig 10435 bp, 8 predicted proteins | sample PeaSoiSIISIP2007_FD_187696 | JGI IMG/M metagenome (GOLD analysis project Ga0209415, IMG submission 187696) | Peat soil microbial communities from Weissenstadt, Germany - SII-SIP-2007 (SPAdes) (version 2) | ecosystem: Environmental > Terrestrial > Soil > Wetlands > Peat | place: Germany...
TGCCGCCGCGGAGGATCGCCGCGCGAGTGTGCTCGTCAACGTACTCGTCGGTCCACTGCCAGACGTTGCCCACCAGGTCCTCGACGCCGAACGGGCTCGCGCCCCGGGGATGCGTACCGACGGGCGCGGGGCCGGGCAGATCGCGGCCGGTATACGGAGCGGGCACGGCCGCCGCGTCCCAGGTGTCGCCCCACGGGTAGGCGCGGCCGTCTGAGCCCTGCCCTGCGTATTGCCACTCCCACTCGTGCGGCAGGCGCTTGCCCGCCCAGGCGGCGTAGGCGCGCGAATCTTCAAGCGAGACCCACGTTACCGGGTTGCTCTCCTCGCCTGGTTTCGGCGCGCCGTTCATCCAGTGGCGGAGGAAGTTGTGGTCGTCGGCCGGATGGTAGTGCGTGGCGTCGAGGAAGCGCCTGAACTCGGCGTTGGTCACCGGGTATTTGTCGATGTAGAACGGCCGGACGGTGAAGGTGGAGCGATGGCTTCGCCGCGGCGAATCCTCCCACGGATACTGTACGTCGAGCCCGATCCAGTTGCGGCCCTCGATCTCCACGCCGGTGACCGCGAAGACGAAGTCGCCGCCGGGGATCTTCACCATGCCCGCGGGCGTAGTCGCAGGCACCGCGGTGGGCGCGATATCGATCAGCTTCTGCGGCAGGAAGTGCCATTCGCTGGAGTAGCTCGCCATGGGCTTCGCGGCGAAGGCCTTCATCTGCGCCAGCAGCTCCGCGCGCTTCGGCAACTCGACGCCCCGATCCGCCACGAGGATCGCCCCGAAACCGTGCGCCTCCATTGGCACGCTGAGCACGGCGATCCCGCCCTCCCCGCGCTGGGTCAGCTCCTCGCCGTTCCAGAGATCGTAACAGCGCTGGAAACGCTTGTACGGGACGCGAAGCACCTCACCTGCGATATCGAATTCATTGCGGTTGACCAGTGTGTAAAGCGTTGAGCCCTTCAGCGGGAACGCGCTGGCGTAGACGCCGTAGCGCAGCGTGAGCACATGCGGCGTCCACTCCGCGCTGACAAGATAATCGGGCAGGGAGCGATAGATCCGCCCGATGCGGCGTAGCGCCTCGGCATCGCGCGGCGTGATCTGATTCCAGATGCCCCACACGTTTTCCCAGCTCTCAAAGCCCACGCCATTGAAAAACGCAGCCTGCAGGTCGTCGTTGCGGTCGCGCGCCCAGCGGTTGCAGACGTGGACCATGTGGCGCGGCTCCAGCCACTTCAGCCGGCTCACCATGGGAACGAACGGGTAGTTCCAGTAGCCCCAGCTCTGCAGATTCCATGCGAGCATGCCGTCGTCCGAAGGCGCGCCCTCGGGCTCGAGCAGCAGCGGATGGCCGGTCTTCTCGGCCGCGTCGCGGTACGCCGCGGGGATGCCGTTGAACGTGTCGCCGTTGACGCCGTCTGCGCCGACCTCGGCCATCAGCTTTGCCGTGGCCTCCCAGTAGGGCTCGCTCACGTCGCGCGTGCCGTTGTCCCACGGCATGGTTGGAAAAAGCACACGCACACCGCGGCGGTGGAAATCGGCGACCATCTGCCGCAGCGCCGGGATGCCGCCGGGCAAGTCGCGCGCCAGGTCCCACTGGTTGCGGTTGTCGATGCCGATGTTCGGATAGACCGGCCAGAGCAGGACGCTGTCGATGCCGCCGTAGCGCGCGTCGAGGTCGTCGAGGAAGCGGTCAACGGTGTAGCGCCGAGCGACCGGATCGTAGAAGTAGCGGTCCTCCACCATGGCCTGCGGCTGAATGAAGTCGCGCTGGGTCCAGCGAAGCTCGGGCCGCGCGTACTCGGCGCCGGAATAGCCCATGCGGGTCAGGCGTTCGTGCCTCCACGCGCGCAGGTCGGCAATCCACGCCTCAAAGGCGGTCGCGGCATCGCGCTGCCAGTTGGTCATGCTGACGTACCAGTCCTGCAGTCCGGCCACCTGCGCGGGACCGGCGATCTGGCTCCCCTGCATCGGCACTTTCGTATCCTGCGCGGCGAGCGGCAGCGACAGGAGAAACAGCGGGAGCAGGCGCGCCATTCTTCGCCCCATACGCTGGCCAGCATATTACATCCGACCGGTATTTGCTCGGCGAAAACGCTGCTGATCCGATTCGAAACCCACAACCCGAAATGAAACATCCCATTTCGACCGCGCCGGCAAAAATCGGCTGTAATCCGTGATTCTGCTTAACCCTCTCCCCTGGCCCGGTGATTGCAATTCCAAAGGCCGTGCTGGGTCCCATCGCCGATCGCCTCGAGCAATACATGGACCTGCTGTCGGCGCGGCAGAAGCTGGTCGCCGCCAATATCGCCAACATCGATACGCCGGGCTATACCAGCAAGGACATCGATTTTCAGTCGGAGTTCCACAGTCTCATGAAGGGCGAATCGCCGCATGTGATCGAGACTCCCGGCCTGCTGACGAAGAACGACGGCAATAACGTAAGCCTCGATCGCGAAACCCGCCTGCTGGCCGAAAACGACATGCGTTTCAGCGTGGCCGAAAGTCTGCTGCGTTCGCAGGTGCTGATGCTGAGAACGGCCATCAAGGAGGGCAACAGCTCATGAGTCTGTTTTCCGCTCTTTCCGTGAGCGCTTCGGGCATGGCCGCCGAGCGCACGCGCGCCGAACTGCTGACCGAGAACCTCGCCAACTCCGAAACCACGCGCACTCCCGAAGGCGGCCCCTATCGCCGCCAGGACGCCATCTTCGAAACCGCGCCGCAGACCTCGCCGTTCGCCTCCGTCTTCGAGAGCGAGCTGAACGCGGGCATGACCGGCGTTCAGGTTTCCGAGATCGTCCAGGACAGCAGTCCGCCCGACGAGCGCTACATTCCCGGGCACCCCGACGCCGACGCCAGCGGTTACGTCGCTTTTCCGCACATCAATCCAGCCGAGGACATGGCCGATCTGGTCAGCTCCGTCCGCGGCTATGAAGCCAACGTTGCCGCGATGGGCGCGGTGAAGGACATGATTTCGAAATCCGTTGATTTGTTGAGGACATGATGTCGACCCCAATTTTCCCCGTTAGCAGCCCTTCAGGTGCCGACATATCGGCACTTTCGAAGCCGGGTGCCGGTATTTCGGCAGCAAATGCCTTCGGCAGCGTTCTTTCGGACGCCATGAACACCGTCGAGAGCACCCGGCAAAACTCGGAACGGGCTATTAGTCAGTTTCTTTCCGGCGAAGGCGGCGAGCTGCACGACGTCGCGCTGGCGGCGCAGAAAGCCGAACTCGCCTTCGACATGTTTGTGCAGGTGCGCAACAAAGTGGTGCAGGCCTATCAGCAGGTGATGCAGATGCAGTTGTGAGCGCCGTTGAAGCGCTCGTCTCTCTCACGTCATGGATCAGATCAAACGCCTGATCGCCAGCCTCTCCCTGAAGCAGCGCATCGTCATCGGCGGCGCGGCGCTGGCGGTGATTCTGGCCATTGTGATGACCGCGCACTGGGCGCGGGAGCGCGATTTCAAGCCGTTGTACACGAATCTCGCGCCTGAAGACGCCGGCGTGGTGGTGGCCCACGTACATGAGAGCGGCGCCGATTACAGGCTCGCCGCGAATGGAGCCACGGTGCTGGTGCCTTCGGCGAAAGTGGACGAACTGAGGCTGCAGCTCGCCGCGGCGGGGATCCCGAAGACCGGCCGAATCGGCTATGAACTGTTCGACAAAACCAATTTCGGCGCTACCGATTTCACCGAGCAGATCAACTATCACCGCGCGCTGGAAGGCGAACTCGAACGCTCCATGATGGGCCTGTCGGAAGTGGAGCAGGCGCGCGTACACATCACGTTCCCGAAGGACTCCATTTTTTCCGAGGAGCGCCAGCCGGCCAAGGCCAGCGTGCTGCTGAAGCTGCGAGTCGGGGCGAAGCTGACGCCGCAGAACGTCGCGGCCATCTGCAATCTCACCGCCAGCGCGGTGGAGGGGCTGCAACCGGAGCAGGTCAGCGTTCTGGACATGAATGGGAATCTGCTGAGCCGGCCACGGCGCGCGGGTTCGCCGGACAGCGCGGAGCCATCGGAGGCCGGTCTGGAGTACCGGCAGCGAATCGAGCACGACCTGCTGGCCAAGATCAATTCGACGGTCGAACCGCTGATGGGCGCCGACAACTTCCGCTCGGGGATTTCCGTCGATTGCGATTTCACCAGCGGCGAACAGAGCGAAGAGACCTTCGATCCGGCGAAGTCGGTGATGGTGACTTCGCAGAAAACAGAGGACATCAGCGGAGGGATGCTCGCGGGCGGCATACCCGGCTCTCCTTCCAACCTTCCCCGGCCGTCGACGCGAGCGGGCCGAGGCGCGAGCGGAGTCGAACGGCGCACCGAGAACATCGCTTACCAATCCAGCCGGGTGGTACGGCACATTCGCATGCCGGAGGGAAACATCAAGCGGATTTCCGCTTCCATCCTGGTGGATTACTCGGTCCGCTGGGAGGGGACGGGGGTGCACGCGCGGCGCATCGTCACGCCGCCCACGGCGGAGAAGCTGAAGACGATCCGGGATCTGGTGGCCGCGGCCATTGGATTCGTGCCCGACCGCGGGGATCAGCTTGTCGTCGAGGCGCTGCCGTTTGAGGGCTCCGGCGGGCCCGCTCCGCCCGAAGCATCGTCGTCCGCCGCGCCGCAGACCCCCTCTCTTTCCGAGTGGATCAGGCGTAATAAGCAGTTCGTCATCGGCGGCGCGGTGGTGCTCGCGCTGATGGCGCTCATGATAGTGAGCCTGCTGCGCAGCCGCCGGCGGGTCGCGCCCGTCGTCGTCGAGGCGCCACCGCAGGTTCCGGGAGAAGCCGAGAAGGCAATCGAAGCGGCCAGCGACGCCGGCAGGCAACTGGAGGCAAAGCTGAACGAGCAGGCGGCGATCAAGCACAGGCTGGAGGCCGAAGCCATGGCCGCTCTAAAGCTGCCGCAGGTGACCACCAAGAAGTCGGAGATCCTGACCAAACACATCGGCGAAGCCGCGAAGAAGGACCCGACGCTGATGGTGCACGTGTTGCGAAGCTGGCTGGAGGACGACAAGTAACCGGTCATGATCGAGAACCTCGCCATCGACAAGCCCGTTCGCATCAAGGGCGTGCGCAAGACCGCCATGCTCATGGTGGTGCTGGGAGACGGAATCAGCGGCGAGCTCCTGCGCAACATGGACGAGGAGGAGGTGGAGGCGGTAGGACGCGAAATCGCGCGCGTGGGCACGGTCACCGCCGAGGAAGCGGAGAGCATCCTCGAAGAGTTCTACCAGATGACCGTGGCGCACGATTACGTGCTGAAGGGAGGCCTCGACTACGCGCGCAAGATGCTGAACAACGCTTTCGGACCGGAGCAGGCCCGCAAGATGCTGGACCGTCTGGTGAAGGCGCTGGGAAACGAAGCGGCCAATTTCGATGTTTTGCAGAAAGCCGATCCGCAACAGCTCGCCAAATTTATCCACAGCGAACATCCGCAGACTATCGCCCTGATCCTCTCGCATCTGAACCCGTCGCAGGCGGCGGGGCTGCTGTTCTCGCTGCCGCCCGAAATGCGCGCCGATGTCGCCCTGCGCATGGCCAACCTCGACCAGATCTCGCCGGAGATTATCTCCAAGATCGCCGGTATCATCGGCTCGAAGCTGAAGGCCCTCGGAGAACTCAGCCGCGAATCGTACGGCGGCGTGCGCGCCGTGTCGGAGATGTTCAACCGGCTGGATTCGGCCACCAGCAAGGAGATTCTCGAAGCGATCGAGCGCGCCGACGCCAGCCTCGTGGAGACGATCCGGCACCTCATGTTCGTATTCGAGGACATCCTCCTGATCGATCAGATGGCCATCAAGGAGATCTTGTCCAAGATCGATCGCAAGATCCTCACCATTGCGCTGAAAGGCACCAGCGACCAGCTCAAGAACCACTTCCTTTCGGCTATGTCGCAGCGCGGCTCGGAAATGCTGCGCGAGGACATGGACGCTCTGGGGCCCATCAAGATCAAGGAGGTGGAGGCGGCCCAGCAGCAGATCATCTCGGTGGTGCGCCAGCTCGAGGCCGAGGGCGTGGTCAACCTGAAGGGCACCGTGGGAGAGCAATACGTGGTTTAGGAGAGGAATACGTCGTCCAGGATTCTGCACAAGGACATTCCGGAAGTGCAGCCGGTCCACTGGGAAGCGCTGCCCGGCACAGCCTCGATGGTGGGATCTCGCGGCTTTCCGTCCGCGCGGCCGACATCGCCCGGCCAGTGTCCCGTCGATTCTCCCGGCGCCGATGCCAATTCGCAGGAGACGAAAGTCCGCGAACTGGAGCGCCTGGTTGAGCAATCCAGCCAGGAAGCTTTCCAGAAAGGCCTGCGCCAGGGCGAAGCCGAAGGCCGCCAACAGGCTCTCGCGCAACTCGACGCCGAGCTCCAGCGCCTCGGCCGCACCATTGCCGAGATGGCCGGGCTGCGGCAGATCATTCGCCGCGAGGCCGAAGAGGAGCTGGTGCGCCTCTCGCTGGCCATCGCCCGGCGAATCCTGCACCGCGAGCTGACGGTCGATCCGGAGGCGCTCACCGGTCTGGTGAAGGCGGCGCTGGAGAAACTGGATCTTCGCGACACGTTTCGCGTGCGCACGCATCCCGATCACGCGGACGCTGTGGCGCGGTGCCTGGCGCAGATCGGGGCGCCCCAGAAAATCGAGGTCGTTCCCGACACTTCGCTGGAAAAGGGTAGCGTCATTTTCGAGACCAGCCGCGGCTCGCTGGACGCCTCGGCGGAAACGCAACTGGCGGAGATCCAGCGCGGCCTCGCCGACCTGATGGACTGAACCGCCATGATCCTCGATCGCTATTTCGGCCGGCTGCAGACGATGGAGACGTGGCGCTGGAGCGGTCAGGTCACCAAACTCGTCGGTCTGTTGGTGGAGTCGCAGGGCCCTTCGGCGGCCATCGGCGATTTCCTCGAAGTGACTACCGCGGGGGGACGCACGGTGCGAACGCAGGTGATCGGTTTCCGCGACGGCCGCGTACTGTCCATGCCGCTCGAAGAAACCGGCGGTCTGCAACTGGGGGACACCATCGTTTCGCGAAGCAGGGACGCGCTGGTACACGTCGGTCCGCAACTGCTGGGCCGTGTGGTGGACGGCTTCGCTCAGCCCCTCGACGATCTCGGCGCGCTGCACGGCGAGGAGCAATACGAGCTGTACCGCGTTCCGCCGGGTCCGCTGGAGCGCGAGCCGATTGCGGAGCCGCTGGTTACCGGCATCAAGGCCATCGACAGCCTGCTCACCTGCGGCAAGGGCCAGAGAATCGGCATCTTCGGGGGAAGCGGGGTAGGGAAGAGCACGCTGCTCGGCTCCATGTGCCGGCACAACTCGGCCGATGTGAGCGTGGTGGCGCTGATCGGGGAGCGCAACCGTGAGGTGCGCGATTTTCTCGAACATGAGCTCGGCCCCGACGGTCTCAAACGCTCGGTCATCGTGGTGGCCACCTCCGACCGGCCGGCCCCGCTGCGTATCCGCGCGGCGTTCGTGTCGCTGGCCATCGCCGAATACTTCCGCGACCAGGGTGCCAGCGTGCTGCTGGTGATGGATTCGGTCACGCGGCTGGCGATGGCGCAGCGGGAGATTGGCCTGGCGGCCGGTGAGCCTCCCAGCCAGAAGGGCTACACGCCTTCCGTCTTCAACATGCTCCCGCGCATCTTCGAGCGCGCCGGGCGTTTTCGCAAAGGCTCCATCACCGGCTTCTTCACGGTACTGGTGGAGGGCGACGATTTCAACGAGCCGATCTGCGACGCGGTGCGCTCCATCCTCGACGGGCACATCATTCTCTCGCGGGAACTCGGCGCAGCCGGGCACTATCCGGCGATCGACGTACTCAATTCGGTGAGCCGTCTGGCCCCGCGCCTGGCCGCCGCGGGACAGAACGACGCCGCGGTCAAGATTCGGGAGGCGCTGGCGACGTACCGGCGGGCCGAAGATCTGATCAATCTGGGGGCCTACACCGCCGGCGCCAATGCCATGCTCGATTCCGCGATTCGCGTGCGTCCACAGCTTCTGAAATTCCTGAAACAGGATTCCACAGCCGCGGTGGAATTCCCGCAGACTTTGCAGCAGATGCAGCAATTGGCGGCAGCGCTGGCATGAAAAAGTTCTCGTTTCCGCTGGAGACGGCGCGCCGATGGCGAGAGCGCCAGGCGGAAATGGAGGAAGCGAGACTACAGACGCTGTTCGGCCAGAGGCAGGCCATCGAGCGGCGCATGGCCGCGCTCGACGACGAGTTGCGGGTCGAACACCGGCGCATCGAAGGCAGATCCTCTGACGCCCGCGAACTGGCCATGCTTGACGAATTCCGTATCTGGGTTAATCGCGAGAAGCAGCGGCTAACCGCCGGCCGGGCCGAGTGCGAACGGCGCATCGCCGCGCAGCGGGCGACGGTGGTGGAAGCGCGGCGGCGGTTTCAGCTCGTGGATCGGCTGAAAGAGAAGGCACTGATCGAATGGCACGCCGCGAACGCGAAGGAGCAGGAGGACATGGCAGCGGAGCTCTATCTGGCCCGGCGCATTCGTCAGGATGAGGACTGAGGACGCGTTTTCAGGAACGCGGCGAATTCGCCGGGGTTGCGGGTGAGGCCGGGAAACGTCGCAACCACGCGGTCGTTGCCATCGACGATGGCGTAAAACGGGATGGCCACCGTGCCAAACCTGCGGCTCTCCATGTCCTGGTTGCTGGTAGATGTTGCGTCGGTTCCGTCGGTGTAAAGCTCCAGAAGAACGAAGTCGTCCAGCAACGGGCGGATCTCGGGGCGCGGGAACATGTTGGCGCGCATCCAGTGGCAGTTGGTGCAGGCGTAGCCGGTGAAGTTGATGAACACCAGCTTGTTGGATTGCCGCGCCTTCGCCAGCGCATCAGCGTAGTTGTTGGTGATCCACGGAAGTTCAGTCCTGCCCGCCGAACCCAAGGTGAACGTGCCCTCCGGCACCCAGGCGTCCAGCTCTCCCAGATGCCCGCCGAACATGCCCGGCATCAAGCTCAGCGCGAAGATCAGGAACAACGCGCCGATCAGGGCGCGGCCGACTCCCAGACGCTCGTCGGGTTCGATTCCCTCGAGCCGAACCAGGCCCAGCAGGTAGAGTCCGGCGAGGGCGAACAGGACCACCCACGCGGCGAGAAAGCGCTCGCGGGTCAGAATGCCGAGGTGGAATTGCTGGTCGATGACGCTCAGGTATTTCAGCGACGCCGCGAGAATCACGAAGCCAAACACCACCTTCACGCGCATCATCCAGCCGCCGCTGCGTGGCAGGCGCTGCAGCCATGAGGGGAAAAGCGCCAGTACGAAAAACGGCGCGGCCAGTCCGGAAGAAAACGCGATCATGCCCAGCACCGGTTGCAGGCTGCCTCCCTGAACCGAGGCCACCAGCAGTGGACCGACGAACGGGCCGACGCAGGCGAACGCGGTCAATGCGAAGGTAAGGCCCATGATCAAGGTACCGACATAACCTCCGCGCCGTGAGGCGTTGTCCGCCCGGGTGAGGATCGACGACGGGAGAGTCAGTTCGAACGCGCCAAGAAGGCTGAGGCCGAAGACGATGAAGATCAGCGCAATGAATCCATTGACCCATGGACTTCCGCCCAGCCGCACCACGCCGATGGGTCCGGCGATCGCTTTGGCGGCGAGGCCGAGCACGGTGAACAGCACAACGATGCCCGCGGAGTAGACCACCGCGTGCGCCACGCTCTGTCCGCGTTTTCCGCTCTGTTGATTCAGGAAGAATGACACGGTAATCGGGATCATTGGGAAGACGCAGGGCGTGAAAATGGCCGCGAGGCCGAAGGCAAAGGCAACGAGCACGAAGCGCCCGAGACCTTCGGATGCCGGTTGCGCCGCAGCCGCTGGTTTTGAGGCGTCCTGGCCTGGGTTGGCGATATCGGTGTAGCCGGCGGGAATCGCCGTGGCGGCGGCGGACGCGCTCGAATCCACCGCGATGGTGGCCGTTGCGGTTTTACGTTTCGGCGGCAGACAGAGCTTGTCGTTACACGACTGATAGCGCACCTGCGCGGTGAGATCCAGAATGCCGGCCGGCGTGTCCTTCTTCAGCTCGATCGCCAGCAGAAATACGACTTCCTTCTCGAATGTTTCCGTGTCGAGCTGGAAGTTGGGGTCGAAGCGCCGCTCGGGCTTTGGCTCATACACGTGGACGGATGCGACGGCAGGCGATTCGGCGAGCCCGAGGCTGGTGGGAATCGGACCGCCCTTTGGCGTGGTGGGCGAGTAGAGATGCCAGCCCGGTTCGAGCGTGGCAGTGAGGCGCGCGAGAACGGTGCCGCCGGGCGCAACCGTGGCTTTTTCGGGAACGAGCGACCACTGGACCGGGTCCTGGGCGGCGTGGGCCGCCACGGCCAGTGCGGCCAGCGCGAAGAGGCGGAACACCGCTTGCTGACGCGCGCGGCTCGGAATGGCTCGTGCGTCCGTGCGCCCCTTCTGCATCAGATCTGCACGGTGGCGAACTCCGCCA
>Ga0209415_10020024_pt1 | contig 10435 bp, 9 predicted proteins | sample PeaSoiSIISIP2007_FD_187696 | JGI IMG/M metagenome (GOLD analysis project Ga0209415, IMG submission 187696) | Peat soil microbial communities from Weissenstadt, Germany - SII-SIP-2007 (SPAdes) (version 2) | ecosystem: Environmental > Terrestrial > Soil > Wetlands > Peat | place: Germany...
CACGGCGCCAAGCTCCTGTTCGCCTTCGCCGAGGCGACCGTTCCCAAGGTGACCGTCATTACCCGCAAGGCATACGGGGGCGCGTACTGCGTGATGTCGAGCAAACATATCCGGACCGACGTGAACTTCGCCTGGCCCACCGCGGAAATTGCCGTGATGGGCCCGGAAGGCGCCGTGAGCATCTTGTACAAGCGCGAGCTCGACGCGGCGAAGGATCAGGCGGCGCTGCGCGCGAGCAAGGTGGCCGAGTTCCGCGAAAAGTTCGCGAACCCCCTCGTCGCGGCCAACCGCGGCTATCTCGATGAGATCATTCAGCCGCGGATGACGAGAATGCGGCTCATCGGCGCCCTTGAGGGCCTCTCCACCAAACGGGACAAGAACCCGCCGAAGAAACACGGCAACATCCCCCTGTAGACTTTGTAGACTTGTAGAGTTGTAGAGACTCGCCGTGAAGATCCTTGTGGCCAACCGGGGAGAAATTGCCGTCCGTGTGATGCGCGCCTGCCGAGACATGGGCCTCGAGACGGTGGCGGTCTATTCGGATTGCGACCGGTCCGCGCCGCACGTCAGGTACGCCGACCAGGCCGTGGCCCTCGGTCCCAACCCGCCGGGCGAGAGCTACCTCCGGATCGACAAGATCATCGACGCCGCCCACCGCACCGGCGCCACCGCGGTGCATCCCGGCTACGGCTTTCTGGCCGAGAACCCCGCGTTCACGCGCGCGTGCAAGGACGCTCGCCTGACATTCATTGGACCCTCCGCCGAGGTCATGGAGCTGCTGGGCGGCAAGACCGCTGCCCGGCAGGTCGCGATCGAGGCCGGCGTGAGGGTGGTCCCCGGCACCGACGGACCGGTGCCCGACAATCTTTCCGATGCGGACCTCATGGCCGTGGCGTCCACGGTCGGGTATCCGCTGATGGTCAAGGCGGTCGCCGGCGGCGGCGGCAAGGGGATGCGGATTGCGGCCGGTTCCGAGGACCTGGTCAACGCGGTCCGCACCGCACGCTCCGAGGCGCGCACGGCGTTCGGCGACGCCGCGATCTATTTCGAGCGCCGGCTCTTGCGCCCGCGCCACATCGAGATCCAGGTGCTCGGCGACGAGCATGGCACGGTCCTGCCGTTCGTGGAGCGGGAATGCTCGATTCAGCGGCGCCATCAGAAAGTCATCGAAGAAACGCCCTCGGTCGCCGTCACGCCGGCCTTGCGTGAGGCCATCGCTTCGGCCGCGGCGGCCGTCACCAGGCGCGCCGGGTACACCAACGCGGGCACGGTCGAATTCCTGGTGGACGAAGGCGGCGATTTCTATTTCCTCGAGGTGAATACGCGCCTCCAGGTCGAGCATCCGGTCACCGAGCTGGTCACGGGCCTGGACCTGGTGCAGTGGCAGATCCGGATCGCGCGCGGAGAACGCCTGACCCTCGACCCGGGCCGCCTGCTCACGCCGCGCGGTCACGCGATCGAATGCCGGGTGTATGCGGAGGATCCGGAGCACTCGTTCATGCCGGCGCCGGGTTTGATCCGTCACCTGCGGTCGCCGTCAGGGCCGGGGATTCGAGACGACAGCGGCGTCGCCGCTGGATTCGAAGTGCCGATCTTCTACGACTCACTCATCTCGAAAGTGATCGCCTGGGGAGAGGATCGGCCGCAGGCCATTTCGCGGATGGCTCGCGCCCTCTCCGAGTACACGGTGGGCGGTCTCAAGACCACCATCCCGTTCTTCCAGTGGATCCTGCATGACCCCGACTTCCTGGCGGGACGGATGGACACGACGCTCCTCGACCGTGTGCTGGCCGAGCGCGAGGGGCAGCCGTTCCAGGAAGTCTCCAGCGAAAGCGAGGAAGCGGCCGTGATCGGCGCCGCACTCCACACCTACTTACGGGGCCGTGCCACCTCTTCGAGCCAGGGGCGTGATCTCGGCGCAGCCCCATCCGCGTGGAGACGAGCCGGGCGCCTGGACGCGCTGCGATCGTGACGTTTGAAGTTGAGGTGAATGGCCGGACACGTACCGTCGCGGTCGAGCCGGTGCCCCAAATGGACGGGCGGTTCCGGATCGCCATCGACGGCCACGAGCACACGGTCGATGCACGCGAGGTCGACGCCTCGACGCTTTCCCTCATCCTGCTGGACGGCGGCGGGGCGTGCCACGAAGTCGAACTGGTGGAGAGCGCGCTCGCGGGCGAGTTGCTCGTGCGCACGCGCGATGGCCTGCTGCCGGTCGTGGTCAACGGCGGCAGGCGCCGCCGCAGCGCCGCCCTTGGCGGAGCCGGGAAGCCGGGCGAGCAGCGGGTGGTCGCGCCGATGCCGGGAAAAATCGTACGCGTCCTGGTGGCCCCGGGCGATGAGGTGAAGGCGCGGCAAGGCGTGGTCGTGATGGAAGCGATGAAGATGGAGTGCGAGCTCCCGTCTCCAAAAGCCGGCCACGTCAAGGAAATCGCCGTGGAAGTGGGCATGTCAGTGGAGGCCGGGCGCCTCCTGGTGGTGGTCGAATAATCATGCGCAAAATCCGCGTCATCGTCGGCAAACCTGGCCTCGACGGGCACGATCGGGGCGCCAAGGTCATCGCGCGCGCCCTGCGCGACGCCGGCATGGAGGTGATCTATACCGGCCTGCGCCAGACGCCGGAACAGATCGTCACGGCGGCGCTTCAAGAGGACGCCGACGTCATCGGGTTGTCGATTCTCTCGGGCGCCCATGCCCACATCTGCCCGCGCGTGATGCAGCTGCTCAAGGAAAAGGGGCTCGACGATGTGCTGGTGCTCGTCGGGGGCATCATTCCGGATGTCGACGTGCCCACGCTGCGCGACATCGGGATCGCAGGCGTGTTCCAGCCCGGAGCCCGCATGCAGGAGATCGTCGAGTTCATCCAGCAGCACGTCCGGCCGGAGGCCTCGGACACGTCGGCGCTCTGAATCAGGTGCCTGAGGCCAGGGTCAACGGCGTCCGCCTGCACTACGAACTGGAGGGCGAAGGTCCCGCTGCGCTGGTGCTCGTGCACGGCTCGTGGAGCGATCGTCACGCCTGGGACGCCGTCGTGCCCGGCTTCGCGCGGTCGTTCCGCGTCCTGACGTACGACCGGCGAGGGCACAGCGACAGCGAGCGAGCGGAGGGCGGGGGCCCCGGAAGCATCGAAGAAGATGCTCTGGACCTTGCCGGCCTCATCGGGCATCTGCATCTCGCGCCGGCGCACATCGTCGGCAGCTCGTTTGGCGCCTCCATCGCGCTGAAGCTGGCCGTGAAGGGCCCTCGGCTGTTCGCGACGCTCACCGCCCATGAGCCGCCGTTGATTGGACTGATCGACGGGCATGCGGTCGGGACAGGCGTCCGCGAGAGCCTGATGGCGGTCGCCTCCAGGCTGCAACAGGGTGATCTCGAGGGCGGCGCCAGGCAATTTGTCGAGGACGTGGCGTTTGGCCCTGGCACCTGGGACACGCTATCGGACGCCTCGCGCCGCAAATTCATGCTCAACGCCCCCACGTTCCTCGACGAATTCGGCGAGCCCGAGGCGTTCACGTTGAACGTCTCGGCGCTCGCAGGGTTCGATCGTCCGGCGCTCCTCACCGAGGGGGATCAAAGCCATCCGTTCTTCCGGCCGATCCTGGATCAGATCGCCGGCGCCCTTCCTTCTGCCAGGCGACACACGTTCACCGGCGCCGGCCACGCTCCGCACATCACCCATCCAGGGCGGTTTGTGCGCGCGATCGGCGATTTCGTGGGTCAGTGCGGGTGAGCGCTGGGACGTTTGCGGCGCGCTACCCCGGTCCGATACGCGGCTTCTTCCACATCGCGCGCCACCCCTTCGGCCACGCGCTTGTCGAAGACTGATGGCACGATGTACTCGGGCAGGAGCTCTTCTTCCGGGATGATCCTCGCAATGGCCGTGGCCGCCGCCAGCTTCATCTCCTCGTTGATGCGCGAGGCCCTGCAGGCGAGCGCGCCCCGAAAAATCCCCGGGAAACAGAGGACGTTGTTGATCTGATTGGGGTAATCCGAGCGACCGGTGGCCATCACCGCGACGTGCGGGCCGGCCGCTTCGGGGGTGATTTCCGGGACCGGGTTGGCCATGGCGAAGACGATCGGCTTGCTGGCCATCTTCTTCAGATCGTCCACCTCGATCACCCCCGGCGCAGACAGCCCCAGGAAGACGTCCGCTCCCCGCATCACGTCACGCAGGGATCCGCGCTCGCCCTGGGGATTGGTGTGCTGGGCGTACCAGTCCTTTTGCCAGTTCATGTGGTCACGCCGGCCCCTGTAGATCGCTCCCTCCCGATCGCATCCGACCACGTTCTGGACGCCAGCCGCCATGAGCATCTTGCTACACGCCACGCCCGCGGCGCCCACGCCGCTGACCACCACCTTGAGGTCGGCCGTTCGCTTCCCGACGATCTTGAGCGCATTGGTCAGGGCGGCCAGCACGACGACCGCCGTGCCGTGCTGGTCGTCGTGAAAGACCGGGATGTCGAGCGCCTGCTGAAGCTGCTCCTCGATCTCGAAACAGCGTGGCGCCGAAATGTCCTCGAGGTTGATGCCCCCAAAGGCGGTCGAGATCAGCGTGACCGTCCGCACGATCTCGGCGGGATCCTTTGTGCTCAAACAGATCGGAAAGGCATCCACCCCGCCGAACTCTTTGAAGAGCATCGCCTTGCCTTCCATCACCGGCATCGCGGCGGCGGGTCCGATATCGCCGAGGCCAAGCACCGCCGTGCCGTCCGACACGACGGCCACGGTGTTCTTCTTGATGGTCAGGGTGAACGCTTTCTCCGGATCGCGGTGAATCGCCTCGCACACCCTGGCGACGCCCGGCGTGTACGCCATCGACAGATCGGCCCGCGTATGCAGCGGTATCTTCGAGACGACCTCGATCTTTCCGCCCAGGTGCATCAGAAACGTGCGGTCCGAGACGTGGATGACCTCGATGCCCTCGACATGCCGAATCATCTCGACGATCGTTTCACCGTGCTTGTCGGAGGCCGCGTTGACCGTGATGTCTCGCGTGATGAAATCGTGGCTCACGTCGACCGTGTCGATGGCCTCGATGGTGCCGCCGGCCCGCCCGATCATCGTCGTGAGGGCGCCGAGCACGCCGGGCTGGTTGACGAGCCTGATGCGCAGCGACAGACTGTAACTGGGGCTCGGGGCTCCGCGTTCGGTGTCGAGAGGCATGGAGGATTCAGAGTACAATCGGCCGCCAAGTTATGTCCAGCTTTCTTACGCAGCACGCGGGTCGGTTGAGCGACGCGGAGATCCACAGGGTCGCGCGCGACGCCGACCTCGACGAGCTCGTGGCCGAGGCGACTCGCGTGCGCGACCTGGGCCACGGCGACGTCATCTCGTATTCACGCAAAGTCTTCATTCCGCTCACGCGCTTGTGTCGCGACGTCTGTCACTATTGCACCTTTGCGCAACCCCCAAGCAAGGGTGTCCCGAGCTACCTGTCGCCCGAAGAGGTGCTGGCCATCGCGCGGGCGGGAGAACAGGCCGGGTGTCACGAGGCGCTCTTCACACTCGGCGACAGACCCGAGCTTCGGTACCCGGCCGCCCGCGAGGAGCTCGCACGGCGAGGACATGCGACCACGCTCTCCTACCTGGAGGAAATGTGCGCGCTCGTCCTGCGCGAAACGAGCCTGCTGCCCCATATCAACCCCGGAGTGATGACGAGGGAGGAGATCGCGAAGCTTCGTCGCGTCTCGGTCTCGCAAGGGCTCATGCTCGAGAACGTGTCGGCACGGCTCTCGGAAGAGGGCGGTCCGCATCATGGATCGCCGGACAAGGTTCCCGCCGTCCGGCTCGCGACCTTGCGCTTCGCGGGCGAGCTGAACGTCCCGTTCACCACGGGCATCCTCATCGGCATCGGCGAGACGCGTGAAGAGCGTGTCGACTCGCTGCTGGCGATCCGGACGATCCACGAGGAGTTCGGCCACATCCAGGAAGTGATCGTGCAGAACTTCCGCGCCAAGCCGGCGACGCGCATGGCAGGCGCGGCTGAACCTGATCTCACGGATCTGATGTGGACGTTGGCGGTGGCCCGCCTGGTGTTCGGGCCCGAGATGAACGTGCAGGCGCCGCCGAACCTGTCGCCGGGCTCGTACCCGAGGCTCGTTGCCGCCGGCCTCAACGATTGGGGCGGTGTGTCGCCCGTCACCCCCGATCATGTGAATCCCGAGGCGCCCTGGCCCCATCTTGCGCGCCTCAAAGAGCACACCGAGAAGACGGGACACCTTCTGGTCGAGCGGCTCGCCGTGTATCCCAGCTACTGCAGGGCCGCGGCGGCCTGGCAGGATCCGTTGCTCGTCCCGCGCGTCGTCCGCGCCATGGACACTGAAGGGTATGCTCGCACCGATCGCTGGTCGCCTGGCCAGATCGAGGACCTGCCCTCCGCGGCGGTCACCGACAGCCTGCGGGCGACCGGAGCGATCGAGCGCGTGATCGCCGACGCCTACGAGGGCGCGACTCTGTCGGAGTCGGACATCGTCCGGTTGTTTGGCGCGCGCGGATCGCAACTGGAAGCCGTCTGCACGGCCGCCGACGAGTTACGCCGGCGCACGGTCGGCGATCTGGTCCGCTACGTCGTCAACCGCAACATCAATTACACGAACGTCTGTTCGTATCGGTGCCAGTTCTGCGCATTTTCGAAGGGGAAACTGAGCGAGAACCTGCGTGGCCTCCCCTACGATCTCGAGCTGGAGGAAGTGGCGCGGCGCACGGAGGAAGCCTGGAACCGTGGCGCGACCGAGGTGTGCATGCAAGGGGGGATCAAGCCCGAATACACGGGGGAGACCTACCTCGCCCTGTGTCGCACGGTGAAGTCGGCCGTGCCTCGCATGCATGTGCACGCCTTTTCGCCCCTGGAAGTGACCCACGGCGCACGGTCGCTGGATCTGCCGATCGACGTCTTCCTGCTGCGGCTGCGCGAAGCGGGGCTGGGGACCTTGCCGGGGACCGCGGCGGAGATCCTGGACGACGAGGTGCGGCGCGTGATCTGCCCCGACAAGCTGGCGACCGACGAATGGTTGGCCGTCGTGGAGGCCGCGCACGGCGTCGGATTCAAGACCACCTCGACGATCATGTTCGGCCACGTCGAGCGCTATGAGCATTGGGCGCGGCATCTGCTGCGGATCCGCGCCCTGCAGGCGCGCACCCACGGCTTTACCGAGTTCGTGCCGCTGCCGTTCGTGCACATGGAGACGCCGATCTACCGGAAAGGCCTGGCCCGCAAAGGCCCGACGTATCGCGAGGCGGTGTTGATGCACGCGGTCGCGCGCCTGGCCCTTCACCCGCTGATTCCCAACGTGCAGGTTTCCTGGGTGAAGCTCGGGCCCGACGCGGCACGAGCCTGCTTGAATGCGGGCGCCAACGACATGGGAGGGACGCTCATGAACGAGAGCATCTCCCGGGCTGCGGGGACGCTGCACGGACAGGAGATGTCGCCGCAACGGATGTACGCGCTCATCGAGTCGTGCGGCCGAGTGCCCGAGCAGCGCACGACGCTCTACTCGCGACCCTCGCCGGAGCGCCTGGAACGCTCCTACGCGGCGAGGCCGCTGGCTCCCATGGACCCGACGGTCGCACGTCTGATCCCCCTCTCACTCGCCGGAAACTGAAACGACCCCCGGACTGGCCGTGCGTTGACGAATGCCATGAAGAATCGGGACGATGTCCGACCCATGGCTGCGATCGAGGGGCATCCGCCAAGTGAGGGTCCCGTGCAGGCGCTGCAGGGCCTGATGGCCGGGCGCCGTTCGATCAGGCGGTACCGTCCCACTCCCGTTCAGCGGGAGGACCTGGACGCGCTCTTGAACGCGGCGGCCGCGGCGCCCTCCGCTCACAATCGGCAGCCGTGGCGCTTCCTGGTGGTCGAGAGCCAGACAGCGAAACATGAACTGGCCGTGGCCATGGGCGAACGGTTGCGCACGGATCGGCTTCGAGACGGCGATCCACCGGACGCGATCGAGGCCGACCGCTCCCGTTCGTATGCCCGACTGACAGGGGCGCCTGTCCTGGTCGTCGTCTCTCTCTCGATGGCGGATATGGATCGGTACTCCGACGAGCGGCGGAACCAGGCGGAGCGGACCATGGCCGTGCAAGGCACTGCGATGGCTGCGCAGAACCTGCTGCTGGCAGCGCACGCCGCCGGGCTCGGCGCCTGCTGGGTATGCGCTCCCCTGTTCTGCCCCGACACGGTCGCCAGCGTTCTGGCGCTCCCGCGCGGCTGGGAGCCGCAAGGCATCGTGACCCTCGGATACCCGGCGGACGAGGGAAAGCCATTCCGCCGGCGTCCCCTTTCCGAGGTGGCGCGTTACGAGAGTCCCAAGCCGTGATCCTGGCCCTTGCCGGCGGTGTGGGAGGCGCCAAGCTCGCGCGGGGCCTCGCCGATGTGCTGCCGCCCGACGAGTTGATCGTCGCCGTGAATACCGGTGACGATTTCGAACATCTGGGGCTGCACGTCTCGCCGGACCTGGACACGGTCATGTACACGCTCGCGGGGCTCAACGATCCCGTCCAGGGTTGGGGTCTTGCGGGCGAGACCTGGCAGTTCATGGGTGCGCTGCACCTTCTCGGCGGTGAGTCGTGGTTCCGGCTCGGAGACCGGGATTTGGCCACGCACGTCGAGCGCACGCGGCGGCTGCACGCGGGAGAACCCTTGTCAGCCATCACGCGGCATCTGTGCCTACAGCTCGGTGTTCGGCACCGGGTGGTCCCGATGAGCGACGATCCTGTGCGCACGCTGGTTCATACCGATGAAGGCGTGCTGGCCTTTCAGGACTATTTCGTTCGCCGGCGTGCCGAGCCGGTGGTGACCGCCGTGCAGTTCCGTGGTGCCGACCGGGCGCGAATGGCAGAGGAGGTTGGCGCCGCCCTCCGCAGCGACACGCTCGGCGCCATCGTGTTCTGCCCGTCCAATCCTTACCTGAGCATTGCGCCCATCCTGGCGGTGCCCGGGATCCAAGCGCTGCTCGAACAGCGGCACGTTCCAGCGATTGCCGTTTCCCCGATCATCGGCGGACGAGCGCTGAAGGGCCCGGCGGCAAAGATCATGGTGGAGCTCGGTCAAGAATCGTCGTCGCTGGAGGTCGCGCGGCACTACCTGGGCGTGATCGACGCGCTCGTGATCGACGACACCGACCGGGCGCTGGCGGCCTCCGTGAGCGCGCTCGGGATCGAGGCGCTCGTCACCAACACGATCATGAACGAGCCTCGCGAGCGGACCGAACTGGCCCGCCGCGTGTTGGCATGGGCTGCCTCGCCAACCCTCGGTCGGAAGCGAGCGAGCCGGGCCTGAGCGACGCTTCAGTCGGTTGCTGGCGGGATCAACTTGCGCCAGATGTAAGGCATCTGCTAGTGTGACGCGTTCGGCTGAAGCCATATTTGAGGAGGCGCATCATTATGAAGCTCGGAGTTTTTCTTCCAGTCTCGGGCAAGGCGGCAGGCGCTGAGGTGCTGACCGAGGCGTCGCAGCAGGCCGAGAATCTGGGCTATGACTCGGTCTGGGCGGCAGAACGCCTGGTCAACCCCTGGGAGATGAAGACCGCCTATCCGTACAAAGACAACTCGCAGTGGTTCGTCGCCCCCGACGTTCCGTTCCTCGAGCCGCTCACCTGCCTGGCTTTCATGGCCGCGGTCACCAAGAAGGTGGGGCTCGGAATCAGCGTCGCCGTCATGCCCTATCGCCACCCGCTCTATACCGCACGCGTCGCGACCTCGATCGACAAGCTCTCAAACGGACGGCTGATCCTCGGCGTGGGCGTCGGCTGGATGGTCGAAGAGTTCGAGGCTCTGGGCGTCGACTTCCACAAACGCGGCGCGATGGGCAACGAGCAACTTCAGATTTTCAACACGCTCTGGAAGACCGAGAAGCCAAGCTTCCACGGGAAGCACTACAACTTCGACCCCGTGTCGGTCAGCCCCAAGCCCGTTCAGCAGCCGCGCTTCCCCGTCTGGACCGGCGGTGAGAGCGAAGCGGCACAGAAGCGCGCCGCCAAGTACGCCGATTCCTGGTTCTCTTACTTCGTGAGAATCACCCCCGGGGACATGGCCGCCAAGTTTGCCAACGTCAAGAAACTCGCGGGCGAAGTGGGCAGAGACCCCTCGCTCAAGCCGATCCAGCTGTGCTGCTGCCGCCCGATCGAGATCACCGAGAAGCCGGTGCCGCAGAAGGACGACGTTCTTGAAGGCTCGCCCGATCAGCTCATCGCCGCACTGAAGAAATTCAAGGACATCGGTGTGCAGCACATGGCGCTGCAGTTCATGGTCGGCCGCTGGCCGGAGCGAAAGGTGAAAATCGACCGGTTTGCCAAAGAGGTCATGCCGGCGCTTCGATAGGATCGTTCAGGCCGCGGGCTTTGGGCTCTAGGCTTTGGGCACATGGCCAGAGCCTACGGCCTGAAGCCTATTCTTTCCCGTCAATGCCCCCAGGGTCCCAGGGTCCCCGAGGTCCCCT
>Ga0209415_10020026_pt1 | contig 10434 bp, 8 predicted proteins | sample PeaSoiSIISIP2007_FD_187696 | JGI IMG/M metagenome (GOLD analysis project Ga0209415, IMG submission 187696) | Peat soil microbial communities from Weissenstadt, Germany - SII-SIP-2007 (SPAdes) (version 2) | ecosystem: Environmental > Terrestrial > Soil > Wetlands > Peat | place: Germany...
GAGCCTTGTCCCCCAAAGATTCCCCGCGTCGGGAAAACCACCGCCGTCGTGAAGCCCGCATTGCGCGCCGTTTCGATCCGCCGGTCATTGGGTTGGATCTCGTCGGCCGCTTTGATCCAGCTCGTCGTGGACGGCCGGTCCTCGGGCCCTTGCGCTGGAGGAGGCGCCGGCGCTGCGGGAGCAGTGGTCCCGCCGCGGCCATTCCCTCCGCGTCCGCCAGCCGGAGCGGCGCCCGGCATGCCCCACGTGCTGAGCCCGTCGACCAAGCCTGGGTAAACCGTCATGCCTTCGCCGTCGATCACCAGCGCGTCGGCTGGAGGCTGGACATTGTCGCCGACGGCTTCAATCAAGCCGTTGCGCACCACGACGGTGCCTTTGGCGATCACCGGTCCGCTGACGGTCACGATCTTCGCGTTGCGGATCGCTATCGAGGTCGGCTGCGGCTGCCCGATTGCGCCCACGGAAAACAGAATCAACGCTGCCAGAAGGTTTTTCATCATGCAATCGCTTATTATAGAAGGTTCTGAAATGTCCGGAGTGCACAACGCATCGTCGTGCGTGGTTCCAAGGTTCGAAGCGCATGACGTAAGTGGGTGCCGATATCACACGTCCGGAGCGCACAGAGTAGCGTCGTGCGCGATTCAACAAGGACAATGGCGAAAAAACAGCCCGTAGGTTACAAGGACGCGGGAGTCGATATCGACGAAGCCCACCGCGCCGTCAAAGCCATTCGCAAGATGGCGCGCAGCACTTTCACTCCCGACGTTCTCACCGACATCGGAAGTTTCAGCGGAGGCTTTCGTTTGCATGGGTTTCGCGATCCCGTGCTGATCTCCTCAGCCGACGGCGTCGGCACCAAGCTGAAGCTCGCCGGCATCACCGGCCGCCATTCCACCATTGGAGAAGATCTGGTGAACCACTGCGTGAACGACATCGCCGTGCAGGGCGCGATCCCATTGTTCTTTCTCGACTATTTCGCGGTGGGAAAACTCGACGCGCGGATCGCCGCCGAAGTAGTCTCGGGTATCGCCCGCGGCTGCCGCGCGAATGGATGCGCCTTGATCGGCGGCGAGACTGCGGAAATGCCCGGCTTTTACGATCCCGGAGAATACGACCTGGCAGGCTTCATCGTAGGCGCGGTGGAGCGTAAGAGAATGCTCACCGGCTCGTCCATTCGCTTAGGCGACGTGCTCATCGGAATGCCGTCCACCGGATTGCATACCAACGGATATTCTCTGGCGCGGAACCTGCTGTTCGAAGTCGCCCATCATCAACCCAGCAGCGTGCTGGACGAGCTGAGCGGCAGCATCGCGGATGAACTGCTGAAGCTCCACCGCAGCTATCTGAAGCCTCTGCGCGCGCTTCACGACGCCGGTTTTCTAAAGGGCGCTGCGCACATCACCGGCGGAGGAATCACGGAAAACACGCCGCGCATCATGCCCAAGGGATTGGGTGTGCGCATCGATCGCGGTTCCTGGCCGGTTCTTCCCGTTTTCGAGCTGCTGCGCCGCATCGGGAACATTCCGGAAGACGACTGGCGCCGCACGTTTAACCTTGGAATCGGCATGATCTTCGTCATTTCTCCGCGCGAGTTGCCTAAGGCTGTAAAGATCCTCGATACGATGCACGAGCCTTGGTATCAAATTGGCGAAGTCATTCGCGGCTCCGGCGTCAAATATAAATGAACCGCCTGGGGATCCTGCTCTCCGGCCGAGGCTCGAACTTCTGCGCCATCGCCGATTCCATCGCCTCCGGGAAGCTGGACGCGAGCATTGCTGTAGTGATTTCGAATCGCCCCGAGGCCCCCGGAATCGCCGCCGCGCGCGACCGCGGCATCCACGCGGAGGTCCTGGCTTCGAAAGGCCTGGATCGCGAAATCTACGACCGCCAATTGGTCGCCGAGCTTCGTAAGGGTCAAGTCGACCTGGTATGTCTCGCCGGGTATATGCGCATCCTGAGTGGATATTTTATCCGTGAATTTCCTCACCGCATCTTAAATATTCATCCCTCCCTGCTGCCCGCATTTCCTGGGCTCGACGCGCAGCATCAGGCTCTGGAGCACGGCGTTAAATATTCCGGATGCACGGTGCATTTCGTTGATGAAGGACTGGATTCGGGTCCGATCATCCAGCAATCCGTAGTTCCTGTCCTCGATGACGACACCGCCGATTCTCTCGCCGCGCGGATTCTCAAAGAAGAGCACCGCATCTATTCCGAAGCCATCGCTCTGGTGCTTTCGGGGAGATATCGCATCGAAGGCCGACGCGTTATCCCGTTATGAGCCGCCGCGTCCGATCCTTCGTGTTCGCCGCGCTGGTGGCCGCGTGGTTTCTCGCCCAAACGTGGCCTGGAATCTTCAAGTCCTTCACCGAAGACGATCTGATGAACATGTACGCGGCCTGGAACCTCCCTTTGGCGAAGCTGGCCGTAGGAATACTGACGCCGTTCACTTCTGTCTATCGCCCCATCGGATCGTTGTTCTACCGGTCCATGTATCTGATGGCCGGCGTGAACCCGCTGCCGTTCCGAATCGCCGCCTATGCGCTGATGCTCGTGAATCTCTGGCTGCTGTTCCGGTTGGTGCGAGCCTTGACCGGCTCCGTTGAAATCGCTCTTCTGTGCGCGCTGATCGGCGCTTATCACACCAGGTTATTCGGATTATACGTAAACGGCGGCACCATCTACGACATCCTGTGCTTCACTTTTTTCTGCCTGGCTTTCACGTATTACGTCACCACTCGCGAAAAGCCCGGCAACGTGACGGGTTGGCGACTCCTCGGATTCTGCATCCTCTACTCGCTGGCGCTCAACTCGAAAGAAATGGCCGCGTCGCTGCCGTTGATCCTACTCGCCTATGAACTGATTTATCATCCGAGCTCGATCCGCCGCCCGGCGCGCTGGCTCGTCGATCGCATCGCTCTGTGGGCCGCCTTCGCCATGACTATTCTCGCGTTCAAATTGAAAACCATGAAAGGCAGCTCCTTCTATGGCGTCGGCGACTACGTATTCACATTTTCGGCGCATCAATATTTCGAGACGACCACGCGCCTGATTCCCCAAGTCTTCTTTCTCCCCGAGTATTTCTTCAGCGCGACTCAAGTCGTGTGCCTGTTCGCCGCGCTTTGGGCCATCGCGATTGCGTTGAAGAGCAAACCTCTAATGCTCGCGGCAGCGATTATCGTGCTGGCCCCGCTGCCCATCAACTTTATCGTCTATCGAGGGTTTTTTGTGATGTATCTGCCGCTGGCCGGCTGGGCGCTTTACGCGAGCACCGCGCTCATCCTTATAAAGGATCGCTTCGCTACTGCATGGATGCCCGCGCGCGCGGGAGTTTTCATAGTGACCGCGCTGGTCCTTTTTACCATTCAATTCCGCGACCGCGCCTGGACCTTGGACTCCATCGACGCCAACATGATGCTGATCCGCGACATGCGCGCCGATTTGCTCAACATTCGCCCCTCGCTTCCGCCCGCCGCGCGAGTCCTATTCCTGAACGACGCGTTTACACCCGACACCTACAATCCTTTATACATCGTCCGCCTTCTATATAAAGGTCCAGACATCGTGGTGGACCGCCTGAAGATCCGTCCGGCCGACTCGAAGCCCTACACGCTCGTCCTGGACTATCGCGATCGACATTACACCAGCGCATCCAACTAAAATTCGATAAGCTTTCATCTATGTCCAATCGTCGTGAATTCTTGAGCGCCCTGGTGGGCGGCGCGGCCGGATTGACCTTCACTTACCGGGCACTCGGTCAAAACCCTCCGCCGCCGATGAAAGTCAGCAAGCTTACCGATCGCATCACCCTGATCTCCGGCGATGGTGGCAACGTCGCCGTAGTCATTGGCGACGACGGCCTGATGATGGTCGATGGAGGCTATGCCGAGCGCGCCTCCGAACTACTAAAGAACATTTCCGAACAAGTGGACACTCACAAAGTCCGCATTCTTTTCGACACGCACTGGCACCTGGATCACGTCGGCTGCAATGAGACGCTGGGTGCCGCGGGCGTGAAAATCATGGCGCACGAAAACGTGAAGAAGCGCGTCAGGGTTAAGACCACCATGGAATCCATGAACCGGACTTTCGATCCGCTCAAGCCCGAAGGCTTCCCCACCCAGGAATTTTCCAAGGGCGGCAAGATGACCTTCGGGAAGGAAAAGATCGAGTATACCCACATCCCCCTGGCCCACACCGACGGCGACAGCTTCCTGTTTTTCCCCGAAGCCAACATCATTCATACCGGCGACCTGCTGTTCAACGGCTTTTATCCCGTGATCGACTACTCCACCGGCGGATGGGTCGGCGGCATGGCCCACGCCTGCTCCGTTCTCCAACTAACCGGCGATACCCACACCCGCGTGATTCCCGGCCACGGCCCCATGGCCACCAAGGACGATCTTCAAGCCACCGGCATCATGCTCGCTACCATCACAGAACGCCTGGAAAAGCTGGTGAAAGAAGGCAAATCCGCCGACGAAGCCGTCGCGGCCGCGCCCACCAAAGAGTTCGACGATAAATACGGCCACGGCGCGTTCAAACCCGACGTGTGGACCAAAATCGCATACACTAGCGTTGTGCGTCATAATCAAAACGCGTGATCGCCTTTCTCAAAAATAGATTCGCGCCGCGGAAATCCGCCGACCTCGGCCCTCTCGAAAACACCGTGATGGAGTATCTGTGGACTAGCGGGGAATCCAACGTGCGCGACGTGATGGACGGCCTGGATCGTCCCCTAGCCTACACCACCATCATGACTACTCTCGACCGGTTGTTTAAGAAAGGTCTCCTCGACCGCCGCAAATCGGAACGCGCGTTTTTTTATTCGCCCCGTCTGACCCAACGCGAGTGGGAGCAGAAGCGCGCCGCCGATCTGGTCGCGGGTCTTCTGGTCGACCCCACACGTTCGAGCGATGTGCTGATCTCCTGCCTGGTGGAAGCCGCCGGCCAGCAGGACGCGGCCTTGCTCGACGAGTTGGAGCGAAAAATCCGCTTGAAACGCAAGGAACTGGATCGCCGGAGGAAATCGTGAGCTACGCCTTCAGGCTGCTATGCCTATCGCTCGCCGCGTTTTTCCTGGTGCATCTCGCGGCGGGCCTGGCCGCGGCTTGGTTCGCGCCGGTAGCGATTCGCCGCGCCGAACGCCTGCGCCCCCGCGCCGCCGCGCGTCTTCTGCTGATCGTTCGGCTCTTCCCGCTCGCCTGCGCATTGTTCGCCGTCGCCGCCCTGTGCGTCCCCAGCTATCTGTGGTTCGAACCCGAAGCCGCTACCGAGGACGTCGGCATAGTCTGCCTTGCGTTTGCGTTCCTAACCGTCGCCATCTGGTCGATTTCTGTCACCCGCGTCACGCAAGCTCTGTGGAACTCGCGCCGCTACCTCCGCGAGTGCGAGCGCACCGGACGCCAACTGAATCTCGCCGGAAATCCGTCCTTGGTCGTCAAGGGGAACGATGTCGCGCTGGCAGGATTGCTCCACCCCCGCGTCATCGTGGCTGAAGAAGTCCTGGAAACTCTGTCGAGCGATCAACTCGAAGCCGCCCTGCGGCATGAGCGAGCCCACGCGACGTCGCACGACAATCTTAAGCGGTTGCTGCTGGTGTTGGCGCCCGACGTCTTCCCGTTCTTCACCCCCGCAGCCTGCTCCCATGCCGAGCGAGCCTGGATGAAGTTCACCGAGTGGTCCGCCGACGACTGCGCGGTTGCGGGCGATACCTCCCGATCCCTTTCGTTGGCCGCCGCCCTGGTCCGGGTAGCCCGAATGGGCGGCACACATCAATCGTCGCCGCTGGTGACGTCGCTGGTGGCCGAGGATCTTTCCGCGCGCGTCGATCGTTTACTCCACACCGTACCGGATGTCAAGGAATCCAACCGCTGGATTTCGGGTATCCTCGCATTGGCCGCAGTCGTCGTGGCGACGCTGATATTACAACCCGCCGCGCTGTCCTCGGTTCATTGGCTGCTGGAACGTCTGATGAACTAACTCGCTCGCGGCTCGGAATCGTATGCCATGCTTGCTCTCGCCTGGCGGAGCCGCGACCGTGAGGGAAGGTTCGGCGCTCCTAAGCGACTTGCTCGTCCGCCAGATGCAGCGCTGCGTCGAGCGCGGCCACCCCTTGGTCGATCTCGCTTCGTTCGATGATCAGCGGCGGAGCGATCACGAAATGGCTGATCCAGCTCTGCACCGCAACGCCATTTTTCATCATCTCGGCCGCGATCTGATCTACCAGAATCGGTACTCCCGAGACCTTATCTTTCATGGTGTTGAAAAGCTGCTTGGTCGCACGATTCTTGACGAGTTCCACGGCCCAGAACATCCCAATGCCGCGAACATCGCCGATGCTTGGATGTTTCGCCTTCAGCGCGGTCAGCTTTTCGCCCAGATATTTTCCGTTTTCGCGAGCGCGGTCGACCAAGTTCAGCCTGTGCATCTCGCGAATGGTCGCGACGGCGGGAAGCAGCGTCATTGGGTGCGCTTCATAGGTATGGCCGTGAGCGAAGAAGTGATCTTCAAAGTACGCTTCGATCTTTTCCGTAGTCGCGCACAGCCCGAGCGGGACGTAAGCGGAGGTGATGCCCTTCGCCGTGACTAAAATATCCGGCCTGACGTTCCAGTGGTCGACGGCGAACCATTTCCCGGTGCGACCCCAACCAGACATGACTTCGTCTGCAATCAGCAGGACCCCATGATCGTCGCAGATCCGCCGCAGCTTCGGGAAATATTCCGGCGGGGGGACTAACACTCCGTTCGTGCCCACCACCGGCTCGACCAAAACCGCCGCAACGTCGTTCTCATTTCGGATGATGTGCTCCAAATAATCCGCGCACGCAATGTCGCAGGAGGGATAACTATGCTTGATCGGACAGTCGTAACAGTTCACCTCCGGCCCGAACACGACGTTCTGTCCCTTGGCGGACGGCTCCGCCCCCCAGCGCCGAGGATCGCCGGTGGCCGCTATAGATGCCATCGTCGAACCGTGATAGGACCGGTATCGCGATACGATCTTGCTCTTGCCCGTGTACATCCTCGCGATTTTCATTGCCGCTTCGTTGGCATCCGTTCCCGATGTCGTGAAGAAGAACTTCGTCAGACCCTTGGGCAACACCTCCAGCAGCGCGCGGCTCAATTCGGCGCGCGCATCGGTGGCGTATCCCGGCGCGATATAGGCCAGCGTGCGCGCCTGCTGTGCGATCGCCTCAATCACAGCCGGATTCTTATGGCCCAGGTTCACGCACATCAACTGAGCGGAAAAATCGAGATACCGTTTGCCGTCGCCGTCGGTGAAGTAGCAGCCCTCGGCGTCGACGATGCGCAACGGCTTCCAGGTTTTCTGAAATCGCCAGGTGCCATAGTTCGTCTTGCGGGTCCAGTCCGCCGTCTCGCTTCCGGGGAGGGTCTCGATTTCAGCCATGCTTCATCATACTGAGAATTCCTGCCCGCTCAGCGCACAAGTGATAAGGATGGAAGCCGAAGACGAACTGCACTGGCTGGCTTTGCGCATGGTCCCGGGGCTCGGCACGCGCAAGTCCGGGCAGTTGCTGGAGGCGTTCGCGACTCCTCAGGCCATCTTCCGGGCGTCGCGATCGGAGCTCGAAACCGTGGGTTTGCCTTCCGCGGTCGCCCAAAGCATCGCCAGCGGATGCGCGTTCGAAGAAGCCGTCAGCCAGCAGGAAAAGCTGCGGGAAGCGGGTGGCGAGCTCGTCCCCATGGTCGATCCTCGATATCCTCGTCGCCTGCGTGCCATCTTCGACTCTCCGCCGGTATTGTTCGTCCGCGGCCGGGTGGAGCTTCTGTCGTCTTTGATGATCGGTGTGGTCGGAACCCGTCGTCCCACCGCCTATGGCACCACGGTCGCGGGTCGGCTCTCGAAAGACCTCGCTGGGGCTGGCCTGACCATCGCCAGCGGTATGGCCCGGGGGATCGATACGGCGGCCCACAAGGCGGTTCTGGAGGCGGGCGGGGACACGATTGCTGTCTTTGGCTGCGGGGTCGACCAGGTGTATCCGGCAGAGAATTGTAAACTCGCCGAGCAGATCGCCGGACAGGGTCTGCTGATGTCCGAATTCCCCATGGGTACCCCGGCCTACCCACAGAATTTCCCGGTTCGAAACCGGATCATCAGCGGAATGGGCGCGGGGGTGGTGGTCGTCGAAGGGGGCGAATACTCGGGATCGTCCATCACGGCCAAGCTGGCGATTGAGCAAAACCGGGAGGTTTTCGCGGTACCGGGAAACGTTACTTCGAAGATGAGCTGGGGGCCCAATCTGCTGATCAAACAGGGCGCGAAACTGGTCCAGGAATGGAACGATATCGTGTCCGAATTGGAGGCTTCGGACCGTCGCTGGCTCGCGGATAAGTCCCGTAAACAGATGAATCTGAATGGGATAGATCCAGATGAAACTTCCGGCAAGGCCCCTGCATCCATACTAACCGGGCCGATGAATCACTTGGCCCGGGCGGTTTTGAAGACGTTGAAACCGGATGCCGCCACCGGCCTGGATCACCTGGTAGAGACGGCGGAGGGCGCCTCTCCTTCGGAGCTGATCGCTGTTCTATTCGAGCTGGAAATGGCAGGGTTGGTCCGCCAGGTCCCGGGAAAGAGTTTTCTCCGGGTTTGGGCCGATTGACAGCGCCGCTCGGCGGGTCGTGGTAAGATTTCGGTTGTTTACCGGGGTTCACCGGTCTCGCATCCCAGTTAAGGTTAATTAGCAATCATATGGCAAAGAATCTCGTGATCGTCGAGTCGCAGACGAAAGCGAAAACGATCGGAAAATATCTCGGGAAGCAGTACACGGTCAAAGCCTCCATCGGCCACGTCAAGGACCTTCCGAAGAAGGATCTGTCGGTGGACGTCGATAATGACTTCAAGCCGGTTTACGAGGTGATCGAAGGCAAAAAGAAGCTGATCCAGGAGTTGAAACAAGCGGCCAAGGGCGCCGATGCCGTTTACCTGGCAGCTGACCCGGACCGCGAGGGAGAAGCCATCTGCTTCCATTTACAAGAGGAATTGCAGGAACGCAAGAACGGTCCCAAGATCTTTCGGGTGATGTTTAACGAAATCACTAAGAACGCGATTCAGAAGGCGTTCGAGAAGCCGGGATCGGTGAATCTGCATTTGGTGGACGCGCAACAGGCCCGCCGCGTTCTGGACCGGTTGGTCGGCTATAAAATCTCTCCGCTGTTATGGGACAAGGTCCGGCGTGGACTGTCGGCAGGACGCGTGCAAACCGTCGCCCTGCGGCTGATCGTCGAACGGGAGCAGGAAATTCGCGCGTTCAAAGCCAGGGAATACTGGACCATCGACGTCAACCTCGCTGCCAAAAAGCCGCCGCAGCTTTCGGCGCACCTGGCCAAGAAGGACGATCAGAATGTCGAGATCCCGAACGAAGCTTCGGCCAAATCGATCGTCGACGCGCTCGACGGCGTTCCGTATATCGTTCGTTCGGTTACCAATCGCGAAAAGCGGCGGAATCCCGCGGCTCCGTTCATTACCGCGACGTTGCAGCAGGAGGGCGCCCGCAAGCTGCGCTTCAGCGTGAAGCGGACCATGATGCTCGCGCAGAAGCTGTACGAAGGCGTCGAGCTGTCGACGGACGAAGGTCCCGTCGGCCTGATCAGCTACATGCGTACCGATTCGACGCGCGTATCGAGCGACGCACTGGACGAAGTCCGAGGCATGATCGTGGAGCGTTATGGTCCCGATTACCGTCCGGCGAGTCCGAATGTCTACAAGAGCAAGAAGGAGGCTCAGGATGCGCACGAAGCCATCCGGCCCACTTCCGTCCTGCGCACTCCGGAAAGCGTGGAGAAATTTCTGGCTGAGGATGAGCTGAAGCTGTACCGGCTGATCTGGATGCGCTTTGTCGCGTCGCAGATGACGCCCGCAGTTTTCGACCAGACCACCATCGATGTGGATGCCAAAGGCAAGGATGGCGCTGCATACATGTTTCGCGCGACAGGAAGCGTGCCCAAGTTCGACGGCTTCCTGCGCGTTTATGAGGAAGGGAAAGACCAGAAGGACGAAGACGACGAGGAGTTGAAGCACAAGCTCCCGGTGGTGACCGCGGGCGAAACCCTGCGCTTCAAGTCGATCCTGCCGGAGCAACATTTCACCGAGCCTCCGCCGCGTTTTACCGAGGCGACGCTGGTGAAAGAGCTCGAAGCCGACGGCGTGGGCCGGCCGTCCACGTACGCTTCGATTCTCTCGACAATTCAAGAACGCGAGTACGTCCGCAAAGATGGCGGGAAGTTCTTCCCCACCGAACTCGGCATGGTGGTCGCGGAGCTGCTGCTTGAAAGCTTCAACGATCTGTTCGACGTCACCTACACGGCACGAATGGAAGCCCAGCTCGACGAGATCGAAGAAGGCAAAGTCGACTGGCGCATGGCCATGAGCGAGTTCTACGACCGCTTCCAGAAGGATCTGGAACACGC
>Ga0209415_10020028_pt1 | contig 10434 bp, 9 predicted proteins | sample PeaSoiSIISIP2007_FD_187696 | JGI IMG/M metagenome (GOLD analysis project Ga0209415, IMG submission 187696) | Peat soil microbial communities from Weissenstadt, Germany - SII-SIP-2007 (SPAdes) (version 2) | ecosystem: Environmental > Terrestrial > Soil > Wetlands > Peat | place: Germany...
GCGGCATCGCCGAGCTCGACCGCGTCACCGGCGGCGGCTTCGTGCGCGGCTCGGTGCTGCTCGTCGGCGGCGATCCCGGCATCGGCAAATCGACGCTGCTGATCCAGGCGGCCGCCGCGGTCGCGCGCGGCGGCGATCGCGCGGTCTATATTTCGGGCGAGGAGGCGGTGGCGCAGATAAGGCTGCGCGCCGAGCGGCTCGGCCTCGGCGCAGCCGCGGTCGAGCTTGCGGCCGAGACGGCGGTCGAGGACATCGTGGCGACGCTCGGCCATGGCCGCACGCCGCGCCTCGTCGTGGTGGATTCGATCCAGACCATGTGGACCGATTCGATCGAATCCGCCCCCGGCACTGTGAGCCAGGTCCGCGGCGCCGCCCAGGTTCTGATCCGCTACGCCAAGCGCTCGGGCGCAACCGTCATCCTGGTCGGCCATGTCACCAAGGACGGCCAGATCGCCGGTCCACGCGTTGTCGAACACATGGTCGATGCGGTGCTCTCCTTCGAGGGCGACGGCGCCCACCAGTTCCGCATTCTGCGCGCGGTGAAGAACCGCTTCGGCCCGACCGATGAGATCGGCGTCTTCGAGATGACCGGCGGCGGCCTCAAGGAGGTTGCCAACCCGTCGGCCTTGTTCCTTTCCGAGCGCGATCTCGGCGCGCCCGGCACCGCCGTATTCGCCGGCATCGAGGGCACGCGGCCGCTGCTGGTCGAAATGCAGGCCTTGGTGGCGCCGACGACGCTCGGCACGCCGCGCCGCGCCGTGGTGGGCTGGGACCAGAACCGGCTTGCCATGCTGCTCGCGGTGCTCGAGGCCCATTGCGGCGTACGGCTGTCGGGCCATGACGTCTACCTCAACGTCGCCGGTGGCCTGCGCATCCAGGAGCCGGCGGCCGACCTCGCAGCGGCGGCGGCACTCGTCTCCTCGCTCGCCCATGCGCCATTGCCGGCGGACGCGGTCTATTTCGGCGAAGTGTCGCTCTCCGGCATGGTGCGGCCGGTGGCCCAGGCCGCGGCGCGGCTCAAGGAGGCGGCAAAGCTCGGCTTTGCCCGCGCCTTCGTGCCCGACACCGTAAAGACCGAAGCCGCCGAAGCCGGCCTCGCCCTCACCGCGGTCGGCCCGCTGATGGACATGGTCGGCGCGATCGCGTCCAAAGGATTGCGCAAATCCGGGTCCAAACAAGAGGGGTGACGACCCTTTCCGGGCCGGCTATATCTTTCACCGAAGATAGCCGTCGGCCCTCCACCTGCAACAACAACGACCTGGCGATGTATCTCGATATCTTTCTCATCGCGGTGATGCTGATATCCGGCATGCTCGCCATGGTGCGCGGCCTCATTCGCGAGGTCCTTTCGATTGCCGGCTGGGGCGCGGCGGCGGTGGCAGCGCTTTATGCCTATACCAAGCTGCTGCCGGTCACGAAGGCCTATTTCAATACCTGGAACGACTATGTGGTGGCGATCGGCACGGTCGCCGCCGCTTTTCTGTTCACCCTCATCGTGGTGTCGGTCATCACGGTCAAGGTTTCCGACCGGATTCTCGACAGCCGGATCGGCGCGCTCGACCGCACGCTCGGGTTCCTGTTCGGGCTCGGGCGCGGCCTGCTCATCGTAGTAGTGGCGTTCGTCTTCTTCGACTGGCTTGTGCCGGCGAAGTCGCAGCCTACATGGATAACGAACGCAAGATCGCTTAAGGTGCTCAAGACCGTCGGCGACGACATCATGGCTATGTCCCCGGACATCGAAGGCTGGTATTCGAAGTACAAAAGGCAGCGCGGAAATGACACCGAACCACCGGCCTGACGGCTCAGCCGAGCCTTCACGACGGGGCGGGAAGCCCTGGTTTGCCTGCGTCATGGCCGCGCATGGCGGCGCTGACGTGACGAATCGGCCGCCAACCGGGTAGAAGAGCGCATGCGGGTGAGGCGGCATCGACGGAGGCGAACGGAGCGATGATGGAACCTCACCAGACCGACGGCCCCGCCCACCCAAGCGAACGCGACCTCGATCTTGCCGGCGATCGGTTGCGAGAAGAGTGCGGCGTCTTCGGCATTTACGGCCACCCCGACGCCGCCGCCATCACGGCGCTCGGCCTGCACGCGCTCCAGCACCGCGGCCAGGAGGCGGCCGGCATCGTCAGCTATGACGGCCGCCGCTTCCATTCCGAGCGGCGCCTGGGCCTCGTCGGCGACACCTTTTCCCGCCGCGAGATCATCGACCGCCTGCCCGGCGCGCTCGCGGTCGGCCATGTGCGCTATTCGACCACCGGCGAGACGGTGCTGCGCAACGTTCAGCCGCTGTTCTCCGAACTCGACGCCGGCGGCTTCGCGGTCGGCCACAACGGCAACCTCACCAACGGATTGACGCTGCGCCATGCCCTGGTGCGCGACGGCGCCATCATGCAGTCCACCACCGACACTGAGGTGATCCTGCACCTGCTGGCGCGATCGAAGCACAAGCGCTTCATCGACCGCTTCATCGAGGCGCTGCGCCAGATCGAAGGCTCCTACTCGCTCGCCGCGCTCACCAACAAGAAGCTGGTCGGCGCCCGCGACCCGCTGGGCATCCGCCCGCTGGTGGTGGGCGAGCTTGACGGCTGTCCGATCGTGACCTCGGAGACCTGCGCGCTCGACATCATCGGGGCGCGCCACGTCCGCGACGTCGCCAATGGCGAGATCGTGGTGTTTTCCGAAGCCGGCGCCGAATCGCTCAAGCCGTTCCCGCCGATGCGGGCGCGGCCCTGCATCTTCGAATACATCTATTTCGCCCGACCGGATTCGGTGGTCGGCGGCCGCAGCGTCTACCAGATCCGCCGCCGCATGGGCATGGAGCTCGCGATCGAGGCGCCGGCGCCGGCCGACGTCGTCGTGCCGGTGCCGGATTCCGGCGTGCCGGCGGCGATCGGCTATGCCCAGGAAGCCAGCATTCCCTACGAGCTCGGCATCATCCGCAACCATTATGTCGGCCGCACCTTCATCCAGCCGACCCAGTCGATTCGCGAGCTCGGCGTGCGCCTCAAGCACAATGCCAACCGCTCGGTCGTCGCGGGAAAGCGCATCGTGCTGATCGACGACAGCCTGGTGCGCGGCACCACCTCGACCAAGATCGTGCGGATGATGCGCGAGGCGGGCGCCAAGGAGGTGCATTTCCGCATCGCCTCCCCGCCCATCACCCATCCGGATTTCTACGGCATCGACACGCCCGAGCGCGAAAACCTGCTCGCCGCAACCCACACGGTCGAGGAGATGCGCAAGCTCATCGACGCCGATTCGCTCGCCTTCCTCTCGGTCGAAGGCATCTACCGCGCCATGGGCGAGGAGCGGCGCGACCCGCTGCGCCCGCAATTCACCGACCACTGCTTCACCGGCGAATATCCGACCCCGCTGACCGACCGCAGCGCCGAGGCGACCCCGACGCGCCAGCTCTCGCTGCTCGCCGAGGCGAGTTGAGCGAAGCAGCCCCGCTCGCCGGCCGCATCGCCCTCGTCACCGGCGCCTCGCGCGGGATCGGGGCGGCAACCGCGCTCGCGCTCGGCAAGGCCGGCGCCCATGTGGTGGCGGTGGCGCGCACCGTCGGCGGGCTTGAAGAGCTCGACGACGCGATCCGCGCCGGCGGCGGCGCCACAACCCTCGTGCCCCTCGACGTCACCGATTTCGACGGCGTCGCCCGCCTCGCCGCCGCGCTTTGTGAGCGCTACGACCGCCTCGACATCTTGATCGGCAATGCCGGCATCGCCGGGCCATCCTCGCCGCTCGACCATGTCCGGCCGCAGGATTGGGAACAGGTGATGACCGTCAACGTCACCGCCAATTGGTGGCTCATCCGCGCCATGGACGCGCTGCTGCGCCGATCCGATGCCGCCCGCGCGGTGTTCGTGAGCTCGGGCGCCGCGCATCACCTGCGCGCCTATCGCGGGCTTTATTCGGTGTCCAAGGCCGCGCTCGAGGCGCTGGCGCGCACCTATGCGGCCGAGACCTCCTCGACCACCGTGCGGGTCAATTTGGTCAATCCCGGCCCGACCCGCACCCGCATGCGCGCCCAGGTGATGCCCGGCGAGGACCCGAGCACGCTGCCGCCGCCGCAACAGGTTGCCGAGGCGATCGTCGCGCTTTGCCTGCCGAGCTTTACCGAAACCGGGCGGCTCTACGATTTTCCCCAGCGCAAGCTGGTGTCGTTTGGAAGTCCGCAATAGCCGTCACGCCGCCCTGGTCGCCCGCGCCGCGAGCGCCGGCAGTCCCGTCCTCGCGCCGCCCCGGCATCGCCGCTCACCGCCGCGCCTTGCGACCCGCATAGGGATTGGCCTTCTCGCGCAGCGTCAGACGGATCGGCACGCCCGGCAGGTCGAAGGCCTCGCGCAACGCGCCGACTAGATAGCGGCGGTAGGCGTCGGGCATCGCGTCGGCGCGGGTGCAGAACACGACGAAGCTCGGCGGGCGTGCCTTCGGCTGGGTAATGTAGTTGAGCTTGAGCCTGCGGCCCGACACCGCCGGCGGCGGGTGGGCGGCGAGCGCCGCTTCGAGCCAGCGGTTGAGCGCGGTCGTCGGCACGCGGCGGTTCCACACCGCATAAATGTCGATCACCGCCGCCATCAGGCGATCGAGCCCGGCGCCGGTGAGGCCCGACACCGCGACGGCGGGCACGCCCTTTACCTGGGGCAGCCAATGGTCGGCCTCGGCGCGCAGCTTTCCGGCCGCGCCCGGCTCACCCTCGCGCAGGTCCCATTTGCTAAACGCGAGCACCAGCGCGCGGCCTTCCCGCTCGACGAGGTCGGCGATGCGCAGATCCTGCTCCGCGAAGGGGGCGGTCGCGTCGATGACGAGGATCACCACTTCGGCAAACCGGATCGCCGCGAGCGTATCCCCGACCGCGAGCTGTTCGAGCTTGCCTTCGACCCGGGAGCGCCGCCGCAGCCCGGCGGTGTCGTGGACGAGAAAGAGCGCCTTTCCCCACACCAGCGGCACCGCGATGGCGTCGCGCGTGATGCCGGGCTCGGGGCCGGTGAGCAGGCGATCCTCGCCGATGAGGCGATTGACGAGCGTCGACTTGCCGGCATTGGGCCGTCCCACCACGGCGATGCGGATCGGCTTGTCCGCGGTTGAGTCCGTGCCGGCGGGCGCGTCCATCGCCGGGGCGGTCGCGTCCGGCATGGCGGCGCGGAGCGCGTCGTAGAGATCGGCGAGGCCGTCGCCGTGCTCCGCCGAAATCGCGACCGGCTCGCCGAAGCCGAGATCGAAGGCCTCGTAGGCGCCGGCCGAGCCCGCGCGCCCTTCGCACTTGTTGGCGACGAGGACGGTCGGCTTGCCGAAGCGGCGCAGCGCTGCGGCGAAGGCGCGGTCGTCTTGCGTCACGCCGGCGCGGGCATCGACAAGAAAGAAAACCGCATCCGCGGCCGCGATTGCGGCCTCGGTCTGGGCGCGCATGCGGCCCGAAAGGCCTTCGCCGGCCTCCTCGACGCCCGCGGTATCGATGATGGTGAAGGCGAGATCGCCGAGCCGCGCCGCCCCTTCGCGGCGGTCGCGGGTAACGCCGGGCGCCGCGTCGACGAGCGCGAGCCGCCGGCCGGCGAGCCGGTTGAACAGCGTCGATTTGCCGACATTCGGCCGGCCCACGATGGCGACAGTGAGGCTCATGGCGCACGCGGCGCGGCGGTCTATCGCGCCACCGTGCCCGCGCCAGGCGATCCGGGCCACGCGGCCTGGGGTTGCGACGCCGGCCAGGGCTGCGGCGTCGCCCCGGGCGGGCCGGGCGGCGAAGCCGGCGGCGCGGCCGCCGGCGTTGCGGCTGCAGACTGCGCGGGCGGCGTCGGCGATTTTGCCGCGGTACGTTGCGGCGCGGGCGGATTTGCGTTCGCGGCTGCCGGCGGCTTGGGCGGCGCCGGCGGCTTGGGCTTCGGTCTGGTGGAATCCGCCGCCGCCGCCTCGGCGGCAACCTTGGCAGGATCCGTCACGTCCGCATGTTGGGGTTCCCGATAACCTGTGACGAGTTCCGCCGGTATGCCCGAGGTTACGCCCGGCACGCCTTCGGGAAACACCGGTTTGCGCTCACCTTGCAGCTTCTTCTTGGTGTCGAACAACTCGATAGTCTCGAGCGAGTCGCAGGCTGCAACCAGCGGCCCGGTCGCGAGCACGACGGCGGCAAAGGCAAGGCGCGCAACGCGTTGCATCGGCGTTTCCTAGGTCTTGCCGGCTTCGGGAAGCAGCGCGGTCAGCACGTCCATGCGCGCCCGCAAGGCGGCGGGCGCCTCGGGATCGTCCTTGGCGGCCTCGCTCCATCGCCGGGTCGCCGCGACGTCGCCGTTGCGCCAGGACGACAGCGCCAGCAATTCGCGCGCGGTGTGGCGGAACGGCCGGTCCGGCTGGGCGATCGGCTCGAGGCGCTGGCTCATCTCGTCGAGCTTTGCCGTGTCCACGAGCAGCATGGCGGCGCGGATGGCGGCGAGGTCGCTCACCAGCGGCTGGCCGGGATTGTCCTTGGCGATGGCGTCATAGGCGGCGACCGCCGCCTTGGGATCCTGCTCGACAAGCGCAGCGGCCTCGCGCAGGCGGGCGAGTTGGCGATAGCCGGTGGTGCCGTCGGCGACGAGCTTGGCGAACGCCGCTTGGGCGTCGTCGCGCTTGCCTTCCTCGGCAAGGCGGCTCGCGGCGTCATAGGCAGCGCCGGCCTCGGCCGCCTTCTTCAGCTCCCAATACTGGTAGCCGCGCCATGCGGCGACCGCCGCCACCACCACGATCGCAAGCGCAATCACGTAATTGCCGTAGCGGTCCCACAGCTTCTTGAGCTGTTCTCGCCGTACTTCCTCGTCGACTTCGTTGAAAATATCGGACACGAAATCTCTCCGCCCCTTGGCGCATTCCTGATTCTGCGCCCGTCCCAGGCGCCATGCGGGGCCGCGCCCTCGTTCGCCTTCCGCCCGCGCTTTCGCCCGAAAAGCGCGTTCCTACAATAGTTTAGTGCCTCTACCCGGCAAAGCCCGGGTCCCAACGCCGCCGTTTAGGCTAACGATGTGGCGGCGGCATGGCAAAGCCCTGCCGGCCAAGCACTTAGCCGCCGCGGCGGCCGCCGCATAGTGGGTAATATCGACGCAACTTCGTTGCGAGCGCGCGCCTACGGCCCCTTGCCCTTGAGCGAATAGACGTGTTCCGGGCCCGGAAACGCACGCCGGCGCACGTCGGCCGCATAGGCGGTGACCGCCGCTTCGATCGACGGTCCGAGGCTCGTATAGCGCTTGACGAATTTCGGCACCCAGGGCGACAGGCCCAGCATGTCTTCGAGGACCAGCACCTGCCCGTCGCAGGCCGGGCTCGCCCCGATCCCGATGGTGGGGATGGCGATGTCGCGGGTAATGGCGGCCGCAAGCGGCTCCGCGATCGCCTCCAGCACCACCGCGAACGCCCCGGCAGCGGCGACGGCGCGGGCATCGGCCTCGATCGGCGCCCAGTCGGCGCGGTCGCGACCCTGGGGACGGAAGCCGCCCAGCGCATTGTAGGCCTGCGGGGTGAGGCCCACATGGGCCATGACCGGGACGCCGCGCTCGGCCAGGAAATGGACGGTCTCGGCCATGCGCTCGCCGCCTTCGAGCTTGACGGCGCCGCAACCGGTCTCCTTGAGCACGCGCGCCGCCGAGGTGAAGGCCTGCTCCTTCGACGTTTCGTAGGAGCCGAACGGCAGGTCGACCACGACGAGGGCGCGCTTGGAGCCGCGCATCACCGCACGGCCCTGCAGCACCATCATGTCGAGCGTCACCGGAATGGTGGTCTCCAGCCCGTACATCACCATGCCGAGCGAATCGCCGACCAGGATCACGTCGCAATGCTGGTCGAGGATGCGCGCCGTGTGGGCGTGATAGGACGTCAGCATGACGATCGGATCGCCGCCCTTGCGGGCGCGGATGTCGGGCGCGGCGAGGCGCCTGGCTGCGACGCTGGCGGACATGTCAGTTTCCGAGCGCCGGGTTGCCGAACACCGCCCGCCCGACCACCAGCGGATGGAAGACGAGGCCGAGCGCGAGATAGAGGATTGTCCCGACAATGAGGGCCGCGATGTCGTTCTTGCGCCCGCCATAGGGGATCGGCGGCGCGCCGGGATCGGTGCGGCGCTTGAGCGTGATGCGATCATAGACCGCCCAGGCGAGCACCGCCCCGAACAGGATGATGCCGCCGAGATCGCCATTGGCACCGAGATGCGCGACAGCCCACAGCTTGACCCCGACCAGCATCGGATGCTTGAGCCTGCGCTTGATGTCGCCCGGCAGGTAGGCGGCGGCGACGCAGATCGAGGCCGGCCACATCAGGATCTGGGCGACGTAGCGCATCAGCTTCGGCGGCGTCCACACCGTGATGGCGCCCGCGGCCTCGTACATGCCGAAGCCGACGCCGATGGCGTAAAGGCCGGCGATCGTCACGATCGCGAACAGGCCCTTGTAGGGCCACTCCCCAAGCCGCTTGACGGCGGCGTCACGCTGCGGCCGCATGGTCACGAATACGTGCGGGCCGAGGAAGAGGATCAGTCCGAGAACGAGAACCAGGAGGCCCATCGATGTCGCTCCGCGGCGGGGTCAAAAACGTGAGGGCGCAGTAGAGGCGAAGGCGGGCGCCGACGCAAGCGCGGTCACGCCGGCAGGAATGGCGCGGGAGCATGGCGGTTGCCAAAGGGAGCGCGCACCGTCGCTCCGCGGCACGGTTGATCGAATGAAAGCTCGCCCCTTCGAGGACCGGCCGAACGCCTGCGGATCTTCCTTATGGCATCTGCGCGTCGGAGCGCGCTCGCGCCAGCATCCGGGCGAGCGTGCCATTGTCCGGCTCGATGTCGACCAGACGCGCGAGAAAATCGGCGCTCTGCCCCCGATCGCCGCGGAAATTGGCCACCTCGCAGGCGGTCGCCAGGAGCGTGACGTGGTCCGGCCATTTTTCAAGACCTCGTTCCAGCAGCGACTGCGCCTTGGCGAGGTCGCCTCCACCGGCAAAAACGCCGGCGAGATTGGCGATGCCCTCGGGCGTCGGCTCGCGTTCGAGCTCCTGTTCGATGGTTTTAAGGGCGTGCGCCGCATGAGGGTTGTCGAGCCGGTAGTCGGCATTGGACGGCTCGCCATTGTCGCCCTTCTCGAAGGCGAAGATGTTGTGAAACGCGTGGATCGCGCGAATGCATGGCGCCGTATCGCGAAACTTGCGCGCCGGGTCCTGGGTCTTGATCTCGGCGTGATTGAGGTCTTCGAGCAGCGAGCGCACCAGCGCCATCGTGGCGCCGCCGTCGATCAGCGAACCGCCAAAGCGCGGCGAGAAGCAGGTCTGAACGTCTTCGATGACGTACCAGCCACCGCCGGCCATGCGCGTGAACAGCGCCAGAAAGCTGGTGACGACATCGCTCGGGACATGGCTGCCGTCATCGATGACGATGTCGAACGGCCCGTATTGGGCGCTGGTGCGAACGAGAAATTCCGTGTCGGCCTGCGAACCTTTGAGCAGCGTGACCCGCGGCACGCACGCCAATCGCTTCTCCTCGATATCGATGCCGACGATGCGGCCGTTCGGGAAATATTCGGCCCACATCGCGAGCGACGCGCCGCCGACCGAGCGGTAGTAGGAGCCGCCGATGCCGATTTCCAGAAGCCGAACCGGCCGCTCGCGTAGATGGGCAAACAGGCCGTGATAGACAGGCGTGTAGAAATGCAGGCCCCATTTGTCGGTGCCGTGCTTGATCGCAAGTCGCGTCAGCGGATCGATCTCGACGGGCTTGTCCATGACGGCTCCGTTTGCAGGGGAGGCCGCCCGGGGCGCGCTTCGTGAACTGACGCCTCAGCGGCGGATGGCGGCTCAGGCCCGATCGGCCCCGCCCTTCTTCACGTCCTTCACGTCGGTGAACACGATGCCCGGCGCGCGCTCGCGCGTGTAGTCGAGATAGAACGCGCTGCGGGCGAGATAGACGAGGTCGCCGTCGAGGTCCTCGGCGATGCCGGCGCGGTTGGCTTCGGCGAATGCGTCGAGCGTCTTGCGGTCCGCGGCGGCGATCCAGCGGGCGAGCTGGAACTCGCTGGCGTCGAACTCGACCGGCAGGCCGTATTCCGTCCCCAGGCGGTCGCGCAGCACGTCGAGCTGGAGCGGGCCGACGACGCCGATAAGCGGCGGCGAGCCGTCGGTCGGGCGGAACACCTGGACGACGCCCTCCTCCGCCATTTCCCGGAGCGCCTGCTTGAGCTTCTTCGCCTTCATGGCGTCGGTGAGCCGCACCCGGCGGATGATTTCAGGCGCGAAGCTCGGCACGCCGACGAAATTGAGGGTCTCGCCTTCGGTGAGCGTGTCGCCGATGCGCAGGACGCCGTGGTTCGGAATGCCGACCACGTCGCCCGCATAGGCCTCGTCGGCGATGGCGCGGTCCTGGGCGAAGAAGAAATGCGGCGCGTGCAGGCCGATGGTCTTGCCGGTGCGCACATGCCTTGCCCTCAT
>Ga0209415_10020029_pt1 | contig 10434 bp, 10 predicted proteins | sample PeaSoiSIISIP2007_FD_187696 | JGI IMG/M metagenome (GOLD analysis project Ga0209415, IMG submission 187696) | Peat soil microbial communities from Weissenstadt, Germany - SII-SIP-2007 (SPAdes) (version 2) | ecosystem: Environmental > Terrestrial > Soil > Wetlands > Peat | place: Germany...
GGTGGGCCGAGACGGTGGGGGAACATTTCCGCCACTGGGATGAGTTGGCCGACCTGCGTCACCGTTTGGGCCTGCCCGACGAGGCTAAGGATTGGGCGATGACCCGGCCCTCGACCGGCGAACGCCTGCGCCTGGCTCTGATCCGCGCTTTGGAACGGGATCCCAAGGTTTTGCTGCTGGATGAGCCGACGGCGGCCCTGGATGCAAAATCGGTGGCCGCCGTGGAAGAGTTGATTGCCGAGAAGCGTCGCCAGGATGGTTTGGCCGTGCTGTGGGTGACGCATGACGAGGGGCAGGGCGGCCGCGTCGCCCAGCGTGTTCTGGCGGTGGAAGCCGGCCGCGCCTGGGTAGAGGCACTGTGATGGATGGTCCCGCCGCCTATATTCCCCTCAGCCATTGGGATTTGGCCTTGGGCTCGCTGTTGGTTCTGGCCAATGCCGGGCTGTCGCTGGCCCTGGATTTGGGGCTGCATCGGCGGCTGCTGGTCTCGGGCGTTCGCATGGTGGTGCAGCTGTTCCTGATGGGGCTGGTGCTGACGGCCCTGTTCCAGATGTTGTCGCCCTTGCTGACCGCCGTGGCGGCTTTGGTGATGGTGGGGTTTGCCGGGCGCGAGGTATCGGCTCGCCAGGAACGCCGCCTGAAAGGGCTGTGGAGCTATGGCCTGGGCACCGCCTCGATGATGCTGGCGGCCATTCTGGTTACCGTGCTGGCTCTGACCACCGCCCTGAAGCCCGATCCCTGGTATGACCCGCGCTATGCCCTGCCTCTGCTGGGGATGATCCTGGGCAATACCATGACCGGCGTTTCCCTGGGCCTGAACAGCCTGACCACCGGCCTGCATCAGCGCCGCGCCGCCGTCGAAGCCCGGCTGATGCTGGGCGACAATCGCCGTGCCGCCTTTAGCCCGGTGATCCGCCAATCCCTGCGCAACGCCCTGATGCCCATCGTCAATGTGATGTCGGCCACCGGCGTGGTGTCTATTCCCGGCATGATGACCGGCCAGATTTTGGGCGGGGTGCCGCCGACGGAAGCAGTGAAATATCAGATCATGATTCTGTTCCTGATCGCCGGCGGCGTTGGGTTGGGGGCTTTGGCGGCGGTGTTCGGCGGCGTCCATCGGTTGTCGGACGAGCGTCACCGCCTGCGGCTCGATCACTTGCAACCGCCAAAAGCCTGAGATGACGCCGCCCCTCGGTCATGGTACAAGGGGAGAACATCGCCGCTTTTCTCAGGGGATTTCCGTATGAGGTTGAACGCCGCCGTCCTGACGCTCGCCGCTGGTTTGATCCTGGCGGGCTGCACCACCAGCCCTTTGAGCCCCAACGCCAAAAGCGACGGCAGCGCCAGCAATCCCAGCTTCAGCCAGTTCTCGGACCTGCCGGTGCCGGCCAAGGCCACCATGGATGTGGATAAATCCCTGCTGCTGGGCAATGGCGAGAGTTGGACCGGACGTTTGGTCTATTCCAGCTGGACCAGCCATACCGGCTTGTACGACTTCTATAAATCGGAAATGCCCGGCTTCGGCTGGCAGGAAATCACCTCGGTGCGCGCCAGCATCAGCGTTCAGACCTGGGTGCGCGACAGCCGTGTCTGTACCATTCAAATTCGCGACACCACCTTTGGAGCCGAAGTCATCGTCACCATGGCTCCCGCTGGCGCCGGTGGGGCGACCATGGGCGGCGGCGGTGGGAGCGGTAGCTATTCGCCGTCTCCGGCAGCCGCTCCGGCTCCGGTGGTCACCAAGTCTAATCTTCGTTAGAAGATGGTTGGCGGGGAAGGCTGAGGTGGAATTTGCTGCCCTGGCCTGGAATTGAATCCAGCCAGATATGCCCGCCGTGATATTCGATGATGCGGCGGCAAATAGCCAAGCCGATGCCGTTGTCGCTGATCGAGATCGCCCAACCCTGTTCCGCCTCATCGATGTTCACCCCGATGATGGGCGGGCGATCTGGGTGACCGTATTTCAGCGCATTGCCGATCAAACTCACAAACACCCGCGATAACTCGTCATAAGAGCCCATCACCTTGGGAGTGGCGCCGGTCACTGTGATGGCTGCGGCTTTGCGAAAAACCCAACAGATCAAGAACCATGGTGTTCAGTCGATTGGCCCCTTCGCGGGTGAAGCCGATATAGGTCTTTTGTTCATCTGATTCTTTGTCGTCCCGCTGCTTCAGCAAAGCCGCCGTCGACATACCGACCACCGATAGAATGATCAGATAAAACCATAGATTGATAAGGTGGGTCTGGTCGATGTCATGGGCGAAAAAGCCCGAATTCACACTGGCTCCCGCCATATCCTGGATAAAGGTGATGGCCGTGCAGAGGGTGACGCCGTGCAAGCCAAAGCGCATGGCGGCCAGGGTGATCAGAAGTACATCCAATAGCCGCGGTTGATGGTTCCCAGCAGGGTGTGAAACCAGTCGAGGAAATCACCTAGCCCACCAACAGGATCGCGGCGCCGAGCACCGCCGGCCATAAAGAGAAACGCAACCGCTAAGCCGCTGCCGGGACTGATGATGGGGGCGCAATGGATCAGTCGAAACCATACGGCCGATCCCATTTCACTGATCACATAGGAAATGGAGAATGTCAGGACAGCAAGACTGTCGGCACACAACTGATATAACTAATTTTTATCATGTCGTATTCATAAAAACTCTTCAGTTGTTTGTGTTTCCAAGGGCATGATAACAAATTGCTAAAATATAAATTATATTATAGTTATGTGTACTTATATTTCACGCTCGTTTTTGTTTAATTTTTTTATGATAAATGGCTTGAAACTTTAGTCTGTAGTCTTGGGCGGTTCTTTTCCGTGATGTGTCGTTTTTAGAAGGTGCAGATGCTGCTCCCCGCCATTTGAAAGGCGCAAAAGAAAAACCCCGGCAGTTTCCTGCCGGGGTTTTCCGTCATCAGCAAACGCTGATGACTGCTGCGGTCAACTAGACCGAGTAGTACATCGCATATTCGATCGGGTGCGGGGTGTGTTCGTACTTGAACACTTCTTCCCACTTCAGCTCGCTGTAGCTCGCGATGAAGTCCTTCGAGAACACGTCGCCCTTCAGCAGGAATTCGTGATCCTTGGCCAGGGAGTCCAGGGCTTCGCGCAAGGAACCGCAAACGGTCGGAACCTGAGCCAGCTCGTCCGGCGGCAGGTCGTACAGGTTCTTGTCCATGGCGTCGCCGGGGTGGATCTTGTTCTGGATACCATCCAGACCGGCCATCAGCATGGCGGCGAAAGCCAGGTACGGGTTGGCACCCGGATCCGGGAAGCGGATTTCAACGCGCTTGGCCTTCGGGCTGGTCGCCTGGGGGATGCGGCAGGAAGCCGAACGGTTGCGGGCCGAATAGGCCAGCAGCACCGGGGCTTCGAAGCCGGGGATCAGGCGCTTGTAGCTGTTGGTGGTCGGGTTGGTGAAGGCGTTCAGAGCCTTGGCATGCTTGATGATGCCGCCGATGTAGTACAGAGCGGTTTCCGACAGGTCGGCATAGCCCGAACCAGCGAAAGTCGGCTTGCCCTTGCTCCAGATCGACTGGTGGACGTGCATACCCGAGCCGTTGTCACCGAAAATCGGCTTCGGCATGAAGGTCGCGGTCTTGCCGTAGCTGTGCGCCACGTTGTGGACGGCGTACTTGTACAACTGCATCCAGTCGGCGGCCTGAACCAGGGTGCCGAACTTGCAGCCCAGCTCGTGCTGGGACGGAGCCACTTCGTGGTGATGCTTTTCGATCGGCAGGCCCAGTTCGCCCATGACGGTCAGCATCTCGGCGCGGATGTCCACGCCCGAATCCACCGGGGGAACCGGGAAGTAGCCGCCCTTGACGGCCGGACGGTGACCGGAATTGCCCTCGGGGAATTCCTTGGAGGTCGACCAGGCGGCGTCTTCGGCGTCAACCTTGTAGAACACCGAGTTCGGCTCGATCTGATAGCGAACGTCGTCGAAGATGAAGAATTCAGCTTCGGGGCCGAAGAAGGCGGTGTCGCCGATGCCGGTGGCGCCCAGGTGCTTTTCAGCGCGCTTGGCGATCGAGCGGGGGTCGCGGTCATAGAGCTGGCCGGTGGCGGGCTCGACGATGTCGCAGAAGATGACCATCTGGGTCTGGGCGGCGAAGGGGTCGATCACGGCAGTCGACAGATCCGGCTGCAGGATCATGTCCGACTCGTTGATGCTCTTCCAGCCGGCGATCGACGAACCGTCGAAATAGATGCCGTCGGTCAGCAGGTCTTCGTCAACGGTGCTGACGTGCTGGGCGGTGTGCTGCCACTTGCCCTTGGGATCGGTGAAGCGGAAATCGACGTACTTAACGTCGTTTTCCTTGATCATCTCGAGGACTTTCTTCACATCGGACATGGTCAATTTCCCAAATTTCAGTTGAAAGGAATTAACGCTTCAATACACTCAACGCATGAGTCTTCAAACCGCTTTTCCTGGACTGTTCCAGGAAAAGGCGGACGGAAGATCAGATGGCGTCATTGCCGCGTTCGCCGGTGCGGATGCGGATTGCTTCCTCGACCGGCGTTACGAAGATTTTGCCGTCACCGATCCGGCCGGTATGGGCTGCCTGCTGGATGGCTTCGATGGCGCGCTCGACGAGGTTATCCTCGATCACCAGCTCGATCTTAACCTTGGGCAGGAAGTCCACGACATACTCGGCGCCGCGATAAAGTTCGGTGTGCCCCTTCTGTCGACCGAAACCCTTGGCCTCGGTAACAGTGATGCCCTGCAGCCCGATGTCGTGAAGGGCTTCCTTCACTTCGTCCAGCTTGAAGGGCTTGATGATCGCTTCGATCTTTTTCATGTACCCCGGTGCTCTTGTCATAAAGGAACCCGTTGCGTCGAAACGCGTCCTTCATTTAGCACGCCTCATGCCAGTTGGGCTATGGGCAAAAATGGCTGTTGGCCTAAGTTTTTTGCAGTTGTTTTGGACTCTTCTGCCTGTTTTTCAGAACTTTAGCCTATTTCTTCATCATTATTGCGGTGCAGCATGGGTGATGCCTGCTTTTCCTGTCGCTTCGTGGTAAGCAAGAGGTGGTGGAAATTGCCAGGGAGCGGCACAGCATGAAATCAGGTAACAGCGTTCTGTCGAGCTATGGCACCACCATTTTCGAGGTGATGAGTCGTCTGGCCTCCCAGCATGGCGCCATCAATCTGGGGCAGGGCTTCCCCGAGGGATTGGAATCCGAACGTCTGCTGGGCTCGGTGTCCCAGCTGATGACCGATGGCCCGCAGCAATATGCGCCGATGATGGGTGTGCAAGAGCTGCGTCGGGCGGTGGCGACGCATTCTCATCGTTTCTATGGCCTGGACATTGATCCAGAGACCGAGGTGATGGTGACTTCGGGCGGCACCGAGGCGCTGGCCGACTGCCTGTTCGGGCTGATCGAGCCGGGCGACGAGGTGGTGCTGATCGAGCCACTTTATGACAGTTATCTGCCGATTTTGCGCCGGGCTGGCGCGGTGCCCCGTCTGGTGCGGCTGTCGCCGCCGGAATGGACGCTGCCGAAGGAAGAGCTGGCCGCCGCTTTCGGCCCCAAGACCAAGCTGATGATTTTGAACTCGCCGATGAATCCCAACGGCAAGGTGTTCACCGAAAGCGAGTTGGCCTTCATCGCCGATCTTTTGGTTAAGCACGACGCTTATTGCGTTTGCGACGAGGTCTACGAGCATCAGGTTTATGACGGTCTGCGCCATATTCCTTTGATGACGCTGCCGGGAATGCGCGATCGCTGCCTGAAGGTGGGATCGGCGGGCAAGACCTTTTCCGTCACCGGCTGGAAGGTCGGTCATGTCATCGCCGCGCCCCATTTGTTGCAGCCGGTGGCCAAGGCCCACCAGTTCATTACCTTTTCCACCCATCCCGGCCTGCAGATCGCCGTGGCCGAGGGGCTGCGTTGGGACGACGAATATTTCATTGGTCTGACCCGCGGTCTGCAATCGCGCCGCGACCGTCTGGGCAATGGGTTGTCAGCCATCGGGTTCGATGTGCTGCCCTGCGCCGGTAGCTATTTCATCAGCGCCGATTTCCGGGCTCTGGCCAAGCGTAAGGGCTTTGTCGGCGATGATACTGAATTTTGCCGCCTGATCACCATGGAAGCCGGTGTGGCGGCGGTTCCCGTCAGTGCTTTTTATGAAGATGGCGGCGTGCGCGACTATGTGCGTTTCTGCTTCGCCAAGACCGAGGAAATCCTCGATGTGGCGGTTCGTCGGTTGTCTGAGTATTTTTCCTGACAAGAGCCTCTTGACGAGGGGTTTCAGTTGGGATAGAAACCGGGCCTCCCACGGTGGCGGGTGTAGCTCAGTTGGTTAGAGCGCCAGTTTGTGGTACTGGATGTCGTCGGTTCGATTCCGATCACTCGCCCCATTCCCCCTTCATCGGGGGAGGAACAAAAAAGACGGCCCTTGTGGCCGTCTTTTTTGTTTTGGGTTTGCCGTAGGCCACCACCCGACCCCGCTTAGAGAAGCGGGGCCGGGGGCTGGTTGGCGTTTATTGGGCCATCCACTCGGCCAGATGCTGGCGGGCGCGGATGGAATACAGTTTCTTGCGCTCGCGGCCCTTGATCTTGCGGCCTTTTTCGTCACGGTCTTCGGTCGGTTCGGGGAACAGGCCGAAATTCACGTTCATGGGCTGGAAACTGTCGGCGTTGGCGCCGCCGGTGATGTGGTTCAAAAGCGCGCCGATGGCGGTGGTGACAGGCGGAATGGACGGCGCACCGCCAAGCCGTTCGGCGGCGGCGAAACGTCCGGTCAGCAAGCCGACGGCGGCGCTTTCCACATAACCTTCGCAGCCGGTGATCTGTCCGGCGAAGCGCAGCGACGGGCGGGCCTTCATGCGCAGGGAGCCGTCGAGGATGCGGGGGCTGTTGAGGAAGGTGTTGCGGTGCATTCCGCCCAGGCGGGCGAACTCGGCCCCCTCCAGCCCCGGAATGGTGCGGAAGATGCGTAGCTGCTCGGAATGCTTCAGCTTGGTCTGGAAGCCCACCATATTGAACAAGGTGCCCAGGGCGTTGTCCTGGCGCAGTTGGACGATAGCGAAGGGTTTCACCGTGGGATCGTGGGGATTGGTCAGGCCCACCGGCTTCAGAGGCCCGAAGGACAGGGTCTGGCGGCCACGTTCGGCCATCACTTCGATGGGCAGGCAGCCTTCGAAATAGGGCGTGCCCTCCCAATCCTTGGGCATGGATTTTTCACCGGCCAGCAGGGCGTCGATGAAGTCTTCGTACATCTGCTTGGTCATGGGCAGATTGATGTAGTCGGTGCCGGTGCCCTTGTCGTAGCGCGACTGGAACCAGGCCTTGGAAAAATCAATGCTGTCCTTGTGGATGATCGGGGCGATGGCGTCGAAGAAGCTCAAGGACTCTTCGCCGGACAATTCGCGGACGGCTGCGGCCAAAGGCGGCGAGGTGAGGGGGCCGCTGGCGATGATCACCGAATCCCAGTCCTCGGGCGGCAAGGCGGTAATTTCGCCGCGCTCGACAGTGACCAGGGGATGGGCGGTCAGAACCGCCTGCACGCCTTCGGAAAAGCCCTCGCGGTCTACCGCCAGAGCGCCGCCGGCCGGAACCTTATGCTCGTCGGCCTGGGCCAGGATCAGGGATCCCAGCTTGCGCATTTCCTCGTGCAGCAGGCCGACGGCGTTGTAATCGGCGTCGTCCGAGCGCAAGGAGTTGGAACAGACCAGCTCGGCCAGTTTGCCGGTGGAGTGAGCTTCGGTGCGGCGGTCGGGCCGCATCTCGTGCAGGGTGACGGGAATGCCGGCCTGGGCCAGCTGCCAAGCCGCCTCGCTGCCGGCCAGTCCGCCGCCGATAATGTGTACGGGCTTCATGGACGCTGACTTAAGGCTTGTTGCGTCGCCTGTCCAGTGGGAAGCCGCTGACACATATTTTTCCGGGGTTTACCTTGGGTTGATAATTGGGTTTACAACTTTAGTGTGAGGTTTTCTCGTCACGCTCCACAACTTCATTTTTTCGGGCGAATGAATTCAGGTTGCAGCGTTCCCACGGCTAATTTATGAGCTTGGTGAAACGTCTGGGATTTGGAGGCAAAAATGAATAAGAAGGCTGTTGCGGGAATTGCTTTTATTGCCGTTACAATGGGAAGTTCAGCTTCCTGGGCCAATCGTGTAGAGGTCAGTACTCCTTGCAGTGCTCCTGAAAGTACTGTTGGCAGCAAAACCACCAAAGCCGCTGCCGTGATGAGCGGCCTGATTTCGGATCATGTGTCCGGTCAGGTTTCCAGCGGATCGGCCGGGTCGGCCTCTTCGGACACCACCACCCCCAATTTCGGCGTTGCTGCGCAGGCTAATTCCTGCGGCGAGACGCCGGCGCCGGCGCCTGTTCCGACTCTGACGGATACGGATCAAGCCGCTTCCAGCAAAAAAAGCAATAATGAGAATGGGGTTTGGGTTGCCGACTCCTACAGCTGGATGTTCAAGGATGATCCGAACGCCAAGTTCCATGGGCAGGTCGCCAACTCGATCGTCGGCTTTGATCATAAGCTGAATAACGCCACCGTGGCGGGCGTCGCTCTGGGCTATGAGCATTACAACTTCAAAACGGATTATAATGGCGGAACGGTGCTGGGCCATAACTGGACCGTCGCTCCTTATGTCGGCTATGCGGTGAATGAATGGTTGAGCCTTGACGCCACGGCCGGTCATGGCTGGGTGTCTTATGACTATACCCGCACCAATGATTCCATTTCGGGAAGCACCACGGCGTCGCGCTGGTTCGGTTCAGCGGATATCAACGCCAAGGAGCGTTTCGATGATTTCGTTCTGCGCGGCAGCGTCGGTTATCTGAAGATCTTCGAGGATCAGAAGGGCTATACGGAAACTGACGGCACCAACAACGACAAAAGCCAGGTCAATCTGGGACAAGGTCGGGTCACTGTTGCCGGTTCTTACGAGTTGAAGGAAAGCTGGGGCACTTACAGCCCGAACGGGTTCATTCGTTACGAATATGACTTCAACGCCCCGCCGTCCTCGACCGTCAGCACCACTGGCGTGGTGTCGTCGAACCGCATGGGAGCGACCTTTGGTCTGGGTTCCGACTTCATTCTGAATGACGGCTGGAAGCTTGGCTTCTCGGGAAGTGCTGAAGAGTTCCGTCGCAACTCCAGCCTTTACACCCTGATGGGAACGGCTCGTTACAGCTTCTAATCCAGGGGCTGGGTTCAAGGAAAAAGGAGCAGCTCGGCTGGGGCTGCTCCTTTTCTATTTTCAGGCTTTGCGCAGAAGCTTGGCGGCTTCGATGGCAAAGTAGGTCAGAATTCCATCGGCGCCGGCCCGTTTGAAGGCCAGCAGGCTTTCGAGAACGGTCTTGTCGTTGTCGAGCCAGCCATTGTTGATGGCGCCCTTCAGCATGGCGTATTCGCCGCTGACCTGATAGGCGAAGGTGGGTACGGAAAAGGTTTCCGAGACGCGCCGCACAATGTCCAGATAGGGCATTCCGGGCTTGACCATCACCATGTCGGCCCCTTCCTTCAGGTCCAGCGCCACTTCGCGCAGGGCCTCGTCGGAGTTGGCTGGGTCCATCTGATAGGTCTTCTTGTCGCCGCCCTTGAGGTTGCCGCTGGAGCCAATGGCGTCGCGGAACGGACCATAGAAGGCCGAGGCATATTTGGCGGCATAGGACATGATGCGGACATTGTCATAGCCGGCGTCGTCCAAAGCCGTGCGGATGGCGCCGATGCGGCCGTCCATCATGTCGGACGGGGCAATGACGTCGCAACCGGCCTGGGCCTGGACCAACGCCTGACGACAGAGGGATTCCACGGTGACGTCGTTGGCCACATAGCCGTCGATCACCAGGCCGTCATGGCCGTCGCTGTTGAAAGGATCAAGGGCGACGTCGCAGACGATGCCCATGTCGGGATGGGCGGCCTTGATGGCGCGCACGGCCCGGCAGACCAGGTTGTCGGGGTTATAGGCTTCGCGGGCGTCGGGAGTCTTGGTGGCCGGGTCGACCTGCGGGAACAGGGCGATGGCGGGAATGCCCAAAGCCTTAGCCTCACCTACGGCCTCGACCAGCAGGTCGATGGACAGGCGCTGAACACCGGGCATCGAGGCGATCTCGGTGCGGCTTTTGCTGCCTTCGGTGACGAAAACCGGCCAGATCAGGTCGGCGGTGGATAGGCTGCTTTCCGCAACAAGCCGCCGCGACCAAAGGTCGCGGCGGTTGCGGCGCAGTCGGGTTCCGGGAAAATCCCCGGTGACGACGGGTCCAATCACTTGGTTATGCGGCCTCCAGAGCCTGGGCAAGGTCGGCGATGATATCGTCGATATGTTCGATTCCAACGGAAAGGCGAACATACCCCTCGGAGACGCCGGTCGCCAACTGGTCTTCTGCCGACAGCTGCGAATGGGTGGTGCTTGCCGGATGAATGGCCAGGCTGCGGGCGTCGCCGATATTGGCCACGTGATAGAACAGCTGG
>Ga0209415_10020030_pt1 | contig 10434 bp, 6 predicted proteins | sample PeaSoiSIISIP2007_FD_187696 | JGI IMG/M metagenome (GOLD analysis project Ga0209415, IMG submission 187696) | Peat soil microbial communities from Weissenstadt, Germany - SII-SIP-2007 (SPAdes) (version 2) | ecosystem: Environmental > Terrestrial > Soil > Wetlands > Peat | place: Germany...
AGTAGCCCGAACGGCCGCACCGGTGTGACGAACAGTTGCTCGAGTGTGCCGCGCTCCTTCTCTCGAACGATCGAAAATGCCGTCAGAAACGTGGTGACGTTTAACAACATGATGGCCGTGAGGCCGGGAAGGAAGAAATTCGGCGATCGCGAATCGGGATTGAAGAGCAGCTTCGGCCGCATGTCCACAGCAAAAGTGGCGCGGTCCTGCAGAACACGGCGCAGCGATTCGTCGAGTCCAATGGCGTTGGTGACATTGATCGCTTGGCCGGCCACCGAGGAATCTGAACCGTCGATCAGAACCAGTACTTGCGCGCTCATGTTGTGGAGGAGACGATCAGAATACTCAACCGGGATTTTTATCCCTACCCGCGCTTTGCCCGCAATGATCATGTCGTTCAGGTCGTGATCGTTTTCCACGTAGCGTATGACGTGAAACGTATCCGAGTTCTTCAGGCGGTCCAGCAATTCGCGGCTTTCGCGGCGCCCGTCGGCATTGTAAACGACAGTGTTGATCTGGCGGATATTGGTATCGATCGCGAAGCCCAGCAGAAACATTTGCAATAACGGCATCGTCAGCGAGAAAAAAAGCGTCCCCGCGTCGCGGCGAACGTGCAGCACCTCTTTGTAGAAAACGGCGCCGAAACCACGAAATAGATTAAGCACGCGACGCCTCCAGCAGCGCTTGATGCTTATAAGTCAGCTCAACGAAAACATCCTCAAGGCTCGGCGCCAGCGGCCGGATTTCCGCCACGGCAATGCCGTCCTTCAGCAGCTGCCCGCGAAGATCATCGAGATTGAGGTGATCGTCGATGAGCGCATGAATGGACTGTCCAAAAATTGTGGCGCTGCGAATACCCGGAAACTGTCGCGTGAAGCGAAGCGCGCGTGTCACCTCGGGTGTCGTGATTTCCACGCGTATCGTCCCTTGCGGCTGCACGTCGGGCAGTTCCCGCAGCGAATTGGGCGTTCCGTCTGCAATAATTTTGCCGTAGTAAATGTAGGCCACATGGCTGCAGCGCTCGGCTTCATCCATGTAATGCGTCGTCACAAAAAAAGTGATGCCGTGCCCGGAGAGTTCAAACAAAAGATCCCAAAGTTGCCGCCGCGCCACGGGATCGATGCCGGCTGTCGGTTCGTCAAGGAAAAGCAGTTTCGGTTCGTGCAGCATCGCGCAGCCTAGCGCCAGCCTCTGCTTCCATCCGCCCGATAGCTTTGCCGACAAGCGGTTCAAATAAGGCCCTAAACCGTTGAGCTCGACGATTTCGTTTATGCGCCGCTTCAATCGTTCCGGTTCCAGGCTGTAAATCCGCCCGTAAAACTGCAAATTCTCCGCAACCGTCAGGTCTTGATACAGACTGTAGTTTTGCGACATGTACCCGATGCGCTCGCGGACGACTTCGGCATCTGTCCTTACGTCCAGCCCCTCGACGTGCGCGGAACCGCCGCTAAGCGGCAGGAGGCCGGTCAGCATCTTGATTACCGTCGTCTTGCCGCTCCCGTTGGGCCCGAGAAACCCGAAAATCTCGCCCTTCTCCACGCGAAAGCTCACGTCGTTCACTGCTGTAAACTGCCCGAATCTCCGGACGAGATGTTCGGCGGAAATGGCGGCTTCGGCGGGATTCTGCGGAGACGAAGCCACAGGTTAATTACCTTCTTTCAGTTTCACATCCGCCGCCATGCCCGCTAGCACGTGCCCTGCGGGATCGTTGATGCGGATTTTCACGCCGAATACTTGATGAACGCGTTCCTCGCGTGTCTGCACGTTGCGCGGAAGAAACTCCGCCTGCTGATTGATCTGCTCGACGACACCCTCAAAAATCGTCTTGGGAAACGAATCGACCCGCACTTCCGCCTTTTGTCCGAGCTTCACCCGGCCCAGCTCCGTTTCCGGAATGTAGATGCGCACATAAATCTGATCCTGCTCCAGCAGCGTGGCGACTGGCGTGTTCGGCGAAATAATGTCTCCCGGGCGGACATCCAGAACTTCCACGATCGCTGCCGAGGGCGCCACGACTTGCCGTTCGCGGAACCGTGCTTCGTCGTACGCGTAGGCGGCTTTGGCAAGCTCGACGTCCTCGCGGCGATTGCCCTTCTCGAATTTGTCGAGCGTGGCCTGCGCCTCCCTGTAGTGCGCCTCTGCGGATGCAATTTCCTCGGGCCGGTAACCGCGCTTCAGTTCATCGAGCTTGTGCTGATAATTTTGCTGCTGCGCGAGCGCCATCTTCCAGTTAGCCTCGGCGGTGTCGCGTTGCTGTTTCGAGACGAGGTCCTTCTGCGCCAGCGCTTCGTAACGCTGAAAATCGAGCCGCGAACGAACTTCGTCGGCGGCCGCGCGTTCCACGTCGGACTGTGCCGCTGCGATATCTTCCTTGCGGTAGCCGTTCAAGCGCATTTCATAATCGGCTTTAGCTTGCGCCGCCGCGGCGCGAGCCTCCGCGATTTCCTCGGGCCGATATCCGCGCTGTGCTTTCTCAGCCGCGGCTCGGGACTGATTGAGAGAAGCTAGCAATTCCTGGTCGTCGAAGGTGATTAGCGTCTGGCCGGGCTGGACTCGGTCACCTTCAAGCACCAGAACCTTGTCGATGCGGCCGCCAATTTTCGATCCAACTCGAATGTCCCGGGCTTCGACGGTCCCTGAGCCTTGCAGTGCGTTATCTCGTCGAAACCACGTCGCATAAACCGTTGTTCCGCCAAGGACGATCACGATGAGCACGATGACTAGAATGCGCTTGCGATTCATAAATCAATCTCCACAAGTGAACAGCGGAACCGCGGCCAGCGCCGGTTCCGCATGCGCGTCGCTTGCTTCACGCGGCGCCAGTCCGGACCACAGCACGTTGAACGCCGACTCCATCCGCGGATGCAGCGTTGCGTCGCCGTGCAGCGACCAGAACAAAAGCGTTCCGAAAATAGTCTGTCGAAAGACGTGCGCGATATCGGCCGCCGGAAGGTCTGTGCGAATCTCCCCGCGCTCCTGCCCCATCCGGACGATTTCCGTATGCAGCGCGTGGACACGCTTCTGCAAATCCTGCATCGCCTCACGCACCGGAGTTGTCGACAGATAAGCCTGCAAAAGCGTTCGGATAATTCCCGGATTGCGGATCGGTTCTTGCGTCATGCGCACTCCCAGCGAGCGCAGGAACTGCGGCATTGATTCGCGGCTCTCCCGGGCTTCCGCTACGGCCGATTCCAGCTTCGCGAGCTGCATCTCGCCGAAGGCCAAAAGGATGTGGTCCTTGCTCGGAAAATAGTTGAAAAACGTGCCCTTGCCGACGTCCGCCGCTTCCGTGATATCTTCCACCGTTGTCTCTGTAAATCCTTTTCTTGCAAAGAGATCGAGTGCGGCGCGGAACAACCGCTCACGCGTTTCCGCGCTACGGCGTTCGCGGCGGCCGTGGGTGGGATGGAGCCCGGAGCGACAGGAAGTGGAGCTCTTACGGATTGCTTTCTTGACCATAATTCATAAATGACTATAGGTCATAAATCTGACCATGTCAACTCTCTTTTTTTCTCTGATTATTGTCCCCCTAAACTGCGAAGACCCTGGCACCCGCCAGGGTCTTCGTCCTTCTTCGATTCAAGTCGCCCTTATTGCTCTTGGTTATTCCTTCAGAGAATTCGGGTCCGACAAATTCTTCGGAGACTTCCGATTGAGATAAGCGATCAGTTTCTGGGCCGGCGGAGGCACTGCAACCGCACCCTTGAAAATGATCTGATCTGCGTCCAGCTTTTTTCCATACACCCGCTCATTGGCGTCATTATCTGGCCGAACCGTGGAGCCTTCCAGCGAGATGCCCGCAAACAAGCCTCGCGAACGCGAATAGCTGAGCACTTCGGCGCGCAACGTTGCGTCGGATTCGGCGCTAGCCGTACGGCCCTTGGGGCCGGCGGCCACGGAAGCATCTGCTCCAAGTTTCACCTTGCTCTTGAGCATCGAGTGCGCTCCCCGCGGATTCATCACCAGCAGGACAAAATCCGTGGCCTGCCCCCCGATCTGGAAGCCGATGCTGCCCCCTTCCAGTGCCATCATCGATGGTGCGCTCCACGGGCCCGTGTAGTGCTCGCCGGTGCGGCACGTCATGGCGCCTCGCCCGTAGCTTCCTCCAACCACAAAAGCCGCCTTTAGAACCGACGGATACACAATGACGCATTCCGCTTTGTCGATGAGATCCTGCGGGATGTCATCGGGGATATCCATGATTTCTTTCATCACCGTGCCACTATTTTCGAGCCGATCGGCTTCTTTGTCTTGGGACAACAACGGCGGGGCGATCATCGCCAGCGCCATCAGGCAGGAACTAATTTGCTTAATCAAATTTCACCTCGCTGAAATTTACTGGGCTAACGTAATGATAGGTTGACTAAGGTCAGTGCGCAACCTTCAGTTTTGAAGAGCGGAGTGTGGCGCTGCCTTCGATTGCCCTGGCCACTTAAATGGATGCCGCATGCTCCTCAAGTGTTGCGCACGCTTTCGACTATACTTTCAGGCGGGAAGATTTGTGCCTAGACGGACCATGGTCTCAGGAAAAAATTATGGATCGTTAATGGCGCCGTCGCTGTTGCCGCCGGCACTGCTACTGGTTTTCTGCGCGTTGGCCTCGCCAGCGGCCCGTGCGCAATCCGATCCCTCTCGCGAGCAGGGCTGCTGCGCCACAAAGCATGACGGAAAGCCTGCAGAGCGTTCCCTTCGGCGGGCGGCCGCGGCGGCGACGCGCTTTGGTGGGCGCGCGGAGACTCTCCTTGCCACCGCTCCTGCCAGCAAAGGAGATTGGGGAATTCTCATCATTGATGCGCAGACGGGAGAACCTCTCTTCGAGAAAAATGCCGACAGCTACTTTGTCCCCGCATCGAACATGAAGCTTTTTACCACCGCGCTCGCACTGGCCAAGCTGGGGCCGGACTACAAATTCCACACCACTCTGGAAACGCGCGGCACCGTCTCCCCGGATGGCACGCTTTCCGGCGACCTCGTCCTCGTGGGCCGTGGCGATCCCAATCTTTCGAACCGCAAATTCCCATTCGAAGCGAAGGAAGAATTTGACGGGCCGCCGGAAAAAATATTGATCAAATTGGCCGACGCTCTTGTGGCGCACGGCGTGAAAGAAATTTCAGGCGACATAGTCGGCGACGACAGTTATTTTCCTCGCGAGCGCTATCCCAACGGCTGGGAGATCGACGACATCGTGTGGGAATACGGCGCGGCGATTTCCGCGATCGCCGTGGACGACAACACCGTCTCTTTGACGCTGACGCCTGGCGAAAAAATGGGCGATCCGGTGCAGGCATCGGTTTCGCCGTTGACGCCGGATTTTGCTTTGCAAAACGACGTGATTACCGCAGCCGCGGAAGTGAAATCGGATTTGACATTGACGCGCGAGCCGGGCGCGAATCTCGTGGTCGTCCGCGGCACCATGCCGGCAAAGAGTTCGCCGCGGAAACTTGTGCTTGCGATTGAAGAGCCGGCGCAACACGCCGCATCCTTACTGGCGGCGCTGCTCGCCGAGCGCGGCGTAAAAATCGATGGGAAAATCCGCGCGGTTCATGTCGCCGATAGCGACACAACTCCTCGCACCATTCTCGCCGAACACATTTCCGTGCCGCTTGGCGACTCCGTGAAGCTCGTCAACAAAATCAGCCAGAACCTGCACACCGAAATGCTGCTTCGAACCGCGGCGCGCCAAAACGGTTTGTGGATGACTCCGGAAGACATGCTGAAAACTCCGCAGGACTTTTACGCGTCCGCTGGAATCGCCACTGACGATGTGATTCAGACGGATGGCTCAGGACTCTCGCGGCACGATTTGGTTACTCCGCGCGCCATAGTGACTTTGCTGAAATACGCGCAAGGGCAGACATGGTTTGCGCCGTACTACGCTTCGCTCCCAGTTGCGGGAATCGACGGATCGTTGCAGGACCGGATGAAGGGCACGGTCGCGGCAGGAAGAATCCATGCGAAGACCGGCTCGGTCGAGCATGTGAGAACGCTTTCCGGTTTTGCCGAAACGCCAAGTGGAAGGCGCCTGATCTTTTCGTTCTTGAGCAACAACCAAGGCGGAAAGAATCACGAAACTGCCGATGCACTGAATGGAATATGCGTGGCGATGATTGAGGAATTTGACGAAGGAGCAGCGACGCTCGCGCCCGCGCACGAACGTCCCAAACAGAAATAAATTCTTGCAGGCGTGATGCAGTTGGCGGGAAACAAGTCTGATAGCAGAAAAATAAAAATGTCGCGCACGGCACAGGACGTACTCGAATTCGACAAGCTGCGGGAACTCTTGCGGCTGAGGACGACGTGTGCGCCGGGGCGACGGGCGGTGGACGCGCTGGAGTTTGGAACGGACCGCGCCACGCTGGAAGCGGCGTTTGCGCTGATTCGAGAAGCGCGGGAGTGGCTGCGCGGCGGCGGTGAACTGGGATTTGGCGGGCTGGCTGATCCGCAGGGCTGGCTCGAAAAGATTGAAGGGCCAGGAATCGTCCTCGATGCCAAGGAAATACTGGAGGCTGCGTCGCTCCTCGAGACAGCAGGATGGTTGCGCGGACAGTTTAAGGAAGAGGCGGCGAAATTCCCACTATTGTCTGCTCGCGTCGCTTCGCTCGCGGACTTTCGAGAGGCGCTGACGGCGATCCGGCGCTGCCTTCTGCCGAACGGAGAGATTAGCGACGATGCGTCCTCGGCGCTGCGGCGGATTCGCGCGAGCATCACGCAGACGCGTGAATCGATTCAGAAAACCCTCAAGCAGATTCTGCGTACGCGTAACGCGGAGGCTGGAGAAGATTACGTCACGTTGCGCAATGAACGATTCGTGATTCCCGTGCGCGCGGAAAACCGCCGCAGCGTTCCCGGCGTGATGCACGGAGCAAGCGGAACCGGGCAGACCGTTTTTCTGGAGCCATTTGAGACGGTCGAAACCAATAACCAGCTCGTGCAGCTTGCCGAGGACGAAGCAGCGGAAATCCTCAGAATTCTGCGCGAGTTGACTGAGCGCCTGCAGATTATTCGCGGCCCTTTGCTCGCAGCCGCGGAAGCTATCGCGGAGCTTGACGGTGTTTTCGCTCGCGGGCGCTTTGCGCGCGACTTCGACGCGGCCATCCCGGAGTTTTCCGACGCGACGGAATTGCGTCTGGTCGATGCGCGCCATCCCGTTCTCGAAGACAAGTTGCGGCGGCAAGATCGCGCGGTCGTACCGATGACGCTCGCGCTCGGCGGCGCGGAAAAAGTCCTGGTCATCAGCGGACCGAACACCGGCGGCAAAACCGTCGCGCTGAAAACAACTGGACTGGCAGCGTTGGCCGCGCAATCCGGCATTCCCGTGGCGGCGCAACGGGCAGTGCTGCCGATTTTTGACCGCGTGCTGGTGGACATCGGCGACGAGCAGTCCATTGCGGCCGACCTCTCGACGTTTTCGGCACACATGCTGAATTTGAAAACGATGCTGGAACTCGCGACGCCGCAATCGCTTGCGCTCGTCGATGAGATGGGCACGGGGACTGCGCCGGAAGAAGGCGCGGCATTGGCCGTCGCGCTGCTTGACGAATTTCGCGCCAAGAATTGCATCGTGCTAGCCACGACGCACCACGACCGGTTGAAAACCTACGCTTCGACGACACCGGGCGTGGTGAACGCCGCGGTGGAATTTGACGACCTAAATTTGCGGCCGACGTACCGGCTCATGGTCGGCGTGCCGGGCGGCTCGAGCGGGATCGCGATTGCGCAAAGACTGGGCATTGCGACGAGCATCATCGAGAGAGCGCGGTCCCTGCTGACGCCGGAATCGCGAGAAGCCGCCGATTTGATCGCGTATCTGCACCGAAGCCGCGATGAACTCGACCGCATGCAGCACCAAATGGCATCGGAGCGGAAAGCGCTTGAAGAAGAACGCAAGAAGCTGCGCACCGAGTGGGTCGAGCGCCAGCAAAAACGCATCAAGGAACTCGAAGCGCAATTTGCCGAGATGCAGAAACGCTTCGATGAAAATGTCGCGCGCGTTATCGAAGCCGTGAACGAACGCGAGCTTCGCGCTTCGCTCGAAAAAACCGCGCGGCGCAAAGGCCAGGACATTCGCAGTGAAGCCCGGGAAGAACTCAACACCGCGCTGGTGCAAACCATCTCCGACTCGCAAGCGGACTTAGGCACGACTTCGTCGAGCCAGGAACCGATTCGCGCGGAAACGTTGCAGGCCGGCGCGCGAATTCGCGTCCGTGGCTTCAGCAAGCCGGTAATCTTTCGCAGGCTGGATGGCTCGTCGGCAGAAATCGAAGCCGGCCCACTCCGCATGAAAGTCGCCGTTGACGAAATCATCGGCATCGAGCAGCCGGGCGGCGGGGCGGCTCGGGCGGGGCAAGCCCCGCCCCCACAATCGTCAGGCCGCGGCAGTGTCACCGTCACCGCACAGCACGGCGAAGGCACGGCGTCCGGCGAGATCAACGTCATCGGCATGCGCGTGGAAGAAGCGACGGAACGCGTCGACAAGTATCTCGATGAAGCCGCGCTTGCCAACCAAACGCGCGTGCGCATCATTCACGGCCACGGAACCGGCGCACTCCGCAAAGGGCTCGGCGAATTCCTTAAGTCGCATCCGCTCGTCCAACGAACCTCGTTTGAAACCGAGGAACACGGAGGCAAAGCCATCACCGTTGTAGAATTGCGATCGTAAGAAGATAATTTCGTTTTTCGAATTTCGTTTTTACAACCATGGCGGAAGCAGGATCATTTGCGGAGCGGGTGAAGCAGCAGGCGGACATTGTTCGCGTGGTGGGCGAATATGTGCGCCTGAAGAAGACCGGGAAAGATTTCTCGGGGCTTTGTCCATTTCATCAGGAAAAGACGCCTTCGTTTACGGTGTCGCCAATCAAGCAGATTTTTTATTGTTTTGGATGCGGCAAGGGCGGCGACGTTTTTAATTTTGTAATGGACCTGGAGAAGTCCACGTTTCCGGAGGCGGTGCGCACCGTTGCGGAAAAATGCGGGATTGCGATTCCGCGACCTCGCGAGCGGTCGCCGGAAGAGCGGCAGGAAAATCAGCAGCGATCGGCGCTGGTGGAGATGCACCGCGAGGCGCAGGCTTTCTTCACGAAACAAATCTCCGGGACGCCAGAAGGGAAAGCGGCGCGGGCGTATCTTGAGGACCGCGGGCTCGATAACAAGGCGATCGACCGGTTCGGAATTGGTTATGCGCCGAGCGACGGCGACGCTTTGCTGCGCGTGCTAAAGCAAAAGTATCCGGAGAAATTGCTGGTGGAGTCCGGATTGATCTCGCGTGGAGATCAGGGCGGACGATTGTTTGATCGGTTCCGCCGGCGAATCATGTTTCCCATCGCAAATGACTCGGGAAAGGTTGTGGCGTTTGGCGGGCGGGCGCTTGGCGACGAGATGCCGAAGTATATGAACTCGCCGGAGACGCCGATCTACTCGAAGAGCAACGTGCTCTATCACATGGACCGGGCGAAGGAAGCGCTGCGGCGGTCGGATTTTGCGGTGCTCGTCGAAGGCTACATGGATGCGATTGCCGTGGCGCGCGCGGGCATCAGCAACGTGGTGGCAAGTTGCGGGACGAGTCTCGCGGAGCCGCAGATCAAATTGCTGAGCCGCTTCACGAAACGCGTGATCATTAATTATGACCCGGACAACGCGGGGCAGCTGGCTGCAGAACGCTCAGTCTCTTTATTGCTCGAACAGGATTTCGAGGTGCGCGTCCTGGCGCTGCCACCCGTTGGCGACAAGAAGGCCGATCCGGATCTGTTTATCCGCGAAAAGGGCGCTGAAGAGTACACGAAGCTGTTGAAGGAATCGCCGCCGTACGTGGACTACCTTATCGCGCGGGCCCGGAAGATGGATTTGACGACCGGCGAAGGGAAGCGGCGCGCGGTGAATTTTCTCCTGCCGTACGTCCAGAAAATTCCGAATACCATTCTTCGCTCGGAGTGGGCCACGCGGATCGCGCAGCAACTTCACCTGGACGAGCCGGTCTTGCGCGCGGCGCTGAGCAAAGCCGCCACGCAGCGGCACAGCGAGCTGAAGATTCAGCCAGAGTTGGTGGGCCGCTCGGCCAAGCCGGTGGAGCGCCGCTTGATTCGCATGCTGGCGGAGGCCGAGGGATTTCGCCGCGAACTCGCGCAACGGCTGCAGGTGGCGCAGCTCTATCATGGGCTTGAGACGGAGAAAGTTTTTGCGGCACTCATCGTCGCGAGCCTGGCCGACGAGCCCATGTCGGCAACGGAAGTTGCTGCGCATCTCGAAGAACGCGACCGGCGGATACTTTTCGAGATTCTCTTCGAGGAAGCCAGCGAGCCAACCTGGGAAGAGGCGGAAAGTTGCGTGGAGGCCTTGCAGCACCGCAAAGCCGAACGGGAGTTGGCGGAAGTGCAGAGGAGCATCGAGGCCAATCCTCCGGTGGCGGAAATGCGCGGGCTGCTGGAGAAAAAACAGGAT
>Ga0209415_10020031_pt1 | contig 10433 bp, 9 predicted proteins | sample PeaSoiSIISIP2007_FD_187696 | JGI IMG/M metagenome (GOLD analysis project Ga0209415, IMG submission 187696) | Peat soil microbial communities from Weissenstadt, Germany - SII-SIP-2007 (SPAdes) (version 2) | ecosystem: Environmental > Terrestrial > Soil > Wetlands > Peat | place: Germany...
GTTCAATCCGAATGTCTTTGTAAACCCGCCCAATTATCAATACGGGAATCTTAGCCGTACACTCGGAAACGTTCGGGCACCGGGTTTAACAAATTTCGACTTCGCGTTGCTGAAGGACTTCCCAATCAAGGAAAAGTTCACTGTTCAATTCCGCGCGGAGTCGTTTAACCTCGCGAATATCACCAACCTCGGCCTGCCGAACACGACTTTTGTGCCGGGACCCAATGGATACAACTTTAGCGGGACGTTCGGGACAATAACAAGTGCCTATGACCCACGGTCCATACAGTTCGGATTGAAACTTATCTGGTGAGCACCATGCCGATCACTCGTCGCCAGGCTACATGCTTGCTGCTCGCGAGCGCAGGCCTCCCGCTTTCGTCTGGTGCGGCTCCCTCCGGCGAGAGCGGCGACGCCGGTATTACCGAATTAAGACTTCCGCCTGAGGTGCTGGCCCAACTCGAGCACTCCGCACAGAGCGTGTTCGAGGAAGCGCGATGGCTCGAAGAGCTTCCGCTTGAGGGCCTTACTCCAGGCTTCGTCTTCATCCCGCACTAATGGCCGAACTCTGTTATCTCTCGATCGCTGAAGCGGCGTGGCTAATCCAACGGGGAGAACTCTCTCCCGTCGACTTAGCGCGCGCCTATCTCGAGCGAATTGGGCGGCTCGAGCCAACGCTGCACTCCTACATTACGGTCACTCCAGATGTCGCGCTCGAGCAGGCGAAAGAGGCTGCGGCGAAAAAGCAAGGCGGGCCCCTTCGCGGTATACCAATAAGTTACAAAGACCTCATTGCGACGGCGGGCATCCGCACCACCGCAGCTTCGAGGGTTTACGAACACTGGATTCCCGAGAAGGATGCGTTCGTAGTCACACGGTTGCGCGAGCGGGGCGTTGTTACGCTGGGGAAAGCGACCCTGAACGAATTCGCATTCAGCTCAGGCTCCGAGCAAGAGTTCATCACGCCGGCCCGAAACCCCTGGAACCTTCAGGCCGATACAGGCTTGTCGAGCAGCGGTTCAGCGGTAGCGGTGGCAGCCGGACTGGCGACAGCTTCCATTGCCACGGACTCCGGAGGATCGATCCGCATGCCCGCGTCGTACTGCGGCGTTACCGGCCTCAAGCCGACTTACGGCCGGATCGGGCGTTCCGGGGTAGTGCCGCTGAGTTACTCCTGCGATCACGTAGGCGTTATCACGCGTTCTGCTGAAGATGCGGCCATTCTGCTGACCGCCCTGGCCGGGCGGGACCCATCGGATGCTGCTTCGAGCGACGTTGCGGTGCCCAGCAGCGTCGAACTCCTCTCAAGAAATCCGCGCGGCTTGCGTTTGGGAGTGTGTCCATCCTACATGGAGGCCGCCGGGGTGGAGACCGAGGTTGCCGCCGCTTTCGAAAACGCGCTGGAGGTATTTCGATCGCTCGGAGCCGTGGTTCGGGAAGTCGAGATTCCGCATCTGAGCTATGCGCCTGCCGCTGACTTTACCATCTTGAGAATCGAAGGCTTCAATGCCCATATTCGGAATCTTCGAGACAAGAGGGAAAAGTTCGGACCCAGTGCCTTCCGCGAAATCGCCGTAGGCGGGCTTCTTTCGACGACAGACTATTACCGGGCGCTACAGGCCAGGACTCTGATCGCGGGCGAATTGCGACGAGCGTTTGAAACAACCGACGTTCTTGTGACACCCACAACCCCAGGGACGGGTATCGCCGGCGCCTACGCGAGGCCGCCACGCGACCCGAAGGTGGCTAAGAGCGACGTTGCCTACCTGGCCCCTTTCAACCTGACGGGGAGCCCGGCAATCTCGATTCCCTGCGGATTTACGAAGGCGGGTATGCCGGCCGGTTTGCAGCTTGTGGGACGGGCCTTTGATGAGACCACAATTATCAGCATGGCGCACGGGTATCAGCAGGCTACGGATTGGCACCGCCGAAGACCATCCTTATAGAGCCGCTGGTTCGATTTCTTGGGTTGGTCACCTTGGAGAACTTGCGCCGATCGCTGAGAGCTGATCCGTTGGCCGGCTTGATTAATAAACTCCATGATTCGCGATTCAGGCGTGGACGGCGTGAGGCCGCTCAAATTCGTTGACCTCGCTACCGATTTGGCGGTCGTGGGCGGCGGTTTGGCAGGCACATGCGCCGCTGTAACAGCGGCCCGCGCCGGTATCCACGTGGTGCTTGTGCAGGACCGGCCGGTGCTGGGCGGGAATGCTTCGAGCGAAGTGCGTCTTTGGATCCTGGGCGCCACCTCCCATATGGGCAACAACAACCGCTGGGCGCGCGAGGGGGGCGTGGTCGATGAGATTCTGGTCGAAAACCTCTATCGCAATCCGGAAGGGAATCCCCTGATCCTGGACACGATCCTGCTTGAGACGGTGCGCGCTGAACCCAACATCCGCCTGTTGCTGAACACCGCGGTTGACACAGTCGAAAAATCGGACACCGGAACCATTTCGCGACTGAGTGCTTACTGTTCGCAGAACCAGACACGCTACCGGGTGGAAGCTCCGCTTTATTGCGATGCCTCGGGCGATGGGATTGTGGCGTTCCTCGCGGGCGCGCCATTCCGCATGGGCGCGGAGAAGCGGGAAGAATTCGGCGAAGGCATGGCTCCGTCCGTCGAGTACGGTGAATTGCTCGGCCACTCGCTCTATTTCTACAGCAAGGATGTGGGTTGCCCGGTGCGCTTCGTGCCGCCGGCCTTTGCTCTTCGCGACATCACCGAGATTCCGCGCTACCGCGACATTCGCGCACACGATACTGGATGCAGGTTCTGGTGGTTCGAGTGGGGCGGGCGCAGGGATACTGTCTACGATACCGAGGAGATCAAGTGGGAGTTGTGGAGAGTCGCCTACGGAGTTTGGGATTACATCAAGAACTCCGGACGCTTCCCTGAGGCGCAAAATCTGACGCTCGAGTGGGTGGGTACCATCCCCGGCAAACGCGAAAGCCGCCGCTTCGAGGGTGATTACATTCTCACCCAGCACGACGTGGTCGAGCAACGGACCCATCCTGACGCCGTCTCCTATGGCGGATGGGCTATCGATTTGCACCCCGCAGAAGGGGTCTACAGTGAGCTTCCTAGTTGCTCCCAGTGGCACTCGAAAGGCGTGTACCAGATTCCGTATCGCTGTTACTACAGCCGCGGCGTCAGCAATCTGTTTCTGGCCGGGAGAATCATCAGCGTTTCGCACGTGGCATTTGGGTCAACGCGGGTGATGGCCACCTGCGGCCACGGCGGGCAAGCGGTGGGAATGGCCGCAGCGCTTTGTTGTCGCAAAAACGTCGCCCCGCGCGACCTGCTTGAATCCTCCCGGATGCTGGAACTTCAGCGTGAGCTCCTTGGCGCCGGCCAGTATATTCCGGGCATGGCACTTCATGATCCGGCTGATCTCGCTCGCGTAGCCACGGTGTCTGCCACAAGCCGGTTCGTGCTCAACGAACTTGGGGACGATGGTGGAACGGTGCCGTTAAACGCCTCCCGCGCCATGCTCCTCCCGATCCCGCCGGGCCCCTTACCTTCAATCTCCTTTCGGGTGGATGTGCGCGAGCAGACGACCCTTCAAGTGGAAGTGCGCGGCAGTTCGGTGGAAGGCAACTATACGCCGGATGTCACCCTTTTTTCCCGGCAACTCGCACTCGAGCCGGGGCCGGGGCGAGAGATTTCGATTTGTCCCGACGCGCGCACCGTGAAGCCGGGTTATTTTGCTTACTGCCTGCTGCAAAATCCCGTGGTCTCAGTGCATACAAGCAGCATGCGGGTAACCGGGATACTGAGCCTGTCTCAAACTATGAATGCTGCCGTCGCGAAAGGTGCACGGCAGGACCCGCCCCAGGATACAGGCATCGAATCTTTTGAGTTCTGGCTGCCGGCGCGCCGGCCGAACGGCAAGAATTTCGCCCTCACTGTTAACCCACCGCTTGATTTTTTTGGGCCCGAGAACATTTCGAACGGCTTGGCTCGCCCCACTCGGCTGCCGAACGCCTGGGTGGCGGCCGTGGACGACCGCGCGCCGCGCCTGACGCTGCGTTGGAGTGAGGCCCGCCAAATCTCACGCATCGTGCTTGGCTTCGACACCGACTTCGATCATCCTATGGAATCTGTGCTGATGGGCCATCCCGAGCGGGCCGTGCCCTTCTGCGTCAAACGCTATCGTATTTTGGACCACCGGGAAAATCTGTTGTTCGAGAGTCATGAAAACCACCAGACGCGCAATACTGTTAACCTGGGAACGCAGTGTCTCACCGAGGCTCTGCACATCGACGTCATCGAAACTCACGGAGCGCCGGCAGCCATTTTCGAAGTGCGCGTCTATGGAGAGTGAAAGCCGCAATCATAGAACCAGGAAATGAAATGAAGACCAACAAGGCGGCTCTCAGGTTGTCGAAGATCGACCAATACAGAGCTGTGGATGAGGTCTATAAGCGTCTGCGCGAGGCGATCGTCACGAGACAGGTCTCACCCGGTCAACGACTGAACGTCGACGAGATCTCGCGACAACTCGGGGTTAGCCTCACTCCTGTCCGCAGTGCCCTCGAACTCCTGGCGGCCGATGGCCTTGTGGATGTACGGCCCCGCAGTGGAACATTCGTAGCCGTCTTGAGAGCCGGCGATGTGGAAGAGACCATGGACGTGCGATGCGCTCTCGAGTGCCTGGCCGCGGAGAAAGCGGTGGACCGGTTTTCTGACCGGGACCTCGCCGCCGCGCGGTATTTATTGAAGACCCTGGCCAAACCGATTTGTAACGAAGAAGACCGCCGGGAACACGAGGGCGCTAATTCGCGACTGCATTTTCTCTTGATTAACGCTGCCGGCAACCGGCGGCTGACCGAGATTTATGGGAAGCTGAATGCGCATCTGACGATTGCGCGCGTCCACCGTACCTCCACGGACTGGTCCCGGCGCACGGCGCAGGAACAAGCTGAGCACGAGGAAATCTTTGGCGCCATGGAACGACGCGACGGGAAGGCGCTGGTCGAGGCGCTGCGTCGACACATCAATCGAGCCAAGGAATCTCTTGTTGCCGGTATCGAGGCATCCACATGAAGTCCGATGCTCTCACCGGGGTTATTCCAGTACTCGCCACCACTTTCTCTGAAGATGGACAACTGGATTTTCGGAGCCAGGAAAGCCTCGTCGAGTACCTGCTGGAGCAGGGCGCCCACGGCTTGGGCCTGTTTGGCAATGCCAGCGAAGTGTACGCACTCACGAAAACGGAGCGGCGGGACCTCCTGCAGCTGATCGCCAGGCGGGTGGCCGGCCGGGTGCCATTGGTCGTGGGTACAGGCCGGAACGGGGATTATGCCGCAGCAGAGGCAAGCCGCGAAGCGGAGGCGGCAGGCGCATCGGCGCTGATGGTGCTTCCGCCGTGGTACTTGAAGACTGACCCGGAAGGGTTGATCCGTTACTACGATTGCATCAGCAAGGCGGTTCGGATTCCGTTGATGATTCAGGACGCGCCGATGGTGACCCAAGTCACCATGCCGTCCGAGCTTTTGGCTCGCATGGCCCGCGAAATCGAGTATGTACGATATGTGAAGGTCGAGGCGCCTCCCACCGCACCGAAAATCACCGAGGTGCTTTGCATTTCTGGGAACCGCATGGCGGCGTTTGGCGGCCTGAACGGCCAGTTTCTGTATGAGGAACTCGAACGAGGGGTGTCGGGCTCCATGCCGAACAGCGGCATGACCGCGGCTTACGTGCGAATCTGGAACGCCTACCGGTGTGGAAACAAAGCCGATGCGTGGCGGCTGTTCGTGCACACTCTCCCGCTCATGCGTTTTGGCCTTCAACCTGGTCTCGGAGTGTCCGCAGCAAAGCACGACCTTCTGGCGGCGGGTGTCATCCGATGCGCCGCGGTTCGCCCTCCCAGCAAAACGCTCTCGCGCGAGAGCCTGAAGGAACTCGAGTTCTTGCGCAATTGGATCAACACTGCTCCGGACTCATGCGCATAACGGCTAAGAAAGCAGTCTTCACATCAAGCAGCAGTACCCGTGGGTCGCCTGAGCTTTCGACTTGCGCAACTTCGAAAGGGGCTCTGCTCAACCGGAGTTAACGTTTCCATGCGGATTCAATCGGTCGAGGCATTTCCGCTTCGGTTTCCGCGCGATTATGCCGGCGCGTTGGGCAGCGGCGGATCACCAGCTCAGCTCAAAGGGGAGGGTGAGTATCGCTGGGCGAGCACATATCCTTGCTTGTACTCCACTCGAATCGAGACAGCGCTAGTCCGTGTCAGGCTGGACGACGGCGCCGAAGGCTGGGGCGAGGCCCAGGCACCCATTGCTCCCGAAGTTCCGTGCGCGATTGTCGAGCGCATTCTCCGGGTTGCCGTCATCGGGCAAGAGTTTTGCCCGAGCCGCCAGGGCATCGCGGAGCTCTGGGAACGCATGTATTCCACAATGCGGGTTCGCGGCCAGACCGGCGGCTTCATGCTGGATGCGATCAGCGGCGTGGACCTGGCTCTTTGGGACCTTGCCGGAAAGTGCACGGGGCAATCCGTCAGCGCATTGGTGGGCGGTACCCGGCCGCGGGTCTCCGCATATCTCAGCGGAGTCCCCGGCGGCCGATGGGACGAGGCGCAACGATGGCGTAACGCGGGAGTTGCCGCGATCAAAGTCTATTACCGTGCTACGTTGAACGAACTACTTGCCGACCTCGGCCGGGCGGAGGAAATTTTCGGTCGAGCCGCCGTAGCGGTCGATGCCCTCTGGCGCCTCGACCCCTTCACAGCGCGTGAGCTCTGCCGCAGGCTTAACGGCATTATGTTTCTCGAATGCCCGTTTCCTCCTGAGGAAGCAGAGTGGCATATCGATTTGGCAAAATCTACCGACGTCCCGCTGGCAATCGGCGAAAGCTACCGCACGCGATACGAACTGCGGCGCTTATTGGAATGCGACGCGGTTCGATTCCTACAGCCGGACCTGGGACGGAGCGGTCTAACCGAAGGAATGCGGATCGCGGACCTGGCGCGATCGCACGGTGTAAAGATTGTGCCTCATGTCAGTATCGCGCAAGCACCTCAGCTCGCCGCAGCAATTCACTTCGCCGCCGCTCAGCCTGAGGCGAGGCTGCTGGAATTCAACCCGACCATCCTGGACGCCGCCAACCAGTTCCTTGCCTCTCCGCTTGAGGTGCGAGACGGCTGCTACCTTGTCCCATCGGGACCGGGTTTAGGTGTGCGTTTTAGTGCGTCTGCTCCTTGGATTCAGGAGAGCCGTGACTCCAATAACCCGTAAGTACCGGTGGTGGGTAGTTGCCCTGCTGTTTGCGGCCACGATTATTAACTATGTGGACCGGCAAACGTTTTCGATCCTCGCCAAAGAGATTCAGACTGCTCTACACATCAGTGACCTCGGGTACTCGGGTGTGGTGCAGCTATTCCTCATCTCTTACACATTGGCATATCTGGTAACAGGGCGTGTGACAGACTACCTGGGAACGAAGATCGGTATGGTGGTCTTCATCATTTGGTGGTCAATTGCCGAGGCACTGACGGGCATTTCCCGCTCAGTTTTCACACTGGGATTTTACCGTCTCATGGTGGGCTTGGGTGAGCCCGGCAACTGGACGGTGCAAGCAAAAGCAATTGCAGAATGGTTCCCCCCGCGAGATCGTGGACTGGCCTACGGTATCTGCACCGCCGGTGCTACGGCAGGCGCAACTGTAGCTGTCCCCATGGTCGCATTTCTGGCAGCCAGCCATGGTTGGAGGGCTCCCTTTATTGTTACGGGATTGCTCGGTTTGGTTTGGGTAGTTCCCTGGGCCGTTTGGTACAAATCCCCCAATATTGTGCAGGAGACAGGAGCCGTTGTTCGCGACCTTCCAGCCGGCCTCTTTCGAGAAAGTCTCCCGCAGGAATCGGAGTGGCAGCGGTGGAAGATCCTGCTGGGAGATCTGAACACCTGGTTGCTGACACTGGCGCGCTTCCTCACTGACCCGGTCTGGTATTTCTTTCTCTTCTGGTTCCCGAAATACCTCCTGAGCGTGCATTCCATGAGCTTGATTCGGGTTGGAGAGCTCGCTTGGGTGGTTTATTTCGCGGCCGGCATGGGTACGATTATCGGGGGTTGGGCCTCGGGGTTTCTTGTGAAGCGCGGGTTACAACCGGTGTCCGCCCGAAAAAGGATCATGTTGATCTCTGCCCTCATTGTACCGTCGAGCGCGCTCCTCGCTTTTGTTCCAACCGCCAACTGGGCTTTGCTGATTTCCTCCCTCGTGGTCTTTGCGCAACTGGCGTGGCAAGTCACCCTGGGAACACTCATCATTGACCTCTACCCCCAGAGAATAGTGGCGACTGTGTTTGGCATCATCGCTACAGGCAGCGGGTTGGGAGGGATTCTCTCTACGAATGCGATAGGCCATCTCGTGACCCAATTCTCCTACAGGCCGGTGTATGTCATGATGGCGTTCTTACACCCATGTGCCTTGTTTTTGCTGTGGAAGATAAGAGCTCCGATTCCAGTAAGCCTGCGGGAGGCTGAACGATCTGGACGCTAGTTAAATGCGCGACGCAAACTCACTTTTGGAGTGGACACAATCACCGGTTGCCGAGTTCGCACCGCGTGGAAAAAATCCTTGATGTGATCGAAGCTGTCGCTATAGCCGGATGGAGCACTCCCTGCAGGGGGAACACCCGGCGGTGAGCTATGAAACACGCGCTAGCAGCGAGCACTCTTGCTTTCTGGGCGTTCGCCCTCTGTGCAGAACTTTGGGCGCAAGGCCCGCCGCCCGGGGGGCGACGGCCGCCGCCTGAAACGGGCGGATTCACGCTAAAAGTGGACGTCAACTTGGTGCTGGTGGAGGCTACGGTCCGGGACGACAAAGGCAGGATTGCCGACGATCTTAAGCGGGAAGATTTCAGCGTGTTCGAAGATGGCGTGGAGCAGAAAATTATATATTTCTCGCGTGACGAACTGCCTTTGGCCGTGGCACTGGTGGTGGACGGCAGCGGCAGCATATCGCCGATGCTCGGCGAACTGCACCACGCCGCCTACGACACCCTCGCGCAACTCAAGCCGGCGGATCAGGTCGCCCTGTATGCCTTCGCCACGCACCCCGAGCGCCTGGTAGATCTGACCACTGACCGGAGATCGATTGCCGAGAGTATCATGGGCATTGGCTCGGCGGGCGGCACCAACATCGCCGACGCCCTCTACGCATCGATTGAGTATCTGGGGCAGGAGGCCCGCGAGCGGCGCCACGCGGTCATAATGGTCTCTGACAACGAGCCGACTGCGAAAGGAGAATTCACCGGCGACGACGTGATTCGGTTGGCGCTCGAGACCCAGACGATCGTTTACAGCGTCAGGTTCGGACGAGACCGCCTGGGAGGTACACTGGACGAGCCCGGCTGGATTCCTGGCGCGCGCTGGGTCAGCAAGATCATGGACGAAACGGGCGGAGAGATCATCGATATGGCTGCCGTGGGATCGGTCGGAAAGGCCATGGCCGCCGTCATCACGCGGCTGAAACAGCGCTATACACTCGGCTACCAGACTACTGACACTCGAAGTGATCGCGCCTTCCGCCAGATCGACGTCCGCCTCTCCGACCGCGTCCGTAATCCAAAACACCCGTACCGGATTTTCGCCCGCAGAGGCTACTACCCGGCGTTCGAGGCTGCCCCTCCCAGCACCGCTTCACCATAACCTGTTGTCCACCACCAGCCAGACTTTGTCTGCGGGTCAAACGGCGAATTACTCGTTGACGCTCGCTCCCCAAGGGGGGTTCAATCAGACGGTGAACTTGACGTGCAGCGGGGCGCCCTCGCTCGCCACCTGCACGCTCACACCCAGCACTGTGACGCTGAACGGCACGGCGTCAACGACGGTATCGGTGGCAGTTTCGACCACAGCGTCATCGATGTCACCGCCGCACGGGAGATTCCTGCCGCCCTGCCTGACAGGGTTGCGAGGAGTGCTCTGGCTGTACGCGTTGTTGTGGCTGGCGAGTGTTGCGGCCCTTGCTGCCGGCTGCTGAAGCCTTGCGATCAGCTCCGTTAGGAATTCGCCCGCGCCCGGCGGAGGCGAGGCAAGGCAATCAGCGTGGCGCCGTAGACGAGCAGGGAAAGGAAGAGAGTGGTCTTCCGGTCCTGGCGCAGATCGTCGGAGAGCAAGCGGTATCCGCCCAAAAGCATGAGCGGATAAACCAATTGAGCAAAGTCCCGGAAGTTAGCCTGGGTGCCGATCGCCGCCAGCAGCAAGGCAACGCCCACCACGGCGAGTGTCCGCAGGGTGGCGCAATAGGGGTCGCCGGCAGCGACTGCAAAAAGCCCGTGGTAGGCGCCGGTCAAGCTCCCGGCAGTGAGGCCGGCCACAAGCCAGACCAAGGCCGCGGCCATCGCCACGCGGAAAGCGCGAAGCGTCCATCCCTCCTGCATGGAGCGCGAAAACCTTCTCGCCAGCCAATAACTTGCTCCAGCCACAACTGCGCC
>Ga0209415_10020032_pt1 | contig 10433 bp, 14 predicted proteins | sample PeaSoiSIISIP2007_FD_187696 | JGI IMG/M metagenome (GOLD analysis project Ga0209415, IMG submission 187696) | Peat soil microbial communities from Weissenstadt, Germany - SII-SIP-2007 (SPAdes) (version 2) | ecosystem: Environmental > Terrestrial > Soil > Wetlands > Peat | place: Germany...
CCGGTGCGGCGGCCTTCTTGACCGGCGCCTTCTTGGCGACAGTCGGAGCCTTCTTGGCCGGTGCGGCGGCCTTCTTGGCGGGCGCCTTCTTGGCCACGGTCGGCGCCTTCTTGGCCGCTGACTTCGCGGCGCGCTGGTCTGGGCTCACAGCTCGGCTCCGCACTTCCGACAGACCCGGGTCTTACGACCTTGTTCGTCGATCTCGATCCCGACTCGGGCGGGCCCACCGTGCGCGTTGCACCACAACGAAACGGCGGCAGCCGGCAGCGGCATGAACTTGTCGATGATCCCGCCCTGCATGGTGGCGCGACGGGGCTTCGTGTGGCGCTTCGCCACATTCACTCCCTCCACGACCACCCGGTCGGTCGACGGGATGGTGCGCACGACGTCGGAACGGTGTCCCTTGTATTTTCCGGATCGCACCACGACTCGATCACCCTTGCGAATGCGCATCACAACACCTCCGGGGCGAGCGATACGATCCGCATGAAACGCTTATCTCGCAACTCCCGGCCGACCGGGCCGAAGATGCGCGTGCCGCGCGGCTGCTGCTGGTCATTGATGAGGACTGCCGCGTTCTCGTCAAAACGGATGTAGCTGCCGTCCGGACGGCGCTTTTCCTTCTTCGTCCGGACGACGACGCACTTCACAACCTCGCCCTTCTTCACGCTGGCCCCCGGGATGGCGTCCTTCACGGTCGCCACGAAGATGTCGCCGATACTCGCGTAGCGACGACGCGACCCACCGAGCACCCGGATGCAAAGGACCTCCCGGGCGCCGGAGTTGTCGGCCACCCGCAGACGCGACTCTTGCTGGATCATCGGGCGCGCTCGATCACTTCGGTCAGCCGCCAGTGCTTCAACTTGGACAGCGGACGGGTCTCGATCACGCGGACTCGGTCGCCGACCTTGGCGATTCCCTCCGCATCGTGCACATAGAGGCGCTTGGTGCGCTGGACCGTCTTCCTGTACCGGGGGTGCCGGACGCGCTCGACGACCGCCACGACGACGGTCGACTGCATCGAGTCGGACACGACGACCCCCTCGCGCACCTTGCGCCGGTTCGGCCTCACTTCGGTTGCCGCTTCGTCAGCCATCAGGATTCCTCGTCCACCTCGTCGTCGAACTCCTCATCGGTGCCGACGAACTCCTCTTCGTCGTCGACCCCGGCACGCGCCCGTCGGGGGCGCGCCACGGGCACCGGGCGGAACGGCACCTCGGTCCCCTCTTCCTCGGCGATCTCCCGCTCCCGCAGGAGCGTCAAGATCCGCGCCACGTCGCGGCGGATCAGGTTGATGCGCGCGGAGTTGTCCAGCTGGCCCGTGGCCAGCTGGAACCGCAGGTTGAGCAGCTCGCGCCGCGACTCTTCGAGCCGGGACTCCAGCTCGTCGAGATCGAGCGCTGCGAATTCGCCGACCTTGGTCATCAGACCTGCACCTCGGCCGTGCCGTGGGTCCCGGGGCGAACCACGAAGCGGGCCTTGATCGGCAGCTTCTGGATGGCGCGATCCATGGCCTCCTCAGCCAGCTGGCGGTCGACCCCGGCGAGCTCGAAGAGGACCCGGCCCGGACGCACGACCGCCACCCAGTGCTCGGGGTTTCCCTTGCCCGAGCCCATGCGGGTCTCGGCCGGCTTCTGGGTCACCGGCTTGTCGGGGAAGATCCGGATCCACACCTTCCCACCACGCTTCACATGTCGCGTCATGGCGATTCGGGCGGCCTCGATCTGGCGCGCGGTGATCCATCCCGGCTCCATGGCCTGGATCCCGAAGTCACCGAAGTTGACCGTGGTCCCGCCCTTGGACGCGCCGGAAAGGCGGCCGCGCTGTTGCTTGCGGTGCCGCACCTTGCGGGGCATCAACATGTCAGTCGGCCTCCCGGCGGAAGTGGGGCGCCTCGTGATGCTGGCGCGTCCGCCGCTCGATCTGCTCGTCCTCGACCAACCGCCGCTCGAGCTCGTCTGGCTCGGTCGGGGGGGCGAGGAGGTCGACCGGCGGCGCCTCGGCCGTGTCGTCGCCCTCCGGCCCGGCCGCCACTTCGGCTTCCTGACCATTCGCGGCGGCCCCGACCTCGTCCAGACTGTCGGTCGCGTCGAGGTCGTCGACCCCGTCAAATTCGTCCGCACCGTCGAGGTCGTCGGAGCCGACGCTGCCCGGCTCCCCCTGGTCGAGGCGCCGGCGACCGCCGCCGGCCGTGATCAGGCGGCGCGGACGCCCCTGGCCGGAGGTCTCGCCGACGGCCATCGCCGCCTCACGGTTGATCTTGTCGTCGATCGACACCTTGTAGGGGAGGATGTCGCCCTTGTAGATCCAGACCTTCACACCAACCCGGCCGGACGTGGTCCGCGCCTCTCGGAACCCGTAGTCGATGTCGGCACGCAGCGTGTGCAGCGGTACCCGGCCCTCTCGGTAGGACTCCTTACGGGACATCTCGGAGCCTCCCAGACGCCCCGAGCACTGCACCCGGACGCCCTGGGCGCCGGCCTTCTGCACGGTCTGGATGGCCCGCTTCATGGCGCGGCGGAACGCGACCCGACGAACGAGCTGGTCGCAGATGCCCTGCGCGATCAATGCGGCGTCGAGCTCGGGACGCTTGATCTCTTGAATGTTGAGCTGGATGCGGTTGGGCAGACCGGTGATCTCCTCCAGCTTCTTCTTGAGGCGGTCCGCCTCCGAGCCGCGCCGGCCAATGACGATGCCCGGGCGCGCCGTGTGGATGTCGACGCGCACGCGATCGCGGGTGCGCTCGACCTCGATCCGGCTGACCGCGGCGGCCTCGAGCTGGGACATGAGGTAGTCCCGGATGCGCCAGTCCTCGATGACGAAGTCCCGGTACCGCCGTTCCTCGAACCAGCGCGACTTCCAGTCGGTGGTCACTCCCAGGCGAAACCCGTAGGGGTTTACCTTCTGACCCATCTACTCTTCCCTCTCCTCGGCCTCGGGTGCGGACGCGTGTTCCGCCCCCGCCTCCTCCTCATCCGTGTCGTCCTCGTCCTCGTCGGCCCCGTCGTCCTCGTCGTCGTCGGCCCCGTCGTCCTCGGCCGTTACCTCGTCGGTCGACTCCCACTCCTCGTCGGTCTCGAGCTCTTCGACCAGCTCCTCCTCGGCCTCCGCCTCGGCCTCGGCCTCGGCCGCCAGCTCGTGGGCGGCCCGGCGGCGCGACAGGCGGCCCGAGAGGTCGGCGCGTCGGCGCGACTCGGCCACCCGGCGCGAGCGTCGGCCGGTCGCCACATCGCGCTCGGAACGCTTCTTGGCCAGGCGCTCGTCGGGCATGCGACTCACGATGATCGTGATGTGGCAGCTGCGCTTGCGGATGCGGGTGGCCCGGCCGCGTGCCCGCGGGCGCCAGCGCTTGAGCGTGCTGGCCTCGTCGGCGTAACAGGCCGAGACGTACAGCTCCTCGGCGTCGAGCCCGTCGTTGTGGACCGCGTTGGCCACGGCGGAGGCCAGCAGCTTGCCAATGGTGATCGCCGCCTGGCGCTCGGTGCCGCGCAGGATCTGGGCCGCGCGGTCGGCGTCCTGTCCCCGGATGAGGTCCAGAACCTGGCGGGCCTTGCTGGCCGAGCTCCGCTCGTGGCGGAGCACCGCCCTCGTCCCCGGCCGCTCATTGGTCTTCACGCCGGGCACGTCAGCGCCTGGCCGAACGCTCTTGGCCGGCGTGGAACCGGAAGGTGCGGGTGGGAGCGAACTCGCCGAGCTTGTGCCCGACCATGGACTCGGTCACGTACACCGGGACGTGGCGGCGGCCGTCGTGAACCGCGATCGTGTGCCCGACCATGTCGGGGATGATCGTGGAGCGTCGAGACCAGGTCTTGATCACTCGCTTCTCGCCACTGGCGTTCAGCGCGTCCACCTTCTTCAAGAGGTGGTCGTCGACGAATGGACCCTTCTTCAGGCTGCGGGGCACGTCTCCTCCTACCGCCGGGCCCCGCGGGTCCGGCGCCGACGCACGATCATCTTGTCGGACTCCTTGTGGCGCTGGCGGGTGCGGCCCTCGGGCTTGCCCCAGGGCGACACGGGGTGGCGCCCACCGGAGGACTTGCCCTCGCCGCCACCGAGCGGGTGGTCGACCGGGTTCATGGCGACGCCGCGGGTCTGGGGGCGCACCCCCTTCCAGCGGTTGCGCCCGGCCTTGCCGATCTTCACCAGCTCGGCCTCGGCGTTGCCGACGACGCCCAGGGTGCCCCGGCAGTCGATCGAGACCCGGCGCATCTCGGTCGAGGGCAGCCGCAGGGTGGCGAAGTCGCCCTCCTTGGCCACCAGCTGCACGCTCATGCCGGCTCCTCGCGCCAGCTTGCCCCCGCCGCCCGGGCGCAGCTCCACGCAGTGGACCACCGAGCCCACCGGGATGTAGCGCAGCGGCAGCGCGTTGCCGGGCCGGATCTCCGCCCCCTGGCCGCTCTGGACCTTGTCGCCCACGCGCACCTGGGCGGGGGCCAGGATGTAGCGCTTCTCCCCGTCGGCGTAGTGCAGGAGCGCGATCCGCGCGTTGCGGTTGGGGTCGTACTCGATGGCGGCCACGGTGGCCGGCACGCCGTCCTTGTCCCGCCGGAAGTCGACCAGCCGGTACTGGCGCTTGTGGCCGCCCCCGCGGTGGCGGGCGGTCTTGCGCCCGAGGTTGTTGCGCCCGCCGGTGCCCGGGCGCGGCGCGAGCAGCGAACGCTCCGGGCTGTCGCGGGTGATCTCCGCGAAGTCAGAAACGGTCTGGAACCGGCGGCCGGGACTGGTGGGGCGGCGGGAGCGCAGGGGCATTGGACTCAGCTCTCGAAGAGGTCGATCTTGTCGCCGGCATGGAGGGTGACGATGGCGCGCTTGTGGTCTGGCCTGCGCCCCGGCGTGTTGGTCCGGCGGTTGCGCGTGCGCTTTCCCTTGCGGTTGAGGGTGTTCACGTTCTCCACCCGCACCCCGAAGACCTGCTCGACGGCGCGGCGGATGTCGATCTTGTTGGCCAGCTTGTCGACGATGAACACGTAGACGTTGTCGTCCATGAGTTGGTAGGTCTTCTCGGAGATCACCGGGCGGATGAGGATCGAGGTGGGCTCACGCATCGTCGTCGCCCTCCCTTTCGGCGCGGCTGGCCCCCGGCAGGGTGGCGTCGGTAAACACCACCCACTCGTTGCGCAGCACGTCGTGCGCCGAGAGCTCCTGGGCCAGCGCCGTCTGGATCTCGGGGAGGTTGTCGAAGGAGCGCTCGGCGATGACGTCGTCGCGCTCGACCACGACGAGCACGCGGCCGGCCAAGCCGAGGGCGCCCAGGGCGGCGACGGCGTCCTTCGTCCGTGGCACCTCCCAGGGCCAGCGGTCGACCAGCACCACCCGGTCGTTAGCGGCGCGGTCCGAGAGCGCCGAGCACAGGGCCAGGCGGACCATCTTCTTCGGGGTGTGCTGGCGGTAGCTGCGGGGCTTGGGCCCGAGGGCGATGCCGCCGCCCGAGAAGTGGGGGGCCCGGGTGGAGCCCTGGCGGGCCCGGCCGGTGCCCTTCTGGCGGTAGGGCTTGGCGCCGCCCCCGCGGACCTCGGCCCTCGTCTTGGTGGACTGGGTGCCGGCCCGGGCCGCCGCCAGCTGGGCCGTCACGACCTGGTGCATGACCGAGACGTTGGGGACGATCCCGAAGATGCTCGGCTCGAGGACGACCTCGGCGAGGGCGGCGCCCGTCACGTCGCGGCGGGTGACCGAGCGGGCCTCTGGCGCCGGGCGCTCCTTGCGCACCGCGCCGCGCAGCGGGCGCGTCGCCCCGGTCGTCGTCATCGCGCGCCCTTGGCGGTCGGGGCCTTCACGGTGTCGCGCAGCACGACCACGGCGCCGCGGGGGCCCGGGACGTTGCCCTTCACGAGCACGAGCTCGCGCTCGGGGTCCGCCGAGACGATCTGGAGGTTGAGGGCCGTGACCCGCCGGCCGCCGGTGCGCCCGGCCATCCGGGTCCCCTTGAACACCCGCGACGGGGTGGCGCAGGCGCCAACCGATCCGGGGGCCCGGTGGTGCTTGTGGTTGCCGTGGGCCGCGCCCTGGCCCTTGAAGTTGTGGCGCTTCATGGCGCCGGTGAACCCCTTGCCCTTGGAGACGCTGATGGCGTCCACCCGCTCACCGGGGCTCCACAGGTCGGCCGCCAGCTGCTGACCCACCTCGTAGCTGCTGGCGTCGTCGAGCCGCAGCTCGACCAGGCGCCTGCCCGGATCGACGCCGGCGCGGGCGTAGTGGCCGAGCAGCGGCTTGTTCAGGGTGTTGTTCCGCCGGAAGCCCCAGGTCACCTGCAGCGCCGAGTAGCCCTCGCGCTCGGGGGTCTTCACCTGGACGACGCGCACCGGCGAGACGCGCAGCACCGTCACCGGGATGGCCCGGTTCTGCTCGTCCCAGATTTGGGTCATGCCGACCTTCTCGCCGACAATGGCCTTCGTCGCCACGCGTTGCGCCTCTCCTCGAGCAAACTCGCCGGGGCGCCTTGCGCCGGAGCGGCGGGGCTCCTCGTACACGCCAACGCTCCGCCCGGATTTCCCCGAGCGGAGCGCTCGACTGTTTTGGACCCGAGGTTCCCGGCGCCTGCCGCGCGTCGGGCATTCGGGCACGTCTACCTGGACCGGCGGGGTGGACCGCGCGGTCTGTCGCCGAAAGAAGGCCGACTAAAGAGGATACACCAAGCCCTCTCCCAGGTGCCAGGGGGCCCCGGGAGCCCGCCCACCGGGTGGGCCCGGGGCGGACCTAGGCGTTCTGGATCTTGATCTCGATGTCCACCCCGGCCGGCAGGTCCAGGCGCTGGAGCGAGTCCACCGTCTTGGGGGTGTGCTCCACGATGTCCACCAGGCGCTTGTGCACCCGCATCTCGAAGTGCTCCCGGCTGTCCTTGTACTTGTGGGGGGAGCGGATCACCGTGTAGCGGTGCTTGTCGGTCGGGAGCGGCACCGGTCCGTGGACCTTGGCCTGGGTCCGCAGCACGGTCTGGACGATCTTCTCGGTCGACTGGTCCAGGATCTCGTGGTCGTACGCCTTCAGGCGGATCCGGATCTTCTGCTTGGGGCCGTCAGCCATGGTGTCCGTTCGCCTCGGGCCCGTCGGCTACTTGAGGATCTTCGTGACGCGGCCCGAACCGACGGTCCGGCCACCCTCGCGGATGGCGAAGCGCATCCCCTCGTGCATGGCGATCGGCTTGCCCAGCTCGACCGTCATCTCGGTGGTGTCGCCCGGCATCACCATCTCGGTGCCCTCCGGGAGGGCGATGGAGCCGGTCACGTCGGTGACCTGGAAGAAGAACTGGGGCCGGTAGTTGGTGAAGAACGGCTTGTGGCGTCCGCCCTCCTCCTTCTTCAGCACGTAGACGTTGGCCTCGAAGTTGGAGTGCGGGGTGATCGAGCCCGGCTTGCACAGCACCTGGCCGCGTTCGACATCCTCCTTCTTCGTGCCGCGCAGGAGGGCGCCGATGTTGTCGCCGGCCTGGCCCTCGTCGAGCTGGCGGCGGAACATCTCGACGCCGGTTACGACCGACTTCTGCGTGTCGCGCAGGCCGACGATCTCCACGTCGTCGCCGACGTGGATCTTGCCCTGCTCGACCTTGCCGGTGACGACGGTGCCGCGGCCGGTGATGGACATGACGTCCTCGATCGGCATCAAGAAGGGCTTGTCGACCTCTCGCACCGGCTCGGCGATGAAGGTGTCCACGGCCTCCATGAGCTCGTTGATCTTGGCGGTCCACTCGGGGTCGCCCTCCAGCGCCTTCAGGGCGCTGACCCGGACGATCGGGGTGTCGTCGCCGGGGAACTCGAAGTCGGTGAGCAGCTCGCGGACCTCGAGCTCGACCAGGTCGAGGAGCTCCTCGTCGTCGACCAGGTCGGCCTTGTTGAGGGCCACCACGATCGCGGGCACGCCCACCTGGCGGGCCAAGAGCACGTGCTCGCGGGTCTGGGGCATGGGGCCGTCGGCGGCCGAGACCACCAGGATGGCGCCATCCACCTGGGCGGCGCCGGTGATCATGTTCTTGATGTAGTCGGCATGGCCCGGCATGTCGACGTGGGCGTAGTGCCGGTTCGGCGTCTCGTACTCGACGTGGGCGATGTTGATCGTGATCCCCCGCTGCTTCTCCTCGGGGGCCTTGTCGATCATCTCGAAGGGCGTGAAGGCCGTGTTGGGGTTGGACTCCGAGAGGACCTTGGTGATCGCCGCAGTCAGCGTGGTCTTGCCATGGTCGATGTGACCCATGGTGCCCACGTTCAGGTGTGGCTTGGTGCGCTCGAACTTCTTCTTGGCCATGTCTGGAGTACTACTCCCTGATCTCGGGCGGGCCCGCCTCGGGTCCGCCACGGCGGTCATCCGCCGCCTGGTTCACGTGCTGCGCCGCAGGCCGACCGCGCCCGGCGGGGTGCTGCTGGCAGCGGCCGGGGTCCCGGCCGTGCCTACTCCCCTCGGGCCCGAGCGATGATCTCCTTGGCGATCGACTCGGGGACCTCGTTGTAGGAGTCGAACTGCATCGTGTACGTAGCGCGGCCCTGCGTGCGCGAACGCAGGTCGGTAGCGTAGCCGAACATGTCGGCCAGCGGTACCTGGGCTTTGACCACGTGGTTGTTCCCGCGCTGCTCCATGCCCTCGACGGCCCCCCGCCGGGAGGACAGGTCGCCGATCACGTCCCCCAGGTAGTCCTCGGGGGTGACCACCTCGACGGCCATGACCGGCTCCAAGAGGACCGGGCTGGCCTTGCGGGCGGCGTCCTTCACGGCCATCGAGCCGGCGATCTTGAAGGCCATCTCGGACGAGTCGACGTCGTGGTAGGAGCCGTAGGTGAGGGTCACCCGCACGTCGACCATCGGGTAGCCGGCCAGCACGCCCGAGGTCAGGGCCTCTTGGATGCCGGCGTCGACCGAGGGGATGTACTCCTTCGGGATCACCCCACCGGTGATCTTGTCCACGAACTCGTAGCCGCCGCCGCGCCCGGTCGGCTCCAGGCTGATCACCACGTCGCCGAACTGGCCGCGGCCACCGGTCTGGCGGATGTAGCGGCCCTGCACCTTCTCCACCGCCTTGCGGATCGTCTCTCGGTAGGCGACCTGGGGCTTCCCCACGTTGGCGTCCACGCTGAACTCGCGCAGCATCCGGTCGACCAGCACCTCGAGGTGTAGCTCGCCCATCCCCGAGATGACCGTCTGGCCCGTCTCCTCGTCGGAGCGGACGCGGAAGGTGGGGTCCTCCTCGGAGAGGGAGAAGAGGGCCTTGGACAGCTTGTCCTGGTCGGCCTTGGTCTTGGGCTCGACCGCCACGTGGATGACCGGCTCGGGGAACTCGAGCGCCTCCAAGAGGACGGGATGGGCCGGGTCCGACAGGGTGTCGCCGGTCGTCGTGAACTTGAGGCCGACCACGGCCACGATGTCGCCCGAGAAGATGGCGTCCAGGTCCTCGCGGTGGTTGGCGTGCATCTGGAGCATCCGGCCGATGCGCTCCTTGCGGTCCTTGGTGGTGTTGAGCACCGAGCCGCCCTTGCGCAGGGTGCCCGAGTAGACCCGTAGGTAGGTGAGCTTCCCCACGTAGGGGTCGGTCATGATCTTGAAGGCCAGGGCCGAGAAGGGTGCGTCGTCGTCGGGGGTCCGCTCGACCACCTCGTCCTTGCCGGGCCGGGTGCCAGGGGTGGGGGGCAGGTCGAGCGGGCTGGGCAGGTAGTCGACGACGGCGTCGAGCATGGGCTGGACGGCCTTGTTCTTGAAGGCCGAGCCGCAGAGCACCGGGACGACGGCGGAGGTCAGCGTGGCGGCGCGCAGCGCCCGGCGCAGGTCCTCGGCCGTGATCTTCTCGTCGGCCAGGTACTTCTCCATGATCGTGTCGTCGTGGTTGGACAGGACGTCGACCAACTGGTGGCGCGCCGCCTCGGTGGCCGCCCCGAACTCGGCCGGGACGGGCGTCTCCTCCCACTTGTCCCCCATCCCGTCGGCGAAGACGAGCGCCTTCTCCTCCAACAGGTCGATGACCCCCTTGAAGCCGCCCTCCACCCCGATCGGGAGCTGCACCACGGCGGGGGTGGCGTCCAGGCGGTCGCGGATCATGTCGACGGTGCGGTCGAAGTCGGCCCCGATGCGGTCCATCTTGTTGACGAAGCAGATGCGCGGCACGTGGTACTTGTTGGCCTGCCGCCACACCGTCTCGGTCTGGGGCTCGACGCCGGCCACCGCGTCGAACACGGCCACCGCCCCGTCGAGGACGCGCAAGGAGCGCTCGACTTCGACCGTGAAGTCCACGTGGCCCGGCGTGTCGATGATGTTGATCCAGGTGTCGCGCCAGCGGCAGGTGGTGGCGGCCGAGGTGATGGTGATGCCGCGCTCTTGCTCTTGGACCATCCAGTCCATGGTGGCGGCGCCCTCGTGGACCTCGCCCATCTTGTAGTTGCGACCGGTGTAGTAGAGGATGCGCTCGGTCGTCGTCGTCTTGCCGGCGTCGATGTGCGCCATGATCCCGATGTTGCGGGT
>Ga0209415_10020033_pt1 | contig 10432 bp, 11 predicted proteins | sample PeaSoiSIISIP2007_FD_187696 | JGI IMG/M metagenome (GOLD analysis project Ga0209415, IMG submission 187696) | Peat soil microbial communities from Weissenstadt, Germany - SII-SIP-2007 (SPAdes) (version 2) | ecosystem: Environmental > Terrestrial > Soil > Wetlands > Peat | place: Germany...
TTTGCTTTGGCCCAGTCAGCAGCCGCATCAGTTCGAATTGCACGCGGTTGGTATCCTGGTATTCATCCACGTGGATGTATTGAAAACGTGCTTGCCATTTTTCCCGGGTCGCTACGGATTCACGCAGCAAACGGGCCGAGCGCAGCAGCAGGTCGTCGAAATCCAGGGCTTTGCTGTGGTGCAGCAGCTTTTCGTACGCCGTAAAAATATTGGCGGTGCGTCGGCCGTTTTGATCGAAAGCTTCAGCGCGCAATTGCTCCGCGGTCTGGCCGTGGTTTTTCGCGTAACTGATGCGGCTGAGGACGATCCGCGGCGTCAAATCTTCGGCATCGATTTGCAGCTTGTTCATAGACAGCTTGACGGCGGCGAGCTGGTCGTCATCGTCGTAGATGGCGAAATCGCGCGGCAGACCAGCTGCGGCTGCTTCGCGCCGCAGCAGACGTGCGCACAGCGAATGAAACGTGGAAAGCCGCGGTTGAGCGGGTGGCACCCCGGCGCGCAAGAGAAGGCTCGACACGCGATTGCGCATCTCTTCAGCGGCTTTATTGGTGAAAGTCACGGCCAGGATTGCTTCAGCCGGTATGTCATTGGCGATCAGGTTGGCCATGCGAAATGTAATGGCGCGCGTCTTGCCCGTACCCGCGCCAGCCAGGATCAGCACCGGGCCTTCAGTCGTTTCGACCGCCAGCCGTTGTTGGGGATTCAATTCATCGAGAAGAGCGAGCATCTGTCCGCGGTGGTTGGAGAAAGTTTGCACAAGTCATGTTAGCCGACCGCGGCGAAGGGCGCAAACTTGTACGAACGGCCTTCCGTTTTGCTCGATTCAGAGTTCTGCGGACCGGCTCAGGTCAATTTCAAAGTACAAGAGGCCGCGATTTTTCTCTAGCGCCACGATCTCTGGCACGTAGAGGTGTGCGCTATTCAGCAGTTCGAATTGACTTCGTAAATCGAAATAAAGAAGTCCTTGGACCGAGCTATGTGGTGCAACCACGCTCGCCTGCACGCCGGCATCACGCAAGGACTGCTCCAATTCCGTCCATTTCTTGTCCTTGCCAACCTTGGGGCCCCCTAGAGGTATGGGAAATCTTTTAGTGGTTGGGTCTTTCGCGCCGGGGCGAGTGATCACGTCGGCTCCTTGTTCTGACGAGAGCGGATACAGCGCTTGATGGTCTTCTTCCGAAAGATTCACGTTCAATCGAATGCGTTCCAGATTGATCTTCATGCTCTCGTCGGAGTCATTTCGAAATACCACTTGAATGGCGATGATACCCGCCGCATAGGGCGATTTCTTCGGAAATTTTTCCTTATAGAGCGCGGGATTCGTCCAGGGCCGGGCGGTAATGGTCATGCCTTCGTGCGATTCCAAAGAATTGGTCTTGAGCGAAGACGGTTGCTGGGCGACCCCCGGCCGGACCGCGATCAAGGAGGTGGCAAGAAAGGTGAGCATGAAGGTTAGAATCCGCACCGGGTTATAATAGACTTTTGTCATCTTGAGGCCTTCGATTCCTGGGGGTTGTGCAGGGTTGCCCTGCGTCGCGCCGCCTGCTGCTGGCGGAGTGCGTACAGACCGGAGCCACGCTTAGTGTATTTCATCTATAGCCTTCTCATGGGCCTCGCGGCCCTTTTGCTGGTGCCCTATTGGCTCGTGCAGGGGCTGCGCAACGGGAAGTATCTCTCGAATCTGGGGGAGCGCTTGGGATTTTCGTTTCCGGCCCTGGGCAAGCTGCCTGCGAATTCCACCGGCGCAATCTGGATTCATGCGGTCAGTGTCGGCGAAGCGCTCTCGGGGATTACCCTCGCGCGGCGGTTGAAAGAGGCCTACCCCCATCGGCCGCTTATTATTTCGACGACTACCCAGACCGGGCAGGCGCTGGCTCGCGAACGCATGCTGTTTGCCGATGCGATCATCTATTTTCCGCTGGATTGGGCTTTCTGCGTCCGGCGCGCACTCGAGACCGTGCGCCCGTCGGTGGTTTTGGTGCTGGAAACCGAGATTTGGCCTAATTTTCTCCGGGAAGCCGGACGGCGCAATGTTCCCGTCCTATTCCTGAGTGGACGCATTTCCGACCGCTCGTTCGCTCGATACCAGCGCTATCTCGGCGTCTTCGGTTTTTTTCTGCGCCCCTTCTTTAAGAACGCCCTGTCCCATGCCAGCGCCTTCCTCATGCAGAGCGAAAAAGACGCCGAGCGCGTGCGAGCCCTCGGAGCGCCGGCGGATCGCGTGCTCGTCAGCGGCAATCTGAAATACGACTTGGAGCTTCCCGCGCCCACGCCGCTGTCGAACTGGCTGGGCACTGAGATCAAGCGCAGTGGGCGCTCGCCAATCATCGTGGCAGGGAGCGTTGTGGCGACGGAAGAGCCACATGCCCTCATCGCCTTTGGAACTTTGCAAGGCGAATACCCGAAAGCACTCCTGGTTCTCGCGCCGCGCAAGCCCGAGTGTTTTGAGGAAGCCGCTGAATTTATCGATGAATCGCATCGCAAGTTCATCCGGCGCTCGCAATTGCCGATACCGGGGCCCTCACAGCCGCAAGCTTTGCAGCCGTCGGGCAACTCCACCATCCCCAATGATGTGACCGTTCTCTTGATCGACAGTATCGGTGAGCTGGCCTCGCTTTATGGGCTTGCGGACGGCGCGTTTGTCGGAGGCTCGCTTGTTTCTTCCGGCGGTCACAATATTCTGGAACCGGCCGCTTTCGGCAAAATTCCCGTATTTGGCCCATCCATGGAAAATTTCTCCGAAATCGCGTCGCGCTTCGTTTCCGCGGGTGCTGCCATACAAGTGGAAAGTCCAGAAGATGCCGGCGTGGCCTGGATCGAATTATTTCGCGACCCGGAGCGCATGAAAAAAATGGGTGACGCGGCACGCCACTTGGTTGCCGGCTCGCGCGGAGCGACAGATCGCGCCATGGCAGAAATTGCGAAGTGCTTGGACGGTGTCGGGCGATGAACGTTGCGCCACTGTTGCGGAAGCTGCTCTGGCCGTTCTCTGTGCTGTATGGAACCGGCGTCCGCGCACGCGTTTGGCTCTACGCGCATGGCTGGCTGAAGCAGAAGCGCCTGAAGGGCACCGTCATCAGCGTGGGCAATCTCACCGTGGGAGGCACCGGTAAAACGCCGATGGTTATCTGGCTCGCCGAGAAGTTTCTCGCGGATGGCAAGCGCGTTGCCATCCTGAGCCGGGGCTACCGCGGCGCAAACGGAAGCAGTGATGAAATCGAGCTGATGAAATTCCGTCTCCAGGGCCGCGTTACTTTTGGCGTCGGCAAGAACCGCTTCGCGGAAGGCCAGAGGCTCGAATCGCATCAATCCATCGACATTTTTCTTTTGGATGATGGTTTTCAGCATCTCCAGCTCGCTCGCGACCTTGACATTCTTTTAATGGATGCATCGAAGCCGCTCGCGGGGGAAGACTTGCTGCCGGCAGGCCAGCTTCGGGAACCACTAACGGCCATGAGCCGTGCAAATTTGATTATTTTTACGCGTGCCGAAACGGCGTCGGGGACTCTCGATGCCATCGGCAAGCTCAGCCAGTATCCGGTTTTTGCGGCCTCCACGCGCTTGCTTGGCTTCCGCCGCTTCGGCGGTGAGCTCAATCTTCTCGGTGCCAACGAAATCGGCACCGGCCCTTTCTTCCCATTCTGCGGTCTTGGCAATCCAGATGCGTTCTTCCGCGATCTCGGGAATTGGGGACTCGCGATCTGCGGCCAAGCGGTCTTTCGCGACCACCATCGCTACACTCAGCGCGACATTTTGGCCATCAAGCAGGCCGGGAAGCAAGCCGGCGCAAACGCGTTTGTGACCACCGAGAAAGATGCACAGAATCTGAATGCCATTGAGTTCGACGAAGCACCGCTGTACGTGGCCGTGATCGATGTGGTGGTAGCTCCGGAAGCGGACTTCAGAAATGTCCTTGATCAAACCCTCGCGGCCAGTGCGGGAGCCGCGGCGTGAAGCTACTCATCCGAGCGACGAATTGGGTCGGCGATGCCATCCTGGCGTTGCCAGCGTTGCGCGCAGTGCGCAAGCGTTTTCCTGAAGCGGAGATTGCAGTTGTCGCGCGGCCCTACGTCGCGGATATTTATCGCGATCAGGAGATTTGCAATCAATTCATCGCCTACGATCCGAAAGGCCGGCACGCAGGATTCTCGGGCCGCGATCGGCTGGCCGCCGAACTTCGCGCGCAGAAGTTCGACGTCGCCTTGCTGCTGCAAAATGCCTTTGACGCCGCGTGGCTGGCCTGGCGCGCGAAGATTCCAGAACGCATCGGCTATGCGCGCGACGGCCGCAGCATTCTGCTGACCAAGGCCGTGCCCGTTCCGAGGCCCGGCGAAATTCCCGGGCATGAAAAGTTTTATTACCTGGAACTCTTGCGCCGCGCCGGATGGCTGGATTCCATCCCAGACGAATCGTTTATAGGGCTGCGCGTAGCAGCGCAGAAACGCCAGCGCGCGGAAGATTTTCTTCGCAACTCCGGCGTCCGCCCAGGCGCGCTGAGAATTGCCATTGCCGCGGGCGCCTCGTACGGTTCTGCAAAGTGCTGGCCCCCGTCACGGTTTGCCGAGGTGGCGAATCGCTGGCAATCCAAGGCGGCTGCCGAGGTCATCCTTTTTGGAACCGCCGCCGAAGCCAGCGTCTCGGCCGCAATCTCCGCCGAAATGCGTCGCCCTCCCATCGATCTCACCGGGAAAACCGAGATCGCCGATTTGCCTGCGCTGCTATCGCAGTGCCATCTTTTCATCGGCAACGATTCCGGCGCAATGCACGCCGCCGCCGCCGTGGGCCTGCCCATCGTCGCGGTGTTTGGTCCCACCGATCCATTTGGCACCGCCCCCGTCACGCCCAGACGCAGCATCGTTCAGGACCAGCCCTACTGCAGCCCGTGCTTTCTGCGCCGCTGCCCGACCGATCATCGCTGCATGACCGCCGTCACCGCCGACATGGTCGAAGCCGCAGCCGCACCTTGGCTTTCCTCGATCCAGGTGCAGCGTGCCTGAGCAATCTCTGCGCCGCCCCGCCATTTTTCTCGATCGCGACGGCACCATCGCTGAAGAAGTCGGCTACTTGAATCACGCCAGCCGTTTTCGTATGTTTCCTTTTGTCGCGGCTGCGATTCAACGGTTCAACGAAGCGGCTTTGCCGGTCATCGTCGTCACCAATCAATCCGGGGTCGGCCGCGGCTACTTTCCGGAATCGCTCGTGCACACCGTGAACGAACTGATGACCCAACAACTTGCCGCCGCCGGCGCGAAAATCGATGCAATCTACTATTGCCCGCACGTCTCCGCAGAAAACTGTAACTGCCGCAAGCCAAAAACCGGCATGCTGGACTGTGCCGCGCAGGAGCACGCTCTTGATCTGCAGCGTTCCTTCGTAGTTGGCGATCGGTATGGCGACATCCAGCTTGCGAGAAATGCCCGTGCTCGGAGTATCCTCGTGCGCACCGGCTACGGCGAAGGCGAACTCGCCTGGCACGCGGCCAACTGGACCATGCAGCCCGACTTTGTCGCCGAAGATCTCACGCAAGCGGCCGACTGGATTCTGAGGCAACTAAAATGAAACGCCCGCCCGCGCAAGAGCCTGCGTCAACGTCCGTCGACCTTCTCGCCCTCCGTGACTGCGTCGAGCAATTCAATACGAAAACGGCTGTGCTTCTCGGTGATTTTGTCGCCGACGAATTTCAATACGGTGAAATCTCTCGCGTCTCGCGCGAAGCGCCGGTCCTGATCCTCAAACATCACGAAACCCAGATTGTTCCCGGTGGCGGAGCCAACGCCGCCAACAACCTCGCTTCTCTCGGCGCGCGTGTCTTGCCCGTCACCGCGGTTGGGGATGACGCCGCGGGAGACGCACTAATCGCTCATTTCCGCCACCAGCGGGTTAGTGTATCCGGCATTTTCCGCGTGAAAGGCTGGACTACGCCGACCAAAAGCCGCTTTCTCGCCGGCTGGGCGCACACCGTGGGACAACAGGTTCTGCGCGTCGACTACGAACCGAAAGCGCCTCTTCCCGACGCGATCCGAAAAAAACTTCACCAGCGGCTTTCCGCCAATCTGCGCAAAGCCCATGCGCTCGCAATCTCCGACTACGGATTTGGCATCGCGACTCCGGAGTTAGTGCAGCAGGCATCCGCGAAGCTCAAAAGTCAGCTGCTCGTCACCCTCGACGCGCGTTACCATTTGCACCGTTATGCAAAAGCCGGCATCTCCGCCGCTACCCCCAACGAAGCCGAGCTCGAATCCGAGCATCACACCAACATCGGCCAGGACAGCGCCGAACTCGCGCGCACCGGCCGCGCGACACTCTCGGAAATGAAATTGCTATCACTCCTGGTCACCCGCGGGCGCCACGGAGCCGCTCTTTTCGAGCCGGACGACGGCTTCACCCAAATTCCCGTTCACGGCAGCGACCAAGCGGTTGACGTCACCGGCGCAGGCGACACCGTTCTCGCCGCATATACGCTTGCACTCGCTTGCGGAGCGTCACCTCTCGAAGCCGCCCACATCGCCAATATCGCCGGTGGCCTGGTGGTCATGAAACGCGGGACTGCCACCATTTCGCGCCAAGAACTTCTCGACGCCATCCGTAGCGAAGCCTCCGGAGCCGCTTCTTAAATCATGCGCGAGTCCATATCCAAAATCGTCCCGCGTGCCGTGTTGCGCAAGAAACTTGCCGAACACAAACGCGAAGGCCGAAGCATCGTATTTGCCAACGGCTGCTTTGATACTCTTCACGTCGGACATATCCGCTATCTCGAAGGCGCTCGCCGCGAAGGCGACATTCTGGTTGTCGGCGTGAACGCTGATTCCGGCGTCGGCCATCTCAAAGGCCCCGGCCGGCCCATCCTCGATGAAAACGCCCGCGCGCAACTCGTCGCCGCGCTTCGCTGCGTTGACTATGTCGTCTTGTTCGCCGAACCTAACGTCGAAGCTCTTTTAGAGGAACTGCGCCCGGATGTCCACGCCAAAGGGACGGACTATACGGCCGAGACCGTGCCAGAACGCGCCGTGGCCGCCCGCCTCGGCATCCGCGTGGCCATCGTCGGCGACCCCAAGGATCACTCCACTCGAGAATTGCTAGAGTCTGTTCGCAAGGCGCCGCATGCCTGAGCCGCGCTTCCTGGTCGTGCGTCTCGGCTCCCTCGGAGATATCGTCCACACTTTTCCCGCCGTCGCCGCTTTGCGCGAGTCGTTTCCGAAAGCCGAAATCATCTGGCTGACCCATCCTCGCTGGAAAGCGCTGGTCGAGAGCAGTGAACTGGCGACAGACACCTGGGAGACAGAGACGCGCTCTTACTCTTCCTGGCGCGAAATCATCGGCAGTATTCGCAAAAAACACTTCACTACCGCGATCGACTACCAGGGACTGTGGAAGTCCGCGGCGTTGGCGTTCCTCGGTGGGGTGTCCCGCAGGATCGGGTTCTCCTCGCAAACGATTCGCGAGTTCGGCGTGCCGATCCTCTACACCGATCGCGTCCGCTCCACCCTGTCGCACATCGCCGATCAGAATGGCGAGCTTTCCCATCGCGCCGGAGCGAGGAACGGCGTCGCTCCTGTTGCTCTAGCGGTGCCCACCATTCAGGAAGTTTTCGTCTTGCAGCTTTTGAGAGGTTTCGCCATCGAACGCTATGTTGTCCTAAGCCCGGCTGGCGGTTGGCTTTCGAAATGCTGGCCCCCGGATCGCTACGGCGCTCTCTGCCAGAAAATCCGCGGAACTCTTGGAATGCGTTGCGTTTTGAACTACGGCCCCGGCGAGGAAGAACTTGTCTCAGCCGTCAAATCAGCCAGCGGAGAAGCCGACCCTATCGCTTACAATGGCTCGCTCGAACAACTCATGGCTCTTCTTCGCAATGCGGCCTGCATCGTCGGCGGTGACACGGGACCACTGCATCTGGCCGTCGCGCTTGGAACGCCGGCCGTGGCCATTTTTGGTCCAACCGATCCCGGGCGAAACGGTCCCTACCGCATGGGCAGCCGTCCTGACGACACTGCTCCCAAAGACATCGTTCTGCGCAGTCCAAACGCGGTGACCACCTACAAGCGCGGCGACCAAGCCGATCCCTTCATTCTCGAAATTGACGTCGACACCGTTTTCAACGCTGTCCGCACGCAAGTAGAGGCTCGCCGATGAGCACGGCCGGCAATTTTTTCGTGCGCTGGCGAGTGCGTTTCGGCTATCCACTTGCGATCGCGGTTCTTTATTTTTCGCGGCCCGCGCCGCGCCGCATTTTACTGGGCGCGTTAGTGGGAGTGCTTGGTCTCTGGGTGCGCACCTATGCCGCCGGCTATCTTCACAAGCAGGAAGTCCTCACCGTCACCGGCCCCTACGCTTACACTCGAAATCCGCTTTACCTCGGCAGCGCCATTCTGGCTGTGGGTGCTGGCCTCGCCACACAATCGTGGATTTCCGTCTCGGTCCTGATTGTTTACTTCGCGGTGTTCTATTCCATGGTGATGCAGCGCGAAGCGAAGGAGCTCCGCCTGCGCCACGGGGCATCTTTTGAAGCCTACGCTAGCGCCGTCCCGCTTTTTATTCCGCGCCTGACCGCCGCGAAACTGACAGGCGACTCGGCGGGCTCGTTCTCTTTCGCCCAGTACAAAAAGAATCATGAATGGCAAGCCGCCGTTGGGTTCTTATTTCTTCTCCTGGTTTTGCTGCTGATCTGGCGCCTTCGCCTGCATTGAGGCGCCCGCGTTTGTCGCCCCGGGGCACGCCACGAAGCAGGTAATCTCCAGCCGCGAGCCATCCGTCACCACATGTACATCGCCGTCTCGATCCATTCTGAAGATGCGCAAGCTTGCATTCTCCAATCGTTCGAGCAGCTCCTGGTTCGGATGTCCGTAAGGATTATCCTCACCGGCCGAGATGATTCCGAAACGCGGCTGCGCGGCAGCGAGAAATTCCGGCGTCGTGGAGTTCTTGCTTCCATGATGACCGACCTTCAGCACATCCGAATAATAGCCCGCCTACATGATCTTGATGCGCGTGCGTCAGCGCAACCACATCGAGTTTTTGAAATCCCCGTGACCCTAGATACGGCCGGCAGCCTCATGGCACTCTTCGCAACCTCACGAACGTCTCGATGTGAAAAGTCTGCGGAAACAAATCGAACAGGTGCATTTCCGTGATTTCATACCGAATGTTCGGCCCGCCAATTTCTTTGGGCTTCCGCGGTGAGCCGGTCAAGACCGCCAAATCGCGTGCCAGGGTCGATGGATCGCAGGATAGATACACGATTTCTTTGGCCCCAAGCGCCGCAAGTTTTTCCGCGGCTTCCGCGCCCAATCCCGCTCGCGGCGGATCCAAGACCACGAATTCTGGTTTTTCTTCCGTTTTCTTCAGAAACTCTTCCGCGTGTTCGTTGTGCGTCACGATCGTGGCGCCGGCAATCTCCGCATTGGCGTACAGGTCGCGCGTCGCGGCCAGGTTGGCGTCCACGCTCACCACTCTCTGAAACGCCTTGGCCAGCGGCAACGTAAAAAAGCCGACTCCGGAATACAAATCGAGCGCCAGCTCTCCGTGCACACTCGCTGTCACGGTCTTCAGCAAATCCTCGATCAGGAAGCGATTCACCTGAAAAAACGAAAGGTGGCTCACCCGGAATTTGTATCCGCCCGCTTCATGTGTCAAATAACCCGGCCCCGTCAATTCGAACCGGTTCTTCTTCTGGTCCAGTAGCAGCAAACTTTCGATTTCCGGCAAGGCGCTTTGAAACGTAGAGGCCAATTCCGACGCAGACTTGGAAAATTTCTCAAACGCCACGTTCAGCGCTATCTTTTCGTCCGCCGAATCCGCAAAAGCCTCAATCTCCTGAATCCCCTCCGGCAATCTTCCAGAGCGCGCCATTTCCTGCAGTTGCGCAAAAGTGTGCGCCAAACGCGGCGAAAGCACAGGACACTCATCGATCGGTACAATCACCGAGCTCTCCGGCAAGAAATATCCCAGCGCCCGCGGCATTCCGCTTCGCACCGCCCATTGCGCCCGGTTGCGATAACCATACGGCTCCGCGGAGTGCTCCACGATTGCGCCATCCCACGAGACTCCGCCAAGCCGCGAAAGCGTCTCGCGCAGAATCTCTTTCTTCAGCCGCAGCTGCTCGGCCGCCGGAATGTGCTGGTAGTGGCATCCGCCGCATTTTTGAAAATGGGGGCACTTCGCTTTTCCGCGCTCCTTCGCCGGAGTCGTAACCTCCACCAGTTCCGTCCAGATCAATTTCTTTTTTCTCGATTTTGCGTTGGCGCGAACCTCTTCCCCGGGCAAAACGTAAGGCACGAAAACCGTATTCCCATCGGCATGCGCCAAACCGTCACCGCCGTAAATCAGCTTCTCGATCGACAATCTTAACTCATCAGCCATATTATTGTCCTATTCTATGAAAAGGAGCCGGTTTGGGAGCGAGATATTTGGCGCTGTCTTGATGTCGGGCTGGACT
>Ga0209415_10020034_pt1 | contig 10432 bp, 10 predicted proteins | sample PeaSoiSIISIP2007_FD_187696 | JGI IMG/M metagenome (GOLD analysis project Ga0209415, IMG submission 187696) | Peat soil microbial communities from Weissenstadt, Germany - SII-SIP-2007 (SPAdes) (version 2) | ecosystem: Environmental > Terrestrial > Soil > Wetlands > Peat | place: Germany...
GAGCCGATTTTCCCCAAAAAACCATGCCGGAGGCGAAAAGTCGGGAGCCTCATGAAATATCCGGGCTAGGCCCGCCTTCGCTTCGCTACGGCGCGGCAGGCTGGTATGTGGCACCCTTTCAGGGTTTTTGAAAGTGGCATCCAAGCACGCCCTGTTTCGGAGTTGCTCCGCGTTGCCACACCGGCTCGCGAGCGACGGTCTCACCGTGGATTCGTGGCGATAATCAGCGAACACTTGCGCTCGTCGGCAAAGTCCATCAGCGTAATGCCATACCTTCGCGGGCCCTGGGCTGCAAAATAGGCGGCAAGCCATGGATTGATCACCTTGCAAACGGCGCGGATTCTGGAAATCCCGAGAAACGTGGAGGTGGAGTACCCGCTGGCAAAATTGAGGTAGAGACAGTCTCGATCCCGAGCCCCGGCTTCTGCGTAAAGATTCTGAATCGCCCTCCATTTGTCTTTGTTCTCGCGAACCTTGTAACAGTCCTGTATCCTCAACGTCGCGGCCGGGGTGGAATTCGTGAAACTCTGGTTGTCCGGCCAGCGTGAGGCGTCTATTCCCTTTGGACCCTGGCTCGACATGAAGCGTCGAAAGAGGACGATTTTGCCTTTCGCCTGGGATAACGTCGGAATGTTTTCGGTCAACAACCAGAGCGCCGCATCCTTGCCAACGAAGGCGCCGAAGGTGTCCTCAAAAGCGCGTGTATTGGCGGAAGGCTGGTTTTCCTCCTTCACGCTCATGATGATGCACTCAGTCGGGTTCTCGCGCAAAAAAGCGGAGCAGGCCTGCAGCACCTCATCGAAAGTCAACCTTTGATAGACCGGACCGTGATAGATTAAGAAGGTGTTTTTGACGTGCCTGCACCGGATATCCAAAAAGCGAACTCCGGCTCGAAGCTGTTCGGGAATCGTGAGCGTTTGACACTGGATAGTGCCGTAGAACCGTTCGTATCGAGCGCCGGCATCATGGGTGCCGGGAATGGAAAGCTCAGACAGCCTCGTGTCGTCCCTGAGCGAGCCCATCCACCTGACATTGGATTGGGCGGCCGCGCCCGAACACCAGAGGCAAAGGGATAACGGACCCCAAAGAAGGAGAATCTTCGCGCGCATTCTGGAGGGCATCCAATCAAATGCCACGGAAACGTCAAGCCCCGGTTGGTAACTGTTCAGCCCACCGATGCATTTGCATCCGCATCGTAGGCTCTTCTCGAAACGCCAAGCGGCTCGCGGTGGGTTGTTGTCCCTCCGGGACAAGGCTTCAGGTCGACCCACGTGAGCATTCACGTCAGACCTTTTCCAACGCCTGAACAGTTACCCCGGTTGACTTTCCTCCGGGCCGGCGTTATTGTCTGAGTCCAGTGAAAGCCTTTCGCCAACACCCGCTTCGCCAGACGGATGGACAGGTTGCGAGGTTTTCCGCGCATCCAGGGTTTACCCTTATCGAATTGTTGGTCGTCATCGCGATCATCGCCATCCTGGCGGCGCTGTTGCTGCCGGCCCTGGCCAGTACCAAGGCCCAGGCCCTGCGGATCCAATGCGTGAACAACCAAAAGCAGTTGCTGCTCTCCTGGACGCTGTACTCGAACGACAACCGCGAGGCGCTGGTGTTGAATGGCGGCGACACGGCGACGGCTTCCTCGCAGGCCCATCTCTGGGTGTATGGCGGCAATCATGGCGATCCGGAGACGCTTACGAACTCCCAATACCTGGTGGGGGCCAACTACGCGCTCTTCGCGCCCATATTGCCCTCGATCAATAGTTACAAGTGCCCGGCGGACCGTTCGCTCTGGGATATCGCCGGAGATAGAACGATGGAACTCCGGAGCTACTCGATGAACTGCTATCTGGGGACGACGCCGAAGAATACCGTCCTGCCCATAGTCCTAAATGCGGCTTACCGGGTTTATTTCCGGTCTTCGGACCTCGCCGCCGACTCGCCAGCCAATCGTTTTGTGTTCATCGATGTCAACCCCGGCAGCATTTGCACGCCGGCGTTCGGGGTCGATATGAGCCTCCAGACCTTCGTGCATTTTCCCTCGACCCTGCACCGCGGCCGCGGGGTCGTCGGCTTTGCCGACAACCATGTCGAATCGCGCAAGTGGTTGGACCGCCGGACGCAGAGGAGCCTGGCCAAAGGGCAGCTCTACATTCCACACGACCAGCCTTCGGCGAACAACGCGGATTTGCATTGGCTCGGAGAACGGACGACTTCCCCAAAGTAGGACGGGTGCAGAACTGCCGCTTTCCACGCGGTTCAAGCGGACCCTCTCAAACCCCTAGCCCGGGCTAGAGGGTCCGCGTGCCGGCGGCATTGGTGCGGCCGGTCAGCCGCCCGTTGGCGTCATACCCATAAAAGAAGGCGTTCTTCGACTGCCTGCGCTCTTGGCTTTCAGCCAAAGGCGATGCACACTGGCCGGCATGAGCACAAACGGCCGTCGCCTGTTCCATTTCCTGGGCGTTTCCTTTCTCTGCCAGACCTTGCTGGCGCCGGTTTCCGCCCAACCCAACTCATCGCCGCCAGACCTCTGGAAGCTCGCCAACGACCCGGCCCAAACCCACCGGTTCTCGACCTTGTTCTGCGCGCAGGACGTGCGCGAGTACTTGTCCGACGAAAACGGCCTCCGCGACGCCCTCGAATGGTGCAAGCGGACCGGCGTCACGAAGGTCTATATCGAGGCCTTTCGCGACGGTTACCGCGCCGAACGCAAGGCCCTCGAAGACGCAAAAAGACGGTTTCTCGCGGAGGGCTTCGTCGTCTCCGGTTGCGTGACGACCACCCGCGTCGGCAAGCCCTCGACCGGCTGGAAAGAAGTCGGCTCTTGTTACACGGACCCAGCCACCCAGACCAATCTCCAGGCCGTCTTCGAATACGCCGCGAGCCTCTTCGACGAGATCATGATCGATGACTTCTGGTTCGAAGACTGCGCCTGCCCCGAGTGCGAGCGGGCCCGCCGCGCCAGGACCGTCACCGTCGGCGAGCGCTCCTTCCCGGTCGGCGGCGACTCGTGGGAAGACTACCGCGGCGAATTAATGACTCAGTTGTCGCGCGAGCGCGTGCTCGGGCCGGCCAAGCGCGTCAATCCCCACGCCCGGCTCATCATCAAGTACCCCCAGTGGTATGACAGCTTCCAGGACCGCGGCTATGACGTGGCGCGCGAAACCGCCGAATTTGACCGCATCTGGGTCGGCACCGAGACGCGGGATTACCACGACCGCCGGTGGGGCGGGACCGTCCAATATGAGGGCTGCTTCATTATGCGCTGGCTGGGCGGCATTGGCGGCCCCAAATGCGGCGGCGGTTGGTTCGATTCCCTGGGCACCACCGAGCGCACCTATGTCGAGCAGGCCCGCCAAACCGTCCTGGGCGGCGCGCGCGAATCGATGCTCTTTTCCTACGGCTCGCTCCGGCGCGGCCCGGGGCCAAAGGACATCCTCGCGCTCCGCGCCAACGTGCCCGAACTCCTGGCCGTCGCCAGGCAAGTCAGCCGCCGCGCCACCCTCGGCCTCGCCGCTTACAAACCCCCCAACAGCCATCCGCAAGACGAGCCACGCGTGTTCGATTTCGTCGGCATGTTGGGCCTGCCCCTGGTCCCCTGCCATGAGTTTCCCTCGAATGCCCCGGCCGCGTTCTTCTCCCTGCACGCCCTCAAAGACCCCCGCTTCGCCGCCAAACTGGCCGTCTTCATCCACACCGGCAGGCCGGTCCTGCTGACGGACGGGGTGGCGCGCTCGCTCGCCAATCAAACCGAACTCAAGCTCGACGCGCCAAACGTCCACCTCCTGCCGCTCCATCATGACCCCAAGTCGCTGCTGGACCTCCCCCAACGGGACCTGGACGAGCTCCGCGCCCCTTTGCTGCACCCGCTCAACGCCACCTTCCGCGCCCCCAATCGTGTGGGACTCTACTTGTTTGACGACGGCAGTTGGGTTATCGAGAACTTTGCCGACGACGATGTCAGCGTGGAGTTCAACGGCAAGCCGTTGGCCCTCGCCGCCCGGGGATGGGCCTATGAATGGAAATAGCCCGCTTAGGAGGTGGAAATAAATTAAGGCAGCAACCTGACTGGTTCTTTTGGCGGCTGGCGGCGTTGCTCGCTCGTTACAGATCCGGGATATGCTCCTCGCTCGCGCCTTGCCAGCCGCCAAAATCACTGCGCCATCTTGCTACCTTAATTTATTTCCACCTCCTTACCCAACGATTGACAAGCCCCGGAATTGCAGGTTGACTGGCCCTCGAACGCGATGCAACCGACCCCAGCCACCTCGGCCAGCCAACTTACCCCTGGTTCCGGCGGCGCCGGCGGGCTGGGCCTGAAACGAGTGCTCGGCCTGCCGGCCCTCGTCGTTTACGGCCTCATCCTTATCCAACCCACCGCGCCGATGCCCCTTTACGGCGCCGTCGCCGTGAAGGCCCAGGGGCATGTAGTGACGACCGTCCTCGTCGGCATGGTGGCGATGATCTTCACGGCCGTCAGCTACGGGCGCATGGCCAACGCCTATCCCAGCGCCGGGTCCGCATACACCTACGTCAGCCGCGAGATCCATCCCGCTCTCGGCTACCTGGTCGGCTGGGGCATGATGTTCGATTACGTGATGAACCCCATCATCTGCGTCATCTGGAGCTGCCAGGCCGCACTGGATCTCCAGGAATCGCTGGGGCTGACCCTAAAAGTTCCTTTCGCGGTGCACGCCGTCCTCTTCACCGTCCTGTTCACCGGCATGAACCTGCGCGGCATCGAGTCCAGTTCCCGCACCAATACCATCATCGCCGCCGGCCTGGGCGTGGTCATCCTGCTCTTCTTCGGCGCCGTGGTGCAGCACCTCTGGCTCCAACCCCCCGACGGCCTCGCCGGCTGGACCAGGCCCTTCTATGACCCGAAGACCTTTTCCTTTCCCGCCGTCTCCGAAGGCGCCGCCCTCGCAGTGCTGACCTACATCGGGTTTGACGGGATCTCGACCCTCTCCGAAGAAGTGCATAATCCCCGGCGCAACATCCTCCTCGCCACCGTCCTCGTCTGCCTCATCACCGGCGTCCTGGCTTCCGTGCAGGTTTATGCCGCCCAGCTCGTTTGGCCGAGCAATAGTTTTCCCAATCCCGACACCGCCTTCTGTTTCGTCTCCGGCAAGGCCGGGGGACGTTGGTTGTTCCTGGCCGTGGATGTCGCCCTGCTCATCGCGACCATTGGCTCCGGCGCCGGGGCCCAATTGGGCGCCGGCCGCCTCCTCTACGGAATGGGCCGCGACAACGCCATTCCCCGCCGGTTCTTTGGCGCCATTAACCCCCGCACCCGCGTCCCGAGCAACAACATCATCCTCGTCGGCGCCCTCACGCTCATCGGCGCTTTCGCGCTGACCTACTCGCTGGGCGCCGAACTCCTCAACTTCGGCGCCCTCGTCGCCTTCATGGGCGTCAACCTCTCCTGCTTCATCCGCTACTTCCTGCGCGGCCAGTCCAAGCGGGTTCGCGATTTCCTGCTGCCCGTCCTGGGCTTTCTGGTCTGCCTCTTTCTCTGGGTGAGCCTCGGTTACAAGGCCAAGTTCGCCGGCCTCGGTTGGCTCGCCGCCGGCCTGCTCTATGGCGCCTGGCGCACCTCCGGCTTCCGCAAACCTCTGGATTTTCAAAATGTCGATCCCGGCGATGAACCCTGATTCAAAGCACTTTGTTCTTTGAAAGACACCGCTCGGGTCGTATAAAGGGAGCTATGCCGACTTTGCCAGTATTGTTAGCCAACGGCGGACTGGTGCTGTGGCTGATTTTGGTCGTCAGCGCGGTCGCAGTGGTGGTGTTTGTGGAGCGTTTCCTGCATTTTCACCAGGCCCAGATTGACTCGCTCGAATTCCTCAACGGCGTGCGGACCGTGCTCAAACGGAAGAACGTGGTCGAGGCGCTCTCGATCTGCGAGGCGACGCCCGGGCCGGTGGCGCGCCTCGTGAGGACGGCGATCCTCAGCCGGGACCAAGGGCGGGAGCGGGTGCGGGAGGCCCTCGAAGAAGCGGGTTTGGCCGAGGTGCCGCGCCTCGAAGAGAAGCTGAACCTGCTGGCCACCCTGGCGCAGTTGGCCCCGCTGCTGGGCTTGTTGGGGACCGTGCTGGGCTTTATCCAGACCTTCTACCAGATGCAGGATGCGGGCCTGCACGCGCACGTGGGGCTCCTCGCGGACGGGATTTGGAAGGCCCTCATTTGCGCGGCGGCAGGGCTCGCCGTCGCCATCCCCGCCCACGCGGGTTATAATTACCTGGTCAGCCGCGTCAACTCCATCGTCCTGGACATGGAACGGACCGCCACCGAGATCGTCAACATCGTCACCGAAGGAGTCAAACCTTGAAGCTGCCTCGCAACGCCCGCATCGCTCGAAACCGGCTCGATGCCGCGCCGTTTGCCACCGTGTTCTTTTTGTTGTCGCTGTTCATGATGCTCCTCTCCCTGGTTTATACCCCGGGCATCCGCGTGCCCTTGGACCTCCCGACCGCCGATGACCTGCCGGGAACGGACAAAATGACGGTCGCGGTCGCCGTTGACGCCAGCGGACAGAGCTATTTCGAGAACCAACCGGTCGAGGAGCTGGACTTGAAGCTCCGGCTGCGGAGAGCGGTGGCCAATGCTCGGGAACCGCTCACGCTCATCGTGCAGGCGGACAAGGCGGTGACCTACGAAAGGTTCATGGGCCTGAGATTGTTGGCCCGCGATGCCGGCATCAAGGAGATGTGGCTCGCGACACTCCCGCGCCCCTTCGCCTCGGCCAGGCCTGCCGCCCGCCGTTAGGCCATCGGGAACCCGACCGGAGATTTCCAATTTCCAATTTCCAATTTCCAACTTTCAACCTTCGCCCTTCTCCCACACCGGGCGTGGAGGCAAAGGGCTCTGCGCCCCGAACTCCCCGGCCGCCTCCCAGCCTGGCCGCCCATCCAATGATGCCCTCCCCAGCCGAAGCCTCCCGCTGGCCGCGCCGTCGATGGTGGTGGGCCGTCGCGCTGGTGTTTGGCGCGCAGGTCGGATTGATCTTCTGGCTGGGCGAGCGCGGGCCGGTGCGTCCCCGCCGGTCGGGTCCAACGCCGACGCTTCGGCTGGTCGGGGGGATGTCCGCCGAGGTGTTGGCCCTCGAGGACCCTACGTTGTTTGTGCTGCCCCACCTCGAGGGCTTCTCCGGGCCCGCCTGGCTGAAAGTCTCGCCGGTTTCCAATCGCCCCGCCGACTGGTCCGAACCGCCTCGGCCCCTCGCGCTGAGCGTTGCCAGGTTAGGCGCCCTCGAAAACCGGGAGGCCCAGACAAACCCTCTCCCTCCCCTGGGTTTGCCTGCCGTGCCGGAGCCGGCATGGGCGCTGCCGGATCCGCCTCCCCGGCCGCTCTCTCCCGAACGCTCCCGGCCCCGAATCGAAGGAGACCTCGCCCGTTACCGCTTGCTGACGCCGCTGGACTTGCCTTCCTGGCAGCATAACGATGTCTTGACTAACACCGGCGTCCAGATGACGGTTGACGCTGATGGCCGACCCGTCTCGGTCATCCTGCTCTTCAGAAGCGGGGACAACAAGGCCGATGACTACGCCCTGGCGCAGGCCCGGACCGCCCGGTTCGACATCCCCGGCGCGGCCGCGCAGGAAGGCCAGCCTCCCTCGACGCCGCTGGCGCATCTGGTCCAGGGTCTGTTGCTTTTCGATTGGCACACGGTGCCGCAGACCAATGCGCCGCCGATAAAGTGAATCGTTACGGATAGCAAACCATGTCCACTTCAAACCTGATTCTGACCTACGTCGTGGTCCTGTTGGCTGCGCTCTCGGGGGCCGCCGTCTATTCTGAATTGCGCCGCCGGAGCTTCGAGCCGGCCCCCAGCAAAGACCGCATCTTCCGCTGCGGACGTTGCGGCTACGTTTATACGGACGACTCCGACGTGGGCCGTTCACGCTGCTCGCAGTGCGGCCAAACAAACGATGCGATACAGTTTTAGGCCCGTTGAAGGGGCGGGGACGGCTTCGTCCCCGGTTCCTCTTCCTGCGGGCTTTCCGCGCGTGCCGGCTCCGGGGCGCGTCAACTTCCCGTCTTCAACTCCACGACGTCGTGAGGCGCGGCCTCGCGCTGGCCGGCGGGGCTGACGCGGATGAAACGCGCCTTTTGGCGGAGTTGGGACAAGTTGGCCGCCCCGAGGTAGCCCATCCCCGACTGGATGCCGCCGATGAGTTGCGCCAACACGTGGTCGACCGAGCCGGAGACCTCCTTGAGGGCTTCGACGCCTTCGGGAGCGAGTTTGCGCGTGGGATCGGCGGTGTGGCCGTAACGGGCGACCGAGCCGGCTTTCATGGCCGCGAGGCTGCCCATCCCGCGGTATTGCTTGTACAGTTTGCCGCTGATTTCGATGACCTCGCCGGGCGCCTCGGGGCACCCGGCAAAAATGCCGCCGCACATCACCGCCTCCGCCAGAGTCAAGGCCTTGACGATATCTCCAGACTTGGTGATGCCGCCGTCGGCGATGAGGGTGACGCGCCGCTTGCGGGCGGCCTGGGCCGCCACATAGAGGGCGGTAAGCTGCGGAATGCCGACGCCGGCAACGATACGCGTGGTGCAAATGGAGCCCGGGCCCTGGCCCACCTTGATGGCATTGGCTCCGCAATTGGCCAGAAACTCGACGGCGGCGGCACTGGTGACGTTACCGGCGATGATGGGCAGCGTGGGAAAGGCCTCGCGCAGCATGCGCACCGTCTCGCCCACGCCGCGCGTGTGCCCGTGGGCGGTGGAGACGGCCACGACGTCAAGCCCGCGCTCGACCAGGGCGCTCACGTGCGCCAAGATGGGCTGGCAATCCAGGGCCCCAAAGGCGTTGCGCGTGGTCGAGACCGCCGCCCCGCACAGGAGCCGGAAAGAGCTGTCCCGCGCCGGTTTGAACTGCGCGTTGCGCTCCTGCGTGATTCGCTCGACGTCGCTCATCGTGAACAGGCCCGCCAGCCGGTCCTGGTCGTCCACCACCAGCAGCTTGTGTATCCCCGGGTGATCCGTGAAGAAACGATCCGCCGCGGCGATCGGGTCGCGGCCCAATTCCTTCTTGTTGAGCGTATGCACTTGCGCCCGCGGGGTCAGCGCCTCCGCCACTTTGCGCTTGGCATACCGCAGCTTGACGACGTGGCCGGGCAGCAAGCCGAGCAGCTTGCCTTGGCTGTCCACCACCGGGAAGGTGCTGAAGGCGAAGCGCTTTTTCTCGATCAAACCCAGCATGTCCCCGATCAACTGGTCCGGCGTGGCCCGAATCGGCTCCTGGATGAGCCCGTGAACGTGGTTCTTGACCCGGCTCACCTCCGAGAGCTGCTCCCGCGCGGGCATGTTGTAATGAATCAGGCCCAGTGCCCCGCTCAGCGCCATGGCTATCGCCATCCGCGATTCGGTCACCGTGTCCATGTCCGATGAGATCACCGGGATGTTCAGCGATAACCCTTCCGCCAGCGTCGTGCCCAGTTGAGTGTCTTGCGGCAGGATCTCCGAATAAAGGGTCGCCAGCGTTACGTCGTCGTAGGTCAGCCCAATATGGCTGTAGCTCTTGAAAAAGGCCTCCGCCGATCGATAAAACTGTTCGTCGAGGTTATCTGACTCTTTGGTCGCTGCCATGTCAAAAAATGCCCGCGCCGCCGCCGCTTTGGCAAGCAGAAAGGCGCAGGGGCGCGCTAAACTCGCGCCGCAGAGGCCGAGCCGAGCGCGCAGCCCTTAAAACCGAAGGCCGACCGTCGAGGGCCCGATTGACTTTAGAGCGTCGCTGGGACCTGGGGAGAGCCCTCCATAACGAGTTGACAATCCGAGCGAAGGGTCCATGCTGAGTCTATGAATGGGAATGTTTCAGGATCGGCTGCGGTTCAAAGCGGCGGAATCAGTTTGAGGATCGTCGACCTGCTGGAGAAATACCCTCGCCCTGTGCCAATTGACTTTGTGGCGAAGCAACTGGGGCCCCGGCCTGAGCTCTTGATGGAGGACCTGGCGGCCCTGGAGACAAAAGGGGTGGTGAAGATCGACGGCGCAAAACGCACCGTCGGCTTAGCGCAAGGCTCGTCAAAGGGCTTTGGATGGAGCAAGATGTTCCACTGGTTCTCTGGTCCTGGATGACCGCCATGTGGCTGCCTGCACTTTGCGCTCTCACTATCGCGGTAATGTTTACATGGACCGAGTTGCGCACCTCCAAGTATCCTAACACGGGGTTCCTCATTCGCTGGAGCAAGCCGTTCTGGGCCTACTGCCTCACCTACGGGTTCATTGCTCTGGGCGGCTTTTTGCTCTTCGATCTCCTCGTGCAGAAAGGCCAACTGAAAGTCCAAGGACTGGGACTGGAGAGTGCCTACATCCGGGCGCTGGTGGTTGGGGTATCTTCAAAGGCTATCATGCAACTGAACCTATTCACGGTGACCTCTGGATCCTCGTCGTTCCCGATTGGCGTCAAGACGGTTGTTCAGCTTTTTGAACC
>Ga0209415_10020035_pt1 | contig 10431 bp, 5 predicted proteins | sample PeaSoiSIISIP2007_FD_187696 | JGI IMG/M metagenome (GOLD analysis project Ga0209415, IMG submission 187696) | Peat soil microbial communities from Weissenstadt, Germany - SII-SIP-2007 (SPAdes) (version 2) | ecosystem: Environmental > Terrestrial > Soil > Wetlands > Peat | place: Germany...
GACAGCTCGGCGACCTGAGTGCGGCTCAGGGCCGAGAATTGGGTCGCCGACAAAGCGCCGAACTGAGTGCTGCTCAGCACCCCCAAATCCGTCGCCGACAGACCGGAAATGGCCGTGGACGACAGCAGTCCCATCTGGGTCGCCGTCAGCGAGGCCATCTGAGTGGCCGTCAGCACCGCTGCCTGAGTATCGACCAGACCGCTAATGGCGGTGCTGCTCACCGCCGCCAACTGCCCCGCCGACATGGCTTCCACCTGCGATACCGTCAGCGCGGAAATCTGACTGCTGGTCAGCCCGGACACCTGGGTGCTGGTCAAAGAGGCAATGACGCTGGTCGACAATTCGGCGAACTGAGTGGCCGTCAGGCCGGCCAGCTGAGTGCTGCTCAGCGCGGCGGCTTCCGTGGTGGTCAACGAACTCACGGCGGCATCGCTCAACGAAGCCAACTGATTGGCGGTCAGCCCCGACAGCTGCCGGCTGGTCAGAGCAGCCAGCTCGGTGCTGGTCAGGCCGGCCACGGCGGTAGCCGTCAAACCCGCCAGCTGAGTGCTGTTTAAAGACGCCAGCTGGGTCGCCGTCAGCGCTGCCGCCGCCGTGGCGGTCAGGCCGCCAAGCTGGGTCGAGCTCATGGCCTTCAGCTGGGTGGCGCTCAGGCTGGCGGCCTGGGTGGCGGTCAGGCCGGCCAGGGAACCGCTGGTCATGCCCGACAGCTGAGTGCTGCTCAGAGACGACAGCTGGGTGACGCTCAACTCGCCCACTTCGGTGCTGCTCAAGCCCTTCAACTGAGTGCTGGTCAGGGACGACAGCTGGGTCTGGCTCATGGCCGATACATGGTCGCTGTCCAGACTGGACAGCTGGGTAGCGCTCACGGCCGACAGCTGGGTGGTGGTCAAGGCCGAGAATTGGCTGGCTGCCAGGCCGTTCAGCTGAACAGAGGTCAGGGACGACAGCTGGGTGCTGGTCAAGGACGCCAGTTCCGTCGCGTTCAGACCAGACAGCTGAGTGCTGGTCAGGGCCGCAATCTGGGTCGAGGTCAGGGACGACAACTGCTTGGTCGACAGCAGCCCCAACTCGGTGGAGGACATGGCGGAAACGGCGGTGGTGGTCAACCCGCCAAGCTGAGTGGTGTTGAACTGCGCCAGCTGAGTTGCCGTCAGGGCCGAAACGGCAGTGCTGGTCAGGCCGCTCATCTGGGTGCTGGTCAGCATGGCAAGCTGATTGGTGCTCAGGGCTCCCATCTGGGTCGCGGTCAAGCCCGACAGCCCGGTGGTGGTCAGCCCAGACATCTGCGTGGTGGTCAGAGACGACAGCTGGGTGACGCTCAGCTCGCCCACTTCAGTGCCGGTTAAGCCCTGAAGCTGGGTGCTGGTCAAGGACGACAGCTGAGTGGTGGTCAGAGCCGCCACATGGTTGGCGTCCAACACCGCCAACTGACCGCCGTACAGGCCCGTCAGCTGCTTGGTGGTCAGATTGGAAAACTGAGTGGTGCTCAGGCTGTTCAGCTGGGTGGCGTTCAGGCTGGCCATCTGGGTCGAGCTCAGCGAGGCCAGCTCGGTGCTGGTCAGAGCCGACAGCTGGTCATTGCCCAGGCCCGCCAGCTGCGAAGCGGTCAAGGCCGCCAGTTGCTTCGACGACAGCAAAGACAGCTCGGTAGAACTCATGGCGGCAATGGCCGTGCTGGAAATGCCGGAAATCTGCGTGGTGTTCAAAGACGACAACTGAGTCGCCGTCAGGCCCGACACCGCCGTGCTGGTCAGGGCGTTGATCTGGCTCGAGGCCAGAACCGACAGCTGAGTGGTGCTCAGAGCCGCCGCCTGCACGTCGGACAAACCGGCCAACGCGGTGACGGTCAGAGATTTGATCTGATTCGAGCTCAACCCCTGAAGCTGAGTCGCCGACAGCGAAGCCACGTCGCTGCTGCTCAGGCCCTGCAAGCCGGTAGTGGTTACCGACTGCAGCTGGGTGGTGTTGAAAACGTCGATCTGGTCCGAGGTCAAACCCGATATCTGGGCGCTACCCAGGCCGGAAATCTGCGTGGTGGTCAGCTGTGTCAGCTGGGTCGTGGTCAGCGCCGTCAGCTGGTTGGTGGTCAGATAGGAAACCTGAGTGCTGCTCAGGGCCGACATCTCGGTTCTGGTCAGGCTGGAAATCTGGTCCGAGGTCAGGCCGCGGATCTGGGTGCTGGTCAAAGCCGACAGCTGCTTGCTGCTCAGCTGAGCCAAATCAGTGGAGGACAAGCCGGCGATGGCGGTGACCGACAAGCCGGAAACCTGGGTGGCCGTCAGCCCGGCCACCTGCGTGCCGGTCAGAGCCGAAGCCGCCGTTGAATTCACGGCCCCCATCTGCGCCGCCGACAGAGCCGCCAGCTGCGTAGAGCTCAGGGTCACGATCTGGGTATCGGACAGCCCCGACAGAGCCGAACTGGTCAAAGCCGAGAACTGAGTGGCGCTCAGAGCCGCCAGCTGCGTGCTGCTCAAAGCCGACATCTCGGTGCTGTTCAGACCGCGCAACTGAGTCGCCGTCAGGCTCGCCAGCTGGGTCTTGGTCAGGGCCGACACCTGATCCTGGCTCAAAGACGACAGCTGAGCCGCCGTCAGGCCCGACAATTGGGTCGTGGTCAGCGCCGCCACCTGGGTGGTGGACAGATAGTCAATCTGAGTGATGCTCAGGGCCGACATTTCGGTCTTGGTCAGCGCGCTCAGCTGAGTGCTGGTCAGACCCGACAGCTGATCGCCGGTCAGAGCCGACACCTGAGTGCTGTTCAAAGCCGATAGCTGCAAGGTGTTCAGCTCGGCCAGATTGTCGGCGCTCAGATTGGAAAGAGCCGTGGTCGACAGGCCGTTGATCTGGGTCGAGTTCATCACCGCGACCTGCGTGACCGTCAAAGCCGACACCGCCGAGCTGCTCAAAGCGCTGATCTGGGTCGCGTTCAGGACAGAAATCTGAGTGGTGGTCAGAACCGCCGCCTGGGTATCGGCCAAGCCGGAAATGGCGGTGGTGGTCAGCGACTTGAGCTGGGTGGTGGTGAACGCCGACAGCTGCGAGGCGGTGAACTGCCCCATTTCGGTGCTGGTCAGCCCCTTCAGGCCGTTGGTGGACAACGACGCCAACTGGCTGTTGCTGAAAGCCGCCAATTGATTGCCGTTGAAGGCCGACATCTGGGTGCTGCTCAGGCCCGACAGCTGGGTGCTGGTCAAGCCGGCAATCTCGGTGGTGGTCAGGCCGTTGATCTGGGTGGTGTTCAAAGCGCCGATCTGGGTGCTGCTCAACCCTGCCATTTCGACGGCGGTCAGGTTGTCCAGCTGATCAACCGACAGCCCCTTGATCTGGGCGGCGGTCAGCGCGGCCAGTTGCTTCGAGGACAGCTCGGCGAAATCGGTGACCGAGAAACCGCCGATGGCGGTCACGCTCAAACCCTTGATCTGGGTGGTGTTCAAAGACGCCACCTGAGTGGCGGTCAAGGCCGAGGCCGCCGTCGAGGTCAGGGCACCCATCTGATTGGAAGACAACACCGCCAGCTGGGTGGTGGTCATGTTCACGATCTGCTGGTCGGTCAGGCCGGCAAGAGCGGTAGTGGTCAAGGCAGCCACCTGAGTGGTCGCCAGCGAGGACAGCAAGGAAGAGTTCAGGGCGCCGATTTCGGTACTGGTCATGCCCTTGATGGCTGTGGTGGTCACCGCAGCCAACTGGGTGGTGTTGAAGGAGTTCACCTGATCCGTGCTCAGCCCCGCCATCTGGGTGCTGGTCAGGCCCCGGATCTGGGTGGTGCTCAGACCGCTGATCTGGTCGTCGGAAAGGTAAGACAGCTGGGTCGTGCTCAGCGACGACAGCTGGGTGCTGGTGACCGCACCAAGCTCGGTCGTGGTCAAAGCCGAGATCTGGTCGCCGGTCAGGCCAGCCAGCTGGGTGCTGGTCAGCATGGCCAGCTGGGTGCTGGAGAACTCTCCCAGATCGCTGGGGGACAGCGCGCCGATGGCGGTGCTGGACAGCCCCTTGATCTGAGTCTGGCTCAAAGACGTCACCTGGGTCGTGGTCAAGGCCGAGGCGGCGGTCGAGGTCAGGGCGTTCATCTGGGTGGCGGTCAAAGCGTGCAGCAGGGTCGTCGACAGGCTGGAAGCCTGGACGTCGCTCAAGCCCTTGATGGCCGTCACCGTCAAAGCGGCAATCTGGCTGGTGGTGAAGCCGGCCAGCTGGGTGGCGCTCAGGGCTGCCAGCTCGGTGCTGTTCAGGCCCTTGACGGCGGTCACCGTCAGCGACGACAGCTGAGTGGTGTTCAAATAGCCCATCTGATCAGCCGTCAAAGCCGACACCTGGGCGCTGGTCAGACCGGCCATCTGCGACGTGTTCAGAGCCGACAGCTGATCCGGGCCAATCTGGCTCATCTGGGTGACGGTCAAGCCCGACAGCTCGGTGCTGGTCAGGCCCGACAATTCGGTAGTGGTCAGACTGCTCAGCTGGTCGCCGGTCAGGCCTTTGATCTGGGTGCTGGTCAGGTATGACAGCTGGGTGCTGCTTAGGGACGCCAACTGGTCCCCGGACAAAGCCCCCACCGCAGTGCTGGTCAGGCCCCGCAGCTGGGTGGCGTTCATGAAAGCCAGCATCGTAGAGGTCAGGCCGCTGATCTGGTCCGAAGTCAGCCCGGAAAATTCCGTCGAGTTCATGGCGGCGATCTGGGTGGTGGTCAGCCACGACAGTTCGGTCGCCGTCAGCCCCATGGTCTGGGTGCTGGTCAGACCCGACAATTCGACCACGGTCAGGGCTTGCAGCTGGGTCTGGCTCAAAGCCTGCAGATCGGTGGTGTTCAGCCCCTTGATCGCGGTCGAGGTGAAGCTGGCGATCTGCACCGTGCTCAGAGCCCCCGCCTGGGTTTCGGTCAGACCCTTCAGCTGGGTGCTGGTCATGCCGGAAAGCTGGGTCGAGCTGAGCACCGCCAGCTGATCCATGGAAAGCTGCCCAACCTGGGTCGAGGTCAAACCGGCAATCTGGGTCGAGGTCATAGAGACCAGCTCGGCCACGCTTAAGGTCGACAACTGGTCGCCGGTCAAGGCCGCCAGCTGAGTGGTGGTCATGGCCACCACCTGCTCGACCGACAGGGATGACAGCTGGTCGGGGGACAAAGCGGAAATGGCGGTAGAGGTAAAGCCCTTGATCTGGCTGGTGCTCAGGGCATCCAGCTGAGTCGCCGACAAAGCGCCCATCTGGGTGCTGGTCATACCGGAAAGCTGGGTCGAGCTGAGGCCGCTCAACTGGGTAACGGTCAGGGCCGAAACCTCGTCGTTGCTCAGCCCCTTGATCTGGGTGGAGGTCATGGCCGCCACCTGGGTCGCCGACAAAGCGGCGAACTGGTCCGAGGACAAGGCGGCGATTTCGGTGGAGGTCAGGCCCCGGATCTGAGTAGCGGTGAAAGCGGCGACCTCGGTGGTGCCGAAAGCCTCCATCTGCACCGCATTCAGCACCGAAAGCTGCGTGGCGTTGAATCCCAGCTGGGTGGTGCTGATGGCGCCGATCTGATCGGCATTGAGGGAGGCGACCTGAGTGGTCAGGAAGCTGGCGAACTGGGTCGACGAAAATGCAGCGATTTCCGTGACGGTCAGCGCATTGATCTGCCACGAAGCCAAAGACTGAATCTGGGTCGCTGTAAGACCCTGGATATCGGTCTTTGTCATGGCCGCGATCTGAGCGGCGCTATATGACGCGATAGCAGTGACCACGCTTTTCGTCCCCAGTATTGCCTGTCTCCAGGCTCGCGGCGGGCTGTCCTCTTCGTTGGACGGTGACCAAACCGTCCCAACCCGCTGCTTTGACCAAGCTTCTCCCCTGCAGAAGCCATGCCATTTTATAGCCCGTTGAATTTAAAGAATTTGCTAATTTCCCGAATGAGTTTCACCCGGTCCAACCCGGCAAAAATTGCCGGAAACGGGAGTTTTCTGCAGGGATTGGCTTTCATCCCCATCGGGATTAGACTTGCCGCCATGAAAAAAACGCCGCTTTTTATCCTACTGCTTGCACTGGCCTTGCCAGCCCAGGCCGCTCAGCCGCCCTCGCCCGAGCAGGCGATGATGCATGTGCAGAAGGATGCCGGAGACGGCACCCAGTTTTCCCACGGATCGGGTGTCTATCTTGGCGGTGGGCTGGTTCTTACCGCCGCCCATGTGGTCACGGTCAATCCCGGCCATCCCGAGGTCAAGGTGATGGGCCGCGAACATCAGATCATCGATGCCGAAGTGGTGTTCGACGGAACCCGCCTGGAGCCCGATCTGGATCTGGCGCTGATCCGTATCGACCCATCCCGGTTGCCGGTGTCTCGGCTGGCGCAAGAGGCGGTGCCGGTTTGCCCGTCCAATCCCCTGCCCAGCCGCCCCGTCACCGTGGCCGCCGAGGACCGCATCAGCCAAAGCAGCACCTTTCCGCAAGCCATGGAGCGACGCAACAACGGCGCCGACCAGACCAGCGGCTGGACCAACATCCTCAGCACCGGCTATCACCACGGCGCCTCGGGGGGTGGTGTCTATGATCCTGCCAGCGGATGCCTGGAGGGAATTATCTCTCTGGAACTCGGCAACGCCGCCCAGAACATCGACCTGACGGTATTCATTCCGGCGTCGCGCATCACTCCGTTCCTCAACCAGTACTTCCGGCAGACGGGAACGGCGCGTTAAGGCGTTCCAGGCCTCTTCGGGCAAGGCCGCTGGCCATCGCGGGAATCGCAGACGATGGCTTGCTGCATGAAGGCCAGCCAAGCTTTGGTGGTGTCAGCCGGCACCGGCAGATGCGCCTTCTCGAAGGGGTCGCCACGCCAGGCGCGGTTCAGCAGATACATGCGCTCGCGTCCCCGCACCACCTTGAACAGATTCAGCTCGCCCTTGCCATATTTCTTCGAGCGGGTGCAGGCCATGGCCTGAATGGCGGTGTCATAGCCATTTTCCACCGCCGAGCCCACGGGACCAAAACCGGAATCGTCGCAGGCCTGGCGGATTTGCTCCTGCTGGCTTTTCAGCATTTCTTCCGGGGTCTGGCTGGGCTTGCCGTTGATCAGCTGCACCATCAGCATTTCCGACCAATTGGCCATGGTCTGGCCTTGCGGGACCATTTCCACCAATTCCACATTGCCCTGGCTGTCATGGAAAGCCGGAATCCAGCCCTGGGGCGGCAGAACATAAAGCTGCTCACCCTCCAGCGCCGGGGCCTGTTGGGCCGAGACGGCCAGGGGAAGCGCCAGAACGGCAGCGGCCAGGAGAAGTTTCAGACGCATGACGGCTCCAGGGTCAGTAAGCTTTGGACAAGGCATGTTTGATCACCTTGCGCATCACCGTGGGCAAGGCTTGGCCGGACAGTTCGTCCAAGGGGCACCAGAAGCCCAAGGCCAGCTCGGGCTTGCGGATATGGGCGGTAACCAGCCTCAGCTCTAAATGGAAATGGGTAAAGGTGTGGGTAATCAGGCCGGGAAGTTCGCGCCAGGGCGACAAAGGCGTCGCCGGTGCGTGGCTGGCGGCGTCTTCCAGGCTCCAGTCCTCATCATCCCGCCAGGGAGTCGAGGGAACTTCCATCATGCCCCCCAGCAATCCCTTGTCGGGGCGGCGGCGGATCAGCACCGCACCATCCTTGCGCAAGGCCCAAAAGGCCGTGCCCTTGCGGGTGGGGCGCTCGGGCTTAGGCATTTTGGCCGGCAGATCTTCGGCAAGACCCAGCTTGGTCGCCTCGCAGAAATCACGCCAGGGACACAGCACGCAGGCGGGATTGCGCGGTGTGCAGACGGTGGCCCCCAAATCCATGGCGGCCTGAGCATAGTCGCCGGGACGCAGCTGCGGAGTTAAACGCTCGGCCAGAGCTTTCAGGGTCGGCTTGGAAGCGGGAAGAGGTTCGGTAACGGCAAACAGCCGGGACAGCACCCGCTCGATATTGCCATCCATCACCGCCGCCGGTTGCCCAAAGGCGATAGAGGCGATGGCGGCGGCGGTATAATCGCCGATGCCGGGCAAGGCGCGCAAAGACTGGGCGTCGCCGGGAAAGCGGCCATCCAAGCTTTCGGCCACCACTTGGGCGCATTTATGCAGATTGCGGGCGCGGGCGTAATAGCCCAGGCCGGCCCAGCCGGTCAGCACGTCGTCCAAGGGAGCGGCCGCCAGATCCCTCACCGTCGGCCAGCGTTTCAGGAAGGCCAGGAAGTAAGGCGCCACCGCCTGCACGGTGGTTTGTTGCAGCATCACTTCGGACAGCCAGACATGGTAAGGGTCGGCCAAAGGCCCGCCCGGCGGGCTGCGCCAGGGCAGGCTGCGGGCGTTACGGTCGTACCAAGACAGCAGACGGGATGCCAGATCGGCGGGAGAAGCTTGCGGCATGGGGCGGAGGATAGCATACAATCGCTTCATGTCAGACAAGACCAAAGCCAAAAGCGACGAACCCACCTCGGCCCAGCCGGAAAAACGCGGCAGCGCCGGGCCGCGCGCGGTCGCCGAAGTGACCACCCGGCTGACCCGCAGGCCGCTGGGCAAGCGAGGCTTTGCCGAAAGCGCCCTGGTATCGGGCTGGCCGGCCATCGTCGGCCCCATGCTGGGGCAATCCACCCTGCCCCTGAAGATCGTCTTTCCGCCGACCGAGCGGGTGGGCGGGGTGCTGCATGTACGGGTGGCGTCAGGCGCGCTGGCGACACAGTTGCAGCATCTGGAACCCCTGATTATCCAGCGGATCAACGGCCATTTCGGCTATGGCGCAGTCAGCCGCCTGCATATGGTCCAAGGCCCGCTGCCGCCCAGGCGCGTTTATAAAGCGCCGACGCCTCCCACTTTGACAGCGGAAGAACAGCAAAGCCTGGACGCCAGCCTGGCCAAGGTGGACGACCCGGACCTCAAGGCTTTGCTGGAGCGGCTGGGCCGCCATGTGCTGGGAAAGAAGGACTAGAGCTGGTTTCCGATCTGACGAAGTCAATGCGGAAACAGCTCAAAGCCCGCGTGGCGCTTGAACGAGCCCGGTACGGGCTTGCGCAGAGCAAACCATAGAGCGGGTTCCGATTGATCGGAAACAGCTCTAGCCTCAGCCCTTGGCGATTTTCTCGGCCAGGGGGGCGAATTCGGCGGCGACGGCACGGTAGATATCGCGCTTGAAGGGCACGATCTTGTCCACCAGATCGGCCAGCGGCATCCAGCACCAGGCGTTGAATTCCGGGTGCTCGGTGGCGATGTTGATATCGGCGTCGCTGCCGGTGAAGCGCAGGGCGTACCATTTCTGCTTCTGACCGCGATATTTGCCCTTCCACACCTTGCCCACCAGATCGGCGGGCAGGTCGTAGGTCAGCCAATCCTTGGTTTCGGCGATGATCTCGGCCTTGGCAGTGCCGATTTCCTCTTCCAGCTCGCGCAGGGCGGTGGCCTGGGGCTCCTCGCCCTTGTCGATACCGCCTTGAGGCATCTGCCAGGCATCCTGATCCGTATCGATGCGTTTGGCGGCGAACACCAGCCCCTGATCATTGAACAGCACCAACCCGACGCCTTTGCGATAGGGCAGGTCGTCGTGCTTGTCGTGCTTACTCATGCTTGGCGGCTCCGTGAGCGGTAGGGGCGGGGGCGGCCTCTTTCTCCTGCGGGGTCATGCTGGAGGGCGGCAAAGCGCCGTGTGTCTCGGCGGACTGACCGGGCAGAGGGCGGACCAAGGCGCTGGCCGGAGCCAGAATAACGCCCCGTTGCGGGAACGTGTCGAACCAGGCCAGCAGCCGTTCCATGGTGACCGGGCGGGGCGAAACATAGGCCAGCGCCGCCTGATCGCGCTGAGCGGCGGACATCAGGCGGGACAGCCGCACATCAATGGCGGCGCGGAAGGGGGCTTCGTCCGGCACCAGGGTGACGGTCGCCGAGGGCGGAGCATCGTTTTGCGAAACACCCACCAGCCCGTCGCCCAGATAGAGCAGGCCGCGGTTGCGGATGGACCGTAAAAGCGTCGGCCACTGAGGCCCGGCCGTCACCGGCGAGCGCAACGAGCCGGCCAGACCGATATAGCCCGTGCCCTTGGTCAGCACGGCTTCCAGATGAGACACCACATCCAGCGGCGTCTGATTGGACAGGATCGACAGAGAACCGCTGTCTTTGCTGGGATAGTTCGGCGGCTCCATGGGCAGGTCGAGCATCACTTCGTGCCCGGTGCTGCGGGCACGCTTGATCCAGCCATCCAGATTGGCCGCATAGGGGCTGAACGACAAAGTGACGTCCGGCGGCAGCTTGAGAATGGCGGCTTCAGTGGCTTCCTTTGACAGGCCCAACCCAACCACCACCACGGCGATGCGCGGCATGGCGGCGTCGCCGCTGAAGGGGCGGGCATAGGCGCTGCGGGGCTCCTTGCCGGCGGCGGTGATGGGCAGCGGCCCGCTGGGGCTGCTTTTCAGCAGCTCGGGCAATGGCGCGATGCCTAACGGCTTGAGGTCGGTGCGGGTCGGCAGCTTCG
>Ga0209415_10020036_pt1 | contig 10431 bp, 9 predicted proteins | sample PeaSoiSIISIP2007_FD_187696 | JGI IMG/M metagenome (GOLD analysis project Ga0209415, IMG submission 187696) | Peat soil microbial communities from Weissenstadt, Germany - SII-SIP-2007 (SPAdes) (version 2) | ecosystem: Environmental > Terrestrial > Soil > Wetlands > Peat | place: Germany...
GAAACCGCCTTCCGCAAACTGGAGAAAGAAATTACGCTCGAGCCCCTGCGAGTCAAGCTGCCGCCGTCGATGGCCTCGTCGGATAAAGGGGAGTACAAGCTCTTTCGCGCCACCGTGCCGGTGGATCGCGACATTTTCCGCATGATTGTGCTGCGCGAAAGCCGTATCCCGCGCATCGATCCCGCCGATTTTTCAGTGACGGGATGGACCGACCGCAAGTATTACGAGATCTGTACCGACCCCGCGATTTACGCCGCCCTGGAAAAACGGAAGGCCGCCGGGCGCTAAGGAACGGAACGTTTCATGGTGACGATCCGCTACCGCCTCACTCCCGAAGATCTTGCTGAACTCGAAGCCGAGCGTCGTGGAGGTCTTCTTTTCCGGATACTTAAGATCCCCGCTGCCGCGCTCATCGGGCTGATCGGGCTCGCCATGGCCTGGCCAGCCATCTTTATTTTTCCGTGGCATCCCTGGGATCACTGGTTCGGAAATCTGGCGATCGCCGGCGTCGGATTCTTCATCCTGTGGATGGGGCTCGAGATGCCCGGACTGAAGCGGCTTTCCGCTCGATTTTTCGATCCCTGCGCAGAAAGCGAAGTGCAACTCTACGAGGGCAAAATCCTCTCCCGCTGCCGGGGAAGGTCTCAACAACTCCGTTGGTTTCCCTCGCGCGGCTTCAAAGAAAGCGAAAGATTCTTCTTTCTGCGAGCACGGGACGCGGAATTTGCCATTCCCAAGCACGCCGTAACCCCCGACCAGCAGAAAGATCTCCGAGAGTTGGTGCAATCAGAACAGGCGCAAACAGAAAGCGATCAAGGGGATTCCGTCGAATGCAATTTCTTCCTGACTCAGGAGGAACTGATTGAGCCTTCTGCCGCCTCTCATCGCGGGTTTTTGCAACGCTGGCTCAACACGAAATACGGCAAGATAGCGGGACGAGTTCTTTGCGGTTTGGAAGCACTGTTGCTTCTCTGGCTCCCCGGGCACTTCGGAAAATCCTGGGTGGAAGAGTTTCGCGCTGAACCCGGCGCTACCGCTTTCCTGATGGGACTCGTCCTGCTGAGTCTGTTTGTCGCCGCTGGCGCTCCCGGACTGAAAGCTCTGAACCGCCTCGATCTGCAGCGCCGCATCAGAATCAGCGGTCGGGATGTCGAAATCATCCGTGGTGCCAGAACCGCAGTCTGGAAATGGAAGCGATTCGTCTCCTATCAGGAAACGCAGAATCTGTTCATACTGCGCACGCAGATTGTGGTGCGGGTCTGGACGATTCCGAAAAGATCCCTGCAGCCGGGAGACCAGGAAAAATTACGGTCGATTCTCGACCGCAAACTGCCGCGGCAATAAACGTCGCGATCCGCGGGCGCCTCGCACCGGTTTTGCCTTCCCGAAAGTCCCACACCAGAAAGACCGTTTATAATCTTGTGTTTCGGCAGTCTGCCGCATTTCTCACTGTGAAGGAAACACCTTGCTCGATTTCTTAGGAGATTTACGACGCACTCATATGTGTGGGACGCTGCGCCCGTCCGACGCCGGCAAGAAAGCCGTGCTCATGGGATGGGTAAACCGGCGGCGCGACTTGGGCAACCTCATCTTCATTGATCTGCGCGACCGTACCGGCGTGACCCAGGTTGTGCTCAACCGCGAACTCGACGCGGCCGCGCACGACAAGGCCAACACTGTGCGCAATGAGTACGTCATCGCCGTGCTCGGCACCGTAAAGGGCCGCGACGCCGACACGATCAACAAGAACATTCCCACCGGCGAAGTGGAGTTGGTGGCTGATGAGATTCGCATTCTGAACGAGTCGAAGCTGCCGCCGTTCCTCCCGTCTGACACGGCGCTTACCAACGAAGAGACGCGCCTGAAATATCGCTATATCGATCTGCGGCGCGAAGTGATGCAGTTCAACATCGAGACCCGGCACAAAGTTGCCAAAGCGATTCGCGATTATCTTTCGGACCAGGGATTCTTCGAGATTGAGACGCCCTTCATGACGCGCTCCACTCCCGAGGGCGCCCGCGATTATCTTGTGCCCAGCCGCGTGCAGCCGGGGACGTTCTACGCCTTGCCGCAATCGCCGCAGATGTTCAAGCAGATTCTGATGATTTCTGGATTCGACAAATATTTTCAGATTGTGCGCTGCTTCCGCGATGAAGACTTGCGCGCCGACCGGCAGCCGGAGTTTACCCAGATTGATCTGGAAATGTCCTATCCGCAGCCGGAGCGCGTGTGGGAAGTAGTCGAGGGATTTCTCACGGCGGCATTCCAGGCCGCGGGCAGCGCGATCAAGACGCCGTTTCCCCGCATGGACTATGACGAAGCCATCCGCTTGTACGGCATCGACAAGCCGGACCTGCGGCTGCCTGCATTCACCGAAGTGCGCGATTGCTTCACCGCGGAGAATCTGCAGGAACTGGCCATCAACGCGAATCTGCCGGTGATCGCCATCCGCACCCCCAAAGTCGGCGAGCTGTCGCGCAAGGAACGCGACGACATCAAGCCGATGTTCCACGCCAAGGGCGGCGCGAAGATCTTCGAAGACTTCAAACGCATCACCAACAAGTTCCCCGAGGCCGCGGCCGCGATCGTCAAGAAAACTGGGATGCAGAACGACGACGGGGACCTGATCGTGCTGGTGGCCGGATCGGCGCAGGCCGGGCCGCAGACGGCGATGCCCGCGCACCGCAAGGTCACGCCCGCGGAACTCGCGATCTACGCCTCGGCGGGATTGCTCCGCCTGGCGCTGGCGCAAAAATATTCTGAGAAGCATGGCATCTTCAAAAAGTCCGGCGATCCCGCGAAAGACTTCCGTTTTCTGTGGGTCACGAATTTCCCCATGTTCGAGTGGGACGAAGGCGAAAAGCAGTGGATGGCAGCGCACCATCCTTTCACGTCGCCGCATGAACAGGACATGAGTTTGCTGGAAGCGGGCGTGGAGTCGGTGAACGATCCGCAGTCGCCGCTGAGCGCCGTGCGGGCCCTGGCTTACGACGTGGTGCTGAACGGCACCGAGCTAGGCTCGGGCTCGATTCGTATTCATCGCCAGGATATTCAGAGCAAAATCTTCCGCGCCCTGGGCATGACGGAAGAAGAGGCGAAATCGCGCTTCGGATTCTTCCTGGAAGCGCTGGAGTATGGCACGCCTCCGCATGGCGGCATCGCGCTGGGCCTCGACCGCATCGTTATGATCATCGCCGGCGCCGAAAGTCTGCGTGAGGTGATTCCTTTCCCGAAGACCGCGCGCGCGGTCGATCTCATGTGCGACGCGCCCACGCCGGTCAGCGAGCGCCAGTTGCGGGAGTTGGGGATTCAGGTAAAGAAGTAAGTCGTGGGCTGGTGCAAAAACCGGCCTCCGCCTAGCTATGCTAGTCTGCCTGCTATGGCAGACCGCACTTCCACTTCCAAGAAAGCCAGAAAGTCTACGGCCCGGACGTCGCGCAAGACTCCCCCCGAGAAGAATCTCAAGTCCCCACTTCTCGCCAAGAACCCGAAAAATGAGGCACCCGGTGCTTCGGGCGCTCTGCCCGGCAAACATTTTCTCAGCGACAAGGTCGGGCACTTCACCGAGTCCGTCATCCGCGAGATGACACGCCAGGCGATGCTGCACGGCGCGGTGAATCTGGCGCAGGGCTTCCCCGACTTCCCCGCTCCGGCCGACATTAAACAGGCCGCCCAGCGGGCGGTTGCCGCCGATGTCAATCAGTATGCCATCACGTGGGGCGCGAAAAATCTGCGCAACGCCATCGCGCGGCAGATGGGCGTGTGGCAGGGGATTAGGGTCGATCCGGAGAAAGAAATTACGGTGTGCTGCGGATCGACCGAGGCCATGATCTCGACGCTGCTGGCGGTTTGCAACGCGGGCGATGAAGTCGTGATCTTCGAGCCGTTCTACGAGAACTACGGGCCGGACTCAGTGTTGAGCGGAGCAAGGCCGAAATTCGTGAAGCTGCGACCGCCGACGACCGACGGCGGCGAGTGGTCCTTTGACGAAAAAGAGCTGCGGCGCGCCTTCGACCGCCATACCAAAGCCATCATCCTCAACACGCCAAACAACCCGACCGGCAAGGTTTTCACCCGCCGCGAATTGGAGTTGATTCGCGATCTGTGCGTCGAGTTCGACGTGCTGGCAATTACCGATGAGATTTACGAGCACATTCTCTACGAAGGAACCGAACACATTTCAATGGTCTCGCTCGACGGAATGCGCGAGCGTACGGTGACCATCAACGGCATGTCGAAAACCTACAGCGTCACAGGATGGCGCGTGGGATGGGCAGTTGCGCCCGAAAAGATCACGAATGCCATCCGCAAAGTGCATGATTTTCTGACGGTGGGCGCGCCCGCGCCGCTGCAGGAGGCCGGGGCCGCGGCGCTGAGCCTGCCCGCGGAGTATTACCTGAACCTGGCCAAGGGATACCGGGTGCGGCGCGATCATCTCATGCCCGCCCTGACGGCGGCCGGGTTCGAATGTTTTCGTCCACGGGGAGCCTATTACGTGATGACGGATATCTCTGCGTTCGGATTTAAGGATGATGTTTCGTTCGCAAAATATCTGGTGCAAGAGATTGGCGTAGCGTGCGTGCCGGGATCGAGTTTCTACCACGATCCGCGGGATGGGGCGCGGCAGGTGCGGTTTGCATTCTGCAAGAAACCTGAGACGTTGGACGAAGCCGCTAGAAGGCTGGCGAAACTCGCCCGCTGACCTACTCCCAAGGGCTTGTCATTCCTCACCGGTCTGAAAAGACCGGTGAGGAACCTGCTGTTCGCCGCCTGCGTCCCTGCAGTACGGCAGCCTCTCACTTCGAAATCACGCCACAGGCGATGCGGTCGCCGGAATTGCCCGACGGATCGGTCTTGTAGTCGTCGGCCTTGGCGTGGATCACAATCGCCGTCCCGCCATTGCTGTACAACGAGTGCGGGCCCTCCACCAAGGTTACGTCGTCGTCCTGAAATCGGATTCCGTTGGCCTTGCCCTGAGCGTCGACGGTGAAGTTTTTCATATCCCCGGCGTGGTGCCCGTCCGGACTGTCGAACCCGTGCTTCTTGCCGTCGGGATTGAAATGTCCTCCGGCGGATTTGAAGTCGGGGCCCTCGCACTTGGGGACTTGGTGGAAGTGAATGGCGTGCTCTCCAGGAGTAAGGTCGTGCAAGTGAAGTTCGATCCCGACTCCCGCGTCCTTCTGATGGATGTCGACTGTGCCCACGCTTTTTCCCTGCGCGTCTTTTAGCTCATAAACCATAACCGCTTTGTTCTGCGCCGCGCTGCGGGTCGGCAGGGCGACCGCTATCAGGAACATTCCGAGGGTGAGATAGGCAAAGCGTTTCATAGATTCTGACCTCCTGGGTTTCAAGCCTTCTGGCGCAGAAATTATAGCCAATCCCGCGGCGCCGAATTGTCGCCAGTTGGTCTCGGCCATGTAACTTGTCCACAAAAATGTGGAGTATACTGCGGAGAAGTTCCAGAAATCCTTCCGGGGAAGAGTGCACTCATGGCTTTGAATGCGGTCGAGCAGGTGGCAGAGCAGGTTCGGGTCGACGATTTTCAGGCGCTCGAAGAAAAGATTTATCGCACCATAGAAATGTACAAAGCGGCGCGGCAGGCGCAGGCTGTGGCCGAACGCGATGCCCAGCGAGTCCGGCAGCAGATGGAAGACCGGGACCAGGAACTGGTAACCCTGCGGCGCGAAATGGTGCAGTTGAAAAAGGAGCGGGAAGAAATTCGCGGTCGCGTCGAGAAGATGCTGCAACAGATCGAATCGATCGCCGAGGCCAGCTAGCTTCGGCGGATCGTAATATGCAGACAGCCACCTCGTCACGGAGAACAGTTTTATGGCAACGGCAACCAAGGATCAGATGGTGAAGGACGCGCAGAACGCCAGCGTCCGAGTGGAGATTTTTGACCAGGCATATAACCTGCGCGGGTCCGATCCAGAGTACATTCTGAAGCTGGCCGAATACGTGGACTCCAAGATGCGCGCCGTGGCCGAGGCTACGAATACGATCGATACGGTGCGGCTGGCCGTGCTGGCGGCGCTAAACATCGCCGATGAGTATCATTTGCTCAAGAAAAAGCAGGACGGCGGGGCAACCGACTATCAGCGGCGCGCGCATCTATTAGCAGATGCGCTGGATGAAGTTCTGGGCGAAGACCGCAAGGCGGGCTAGTCTGCGGCGCGTCGCCACATCTTCTCTGGTCCTGGTGTTTCTGGTTTTGGTTGTGCCCGGCGGCATCGATCTTCCTCAAGCTCAAGAAACAACTCTTCGTTCTCAATCCAATGTGGTGCTGGTTCCGGCGCTGGTCAAAGACCAGCAGGGCGGAATCGTGTATGGCCTGCAGGCCAGGAACTTTATCGTGGAAGACGATGGCGTCGAGCAGCCGGCGCGCCTCGACGAAGCGCCTGAAGGCCAGCCCATCTCGCTGGTCGTGGCCATTCAGCGAGGACGCCGCGCTTACGCCGAGTTCCCGCGCATCGAAGGTTTGAAGACAATGCTCGATCCGCTATTCAGCCTGGGAACGGCGCGGGTTGCTGTGGTTGAGTTCGACACCCAGGTCAATCTCACGCGCGATTTCACCAGGGACGCGAGCCTGGTCGAAGGCGACCTGAAGAATCTGCAGCCGGGAGATGACGGCGCGAAGATTCTGGACGCGATCCACTACTCCGTGACCATGCTCAAGAAAGAGCCGGAAGAACGGATGCGCGTGTTGCTGCTGATCAGTGAAACCCGCGACCACGGCAGCCATGTCAAGATCGACGACGCCGTGGCGGCCATCGGTCAGAGTAATGCCGTGATGTACGCGCTGGCGTTTTCACCGGCGCTCTCCAACATCCTCGACACCGGGCGCGGCACCAATAAGAACGAGGAGCACCCGACCGTCGACTTCCTCGATCTCGCCTACCGGACCGTGCAGGCCATGAAGAAGAATGTTCCCAGCACGATCGCATCCATGACGGGCGGGGAATATGGACTCTTCGCCACGAAAAAGAAATTCGAAGTGCGCATGAATGACTTCACCAACCATCTGCACAGCCGCTATCTGTTGAGTTTCTCGCCCAAGAGTCCGCATCCCGGCCTGCACCAGATTCGGGTGCGGCTCATCAACGCAGGCGATGCATCGGTGCTGGCGCGCACCAGTTACTGGGCAGAGGGACAAAACGATAAGGCGACACAGCAATAAACCGGGAGATTACCCGGCGGGTTTACCTTGAGGAGTGTTGGAGTCAAGAACCTCTCGAACTTTCGCCACCAGTGCTGACAACGTAAATGGTTTGGGCAGGAACCAGAGACCAGGATCGAGCACTCCATAGTGCACAATGGCGTTGCTGGTATAGCCGGACATGTAGAGCACCTTGACGTTCGGAGAAATCTGCAAGACCTGTTCGGCCAGCTCGCGGCCATTCATGCGGGGCATGACCACGTCAGTGACCAGCAGCCGGATGTCGCGATGGTTTTCCTTGCAGATGGCCAGACCTTCCTCAGGCCCGGCCGCGGCCAGCACCTTATAGCCGCAATGCGCCAGGACCGAGGAACTGAGCTGGCGGAGTTGCGCATCATCCTCAACCAGTAAGATAGTCTCGGTGCCGCGCTGCACGCTCTTGGAGCGGGTTTCAGCGCCGCCAGTCTCGATGGGCTGGTCCACGCGCGGAAGATAAATCTTGAACGACGTGCCCTTCCCGGGCTCGCTGTAAACCGAGATGTTGCCGCCGCTTTGTTTGATGATTCCGTACACCATGGAGAGTCCGAGGCCGGTGCCTTTGCCGACTTCCTTCGTCGTATAGAAGGGTTCGAAAATGCGGGCCTGGGTTTCGGCGGACATGCCGTGTCCGGTATCCGTCACTGCCAGCATGACGTAGCGTCCGGGTTCCGTCGGCCGGTTGCGCTCGGCATAGGCCTCGTCGAGCGTTACGTTCGCGGTTTCCAGCGTGAGCTTTCCGCCGGTGGGCATGGCGTCGCGAGCATTGAGCGCCAGGTTCATGATGACTTGCTCAATCTGTCCAGGATCGGCCTTCACCGAACCCAGGTCCTTCGCGGGCACGGTCAGAACCTCGATGTCTTCTCCGATCAGCCGGCGCAGCAGCGAGTCGAGATTCAACATGATGTCGTTCAGGTTGATGACCCGCGGGGATAGCACTGTCTTGCGGCTGAAGGCGAGCAATTGGCGGGTGATGCCCGAGGCTCGATCGGCTGCTGACTTGATCTGCGCCGTGCCTTCGGCCAGTCGACTGCCCGCGGGGACGCCCTCGGCCACAATTTGGGAGTATCCAAGAATGACGGTGAGCAGATTGTTGAAGTCGTGCGCGACTCCGCCCGCCAGCCGCCCGACCGCTTCCATCTTCTGCGACTGACGCAGCCTCTCCTCCAGGGCCACGCGCTCGGTCACATCCTGCGCCAGCGACGCCACTCCGAGCACTCGCCCCGACTCATCCACCAGAGGTGTGTTGTACCACTCGCAAGAGATGATGCGGCCGTCCTTGGTGATGTTGTCGTTCTCGCCGACGTTGCGGGTTGCGCCCTTTTGCTCCAGCAGGGCCTTCCAGACCCGGTCCACGCGCTCTCGGAACTGTGGATGAACAATAAAGCTGGCGTGCTGGCCGAGCGCTTCCTCGCGCGTGTAGCCGAAGATGCGCTCGGCTGAAGGGTTCCAGTCCGCCACGCGGAACTCGAGATCCCATTCCACCACCGCCAGCGGAGTGTGTTCAAAGTGCATGCTCAGCTTCTGCTGCGACTGGCGCATCTCTTCTTCGGCGCGTTTTCGATCGGTGATGTCGCGGCAGATGCCCAGCAGTCCCATCACCTGGCCGCTGGGGTCGCGAAACGGGGCTTTGTTAGCAAGGTACACCCGAGCCACTCCGGCGGACGCGCCTGCCTCCTCGAAAGTCTGGTTCTTGCCGGATGCGAGGATCCTGCGGTCCCGCTCCATAATTGCGCGACCCGTTTCCTGATCAAACAGCTCCGCGTCGTCCTTGCCGATCACCTCTTCCACAGTTCGGCCGAGAAAGCCCGCACCCGCGGAATTCATCATCAGATAACGACCCTGGAGATCTTTGACGAAGACCGCGTCGGTCGTCCCCTCGGTGATGCCTTGCAGCAGGGCGAGATTTCTTTGTAACTCGCGAGAACTGAGGAGCAACTCGTTTTGGACGAACACCATGCGTCCGCCGGCGGCGGCAAATGACACCATCACCAGCACGACCGACCACAGAAATTGCTCCTGCGCGATTCGCAATACCAGCGGAAACACGATGGCGGGGATCAGCAATGCAGAGAATTGCGCCAACAGTTGCATGCTCGTGGCACGCGGCGTAGCTTCCAGCAAACCATTCTCGCTGTCGTCCCAAGTCGCGGCCAAGCCGGCCAGAAGACAAAAGCTGAGTGTCCACGGCAGATCGAGCCACGTCCCCGGCCGGTAAACTCCCGCAGATATGGCGTAGCGGGTGATGTTGGTTGTAATGCCGAAAAATAAGAAGAAGGCTGCCAGCCGAAAAAAGAACGCCCGTGCGGTCCGAAAAGGACTGACCAGCCCACGCACCACGAAGCTCAGCGCCAGAAAGCCAAAGAAGAAAACAGCCACGTGAAAGGTACGAACGAACATTGCGCCTTCCGAGGACTGCCATCGCGAGGGCACATAGAGCAGGGACAGTTCCAGGGCGAGCACCAGCGCGCAGACCTGCAGAAAGTCGCAAAGTCGCAGCCAGCGGAATCCCCGGCTCGCGTCTCTCGGACTGAGAAACAACGTCATCATGGCGGGTACGGTCCAGAAAAACACCAGGATGTCGCTCGGCCAGAGTTCGCCGTAGGGAGCGTGCAGATAATCAAAGTAGAACGTGTAGGTGAACTGGCTGAGAAAAGCCAGCACTAGCGAGAGGGAAACCAGGCGCCACACCCGCCTGCCAAAAGAGCCGGAATGCCGCGCCGCAGACCAGCAGACAACGGCTGCCAGAAGGGCCGACACCGCATCGGTCCAGTGTCCCCATACCGAAGCAAACTGGGTGCCGTAGCTGAAGGCAAGAATTGCCAGGTGGACAACAATCAGACTTGCCGCCGCCGCCAGCGCGGGCGTGCGAGGTTTGAACTTCACTCAGACTTCTCCAGCGTGGCGCCGATCCGCATGCGGGCACGCTTTGGGCCCGATCGTTCTTTACTTGAGTATGAACTCACAACCAGCCTACAGAATCAAGTACTTCCGTGGTCCGCAGGCCGGTGACGATGGTCATTTGTGCACCCTCCTCGTGGTTGCAGTGACCTGAATCGTTTACCTGAGACCCCACATTCGGTTCCGACCGTTGGCAAGCCCATTTGTGAACCGGCCGTTACTTTGGTTGCAAATCGTCTGCCAACTATTTCCGCTCTTCCACTTGCCAAGTGCCCGGCTTTTCCCTAGCATCCAGATTGAAAGCCGGCCTGCCGGGTTGGTGATGACGGTAACCGATT
>Ga0209415_10020038_pt1 | contig 10431 bp, 5 predicted proteins | sample PeaSoiSIISIP2007_FD_187696 | JGI IMG/M metagenome (GOLD analysis project Ga0209415, IMG submission 187696) | Peat soil microbial communities from Weissenstadt, Germany - SII-SIP-2007 (SPAdes) (version 2) | ecosystem: Environmental > Terrestrial > Soil > Wetlands > Peat | place: Germany...
AATGCCGATCATCAGCAGCGTCGTTGCGACGGGACGCTGGATGCACAATGCCGGCAGGTTCATGAATTGCCCGCCGCCGCTGGCGACGGTCCCTGCACCGACCAGCGCGCGCGCGCGCGTCGCGCGACGCGATCGAACGCCAGATAGATGACTGGCGTGGTGAACAGCGTCAGGATCTGGCTGAGGATCAGCCCCCCCACGATCGCCTCGCCCAGCGGACGGCGGAGTTCGGAGCCGGTGCCGGTACCGAGCATCAGCGGCATCGCGCCGAGCATGGCGGCCATCGTCGTCATCAGGATCGGGCGAAACCGCAGCAGGCAGGCCTGCCGAATGGCCGCTTGCGGCGTAAGCCCTTCGATGCGTTCTGCGTCGAGCGCGAAATCGATCATCATGATCGCGTTCTTCTTGACGATGCCGATCAGCAGGATGATGCCGATGATGCCCATCACGTCGAGATCATCGCCGGCAATCAGCAGCGCGAGCAGAGCGCCGACGCCTGCCGATGGCAGCGTCGAGAGAATAGTAACCGGATGAATGTAGCTCTCGTAGAGCACACCCAGCACGATGTACATTGTCGCGACCGCGGCGAGCAGCAGCAGCACCTCGTTGGTCAGCGACGACTGGAACGCCGCGGCTGCTCCCTGGAACGCCGTCGTGAACGCCTCGGGTAGCGCCATCTCCTGCTCGGCGGCCTTGATGGCCGACACGGCCGCACCGAGCGATGCTCCAGGCGCAAGATTGAACGAGATCAACGTCGCCGGAAATTGGCCGAAATGCGTAATCTGCAACGGTCCCTCGCGGGGCTCGGCGTGCACGATGGCGGATAACGGTACCTGACCGTTGGTGTTCGACGCCGACGACGGCAGGTACAAGCCCGACAGGTCACCCATCGACTGCTGCAGCGCCGGATCGGCCTCGAGGATCACCCGGTATTCGTTCGACTGCGTGTAGATGGTTGAGACGATGCGCTGCCCAAACGAATCGTAGAGAATGTTGTCCACGGTTGCCGGTGTGATGCCGAAGCGCGCCGCCGTCGAACGGTCGATCACCAGATCGACCGCCGAGCCCTGTTGCTGCATGTCGCTGCCGACATCGCGCAGCTCCGGGATCTTCGCCAGCCGGTCGACCAGCTTCGGCACCCAGACCGCGAAGTCGGCTGGATTGGCGTCCTCCAGCACAAACTTGTACTGCGCCCGGCTCACGGTCGAGTCTATGGTCAGATCCTGCACGGGCTGCATGTAGAGAGCTATGCCCGGCACGTGCGCCGTCTCCGACTGCAGGCGCAGGATGATTTGATTCGCGGTGAGGCTCCGCTTGCCGATCGGCTTGAGGCTGATCAGCAGGCGACCGCTGTTCAGCGTCGAGTTCGTGCCATCGACGCCGATGAAGGAGCTGACGGTATCCACATCCGGGTCCCGCAGCACCGCATCGGCCAACGCCTGCTGACGGTCGGCCATTGCGGCGTAGGAGGTGTTCTGCGCCGCCGCCGAAATACCCTGGATCATGCCGGTGTCCTGCACCGGGAAGAACCCCTTCGGGATGATCACGTAGAGGAACAAGGTCACGACGACCGTAACCACGGCGACGCCCAGCGTCAGTGGCTGCCGGTCGAGTACCCAGTCGAGCGCGCGGCCGTAGCGTTCGAGCACCCAGTTGAATGCGCGCTCCGAATTCAGGTCGAAGCGCGTTCGTGCGCTCTTCTCCCGGTGCCGCACCATCAGCGAGCACATCATCGGTACCAGCGTCAGCGACACGATCGCCGAGATTACGATGGTGACCGACAGCGTGATCGCGAATTCGTGGAACAGCCGACCGACCACCTCGCCCATGAACAGCAGCGGAATCAGTGCCGCAATCAGCGATACGGTCAGGGAGATGATTGTAAATCCGATCTGCTGCGAGCCCTTGAATGCCGCGGCCAATGGCGTATCGCCCGCTTCAACGTAACGCACGATGTTCTCGATCATTACGATCGCGTCGTCGACCACGAAACCGGTCGAGATCGTGAGGGCCATTAGCGAGAGATTGTCGAGACTGAAGTGCGCGAGGTACATGACCCCGAAGGTCCCGACGAGCGACACCGGGACGGACAGGCTCGGAATGACCGTGGCCGGCAGATTGCGCAGAAAGACGAAGATCACCATCACCACGAGCACCACGGCGAGGACCAGTTCGAACTGGACGTCGGCCACCGACGCACGAATCGTGGTGGTACGGTCGCTCAGTACGCTGATCTCGAGGGCGGCCGGGAATCCGGCCTCGATCTTCGGCAGCAGCGCCTTGACCGAATCGACGACCTTGATCACGTTTGCGCCGGGCTGACGCTGGATATTGAGGATCAGCGCCGGCGTGCGGTTGGCCCACGCCGCGAGTTCCATGTTTTCGGGCGCGCGCACGATTGTCGCCACATCCACCAGCCGCACCGGCGCGCCGTTGCGGTAGGCGACGATGATGTTCTTGTACCCGGTGATGTCCGTCAGCTGGTCGTTGGCGTTGATCGTGGATGACTGGCTGACACCGTCGAAACTTCCCTTCGGCGTATTGACGTTGAAGTTCGCGATCGTGGTCCGCAGATCATCGATGTTCAGGCCGTGCGCGGCCATGGCACGCGGGTTGAAGCGCACGCGAATCGCTGGGCGCTGGCCGCCGCTGATCGTTACCAGCCCAACGCCGCTGAGCTGCGATACCTTCTGTGCGAGACGCGTGTAGATCAGATCCTCGACGTCGGTCAGCGGCATGGTCTTGGAGCTGACCGCTAGCGTGAGGATCGGAGCGTCCGCGGGATTGAACTTCGCGTAGGTGGGCGGCGTCGGCAGCCCGCTCGGCAGCAGGTTGTTCGCGGCGTTGATCGCCGCTTGGACTTCCTGCTCGGCAACGTCCAGGCTGACGTCGAGGCTGAACTGCAGCGTGATGACCGATGCACCAGCCGAGCTCGCCGAGGTCATCTGGTTCAGACCCGGCATCTGCCCCAGCTGACGCTCGAGAGGTGCGGTGACCGCCGAGGTGGTCACCTCCGGGCTCGCTCCCGGATAGAACGTCTGCACCTGGATCGTCGGGTAGTCCACTTCCGGCAGCGAGGACACCGGTAGGAAGGTGTATGCGACGAAGCCGGACAGCAGGATGGCCACCATCAGCAGGGTGGTGGCCACCGGTCGTTGGATGAAGATCTTCGACGGGTTCATGGCAATGACGGGCCCGCGATGGGCTCATACCGGCACCGGGGCTCCCATCCGCCATTGCTCATTGCTGACCCTGGTCCTTCGGCGGCTGGCGGCTGTTGTCGCCACTCGCGCGCGAACGCTGGTCCCGTCCTGCAGGCTGTGCCGGCTGGCCGGAGTGGGCATCGCCGGAGGCCTTGGCGCCGGTTGAGCTCTTATCAGCCGCCGGGGCTTTGTCGTCACGGACGGTCACATGGGCGCCGTTGCGCAGCTGGTCCGCGCCATCGATGACGACGCGATCGCCGGCAGCCAGCCCGCTCTTCACAACAACCCAGTTGCCATCCTGGGCACCGAGCTGCACCGGGTGAACACTGACGGTATTGTCCGCCGCGACCAGGTAGACGAACGGACCGGATGCACCGTACTGCACTCCGGCGCTCGGTGCCGCGATCACGTCGTGCAGGACATTGACCAGCAGCTGCACGTTCACGAACTGCTGCGGGTACAGAACGTTGTCGGCATTGTCGAACATCGCCCGCAACTTGACGGTGCCGGTGGTCGTGTCGACCTGGGTGTCGATCGCACCGAGAGTTCCAGTGGCGAGCTGCTTGACATTGGAACGATCGAACACCACCACTTGCAGCGGCTTGCCGCCGTGGAACTGGTCGAGCACCGCCGCCACCGAATCCTCGGGCACCGTGAAGATGACCGAGATCGGGCTGAGCTGGGCTACGACCACCAGGCCGTTCGGGCTATTCGGCTGCACGTAGTTGCCAACATCGACCTGTCGCAGTCCGACCCGTCCGGTGACCGGGGACGTGATGCGGCAATAGGTGAGGTTAAGCTTCTGCATGTCGACCTGGGCCTGATCAAGCCGCACGGTGCCTTCGGCCTGTTTTACAAGCCACTCCTGATCGTCGACCGTCTGTTTGGCGATCGAATCGCGCTTCTGCAGCTCGTGGTAGCGCTCGAGATCGGTCTCGGCCTGGCGGAGGATGGCTTGGTCACGGAGCATTTGAGCCTGGTACTGCGAGAGAGCTACCTGGTAAGGACGCGGATCGATCTGCAAAAGAAAATCGCCGCGGCGGACGATCTGGCCTTCCGTGAAGCCGATCGCCATCAGCTGGCCGCTGAGCTGCGCCTGGATGGTGACCGTGGCGATCGGCGTGACCGTGCCCAGCTGGTTCAGAATGATGCGAATGTCTCGGGTGCCGATTGTCGCGACGCCCACGGGCTGGGACATGGCGGCGAGACGCGCGCGCGTCTGCTGCGAACCCCGGGTCAGCGACGTCAGCCGCCACACGACGAGTCCCGCCAGAAGAACGACCGCTATCGCTGCGATGGCGAGCCATTTGCGCCGCCGGCGCCGCGCTGCGGCCTCGTCCGTACCCGGGTCCGGTGCTACGCCGGCGGATTCCAAATCAGTTTGCATACATTCCCTTGCTCAAGGTCGGATACCGGATTCTCGTCCGCTGTCAGCAGCTATGCGTTCCGCGGCCTCGTGGTGCAGCAGCACTGCACGATCGACGAGGTTCGCCTCCCGGTTGGCGGGGTCAGGCGCCGAAGCGCACGCCGGCGATGGGCGCATGGCCGGCAGGAAGCGTCGCAGCCGGACAGCCGCGGCGACGGAACGTCGACGGTGGAGCCAGCCCCAGCGCGGCGCAGGCCGGCCGATCAGCCAATAGCGTACGCAGAAGGTCGTTGATGGTCATCCGGATGCTCGCTCAGGTCACCGTTTCCGCTGGCGCAGACTCGAACGCATACGAAAATTAAGTGTACCGACCGCCGGCACAAGATCCAGTGTCGGCGCGCAGCCCAGATTGTGCGCCGCCACGTCACAGCATACTCGCCGGGAGCTGCGTGGCTCCACTGTGTGGATAGGTGAATCCCTGGCAGCCGCGGCCAGGCCGCCTTCTCTGTCAGGGGATCAAAAGATCTGTGATGCTGCAGCAAGATCCTGCCATAGGGCCCGACAATCGGTCGGCCAGGTCGCCGGTGCCCCGGAGACCTGATCGCGCTGCTCCGCGGGCGAGCGATGACGTTCCAGTTGCGCCTCCAGCAGCACGCATGGCCGGTCGCAGACTCTTGCATCACGATGCCCTGGTGCCCGTGGCAACTGCTGCCCCGCCCAGCGCGTCCCGCTAGCCGCAGCAAGCCGCGGTGCAGAGCGCACCGGACGCCGGCATGGGCTATTACAAGTTCCCGTCGCGTCGCTGCGACCGGCGACGGCCGGCTGGTCGACCTGAGGGTGCCGCCAGCGGCCTGATAGACTGATATCAAGTACGTATGCGCGAGAGCCCTTGAAGATCGTCATCCTCGGCGCCGGCCAGGTCGGCCGGACCGCCGCCTACCACCTGTCGCGCGAGGAGGCCAACGAGGTCACGGTCGTCGACTCGGACGAGGCCGTTCTCAGGGATCTTCAGGACCGGATCGACGTCCGCACGGTCAGCGGCAACGCCGCGAGTCCAGAGATTCTCACCGCGGCCGGCTGCGCCGAGGCCGGCCTGCTGGTGGCGTTAACCAACAGCGACGAAGTCAACATAGTCGCGTGCCATGTGGCCTGGACGCTGTTCAAGACACCGACCAAGATCGCGCGAATCCGCGGTGCGGCATATGCCGCGCGCCCGGAGCTGTTTTCCGAGAGCGCGGGTTTCGCGGTCGACCTCTGGATAAGCCCCGAGCGGCTGGTGACCGAGTACGTCGAGCAGCTGGTCCGCAACCCGGGCGCGTTGCAGGTCGTCGACTTCGCGGACGGGCGGGTGCGGCTCGTCGGCGTACGCGCCGTCGAGGGCGGCCTGCTCATCGGGCAGCCGCTGCACAACCTGCGCCAGCACACTCCTCAAATCGACTCGCGTGTAGCGGCGATCTATCGCAAGGGCCGCAGCATCAAGCCGGAGGGCAATACCGTCATCGAACCTGGTGACGAGGTGTTCTTCCTGGCGGCACGCGAGGACATCCGCGTGATGATGAGCGAGCTCCGCAAGCTCGAACCGCCCGTGAGGCGGCTGGTGATCGCAGGCGGGGGCAACATCGGCATCCGGCTCGCGCAGGCGCTCGAGTCGCAGAATCAGGTCAAGCTCATCGAGCGCGACCCGCGCCGCGCCCGGCATGCCTCCGAAATACTGCGCAACACGATCGTGCTGCAGGGCGATGCCGCGGATGAGGAGCTGCTGCTCGAGGAAAACATCGACAACGCCGACGCGTTCGTCGCGGTCACCAACGCCGAGGAAGCGAACATCCTGTCGGCGATGCTCGCCAAGCGCCTCGGCTGCCGCAAGGTGATGGCACTGATCAACAAGCCTTCGTATGCGGAGCTGATCGAGAGCGACCGGATCGATATCGCAATCTCGCCGCAGACGATCACGATCGGCTCGCTGCTGGCGCATGTCCGGCGCGGCGACGTCGCCAGGGTCCACTCGCTGCGCCGCGGCGCCGCCGAGGCGATCGAGGCGATCGCGCATGGCGATCAGGACACATCCAGGGTGGTCGGACGCAGGATCGAGCAGATCAGGCTGCCTGAAGGCACGACGATCGGTGCCGTCGTGCGGGGCGACGAGGTGATCATGGCGCACCACGACACGGTCGTGGCCGAGGGCGACCACGTGATCCTGTTCCTCACGGACCGGCGCCACGTCGAGGCGGTCGAGAAGCTATTCCAGGCCGGCGTGTCGTTCATCTAGCCCGGCCGGCCACCCCTGAATGCACGCGTCGATTGTCCAGCGGCTCCTCGGGCTTGTGCTGACAATGTTCAGCCTGACGATGCTGCCACCCACGGCAGTATCGCTCGCCTACGCCGATGGCCAGTGGCAGCCCTTCATGCTGTCGTTCGGGATTCTGCTGGCGATCGGGCTGATGCTGTGGCTGCCGGTCCGCAAGGTCGAACGGGACCTGGCCCTGCGCGACGGATTTCTGGTGGTCGCGCTGTTCTGGATCGTACTCGCCGTCGCCGGCGCGGCGCCGCTGCTGCTGGGTAACCGGCCGCACCTCGGCTTCACGGACGCGGTATTTGAGGCGGCATCCGGCATCACCACGACGAGTGCGACCGTGCTGCACGGCCTGGATCAGCTGCCGAAGTCCGTGCTCTGGTACCGCCAGCAGCTGCAGTGGCTGGGCGGTGTCGGCGTGATCGTGCTCGCCGTGGCTCTGTTTCCGGTGCTGGGCATCGGCGGCATGCAGCTCTACAAGTCCGAGACTCCCGGGCCCGTCAAGGAAGACAAGCTGACGCCGCGGCTCAGGCAAACGGCGCGCGCGCTGTGGGGCGTGTACGCGCTGCTGACGGCGGCCTGCACGCTGTCATACGCGTTGGCGGGAATGGACTGGTTCGACGCGCTAGCGCATGCGTTTTCCACGGTGTCGACCGGCGGGTTTTCGCCGTACGACGCCGGGCTCGCGCATTACCATTCGTATGCGATCGACATGGTCGCGACCGTGTTCATGTTCTTCGGCGCGGCCAATTTCGCGCTGCACTTCGTCGCATGGCGCAACAAGGACGCCTGGACGTACTTGCGCGATCCGCAGTTCCGCACCTTCCTGTACTTCACCCTGGCGCTGATTGCGTTCGTCACCGGCTACCTGCTCGTCACTGGCACGTACGCCTCGCCGCGCGAAGCGTTCCGCTACGGGGCCTTCGAGGTCGTGTCAATGCTGAGCACGACCGGCTTCGCGGGAACCAACTTTGCCGCCTGGCCTGGCATGCTGCCGCCGTTGCTGATTCTGCTGACGTTCGTCGGCGGCTGCTCGGGGTCGACGGCCGGCGGCATGAAGGTGATCCGCTGGCAGCTGGTGCTGAAGCAGTCGCAGCGCGAGCTGACGCGCCTCGTGCATCCGAGCGCGGCGCTGCCGGTGAAGTTCGCCGACCGAGCGGTACCGGGCCGCGTGCTCGCGGCGGTCACCGGATTCTTTGCGATCTATCTAGTGCTGTTCGGGCTGATGATGCTGTGGATGATGGCCACCGGGCTCGATCAGGTCACCGCCTGGTCGGCGGTCGCCGCCTGCATCAACAACGCGGGCCCTGGCCTTGGCGACGTCGCCACCAACTACAAGAGCGTGCCGGAGGTCGCGAAGTGGATCTGCATCGCCGCAATGCTGGTTGGCCGGCTCGAGGTGTTCACGCTCGTCGTGCTGTTCACACCGGCCTTCTGGCGTCATTGATTCGCAAACGACTGGCTGCATGCCGCGCACGGAGCTCTAGCTCTGCACGGCGACCTGGATGCCGCGGAACTTTCCTTGCCACTGCCGTGGCCCGCTGTCGTGCAGCGACTCGCCGTTGGAGTCCACCGCGACCGTGACCGGCATGTCGCTGACCTCGAACTCGTACACGGCTTCCATGCCGAGTTCCGGGAAGGCCACGATGCGGCTCGCGCGGATCGCTTTCGACACCAGGTAGGCGGCGCCGCCGACCGCGATCAGGTAGGCGCTCTTGTGGCGGCGGATGGCTGCGACCGCTTCCGGCCCGCGCTCCGCCTTGCCGACCATCGCCATCAGACCCGCCTTCGCCAGCATCGTCTCCGTGAAGCGGTCCATGCGGTTGGCGGTGGTCGGGCCCGCCGGGCCGACCACTTCCTTGCCGACCGGGTCCACCGGACCCACGTAGTAAATCACGCGGTCCTGGAACGACAGCCCGTCGGGCAGCGGTTGGCCGGCGTCGAGCAGTGCACAAATGCGTTTGTGGGCAGCATCTCTTCCGGTCAGCAACTTGCCGGACAGCAGCAGGCGCTCGCCCGGCTTCCAGCTCGAAACGTCCGCGCGCTTCAGGCCGTCGAGCGATACTCGCCGTACGCTCGGATCAGGCGTCCACGCGACCGTCGGCCAGCGGGCGAGATCCGGCGGCTCGAGCCGCGCCGGGCCGCTCCCGTCCAGATGAAAATGTACGTGGCGGGTCGCAGCGCAGTTCGGGATGACCGCGACCGGCAGCGAGGCAGCGTGCGTCGGATAATCGCGGATCCGCACGTCGAGTACTGTCGTGAGTCCGCCCAGGCCCTGGGCGCCGATTCCGAGCGCATTGACGCGATCGAAGATCTCGATACGCAGCTCCTCGAGGCGCGAGCTGGGGCCCCGGGCTTTGAGCTGCGGCATGTCGATCGTCTCCATCAGCGACTCTTTGGCGAGCAGCAGCGCCTTCTCGGCGCTGCCGCCGATGCCGATGCCGAGCATCCCCGGCGGGCACCAGCCGGCGCCCATCTCCTGAACCGCCTCCACGACCCAGTCGGCGACCGAATCAGAGGGGTTCAGCATCGCGAACATCGACTTGTTTTCACTGCCGCCGCCCTTGGCGGCCACCGTCACGTCGACGCCCTCGCCAGGCACCAGCTCAACGTGGATCACGGCCGGCGTGTTGTCGCGAGTGTTGCCGCGCTTGCCGGCCGGGTCGGCGACGATCGAAGCGCGCAGCAGGTTGTCCGGATGCAGGTAGGCGCGCCGCACGCCTTCGTTGACCATCTCTTCGAGCGAACGTTGCGCGTCCCAGCGCACGTTCATGCCGACCTTGACGAACGCGACGACGATGCCGGTGTCCTGGCAGATCGGGCGGCGGCCCTCGGCACACAGCCGGGAGTTCGTCAGGATCTGGGCGATCGCGTCGCGTGCGGCCGGACTCTGCTCGTGGTCGTAGGCACGACCCATCGCCGCAATGAAGTCCGGCGAGTGGTAATAGGAAATGTACTGCAGGGCGTCGGCGACGCTGTCGATCAGGTCGGCCTCGCGTATCAGGGCCATTGGCGATCCCCGCGGCGCGCCCCGTGGCGCGGCCGGTACTGTATCAGGCCAGCAGGGCGCCGCGCGGCCGGACGATCAGCAGGTCGCTTTGCAGCCTGTCGAGCACGCGCTCGGCGGTGCTGCCGATGATCCGCTCGCGCAGCCTGCTGCGCGCGATGGCACCGAGCGCGATCACGTCTATCCCGTGTTCCGCCACGAAATCGGGAAGCGCGTAGACGACGATGCCTTCGACGAGCGAGGTGTTCCGCGCGGCGATCTGGTGCTGTTGCGCGAGTCCCTCCAGCTGGGCCTGATGCAGCGTCCGCAGCGCCTGGATGACCGCGGGATCGAGCGGCAGCGGGGCGCCGGGCGCCCCCGCCATCCCCGGATCAATGGAAATCAGGTGCAGGGTCGAGAACACGTGCACGATTGACGGGGTCGTAGCGAACGCGGCGGCGAGCTCGGCGGCACGGTCGATGATGTCGTGATCGAGATCTGCACCGACATCGCCCGGATGATTGGGGTCGACGGCCGCCGCGACTCGGATCGGCTCGTGCCACGCTTCCTGTTTCGTCAGCAG
>Ga0209415_10020040_pt1 | contig 10430 bp, 8 predicted proteins | sample PeaSoiSIISIP2007_FD_187696 | JGI IMG/M metagenome (GOLD analysis project Ga0209415, IMG submission 187696) | Peat soil microbial communities from Weissenstadt, Germany - SII-SIP-2007 (SPAdes) (version 2) | ecosystem: Environmental > Terrestrial > Soil > Wetlands > Peat | place: Germany...
GACCGCCGAGCCGACACCCGAGGCGAGATCCCGGAGCACCAAGCGGGTGGCATTTGCCGCCGCCGACGGCGGGGCGGCGCAACAAGCACTTCACGAATTGCGCCGCCGCTACGGCACGGTCGAGCCGCAGGATGCCGACATCATCGTGCCGCTCGGCGGCGACGGCTTCATGCTTGAAACCGTGCACCGCTTTGTCGAGAGGGGGCTGCCGATTTTCGGCATGCACCGCGGCAGCGTCGGGTTCCTGATGAACTCCTATCGCCTCGACGGGCTCGATGAGCGGCTCGCGGCGGCCCAACCGGTGGTGCTGCACCCGCTCGAAATGGTCGCGTCACGAGAGGACGGCGGGTCCCACCGCGCGATCGCCTTCAACGAGGTGTCGCTGCTGCGCGAGAGCCGCCAGGCCGCCAAGCTGCGGATCAGCGTCGACGGCGTCGTGCGGCTGGAAGAGCTGATGGCCGACGGCATCCTGCTCGCGACCCCGGTCGGCAGCACCGCCTATAATTTCTCGGCGCACGGCCCGATCATCCCGCTCGGCGCCGGGATTCTGGCGCTGACCCCGATCAGCGCGTTCCGCCCGCGGCGCTGGCGCGGCGCCATCCTGCCGCATGGCGCGCGGGTCAAGATCGACGCCCTTGAAACCGACAAGCGGCCGGTCAGCGCCGTCGCCGACTACACCGAGGTGCGCGATGTCGTCTCGGTCGAGATCCGCGAGAACCGCGACATCGCGATGACCCTCCTCTTCGACCGCGAAGCCAACCTCGAAGAGCGCGTCCTGAAGGAACAGTTCCTCAGCTGATCCGGATGGCTGCCGCCGTCCTCACCCCAGCACATGGACGTCGAGGAACGCGTTGCGGAATTTCCCGTCGGGATCGTGCGAACGGGCGAGGTCACAAAACGCAGGCAGTTTCGGATAAAGGTGGGCGAGTTCGGCTGCGCGCGCGTGCATGATCTTTCCCCAATGCGGTCGCGCGCCGAGCGTCAGCAGCATCGCTTCGATCTCGGCCGTCAGCGCCGCGACCGCGTCGGGGTCCGGCAGCCAGGAAAAATGGATGGCGACGCGATCGTCGCCATGCGACGGGCTGAGCCACAGCCCATCCCCGGTCATGCTGCGGATCTCGGTCGCCCACAAATGGCGGTCGATGCGCTCGCCCATACTGCGCAGCCGCGCGATCGCCGTTGTCGCTTGGGCGCGCGGGACCATGTACTCGCTCTGCAGATGCCCCGCCGGTCCGAGCTCGGCATCGGGGCGGAAATGCGGCAGCCGCTCCGACCACGGGCCGGGGGCACCAAACGGGTTGAGCCGCTGCATCGCCTCCGGCGTCGGCCTCGCCGATGGCAGGGCGGCGACGGCGGCCCCGAGGCGCGCTGTCGGCATCACATCCCCGGAGGCATCTTCCAGCCGTATCTTCACCCACCAGCGGGTCACCGTCGGACCCGACCACGACGTCATCAGGCTGACGCTGTATCCGGCCGACATGACGGCGTCCAAATCCTCCAGCACGGTGTCCCACGCCAGGCCCTCGAAGGCATCCTGCCGCATCGTGAACGCGGGTTCGATGTCGAGCGTCACCCGCGTCACGATGCCGAGCGCGCCCAGCGCCACAACCGCCCCGTCGAACCCGGGATCGCCGCGGCCGACCGTCACCAGATCGCCGGTCGCGCAGACGATCTCGAGCGCCGCGACTGCGGTGGCGAGATTGCCGAGCCGGTCGCCCGAGCCGTGGGTGCCGGTGGCGACGGCGCCGGCGACCGAGACATGCGGCAACGAGGCCATGTTGTGCAGCGCCCAGCCGATCCGCTGCAGGTGGGCGGCCAAGACGCCATAGCTGGTCGCGGCGCCGACCGTGACGGTGCGGCGCTCCGGGTCGATTGCAAACCCCGGATCGATGTCGCGCAGGTCGACCAGCTCGCCGGCTGAGTCGGCGACGCCGTTGAACGAATGGCGCGCCCCGAGAGCGCGGATGCGCGGCGACCCTGCGACCAGCCGGCGGACCTCGTCGACCGAGGTCGGACGATGAATGCGGCCGGCCGAGAAGGTATAGTTGTCCGCCCAGTTGTGCTCCCGCGTCATCAGCCAACGCTCCCCCAATCGCGCGCTCGGTCGGTGCGGCAGCTTACCCTTGGGTCGACGCGACGCACACCAGATAACCGGAGATGACCGGTAGGGCGGGAGGACCAGCATGGCATACGAGCTTTATTACTGGCCGACGATTCAGGGACGCGGCGAATTCGTGCGCCTCGCCCTGGAGGAAGCCGGCGTCGAATACGTCGATGTCGCGCGCCGCCGCGACGGCGTGGCGGCGATGCAGCGTCTGATGGATGGAGCCGGCGCCGAGCATCCGCCGTTTGCCCCGCCCTTCCTGCGGGACGGCGATGTCTTGATCGCGCAGACCGCGAACATCCTCTTCTATCTCGGCCACCGCCACGGGCTCTCCCCGCGCAGCGAAACCGGACGCCTGTGGGCGCACCAGCTCCAATTGACGATCGCCGACATTGTCGACGAAGCGCACGACACCCATCACCCGATCGCCTCCAGCCTCTATTACGAGGAGCAGCAGCCCGAAGCCCGGCGCCGGACCGCCGATTTCATCCTCAACCGCATCCCGAAATATCTCGGCTATTTCGAGCGGGTGCTGGAGCGCAACCCGCGAGGCGCGGGCCATCTCGTCGGACGCCGGACCAGCTATTGCGACCTGTCGCTGTTTCAGCTCGTCGCCGGCCTCACCTATGCCTTTCCGCGGGCGATGGCGGAACTCGAACCGCGCTTTCCGCGCGTCGCCGCGCTGCACGACCGCGTCGCCCTCCGGCCCCGCATCGCCGCCTATCTCAACTCCGCGCGACGCATCGCCTTCAACCAGCAGGGCATCTTCCGCCATTACCCGGAGCTCGATGCGGCAAGCTAGGCGATTTGCAGGGATCGGCGACGGATCCTTTAAGTACGCGGGCCGGAAGTACGCGGGCCGGCCGCCCGAACCCGATCTGTAGTAACCCCGAGAGCTTCCTTTCGCCGAGATCTTTCCTGGCGCATGATGCCGTGGCCCATGCGAATGTGCCCGATCCCGCGCAGACCGAGCAGGCCAAAACGATCGGGGGGCTCGCGATGTCAATGATCAACGGCAAGACGATCACCCAGACCGTCACGCTCGGCGCCGTCAACTCTTATCCGACCTTTGCTTCGCCGCTGACGATCACCTCGACCGGCGCGATCTACGCGGGCAGGGGCAATGGCATTGACGGCGGGGTCACCGGGCACGGGTCGATCGATAACGCCGGGAAAATTGGCGGTGGCTACGGCAGTTACAACGGGGCTGCCGGGATCCTGCTGTCGGTTGGCGGCAGCATCACCAATAGCGGCGCGATTACAGGCGGCGGCGACGGTTACGCCGGCGCTGCCGGGATCGTGCTGTTGGCTGGCGGCGGCATCGCCAATAGCGGCGCGATTACAGGCAGCCCGGGTGGCGACGTTGTCGGCAACGGCGGCCCCGGCGGCGGCGGGATCGTGCTATCGGGTAGCGGTAGCGTGGTCAATCTGGGGGAGATCCAGGGCGGCGCAGGCGGGTATTATTTCGGCGCGGGCGGCACCGGGATTGTCCTTGCAACCGGCGGCAGCATCGCCAATATCGGCATCATCGCCGGCGGCCTCGGTGGCAGCTACGCTGACTCCGCCCCTGACGGCGCCGGGCTCGTCCTGTCGGCCGGTGGGGTCGTCACCAACGGCAGCGCCGGCGACACGACAGCGCTGATTACGGGCGGGATTGGCATCCAGGCCCTCGGCACGCGCGTCACCACGGTCACCAATTTCGCCACGATCGCCAGCACCAACAGGACCGGCGGGACCGCGGTCTCGTTTTCCAATGCGAAGAGCGTCCTGGTGATCGAGGGCGGCAGCCGACTCGTCGGCAAGGTGGTAGGGGGCGGCGGGACGCTCGACCTCGCGGGCGGCGGCGGGCCCGGCACCTTGTCCGGCCTTGGCAGCGAGGTTACCGGCTTTGCGCAAGTCAGTGTGCTGGCCGGCGCCGACTGGACCTTGGGCGGCAATAACACGATCGGCAGCGGCACGACGCTGACCGCTGCCGGTCGGCTCGCCCCCGGCAGCGGCGGTCTTATCGCGGTGGTGTCGGGCGGTGTCGCGATCGTCCCTGCCGACGGCGTGGCGACCGGCATTACGGTGACGGCCGCTGGCAGCGAAACCGTCTTCGGGAGGACGAGCGGAGGCACGGTTAGCAGCGGCGGGCGGCAGATCGTCCGCGCCGGCGCGGTGGCGATCGGCGCCAGTGTGAAGCTCGGCGGCGACCAGACGGTATCCTCGGGCGGCACGGCGCGCGCGACGGTGGTGAGCGGCGGAGCCGAGTATGTCCGCGGGACGGCGAGCGGAACGATAGTCTACGGCGGCGGGACCCAAAACGTCCACGGCACGACGCGCGGTACGGCGCTGAACGGCGGCACTGAGTATGTCTCGTCGGGCGGCACGGCGAGCGGCACCACTGTCAATAGCGGCGGCCGCGAGGTCGTCTCTTCGGGCGGTGCGGCGAAGGGTACCATTGTCGATAGCGGCGGAAAGGAGATCGTCTACGCGGGCGACACGACGAATGCGACCACGATCAGCGGCGGGCTCGTCGAGGTGATGAGCGGCGCCTATGTCAGCGGCCGTCTCTTCACTTTCTCTGGTGGCGGCACGCTGCAGCTTGACCGGTCGGTTTATTTCAAGGGACAGATCGCCGGCTTTGGCCCTCCCGACCAGCTCGATCTGCGCGACATCGCGTTCGTCTCGGGCACCACCACCGTCAGCTTCGCCGAGGCGGCGAGCCACACCAGCGGCACGCTCACCGTCGCCAGCGGGGCGCATACCTCCAAGCTGACCCTGCTCGGCAGCTATGTGACGAGCCAGTTCACCCTGACCAGCGACGGCCACGGCGGAACCCTCGTCACCGACCCGCCGGTCGCCGGCGGCGGCACCGCGCAGACCACCTTCGCGGACATCGCCCCGGCCCGGTCGCTCTCAGGCGCGGTATCCCCGGGAAACCGCGCCACCTTTTTGCCGGGCGCTATCGCGACCAACGAGCAATCCCACGCCGGCCAAATCCTCCTCGCGACCGGCCCCCCGGAGGGCCGGATGGCGCCCACCACCATCCCTTGCTCCTAGACGCGGGCTGACGGCAGTCGGTCGGCTGGCGAGCAACGCGGGCGGCCCTCCAAAGAACGTGCTAACCTTGCTCGTCTTGACCAAGCGAACGTTCAGGGAGGATCAACGATGCGGCGACTGCTTGGGATCATCGTCGGTACGATTCTCGCGTCTTGGGCGATCTCGGCGTCCGCCGATGTCGTCAAGGTCGGGTTGATCGCCTCCTACACCGGCGCGTTCGCGACCTGGGGCAGTCAATTCCAGCAGGCGATCGAGGCCTATCAGGCGCTCCACGGCAACACCGTCAAGGGGCCGGACGGCAAACCGCACGAAATCCGGTTCATCTACCGCGACGCGGCGAGCCAGGGCCCCGACAAGGCCAAGCAACTGGCCGAGGACCTGATCTTGCACGACCACGTCAAATTCCTCGCCGGGCTCGAACTGTCGCCCTACGCGATGGCGCTGGCCGATATCTCGAAAGAGGCCAAGGTGCCGGTGGTGATCATGAACGCGGCGACGTCCTCGATCACCCGCATGTCGCCCTATTTCGTGCGCGTCAGCCAGACCGTGCCGCAGGACGTCTCGCCGCTCGGGCCGTGGGCCGTCGCGCACGGCATCAAGCGGGTTTACACGATCGTCAGCGACTATGCGCCCGGGTACGACGCCGAAGCCTATTTCACCAAGACCTTCAAGGCCGCCGGCGGCGAGATCGTCGGCAGCGCCCGCACGCCGCAGCAGGAGACCAACTTCGCGGCCTATATGGAGCGGGTGCTGCAAGCGAAGCCCGACGCGCTTTACATGTTTCAGCCGGCGGGCTCGCCGTCGGTCGCCTTCGTCAAGGCGTATGTCGAGCGCGGGTTGAAGGCGGCCGGCATCAAGCTGCTCGGCGGCGGCGAGACCCAGGAACTGTTCCTGCCCAACTTCACCGACGACATCATCGGCACAGTCACCAGCATGCATTACACCGAAACCAACAAGAACCCGGCCAACCTGGAACTGAAGGCACAGTTGAAGAAGATGTTCGGCGACAAGGCGATCCCGGATATCGCCTCGGTCGCGGCGTGGGACGGCACGATGCTGATCCAGGAGGCGGTGGCGGCGCTCGGCCCCGACGCCGACGGTCTCAAATACATCGACTTCTTCCGCGGCAAGAAGTTCGACAGCCCGCGCGGGCCCGTCGAGATCGACCCGGTCGAGCGCGACATCATTCAGAACATCTATATCCGCCAAGTCGAGAAGCGCGACGGTAAGCTCGTCAATGTCGATATCGGCCAGGTGGATATGGTGAAGGATCCGTGGAAGCTCGATAATCCGCCGAAATCCAACTGACGCTCGCGCCACCGGCCACGAGACCCGCTGCGACCCGGCCCGCGGATGCCCTCGTTTGCGCTGACCGTCTTCTTGGACGGCATTTCCTACGGGATGATCCTGTTCCTGATCTCGGTCGGTCTGACGGTGACGATGGGCCTGATGCGCATCGTCAACCTGGCGCATGGCGCGTTCGCGATGATCGGCGGCTATGTGGCCGGCTATGTGACGCAAAACGGCGGCAATTTCTATCTGGCGGCGATCGCGGCCGCGGCTGCGGCCGGGGTTCTCGGCGGGATCGCCGAGGCGTCGATCTACCGCCCGCTTTACCGCAAGGGCGAACTGGCCCAGGTGCTGCTGACGATCGGCATTGCTTTTGTGACAACCGGGGCGATCACGGCAATCTTCGGCGCCTTCCCCTACCCTGTCTTGTTCCCGGACTACCTGACCCGGCCGATCGACATCGGTTTTCGCGACTACCCGGCCTACCGGCTGTTCCTGATCGCGGTCGGCGCCGTCATCGCCGCGGTGCTCTGGCTGGTCCTGGATGGCTCGATTTACGGCGCTCGGCTGCGCGCGGCCGTCGACAATCCGCGGATGGCGCGCGCCGTCGGGATCGATGTGAACCGGCTGTTCACCCTTACCTTCATCATCGGCTGCGGATTGGCCGGGCTCGGCGGTGCGATCGGCGCCGGCGTGCTCTCGCTCGAACCGGACTATGCATTGAAATACATCGTCTTGTTCCTAGTGGTGGTGATCGTCGGGGGCGAGGGAAGTTTCGGCGGCTCCTTCGTTGCAGCGATGGCCCTCGGCATCATCGACACGCTCGGCAAATACTTTGTGGCCGAGGCTGCGCCCTATCTGCTCTATGCCGCCGTCTTCGTCCTCTTGCTGTGGCGGCCGAAGGGCCTCTTGCCCCCGAAATCGGCCACATGATCCGGCGCCGCACCGGCCCCGGTCTGGCAGCAATCGGGCATGCGCTGCCCTGGGCGATCGTCATCATCTATTTCTATGCCGCCCCGGATCACCTCGGCTTCGGCACCCAGGTGATCATCTGGATCCTGTTCGCCATGTCGCTCGACTTGGCGCTCGGTTATGCCGGCATCCTGACCCTGGGGCAGGCCGGCTTCTTCGGCCTCGGCGCCTATGCGGCCGGCCTCTTCGCCATCGATGTTTCTCCAGATCCGCTCCTCGGTCATCTGGCGGCGGTCGCCATCGCCGCGTCGTTCGGCGCGGTCACCGGGGCGATGATCCTGCATACCAGCGGGGTGACGCTCTTGATGCTGACTTTGGCCATCGTCTCGGTGCTGTCCGAATACGCCAATCAGGCGCGGAGCCTTACCGGGGGCGACGACGGGCTGCAGGGCATCAAGCTCGACCCGATCTTCGGGATGTTCGAGTTCAACATCTTCGGGAAGACCGCCTACGTCTACGCCGCGCTGGTATTGTTCGCGTGGTTTCTCGTGGCGTGGCGGCTGGTCCGTTCGCCGTTCGGCCGCTCGCTCGACGGCATTCGCCAGAACCCGCGACGGATGCGCGCGATCGGCACCCCGGTGTGGTGGCGCCTTGTGGCGATCTACACGATCTCGGCCGCGATGGCCGGATCTGCCGGAGCACTGTCGGCGCATGCGACCCGCTTTGTCGGCCTGTCGGTTCTGAGCCTGTTGACCTCGGGCATCGTCACCGTGGCGCTCATTCTCGGCGGCACGCGACGCATCTACGGGGCCTTTCTCGGCGCGACGATCTATTTCGTGGTGCAGGATTACAGCGCGAAAATCAGCCCATTCTTCTGGGAATTCGTTGTCGGCGGCATGCTGATCCTTACGGTGCTGTTGCTCGACGGCGGCCTGTTGGATCTCGGGCCCGCCGCCCTGCGGCTGCGCGATCGCTGGCGCGGCGCCGAGAAGGACAGGGAATGACCGCGCCGCCCACCGCGCTGTCGGTTCGCGGCCTGTCGAAGAATTTCGGCGCGCTCGTCGTCGCGCAGGCGATCGATCTCGACCTCGCGCCGGGCGCCCGGGTGGCGTTGATCGGACCCAATGGCGCCGGCAAGACGACATTTGTCAATCTGTTGACCGGCTTTCTCGAACCCGATAGCGGGACGATCGCGGTGGCCGGAGAAACCCTCATCGGACTGCGCCCCGAACAGCGGGTCAAACGCGGACTAGTTCGCACCCATCAGATCAGCACATTGCTGTTCGACAACACGGCGCGCGAGAATGTCGCGATCGCCGTCGCCGAACGCGAGGGGTTCGCCTGGCGGATGATGCGCTTCGGCAAAGAATGGCGCGCCTGCTGCGAGGAGGCTCAAGGGCGGCTCGAAGAGATGGAGATCGGCGCCGCCGCCGACCGCCGCGTCTCAGAGCTTCCTTATGGCGAGCAGCGGCTGATCGAGATCGCCATAGCGCTGTCGCTGCGGCCTCGGGTGTTGCTGCTCGATGAACCGGCGGCCGGCGTCCCGTCGCACGAAACCGAATTGATCCACCAGGCGCTCGACCGCCTGCCGGAGGGCATCGCGATCCTGATCATCGAGCACGACATGGACGTGGTGTTCCGCTTCGCGCAGGAGATCGTGGTGCTGGTGCAAGGCCGCATCCTCGTGCGCGGAACGCCAGCCGCGGTTTCGGCCGACCCTGGCGTGCGCGCCGTCTATCTCGGCAAAACCGCAGTATGAGCCTCGGCATCGAAGTGACCGATCTGGTTGCCGGCTGGGGACCGACAATCGTGCTGGACGGAATCTCGTTCGCGGTCCCGCCCGGAGGCACGCTCGCCGTGCTCGGCCGCAACGGAGCGGGCAAGACGACGCTGTTCGCGACGCTCATCGGGCTGGCGAACCGTCATCGCGGCACGATCAGGCTTGGCGAGACGCCGATCGACGCCTTGCCGACGCACCGCCGCGCGCGCCTCGGGCTCGGCTATGTGCCGCAGGAACGAGAGATCTTCCCGTCGCTGACGGTCGAGGAAAACCTGGCAGTCGCGGCCTTACCGGGAGGATGGGCGTCGGAGCGGGTCTTCGCGTTGTTTCCCGCGCTGGCCGAGCGCCGCCGCACGACCGGTAACCGGCTGTCGGGTGGGGAACAACAGATGTTGGCGATCGCGCGGACCCTGGTCGGCGGGCCGAAAGTGCTGCTGCTCGACGAGCCCCTCGAAGGTTTGGCGCCAATCGTCGTCGAAACGCTGTTTCTTGCGCTGGCGGCGATCCGCGACAAAACCGGGGTGACGATGCTGTTGGCCGAGCAGAAGGCCGAGCTGGCCTTGACCTTCGCCGGGGACGCCGCCGGGGACGCTATTGTGCTCGACCGTGGACGGATTGTCTTCCGCGGCAAGAGCGCCGATTTCCAGGCGGACAAAGCGTTGCAGCATCGCGTGCTGGCGGTCGGACGGCGATGATTGGGTGCAGGCATCGATCGCCGGCCGGGGCCCCTGGCGAAAATGGGGTTCCGGCGTGGCTGCGCTCATGGTGCGAGAGGTTGACTCGTTCATGTCGATGGCCTCTACTCCGCCCTAATTGCAAACGGTACTAACGATACTAACGATTGAAGCGAGAACGGCGGCGCTGGCCGATAGATCTTTGCCGGGTTCCGGCTCGTTTACGGCGTGATGGGTGGTAAATGGCGGTTGTCGCAGGCACGCTTACGAATGTCGTCACGCTGGACACCAGCGGTAGTTATTCCTCGCCGCTAACCAGCGCCGCGGCCGGGTACATCGCAACTCCGACCGGCGACGCCAATAACGACACAAACACGCAAAGCTTGAGCGTCAGCGACGGCGGCGCCGTCGCGGACCCATCCGGGATCGTTCTCGATGACCGCGGCACCCTCGCCACCAGCGCTGAGGAAGCGCTGCTCGCGAGGAATTATCACGCGCACGCGATCACGAACGCGTTGGGAACCGTAGGCAATTTCGGGACCACGGGGGCGAACCAATACGGCGTCGCCATCGGCCTCGGCGGCGGCGCCTTGACCAGCGGCAGCCCGAACTTTGCCGGCTCGGTGAC
>Ga0209415_10020041_pt1 | contig 10430 bp, 12 predicted proteins | sample PeaSoiSIISIP2007_FD_187696 | JGI IMG/M metagenome (GOLD analysis project Ga0209415, IMG submission 187696) | Peat soil microbial communities from Weissenstadt, Germany - SII-SIP-2007 (SPAdes) (version 2) | ecosystem: Environmental > Terrestrial > Soil > Wetlands > Peat | place: Germany...
CGTGGCGCGCGAGCGCGAAGCGGCACGCCAGGCCCGTGACGCGGCGGCGCAGGTCCGCGCCGATGCCGACGCGGAGCGCGAGGCCGCCCGGGCCGACGCGGAGGCGCGGATCGCGGCAGCGCGGGCGGATGCCGTCACCGCGACCGCCCGGGCGGTCGCCATCGGCGACGAGCTCGCGCGGCTGCGGGCCGAGTTGCGCGAGCGCGGCGAAGCGCACGCAGCCGAGCTCTCCCGCCTGGAAGCCGCGCACCGGGACGCCCAGGACGCGGAGCGGGCTAGGGCCAAGCGCGCGGAGGACGAGCTCGACGAGGTTCGCGCCGGCAGGCGCTCAGGAGAGACCGTCATTCACCCGGGGGCCTGAGGGCAGCGTGTTCTTGACTGCTTTTCCGTCCTTGACGATGACCAGGAACGACGCGGTCCGGCCCGAAGGTGGTGCGCATGTCCTTGTCCGCGAACGCAGTGGTGACCCGTTCTTCGTCCGTGTGCACCCGCATGGTGATGTTCTGCAGGACGTTCGGCCGGCCTTTGACGTACCAGACCGCACCGGTGATGGACAGGTCGACGTCGATGGCCTTTACCGTGCTCCAGCGCCCGAGGCCGCCGTGGGCCTCGACCGCCGTGTCCAGCAGGTCATTCATGATGAGCTCCCCGGAGTTCCGCGCCGTCTAGGCCGCATCACGGCCTAGACCGCCTTAGCGGCGGTTTCGATGAGGTCCGCTACCGCACCGGGGTGGGAGACCATCGCCACGTGGCTTGCCGCAAGCTCGATCGTGGTGGCGCCCATTCGGGCGGCGAACTGCCGCTCGGCGTCGGGCGGGATCGCCTCGTCTTGCTGGGCTACCAGGTACCAGGACGGGAGCGATTTCCAGGCGGGAACGCCCATTACGTCCTGGAGGGTCGACGCGGACAGCGCCTGCTGCACGGCGTGCATGACGCGTGCCGTGGCCGGGTCCACGTCGGCCGCGAAGTGGTTCACGAAGTCGTCTTCCGGCAGCCAGGCGAACCCCTGCTTGTCGAAGTCCAGGTGCGCCAGCGCCGGGGGCGGCGGCCCCTGCGACAGCAGCGCGCCGATCGACTCGCCCTCGTCGAGCCCGAATGCGGCGATGTAGACCAGGCCGACCACGTTCGGCGCGTCCGCGCCCAGGGCGGTCACGATCTGACCGCCGTAGGAGTGCCCGGCGACGATCGTAGGGCCGTCCTGGCGATCCAGGACCTGCCGGAGCCGGGCCACGTCGGCGGCCAGCGAGGACTCGGGGAACTGCGGCGCGGTGACGGTGTAGCCGCGCGCCTGCAGGAGCCCGACGACGGCACTCCAGCACGAGCCGTCCGCCCATGCTCCGTGCACGAGGACGATGTTTGGTTTGCTGGTCATTTCAGCGGTCCCTTCCTGGTTCCGTGCGGGCAAGCCGCCCAGAACCCATGCTGCGGTGGCCGACCGGCGGCTGAGCATCCGCATCATGACTGCACTTGCCGCAAACGCCGTGAATTCATCCCCGGTGACCTTGCCGCACCAAGTCCCGGCCCCAGATACGCTGTGTGCTTGTGATTGAGTCCTCTCTGTACCGGAAGGTCGCCGAGGACATCAAGGCGGCCATCGAGGCGGGTGGGTACCCGCCAGGGGCGCTGCTGCCGTCGGAGGCCGAGCTCGCCGAGCGGTACTCGGTGTCGCGCGGCACGGTGCGCCAGGCATTCGCCGCGCTGCGCGCCGACGGGGTGATCGCGTCCCGGCGCGGCGCGCGGCGCGTGGTTATCGGCGGCCCCCGGGTGCAGTCGTTCGGCGAGCTGCTGTCGTTCTCCCGCTGGGCACGGGCGATCGGCGAGGAGCCCTCGGGGCGCGTGGTCTCCCTGGGACGCCGCCCTGCCGCCGATTCCGAGGCCGCCCGGCTCGGCCTGCCCGAAGGCGGCCTTGTGTACTTCCTGGTGCGGGTGCGGCTGCTGTCCGGGCGGCCCGTCATGCTTGAGCGCGCCGTGTACCCGGAGAAGGTCGGGGTCCTGGTGGCGGGCTTCGACCTGGCCGCCGACTCCATCGCCGAGCGCCTTGAGGGACTCGGCGTCGTGTTCACCGACGCCGAGCACGTCATCGACGCGGTGCCCGCGTCGGCCGAGGACGCCCGCTGGCTGGGAGTGCGGGCCGGCGTGCCGCTGCTGCGGGAGCGGCGGTTCACCACGGACCGTTCCGGGCTGCCGGTCGAGTGGTCCGACGACCGCTACCTGGGGACGGAGACGGCGTTCAGCGTCCGCAACTCCGTGGCGGTCAACGCGCTGTCCCGCACGCCCCCCTCTTAGAGATTCCGTCTCAAGACGGCCCCGCACGATGGCGCCTGCGGCGCTTCTTGCTGTTATCCGAGACGGGACGCCCTAGGAGGAAGATGCGGGATAGTTAGTGCCCCCGGAGGGGCCCGAAGTATCCCGCATCTTCCGCCAGCCCCCGGCGGCGGGCCCGCCAGCCCGGCCGGATCCGCAATGCTACCTAACTTGGCTATACAAGTTTGCGGATGGCTATACTTGTTGCCCGTGATGGATGAGCCTGGGCGGGTTGTCATTGTCGGCGGCGGGATCCTCGGCACGATGCACGCGGTCATCGCGCGGCGGCGCGGGCTGGCGGTCACGCACCTGGAACGGGAGCCGGAAGGGCGCGGCGCCAGCGTCAGGAACTTCGGCCTCGTCTGGGTGAGCGGGCGGCGCGCCGGCCCCGAGCTCGCCCTCGCGCTGCGCGCCCGGGAGCTGTGGGCGGAGATCGCCGACTTCGCGCCAGGGACCGGGTTCCGGCCGCACGGGTCACTGACGATCGCGACCAGCGAGGCTGAGCTTGACGTGATGCGCGAGGCGGCCGTGCTGCCCGACGCGAAGCAGCGCGAGTTCGAGCTGCTGTCCCCCCGCGAGGTGCGGTCGGTCAACCCGGCGCTGCAAGGGGAATTCCTCGGCGGGCTCTACTGCCGGGCCGACGCGGTCGTCGAGCCGCGGCTCACGCTGCCCGCGCTGCGCGCGGCCCTGGCCGGCCCCGGCTACGAGTGGCTGCCCGGCCTCGCGGCCGTCGAGGTGGCGGCGAACGGGGTGCGGGACTCCCGCGGCACATGGCACCGGGGCGACCTTGTGGTGCTGTGCACCGGCGCGGACTTCACCGGCCTCGCCGGGCCGCACCTGGCCGCCAGCGGCGCGCTCGCCCGCGACGCCGGCGGCGCGGGGCTGCGCCGGGTGCGCCTGCAGATGCTGCAGACCGCGCCGCTGCCCGGGTCGCTGACCACATCGGTCGCGGACGGGGACTCGCTGCGGTACTACCCGGCCTTCGAGGTGCCGTCGCGGGCCGCGCTGCCTCCGCAGGCGCCCGTGGCGGCGGCGAACCGCGCGCAGCTGCTGCTCGTGCAGCGGCTCGACGGGTCGCTGACCATCGGGGACACCCATGAGCACGACGAGCCGTTCGCGTTCGACGTCACCGAGGGCGCCTACGAGCACCTGCTCGACCGCGCGTACGCGCTGCTCGGCACCGCGCTGCCGCCGGTGCGCCGGCGCTGGGCAGGCGTCTACGGTGAGGTGGCCGGCACTACGGCGCTCTACCACCGCAGCGCCGTCAAGCCCGGCGTGGTCCTCGTGACCGGCCCGGGCGGGCGCGGCATGACCTGTTCCCCCGCGATCGCCGAGGAGACGTTCCGTTGAGCCGTTTCTCTGTCGTCTGCCTGGACATGGCCGGCACGACCGTCCGCGACCAGAACACCGTCATGGACGCCTTCGCCGCCGCGGCCGCCAGCCGGAACCTCCCCGTCCGCGAGTTCAACAGCGCGATGAAGTACGCGCGGGCGACCATGGGCCAGTCGAAGATCGAGGTCTTCCGGCACATCCTCGGCGACGAGGACGCGGCACAGGCGGCCAATGCCGCCTTCGAGAAGCACTACGCGGGCGCGGTGGCCGGCGGCGAGATCTCGCCGATGCCCGGCGCGGTGGGCTTGTTCGCCGCCTGCCGGGCCGCCGGGATGAAGGTGTGCCTGTCCACCGGCTTCGCCCCCGTCACCCGCGACGCGATCGTGGACGCCCTGGGCTGGCATTCCCTGGTGGACCTGTTCCTGTCCCCGGCGGACGCCGGCCGCGGCCGGCCCTGGCCGGACATGCCGCTGACCGCGCTGCTCCGCCTGGGCGGCGACTCGGTGGCGTCCCTCGCGGTCGTCGGCGACACCCCGGCCGACGTCGAGTCGGGCCTGCGGGCCGGCGCGGGCCTGGTCGCCGGCGTGCTGTCGGGCGACTCGGCCCGTGCCGACCTCGAGGCCGTCCCCGCGGCGGCCGGCCTGCCCGGTACCCCGCTGATCCTGGACTCGGTCGCCGACCTGCTCCCGCACCTCGCCTGAAGGACGGGGCTTGCGCCCCCGCACGTGGTCAGCGCGCCGGGCCGGCGCCCTCGTCAGGCTCAGCCGGGGCCGACGCGGGCAGCAGCCACACCAGGCACAGGCAGAGTCGGCGATGAGGACAACGGCGAGGATGAGCCGGAGCCGGGGAGTCAGCCTGGACGGGTCCTGCGCCGGGCTGGTGCTGATCGTGTCGGTTGTCATGACCGTGCGCTCCTTACTCAGCGTCCGGGCCGCCCGGGACGGGGACCGCCGCGATCCCGGCGATCAGCGCGCGGAACGGCCAGCGGATCCGGTCCGGGCCAGAACCGGACAGCAGGTCCGCGCTGGCCGCCGCGATGCCCGGGCAGGCCTCAGGCGACGCCTCGCGCAGCACCGCCGCCAGGGCGTCTTCCTCGTGCGGGGCGTCGGCGGAGGCGTCCCGCGTCGTCTGCTCGGCTGCCGTCGAGGTGGCGAGCTGGAGCAGGACGTTCATGCCCCAGGCCGCCTGCGCCGGCGGGATCCCCCCGGCGATCATCGCCGTGAGCAGCCCGTCAACGAGCCTCAGGTAGTTCGGTCCCGAGGGCCGCAGCGCGAGCACCGACCGGGCCAGGCCCGGGTACCGGAACAGCACCGTCGTGTACTCGGTAAGCATCTCCTCCAGGGCCGTCCGCCAGTCCCCGGCCGCCGGGCGCCCGGGCAAGGCCGGCATCCCGGCGAGCAGTTCGTCGAGCACCGCGCCGTGCAGTTCGGCGATGTTGCGGAAGTAGACGTAAAGCGACGCGGGCCCGGTGTCCAGCTCCTGGGCGAGCCTTCGCATGGTGGCGCGCTCCAGGCCCTCGTCCCGCATCACCCGGATGGCGGCATCGACGATCCCCTGGCGGGTGAGCGGCGGCTTGGCTGGACGGCCGCGGCGGCTGACCGGCTCTCTGCTAGGCAGAACACGATCGTACCGAACATGTTCGCTACGATCAGGTTCGCTGCTGAAGACGGCCGAGGGCCGCTCCCCGGCGGCCGGGAAGCGGCCCTCGGCGGTGCTCCTACGGCACGATCACGAGCGGGACCGGCGCGTGCCGGGCCAGGCTGACGGCGACCGAGCCGACCATGTGATGCGTGGCCTGCGACGAGCTCCCGGCCACGATGACCACGGTGTCGCCGGGGCCCGCGCCGGGGACCTTCGCGGCCGCCGCGACGAGCTCTTCCGCGATGGGCCCCTGGCGGCGCTCGAACCGCCACCGGTCCTCACGGCCGCGGAGCTGCTCGCTCGCCTGGGCCCGCAGGTCCCGCGCCATCTCGTCGAAGGTCTCCTCCATCTCGGCGATCGCATCCGCCGACATCATCTCCAGCGCTGTCAGGTGGGCGACGTAGGTCACGTCGATGCGGCCGTCGCGGCCGCTCAGCAGCCTGACCGCGGCATCGAGCGCCCGGACGGCGGGCGGGGATCCGTCGTAGCCGACCACGAGGTAAAGCTTCCCGGCGGCAGGCGGGGCAGTACTCATGAGGGACTCCAGGGGAAAGAAGCAGTAACGGTACCGTCACCACGCTAGCGTCTCTGGCCAGCCTTAATCATCCTCGGCGATCCTGCCGGATCTCCGGAGTCGCTTTCCCGCCGTGGCGGGTGCTGGCTGTGCTCGCGCCCTGGTGCCGGCGTGCTGCGCACGGCAGCGGCGGCGGCGGCCCGCGTGGCGCGTCCCTCCGGACGCTGGCCGCCGCGGCCCCGCGGCCGTGGCGGGGAGGGTGCCCCGCGTCGCCTGGGCACGGGGCGTGGTGACCGGACTGTAGCATCACGCACGGTCACTAAGCGAATCGATCAGCCTGCGGTAGCCAGCCGCGGGCGCCGGCCGCCGCGCAGGGCCGGGAGGCTGCTCATCACTATGCCGCCGAGGATCGCCGCGCCGCCGAGGAGCAGCCGCGGGCCTGCCGGGTCGCCGAAGGCGACGACGCCGGCCAGGGCGCCGACGAGCGGCTCCAGGTTGAGGAACGCCCCGGCCACTTCGGCCGGTACCCGGCGCTGCCCGTAGGCGAACAGGGTGAACGGGGTAAGGGTGCCGGCCGCCGTCAGGCCGACGACGGCGAGGACCGCGAGGACGCCCGCCCCGCCGGGGTGCGGGGCCGACGGGACGCCTTCGGTCAGGGCGGCGGCCGGCACGGCGGCGACGGCCGCGCCGAGGAACTGGACGGCGGTGACCGCCGCCGGGTCCCGGCCTTCGAGCAGGCGCCCCTGGGCCACGGTCATCGCCGCCATGATCAGCGTCGACGCGACGACCAGGGCGTCCCCGGTGCCGCTCGCGCCGCCGCCGGGACCGCCCGCCACCACCGCCACGCCGCCGAGCGAGATCGCGAAGCCGGCCCAGGCGACGGGGCGCGCCACGTTGTGGTGCCAGGCGGCGGCGATGACTGCGACCAGGACCGGGCCGGTACCGATCAGCAACGACGCGTGCGTGACGCTGGTCTGGCTGAGGCCCGCGTTCTGCACGAGGACCGCGCCGCCGAATCCGACGGCACCCCAGGCCAGCACCTGCCAGCGCAGCGCCGCCCGCAGCGCGCCCCGGTCCACGGACGCCAGCAGCACCGCCGCGGCGAGCGCGAACCGGGCGACGACCAGCCAGGCGGGCGGGAGCCAGGCAAGCGCCGCCTTGGACAGCGGGACGCTCGTCCCCCAGGCCGCGCCGGCCGCGGCGAGCGCGGTGACGGCACGGGTACGGCTGGTGGCGGCGCCAGTGCGTGCGGCGGCGCCGGCGGGGAGGCGGCAGGTCTTCATGCCTCCCAGCGTGCCGCCACGCCAGCCATAATTTGACGATAAGTGAGATCGACGGAATATAATTTCGTGATATGGCCGTAAAACTTGATGATATTGACATCCAGCTGCTTACCGCGCTGCAGGCCGACGCGGACCGCACCAACGTGGAGCTCGCCCGGCTGACCGGCCTGTCTCCCGCCGCGACGCTGCACCGGGTGCGGGCGCTCAAGGAGTCGGGCGTCATCAGGATCATCCGCGCGCATGTTGACCCGGCCCTCGCGGGCTTCCCGCTGCAGGTGTGGGTGTCGGCGACGCTGTCGCGGCACGACCCGCGCTCGAGTGCCGTCTTCGAAGACCACCTCCGGTCGCTGCCGCAGGTCATCGCGGCGGATAACCTCGCGGGCGAGACCGACTACCTGCTGTCCGTGGTGGCCAGGGACGTCGCGGAGCTGCAGCAGGTCCTGGCCAGCCTGTCCACCCGGGGCGGGCAGCGCCTCGTGACGTCCCTGCGGCTGGCCGAGGTCAAGCCGCCGTCACCGCTTCCCCTTGGCCCGGCGGTCGCCCCGGCATCCCCCAAGACGCCGCGGTCCCTCCGCCAGCGCCGCTGAAGATCAGGGTCATCATCCCGAACGTGGGCGGCTGACTCCCCCGGCCCGCCCTTCTTGCCCTCCGGGTTCGTCCGCCCTCGGGGGCAAGGGGCACCGGACCACCGCCGGGGCGGGAGCGGGCCCGCTGGCTACTGGCCGGCCAGCTGCCGGGCGAGTCGCAGCGCGGAGTCGATGGGCACGACGTACCCGGCGTCAGTGCCGTAGTGGCCGATGCTGAGGCCGATGACCTGGCCGGACAGGTTGAACAGCGGGCCGCCGAGCTCGCTGGCCGGCACGTCGAGGGATGTGTCCTCAAGCAGCCCGGTCAGCTGGTGACCGTCCAGGGTGACGGGCACGTCGATCCCGGTGATGGCCCCGGTGGTCAGCATGATGCCCTTGGCCGTCCAGGTGCCTCCCGCCGAGGCCACCCGGTCATTGAGCTGGACGCCGGCCAGGCTCCCCGGGGGCGGTCACGAAGATAGCGGATCGCTGTATAGGCCATGGCATGCACAGCCATCCACTATCCCATGCCCCGCGCCGTGAGCCGCCCGGTATGCCCGTTTCCCGCCAGGGCGGCCTGGCCCACCCGTCACGCTGGCACTTCAATTCCTATAGACGGTTATTCAGGCGTCGCCGTGCGATCGCCCCTCATCAGCAGCTGAGTTTTGTCTGGCAAGTGAATTTCGCTCACTTCGCGTGAGCGGAATCGACTTCTTAGGTGACCGTGCCGTGGAACAGCACCGCCAGGTCAGCTGGCCGCAGCGAGTCCGTGCGGCGCCAAAGCCCGGCGGGGATGGCATCACGCTGCCGGACGGAGCGCGCGGAGCTGAGGCCGCAGCCGCGTGCGAGCTCCGCGATCTCCTGCGGCGTGAAGCACGACCGCCACGGCTCGCCCCGCTCCGCGGACGCCTGGGCGACGAGCCTGCCGTACAGTGCCCCCGCCTCGTCGCGCGAGTCCTCGGGGAGCATGTAGTCGGCGATCAGCTCGCTGCCCGGCGCGAAGCCGCCGACCGCGGTCATCGTCGCGGCGACCGCCTCGGCCGTCAGGTACATCGTCACGCCGAGCCAGGCGATGACCGCCGGGACCGAGGCGTCGAATCCGGCGGCGTTAAGGCACTGCCCCAGGGAGCCCGTGACCAGGTCCGCCGGGACGAACCGGACGTTGCCCGGGACGGGGATATCAGCGGCGCGCAGCGCCGACCGCTTGAAGTCCTGGCTGGCCGGGTGATCCACCTCGAAGACGCGCAGCCGCCCGGCGAGGCCGCCCCGGTAGGCGAAGGAGTCAAGGCCCGCGCCGAGGATCACGTACTGGGAGACGCCCGCGGCGACCGCCCGCGCGAGCGCGTCCTCCGCGTACCGGCCGCGGCAGGCCACCTGGGCCCGGGCGCCCGACAGGACCGGGTGCGTGCCATGCAGCGTGTGGTAGCTGACCAGCTCGTCCGCCTGGTCGCCAAGAAGCACGGCGGCCAGGGGATCCGCGAAGATCCTCGGCTCGTCGTCCACGATCAGGTGCGCGGCTCGCGCCGCCGCGGCCATTAGCGCCGTAGCGCTCGGCTGCCCCAGGGCAGGCTGTCGGTTCTCCATGACGCAGACCCTACAGCGAAGTTAGAACATTGTAACACAATAATGAATTTTACACAAGACGAATCGTATTACAGTTCTATAAGAAATCCGGGCGCGCCGCGCCGTCCGGCAGGCGGTTAGGCTCGGGTTGTGAGCGGTGAGCGCGCGTTGCCTGAGCAGGCGAGCCTGCGGTACCTCAAGCTCGAGGCGAAACGGCGGCGCGCGGCCGGGGAGTTCGCCACACTGCACGACGCACAGCTGGCGATCGCCAGCTCACCCGCTAGCCCGCGAAAGCTCAAGAGCGTTCCCCCTAACGAATCCGGCTGGCGCACCCGGCCCACCGGAACTAGGGTGGCGGGGTGCGCGAGGGCGGCCGGGTGAGCGAGGCGTGGGACGCTGACGCGCCCGGGGTACTCAAGCTGCCGTCCGGGCGGCTGATCCGGGGGCGGGGCCTGCGCGCCCCCGGTCCCCCCGGCGGTCCCGACCCGGAGTTCGGCCTCTACGTAGTACGTGGCGGGATGCGCGGCGTGCCGTGGCCCTACCGGTGGGTCGACTGGCCGGACTTCCGGCTGCCCGCCGACCCGGCCGCCGCGCGCGAGGCGTTCACCGAGGCGTGGGAGCGGTCGCCGGTGCAGCGCGTCGAGGTCGCCTGCATGGGCGGCCTCGGCCGGACCGGGACCGCCCTCGCGTGCATCGCCGTCCTCGACGGGGTGCCAGCGGGCGAGGCCGTCGACTACGTGCGGCAGCACTACAACCGCCGCGCCGTGGAGACGCCCAGGCAGCGCCGCTTCGTCGCCGGCTTCTCCTAAGGGCCGCCCGCCGGCTGGCCCGTCTGGAGCGCCGCGCGCTTCTTGCTGTTATCAGGAAAGAGAAGCGGGGCGGTTCTCCACAGTTCCTGTGGAGAACCCTGTGCGCAACGCCGGCGCGGGCTGTGGCCAGGGCTGGGGACAACGGTGGATTACCTGTGCATACTTGCCGACGGCAACACATCTGACGTGCGCAAATCGTTGTGCATAAGGATGCGCCCCTGTGGATGATCCACACCGTGAGGCGAAAACCCGGAGGGCCGGGGGGCAACTCAGCCGCTGAACTCCGTGTCCAGCAGCCCGAAGATGACGTCGTCCGCCCATTCCCCGTTCACCCAGCCCGAGCCCCTGGTGACTCCCTCGCGGGTGAACCCGAGGCGCGCGGCCACGGCGATCATGGGGTGGTTGTCGGAGAGGGTCT
>Ga0209415_10020042_pt1 | contig 10430 bp, 9 predicted proteins | sample PeaSoiSIISIP2007_FD_187696 | JGI IMG/M metagenome (GOLD analysis project Ga0209415, IMG submission 187696) | Peat soil microbial communities from Weissenstadt, Germany - SII-SIP-2007 (SPAdes) (version 2) | ecosystem: Environmental > Terrestrial > Soil > Wetlands > Peat | place: Germany...
GAGACGGAATTGGCCAAGCGAGGAAAAAAAAATCCCCAGAAAACTGGCGAAGCGCGCCAAACAAATTCTCGTCCTGCTGATGGACGTGGACGGCACGCTCACCGATGGCAGCGTCACGTTACTCTCGCAATCTGACGGCTCTGCACTGGAAATCAAAAATTTCAGCGCTCATGACGGACAGGGGCTAACGCTGGCCGTTACAGCCGGCTTGCGCACCGGCGTCATCACCGGCCGCGCCAGCGCCGCTCTCCGCCGCCGCTGCAAAGAACTCGACATCGAGTTTGTCTACGAAAAACAGGGACACAAGATTGCCGCGTATGAGGATGTGCTGCGGAAAACCGGCGCCAAAGAATCGGAAGTGGCTTTCCTGGGTGACGACCTCCCCGATCTGACCATCATGAAGCGTGTCGGCCTGGCCGTCGCCGTGGCTGATGCGTTGCCCGAAGTTAGGCGCGCGGCGCACTACACCACCAAGGCTCCCGGCGGAAAAGGCGCCGCCCGCGAACTCGTCGAAGTTATCCTCAAATCCAAAGGCATCTGGGAAGAAATGATCGACAAAGCCCGGGCCTGAACCCGCCTATCGCCAGGCGTGCCGATTGTTAGGAACGATGGGAGCCCATTACTCTTTTGCGCGCAGTTGAAAAGTATCTTTTTCTTGCCAACTGGGAGTCGCAGCATCCGGATCGGCAAGGCGGTACATCGTACCCTTGAGGGTGTTCCCTTCCAGCACCAGCTTGACGTAGTGATAATTGGGAAACAAATTGTCCTGATATAGGTCATTGGGGGTGCGCTCGACCTCATAGGGGCGAGCTCCCCCTCCCCCACAAACAAGGTAGACCACGTCATCCTGCATCGAGCGCTCGTAATTGTGGATATGCCCGGCAGCCACCAGAAATCTCGCTTTGCTCTTGATGGCAGCGCTCTTCAGAAACTCCGCCAAAGCAATTTCATTGGGGCGCGGGTTGTGGTCGACATTGAACTTCGTCTGTATGTCGGCCACCGGCGGATGGTGCAGGGTAATCAGCACGAACTGCACGCGTGGGGACAACGAAGCCATCTGGGTTTCCAGCCATTGGCGCTGATCGCTGCCGGGCAGAAGAGACGTATCGCTATCGAGTAGGATGGCATAGAGTCGCTTGCCCAACGCCACGGAGTACCAGCGGCGGTCACGGAGTTCGGGGAACGCCGTCCACCAGTTCTCCAGACACTGCGGAACTTCGCAATGGCTGAACTCGTGATTGCCCAGCGCCGGGTAGACGCGCAGATGGGTTGCTCGCCACCGGGCGGTCTCGGTCTGATAGACCGCGTAGTCGCCCTGCTCTCCGCCGTGCCAAGGTACATCGCCGTTCAAGAAGACAGCGTCAGGTTTCTCCAGCGCAATGCGCGCCACTAGAGTCTGGCGAGCCGCGGGACTGGTGGCCTGGTGGTTTGCGGGGTCGGTGAAGCGCATGTCCCCGTAGGCGACGATCGTGACCGGCTCGTGCAAATCACCCTCACTTACGGTAAAGGTCGCAGCAGCTTGAGCGCCCCGGGCATTTTTCGGCAAGGTCAAGCTGAAAGCGATGGCAACTGACAAAAGGCACGCGCAAAGGCGTAATTTCAAGTTCTTCCCCCCAGACTGAATTTCTACTCTCGACTTTCCGTTCGGCAGATACCGTACAACCGGCTACCGCGGAATGCAATTACGCGCTCATGAATATTGGGATATCGGAACCTTTTCCTTCGTTTCTGTGTACTGAATGCTAGGCACTCGTTCGTCCAGCTGTTTGTCAGGTTACAATCTCTGCAAGGGAGGGTCGCTACGTATGGACGCATTTCTCCTCGACCTGAAATACGGCATACGTTCTCTATGGCGAGACAAAGGTTTTGCGCTGACCGTCCTTCTCACCTTCTCCGTCTGCATCGCCGCCAATACCGCTCTCTTCGCCATCGTTAACTCCGTCATCTTGCGTCCTCTGCCTGTCGCCGACGCAAATTCCATCATGATCCTGTCCAACGAATACCCCAAAGCCGGTGTCACCGGGGGCAACAACAGCAGTTCCGGTGACTATTACGACCGCCTTCGGGAAATGACCGTTTTTGAAAGCCAGGCCATTTTCCGTCCGCGCGATCAAACCGTGGACCTGAACGGCTCTCCGCAGCGGATTCGCGGGATGCTGGTCACGCCCTCCTGGTTCGAGTTGCTGCGTGTTTCTCCCGCCCTCGGCCGTGCTTTCACACGGGAAGAAGGCGAAGTCGGCGCGGATCAAGAGGTTATCCTCAGCCACGGGCTTTGGCAGCAGTTGTATGCTGGGGATAAATCCGCCTTCGGTCGTGATCTCCGCATCAGCGGCCGGCCCTTCAAAATCGTCGGCGTGATGCCCGCCAGTTTTAGCTTTATTGACCCCGACGTCCGCCTATGGATGCCGCTCGCGTTCACCGACAAGGACAAGACTGTTCATCACAGCAACAACTGGTATCACATCGGCCGCTTGAAGCCCGGCGCGACCCTGCAGCAGGCTCAAGCACAGGTCAACACCTTAAACAACGAGAATCTCGAGCGAATGCCCGAGTTCAAGGAACTCCTGATCAACGCTGGTTTCCACACCATAGTCAAACCACTTCAGGACATGCTGACCGCGGGCGTCACGCGGACCCTCTATCTTTTGTGGGGTGGCGCGTTCCTTGTCCTTCTTATCGGCGGGCTGAACATCGCCAACCTCGCGCTCGCTCGCCTCGCTCTTCGCCGCAAGGAAATCGCTACGCGCATCGCCTTGGGCGCGGGCCGCGTGCAGCTCATGCGCCAGTTGCTTCTGGAAAACTTGGGATTGGCATTACTCGGTGGGTTGGGCGGCATCGTTCTCGGCGCTGGCTTATTGCGGACTCTGAACGCCATCGGCCTTGAGCATTTTCCTCGCGCCGGTGAAGTTCACATGGACAGCGCCGTCGTTCTCGTTTCTCTTGCGCTTTCCCTGGCTGCTGGACTGTTTGTCGGGCTCTTCCCCATCGTCGGCGTTTCGAACATCAGCATCAACGACGCGCTGCATGAGGACAGCCGCACCGGTACTACCGGCAAAAAATCCCGCGGCGTCCGCCAGCTTCTTGTTGCCGCTCAAATTGGATTTGCCTTCGCTCTGCTCATGGGAGCTGGGCTGCTTCTCGCCAGCTTCCGCTTGCTCTTGCAAGTGGATCCAGGATTTAACTCCGACGGCGTGGTAACCGCCTCCGTGGCCCTGCCGCGCACCAGATACTCCAAGCCTGAACTTTTGCGCGATTTCATGAACCGCGCGCTCCCCGCAGTTCGCGCCATCCCTGGAGTTTCCCTCGCTGGCGCCACCGACGTAATTCCGCTTGGCGGCGATCACAATGACAGCGTCATTTTCGCCGAAGGCTATCAGATGAAGCCCGGCGAATCGCTGGTCTCTCCCCTGAACATGTCCGTGACTCCGGGATATTTCGAGGCCATGGGCATCACTATGGTCATTGGCCGCAGCTTCGATGACCGCGATAGTGAGAATGCGCCGCATGTTGTCATTGTGGATGAACGGCTTGCGCAACATTTCTGGCCCGACCGCGATCCCATCGGACGCCGCATGTACATGCCGTCAGACTCGACAGACCTACTGAAAATTGATGAGCACACCGTTTGGATTACGGTTGTCGGTGTCGCCCGTAGTTTGCGCTATGAAAATCTCGAGGGTTCCGGCGCGCCGGTCGGCGCCTACTATTTCCCGAATTCACAGCAGCCCGCTAGCGGGTTTACATTCGCACTCAAGTCAGCTGCCTCTCCGGACCCCGTCGTCCGCGCTCTGCGCTCGGAAATCTCCCGCCTCGATCCAGACTTGGCGGTTTTCGATGTCCACTCCATGTCCGAGCGCATCGACCTTTCCCTGTCTTCCCGCCGCACCTCCATGCTGCTGGCCAACGCCTTCGGCGGAGTCGCCTTGTTCCTGGCTACGCTGGGCATTTATGGCGTGCTGGCGTACTTGGTCGCCCGGCGCACTCGTGAAATTGGCATTCGTGTCGCTCTCGGCAGCACGCAGGCCGGCGTTCTCAAGCTGGTTTTACGCGAGGGATTCCAACTCGTCGCCCTCGGCCTGATCTTGGGAGTGATCGGCGCCGTATCCCTTCAAAAAGCGGTTGCCAGTGAAGTTTACGGCGTCCGCCCGCTCGACCCGCTTGTCTTAGCCAGCGTAATGGCCCTGCTGGCGATCGTGGCCCTCGCCGCCTGCGCCGTCCCTGCTCGTCGCGCCATGCGCGTCGACCCCATGGTCGCGCTGCGCTCGGAATAACTTTTCGCACAGCCCTTTACACCGCCACCAACACCGATCGCGACAAAAGCGCCGCTTGCTAACTTGTTGGTGGTGACTACTGGCGCCACCGCGGCTCTTCAAATGGCCTCCGCCCAGGACGCTATCGTCTCTGCTAATTCGTGCAGCACCTGCTCGTCCGTTTTTCCCGAATTTTTCAGCACGTGAAACGCATGATCTGCGCTTTCAATGACATGCAGCGTGGCCCACGCCCCCAGCTTCGCGCAGACCGGACGCAGCAACTGGAGATCGGCAAGCGCGTCTCTGGTTCCCTGCAGGAATAACATCGGGATCGTCACCTTCGCAAGGTGATCGGCTCGTTTCGTTCCCGGCAGCTTCGGCGGGTGCAGCGGGAAACCGAAGAACACCAATCCTTGCACCCCTTCCAGGGGCTGCTGTGCTGCGGCTTGCGACGTCATCCGTCCCCCCATGGACTTGCCTCCCGCAAACAACGGCAAGCCGGGAGCCGCTTCTGCCGCCGCTCGCACCGCAGCCACAACGGTCGCCGTCAGAACCGCAGGCGTGTCTGGAACCCGCCGCTTTTCCTCCATGTACGGAAACTGGTAGCGCAACGTCGCCACACCAACGCCAGCTAATTCGCCAGCCAGCTTCGCCATGAAGGGATGATTCATCCCTGCCCCAGCTCCATGCGCCAGCACCAGGAGCCGGCGCGCCTTCGCAGGCCGGAAAAGCAACGCCGACACCTCGCCTCGGTCCCCCACCGCAAAGCGCAAAGGTTCAACTGTCGTCATTTCGCCGTGATTCTAGCAGAACCAACCTCTAATGCTTTTGCACTATTCCCCCGCCCCGCCAGCCCTTATACAGTCCCCCCAATTTCAGTGATTCGCCTTCTGCTCTGGCGACAACGGGGGTGTCCTATGTCCGCTCAAGCTTCTGCTCTTAACCTGCAGCCATCCCTGGTCACCACCAACGCCTGGCGCAGCCGTACGCTTGCCGTCATCCTCATGGTGGCCATCGCCGGCACCTTCTGGGTGGATTCGCGCTACCCCGCTTTGCTCAAGCGCTACCATGCTGGCACGCAAGTTAAGGCCGCTGGGGCCCTCACCTTTGGGACGGTCTACGCGGTAGATCGAGCCATGCCTCTCTCCACCCGCGTATGGCGCACCACCGTCAACTGGCTCGACGCCAACCGCATCGGCATGACGTTTTCCTTCCTTTTTGGTCCCGCCGCGCTTGTTTTTCTTGGCACACTCCGTCGCCGCCAAACCAGCTCGCGCTATCTGAATACCCTTTTCGGCGCCGCCGCCGGCGTCCCCTTGGCGGTCTGCACCAACTGCATCGCCCCCATCGCGCGCGGATTCTACGCTTCCGGCATGAGCACCGAATCCGTTCTTGCCGCCATGTTTGCTTCTCCCGCGCTCAACGTCGTGGTCGTCGCCATGACCTTCGCGCTTTTTCCTGCGCCGATCGCCATCCTCAAGCTCGCCACCGTTCTCTTCCTCATTTTCGTCTTTGCCCCGGCAGTGGCTTCACGCCAAGGCGCCTCCACCCCCGCCGTTGCTTGCCCCATTGAGATCCCTGTCTGGGATACCTGGACGCAAGCCCTCATTTCCACCTCCCGCTCTTTCGCAAAAAGTTTCTGGTACGTCTTTCGCGTCGCCTTTCCGCTGATGATTCTCGCCGCCATTCTCGGCGCACTCGTCATCGAACTTCTTCCTCCCCAGGCGCTCATCGCGCAAGCCACCATCGGCGGCATCATTCTAGTCGCACTGGTCGGGGCGTTTCTTCCTGTTCCCATGGCCTTCGACGTCGCCATCGCCTACATTGCCATGACCAAAGGCGTCCCACTCCCTTACGTCGTCACCATTCTATGCACCCTCGGCATCATCAGCGTCTTTTCGCTTTCCGTCGTTGGCAAAACCATCTCCTGGAAAGTAGCCGCCGCTGCCTACGCCACCGTCGCGGCCCTAGGAACTCTCGCCGGCCTTCTTACCCGCACCCTCAACTGATCCCGGTTAGTCTTCGCCTCGCCGCGGGTGCGTGACCCATCGAGGAGAATCGGGTGTACAATGCGAGCATTCCCAGCTCACGGAGGCTAACCGTGATCACCTTGGGCAAAGTTGTGCGCATTTGTGCTGGCGGTATCGTAGCAGTGGCTTTGGCCACAGGCGTCTACACTTTTGGTCAATCCAGATCAGCTCCAGTAGACCCCGGCGTGCGCGGCGGCCCGGCGGGTGCCGGCGGTCCGCTCAACGGCCTTACCGCGGACGAAACTGCTTTCTTCAAGGATGGACAGGCGAGGTTTGCTGAAATCGAGTCCGTCACGGGCGGCACGAACAATGGCCTCGGTCCCCGGTTCAACTCCAACCAGTGTTTCTCTTGTCACTCGCAGCCAAACGCAGGCGGATCTAGCCCGGCGCATAATCCCCAGATTGCGGTTGCCACTCTGGATGGGGCGAAGAACACCGTGCCGTGGTTCGTCACGCCAAATGGTCCGGTCCGCGAAGCGCGCTTTAAGAAAAGTAACGGTGTCAATGACGGTTCCGTGCACGATCTTTTCGTGATCACCGGCCGAACCGACGCCCCCGGTTGCAACATCGCCCAGCCCAACTTCCTGCCCGCAGGAACGCCGCTGACCGGCCAAGGCGGAAATCCCAACATTATCTTTCGCATTCCGACTCCTGTTTTCGGCGCGGGCCTCATCGAATCCATTCCTGACTCCGCCATCCTTGCGAACATGCGCGCCAATGCCTCCGAAAAATTAGCAATGGGCATTTCCGGACATGCCAACGCGCACCTCGGCGGAAATGTGAACCTCAGTGCCAACGATGGCACCATCACGCGTTTTGGCTGGAAGGCGCAGAATAAATCCCTGCTCATGTTCGCCGGCGAGGCCTACAACGTCGAGATGGGTATCACCAACCAGCTTTTCCCGCAGGAGCGCGACGAAACACCTGGCTGTCTTTTCAACGCCACACCCGAGGACACCGTCAACTTCACGCCGACACCCTCGGCCGGCAGCAATCCCAACACCGCTGTCCTCTCGGACATCGAGGCCTTCGCCGACTTCATGCGCATGCTGGCTCCGCCCACTCCGGCGCCTGCCACGCCGTCCAGCAAAAATGGGCACGCCACTTTTGCGAAGATAGGCTGCGTCCATTGCCATAATCCCTCATTTACAACGAGTGCGAAGATTGCGAGCGGCTCCTCGACCAGCCCGAGTGCTGCGCTTTCCAATCAGACCGCGAATCTTTATTCGGACCTCATCGTCCACCACATGGGCAAAGGCCTCGCCGACGGCATCACTCAGGGCGCCGCGGGCCCTGACGAGTTCCGCACCGCTCCTCTTTGGGGCGTCGGGCAGCGCGTTTTCTTCCTCCATGATGGACGGACGTCCAATCTGCTGGAAGCCATCCGGGACCATCGCAGCCAGGGCAGTGAAGCCAACAAAGTTATCGAACATTTCGAGAGGTTGACCACGCAGGAACAGCAGGAAGTCCTCGATTTCTTGCGCTCCCTCTGACAAAGAACAAAGCGGCGCGTGGGCGGGTACCCCTTTTGGGGAGTGCGGGAGCTTATTTACCCTGAGCGAAGCCGAAGGGCTCCCGCTTTTCCTCCGCCCGAGCATTCTCAGTGCAGCCACCGCTCGGCCCCGGCCACTCTTCCGGCCCGGTTCTGGCACTCGCGGTCATCTCAGGCCATAATGTCACCATCGAGGATCACGAACAATGCTCCATGCTTGGCACGATGTTTCACCGGGGAACGACCTCCCGCGCGATTTTCAAGCGGTAATCGAGATTCCCCTCGGCTCCAACGTGAAATACGAGTTGGACAAAGCCAGCGGCCTCTTGAAAGTGGATCGCATCATCCACTCGGCGGTGTTCTATCCGGCAAATTATGGCTTCATCCCGCAGACCTATGCCGAAGATAACGATCCTCTCGATGTATTGGTCTTGTGCCAGGAGCCCGTGCAGCCCCTGGCGCTCATCAAGGCGCGGGCTATCGGTCTGATGACCATGATCGATTCCGGGGCCAGCGACGATAAGGTCATCGCTGTGGCCACCAACGACCCGGAATTCAACAGCTACGTCGAGGCCAACGAGCTGCCGCCGCACCGCTTGCTCGTTCTGAAGCGCTTCTTCCAGGATTACAAGCAACTCGAAGGCAAGCAAGTCCAGGTGGATGACATCCGGCCGGCGTATGCGGCCGCAAAAGTGATCGAAAGGGCGCTGGCGCGCTACCAGGAGCAGCGAGAAGTCCTTCGCGCCAAGGACCAGCGCTAGTATAATTGCACTATTCTTGCGATTTTCGTTCGATGCTACCTTGGCCCGCTGCATTTGGGCCCGGTTCGGCGCCGCGGCGGTTCCGCTCGGCTATTTTTTGTGCGGGCATGTCTAAACCAATGGGCTGGAGCGAGTTGGCATGAATCGTTTCTGGAAATGGACGAGTGGAATATTTGGGGTGTTGCTCGTTGCTGCGTTTGCCGGGCTCTCCTACATGGCGGGAAGCCCGAAGGACGCCTACGGCATGGTGCGCTACGCGCTGCCGCACATGCATCGCGGCACGCTGAAAGTGGGCAGCGATGCGCCGGACGCGCGCATTGTCGCGCTGGACGGCGTGAGCCGTTTCCACATTCGCGAACGCACGGGGAATCGGCCGCTGGTTCTGATCTTCGGGAGTTTTACCTGACCGCCGTTCCGCCGCCAGGTTGGCGACGTCGTTCAGATTTACAACGACTATAAGGATCACGCCGATTTTCTGACCGTGTACGTTCGCGAAGCGCATCCCACCGATGAATGGCAGATGAAATCGAATTTGAAGGATAAGGATGATGTCTGCTACGCGCAACCGAAAACGCTGGAGCAGCGCCTGGCGATCGCCAATGATTTTACAAAACGATTCAAGTTTCCCCTGCCCTTCGGCATCGACGACATGAGCAACGCCGCGAACGACGCGTATGCCGCGTGGCCCGAGCGCTTGTACATTATTGATGAGAGCGGGCACATCGCCTACCGAGGCGGAATGGGCCCGTTCAACTACAATCCCGCCGAAGTGCGCGAATGGCTCGCCGCCCGCTATGGCGCGGTGAAACACGAAGCGCCGAAAACGCCGGCAGAGGCAGCGCCGGCAGCAACGAAATCCGCGGACTTCGGAGCGGCAGCGCCGACGCCTGCGGCACCATCAACGCCCGCGCCTGCGGCAACACCCGCGCCAGTGCCCGCTTCCAAAGAGAGCCGCCCACCGACCGTCCGCGAAGAGTTATGATTGGTCGGTGAAAAGGAGAATCAGAGACAGAAAAACGGAAGCCGGCGCGCTCAAGAAAGTCGGGCTTGCGCGCGCACTCTCGAAGCTCGGCTATTGCTCACGATCTCGAGCGGCAGAATTGATTGCCGCGGGGCGCGTGAAATGGAATGGGACGGTGCGCCGCGATCCAGAAACGCCGGTGCACCTCGGAAAAGACAAGATTGAAATCGATGGCCAGCCTTTGGCAGCAACTTCGAAAATTTATCTCGCCCTGAATAAGCCTCGCGGTGTCGTCACGACAGCCGCAGACGAAAAAGATCGCGAAACCGTGTACGCGTATCTGCCCGAGGGTTTGCCGTGGCTGGCACCGGTCGGGCGGCTGGACAAAGCAAGCGAAGGTTTGTTGCTGCTGACCAACGATTCGGAATGGACAGCGCGTATCACCGCTCCAGAAACACATCTGGACAAAACCTATCACGTGCAAATCGGCGCGGTCGCGAATGAAGAACTGTTGCAGAAATTGCAGAATGGAATTCGCGCGCGCGATGGCACATTTCTTCGCGTAAAAAATGCCCGCTTGCTGCGCGGCGGTGAACGCTATTCGTGGCTCGAAATTGTTTTGGACGAAGGCAAGAATCGTCACATTCGTCGAATGCTCGAAGCGCTGAAAATAGAAGTGCGCCGGCTCGTGCGCGTCGCCATTGGTCCGCTGCCCCTCGGCGATCTCCCGAAGGGCGCAACTCGCGCTCTGGAATCCGAAGAGAAGCAGGCATTGGATTGCGCGATGAGAGAGAAATAGTTGACGTTGAGATTCTTCGGGCCCGACTGGAGTCGGGCCCTCAGAATGACATTTTAGTTTTGGGCGGCCTACTAACTGAATTTACTTGGATTTGTAGGTGAACGTCACTTTTGTTTCTTCGTCGAGCACCAGTGGCC
>Ga0209415_10020043_pt1 | contig 10430 bp, 9 predicted proteins | sample PeaSoiSIISIP2007_FD_187696 | JGI IMG/M metagenome (GOLD analysis project Ga0209415, IMG submission 187696) | Peat soil microbial communities from Weissenstadt, Germany - SII-SIP-2007 (SPAdes) (version 2) | ecosystem: Environmental > Terrestrial > Soil > Wetlands > Peat | place: Germany...
AGCACTCGGCGGGCGCCCCTGACACGACCCGACAAGCACCTTCCCCCTTGGCGGGCTTGCGTGCGACAATGTTCACCGGAAAGACATGGCCGACCAAGAGCGCAAGGGCACCACGGACTCGTCGAAGAGCGACAAGCGCAAGCAGAGCCTCTACTTCCCCGAGACGATGCTCGAGGAGATCCAGAAAGAGGCGCAGCGGCTCCAGCGCTCGATGTCGTGGGTCGTGCAGCGCGCGTGGAAGCACGCACGCCGCGAGATCAAGGGAATTCCCGGATCGAACGAGCCGGGGAGCTGACCGTCAGCGAACGAATTCGACGGGTGGCGCGGAGCCCGCCGGTGGGTGGCCATGCGCGATCCACCACGTGGAGAGAAGCCCGACGAACAGCGCGGCAAGAGCCAGCAGCGCGACGGCGAGTGGGTCGGGCCTGGTTCGGTCGAGGAGCGCCCGCGCAGCACGTTTCACGACCTCGTCCGTGCTCCCCGCTTCCAGCTTCGGAGCCTCCGCACGAACGCGGGCGTAGTCACCCTCCTCGAAGGCCTCGACCAGCGCGTCGAGCTCCGGGCTGCGCGGGAACGCGCGCGCAAAGGAAGGGCGGCGCTCCGGAGGCATGGGTCACCGTCTGCCTACCACGCGGGACGACGCGGCGGCGTGCGGGCCCCGGACGTAACACGTTGACTATCGTTCAATAGGCGCTACCGTTGGATTCATGGCGCTGCAGGCGATCGTCGACCGGAGAGAAACGGCACCCAGGGCTCGCGTCGACGGCGTGGCGACGCTTCCGACGGACCACGTGCTGATCATCGGCGCGGGCTTCGCTGGGCTCGGGATGGCGATCCGGCTCAAGCAGGCCGGAATCGACGACTTCACGATCCTCGAGCGGGCGGAGCGCGTGGGCGGCACCTGGCGGGACAACACGTATCCCGGGATCGCCTGCGATATCCCCTCGCACCTCTACTCGTATTCGTTCGAGCCGAACCCGAGCTGGAGCCGATTCTTCGCGCCGCAGGAGGAGATCCTCGCCTACCTCGAGCGCTGCGCCGACAAATACGGCATCCGTCCGCACATCCGCTTCGGCACCGCAGCGACGGGCGCGTCGTTCGACGACCGCACGGGGCTGTGGACCGTGCAGACCAGCGACGGCAAGACGATCACCGCGCGCGTCCTCGTGTCGGGGGCCGGGCACGCGCTCAGCCGACCCGTGTTTCCCGACGTGCCAGGGCGCGATGCGTTCGAGGGCAAGTCGATGCACTCCGCGCGGTGGGACCACGAATACTCGCTCGAGGGCAAGACCGTCGCAGTCGTGGGAACGGGCGCGAGCGCCATCCAGATCATCCCGTCGATCGCGCCCGCGGTCGGTAAGATGTACGTCTTCCAGCGAACTCCGTCGTGGGTGGCGCCGAAGCCCGATCGCGGGATCACGCGGCGCGCGCAGAAGGTCTTTCGCGACAGGCCCTACGTCCAGAAGGTCGCGCGGGGGGCGATTTACTGTTTCCTCGAGGCGATGGCGATCGGCTACGTGGTCGAGCCGCGCCTGAACAAGATCCGCGAGTATCGTTCGCTTCGGTTCCTCCGCCGGACCGTCCGCGATCCCGTCCTCCGGGAGAAGCTGACGCCGAACTTTCGCCTGGGGTGCAAGCGCATCCTCATCTCGAACGACTACTACGACACGCTCCAGCGCGAGAACGTGGAGCTCGTCGCCGACGGCATCGCCGAGATCCGGGCGCACTCCATCGTGACGAAGGACGGCAAGGAGCGCCCCGTCGACGTCATCATCTACGCGACGGGGTTCGAGACGGCCGAGGCGAAGCCGCCGTTCCCGATCACGGGCCGCGGGGGGCTCGATCTCGCCAGGGCCTGGGAACAGAACATGGAGGCGTACCTCGCATCGACCATCCCGGGCTTCCCGAACGCCTTCCTCATCCTGGGGCCCAACGTGGGCCTCGGGCACTCGTCGATGATCTACATGATGGAGTCGCAGTTCGCGTATGTGCTCGACGCCATCAAGACGATGCGCTCGAAGCGAATCAAGTCCGTCGAGGTGCGGCGCGACGTCGCTGCACGCTACAACGATTGGCTGCAAGAGCGGCTGAAGCGTACCGTCTGGAACACGGGAGGGTGCGCGAGCTGGTATCTGACCAGCAGCGGGAAGAACACGACGGCGTGGCCCGGGTTCACCTTCGAATTCCGTCTCAAGACGCGCCGCTTCGATGCGACCAGCTACCACCTCGTGGCCAAGGAGGACGCCCTCTCGGCGGAGGGGCTGTCGCTGGCCGTCACCTAACCGACGATCATCGCCCCGTAGAGCTCGTCTGCCGCCGGGGGCTCGAACCGTCGATCCAGGAAGTCGAACATGGCATCCGTCACCTCGAACGCGTACGTCGCTCCGCGCTCGATGTTACGGCGCCGCACGCGCGCCCTTCGCGTCTCGGCGTCGACATCCAGATAGTGCAGCTTCACGGCGCCCGTCGTCTGCATGCCGCGCCCGCGACACCGGTCCCGGTCCTCGAGGCGATGCGGGCCGACGTCGAAGATCACGTCGACGCCCCGCTCGATGATGGCCCCCGCGAGGCCCCACATCTGGACCTCGCACCGGGCCGTTCGTTGGAGGAACCAGTCGGCGCCATGCGGTTTCGTCAGGTCGGCGACAAAGAGGTTCTTCATCCACTCGTCGATGGAGAGGCGGACGGCGCGCATGCGCGACGCGAGCGCGATGGCGTACGTTGTCTTGCCGGCGCCGATCGCTCCGCAAATCAGGTGAACCGTCGCCACCTTCCAAGCTTTACACGAGCCGCCTCAACGGTGGCGAGTTCTGCCTAGCCCCGGCAGGGCCGGCTCAGTGCTTCTTTGCATCGGCCTCGACGGCGCGACGCATCATCTCTTCGAGCGAGGCTCCGCCCGAAGCGGGCGCCGCGACCGGTGCAGGGCTCGGCGCGGCCGGCGCAGGGCTCGGCGCGGCCGCCTTCGGGGGCGGCTCCTCGGCGGTGGGAGCCGCTGTTTCCGACACCGGAGTCGGGGCGGCCTGGGCCGGCGCGTCTGCTGGCGCGCTCCGTACGACGTGGCGCGTCCGAAAGTGCGCCGCGCCGCCCGCCTTCTTCGGAAGAGGGGCAAGCGCCGGCTCGGACACGGGAGCGACCGCCTTGACGGCGACAAAAGGCGCGGGAGGCGCGGGAAGCGAGGGAAGCGCCGGAGGGGGGCTCGCCGGGATCGCCGCCAGCGCGGTCGCAGGCATCGCGACTGCCGTGGGAGCGGCCGCGACGACCGCCGGTGTGGACGCGCGACCTCTCGCGACCGTGTGGGCCACGAGCGTCGTCGCCACGGTCGCCCCGATGACGGCCGTGGCAAGCCACGCGACCACGATGCCGAACGAGCCCCTGCCTGGCGCCGGGACGACGGGCTCCAATCCGGGATCGATGTCCAGCGCCAGCAGCTGGTGCCTGGCTGGAGCCCCGGCCCAGGGATTGGGCGGCGACTCCGGCACCGGACGGGCGGCCGCTGCGACGCCGAGGACGGGGGGCGGCTGCTCCCTTCCCGTCCGCGCGCGTCTCATCACCTGCTCGACGCTCTCGGCGTACAGCGCCCCTATGTCGAACAGGCCCGAGTTCTGCTCACCCCGCTGCTGTATCGTGATGCGCGGAACGCGCGGTGTCAGCGACGCGCCCAGCTTTCCGGCGAGATCGCTCTCGGAGTCGTTTGTCGTCATTCGCTTCTCCAGGTCGCCCGAGAATGCTGACATGCGAATCGACGCTCGTCTTCAGAGCGCGCGCAGTGTACGTCGCGATTGCCGCTTCACGAGTATTTTCTCGTGCCACTAAATGCCGGCTCTGGTGGTTCCTCAGGGGCCGACGCGCTTGCGCACCGCCCACTCGTACACATCGGCGTAGTGCCTGGCGGCGAGGTCCCACCCGAAGCGCTTCTTCATCGCCTGTCGCTGCATCGCCCGGAAGTGATCCGGCCGCTGCCGGTACGTCTCGCTGGCCCACCCTACGGTCCCCACCAGCGAATCCGGGCTCACGTCCCAGAATTTGAACCCTGTCCCGGTCCCGGTGGATGCGTCGTAGTTTTCGACGGTGTCGTCGAGCCCGCCGGTCGCCCGGACGATCGGGAGCGTCCCGTAGCGCTGGCTGTACATCTGGTTTAGCCCGCACGGTTCGAACCGCGAAGGCATTAGAAAAAGGTCGGCGCCGGCCTCGATGCGGTGGGCCACCGCCTCGCTGAAGCCGATCCAGGCACGGAAGCGGCCTCCCCCGTGCCTCGATCGCATCGCGAGGTACCCCTCGGCGGCCGGGTCGCCGGATCCGAGCACGACGATCTGCGTATCGAGGTCCAAGAGGCGCGTCAGTGCGGCCAGCACGAGGTCCGTCCCCTTCTGCTCGCTCAGGCGGGACACGACGCCGATGAGGGGGACATCCGCGCGCTCGTCCAGCCCCATCTCGCGCTGCAGCGCGCGCTTGCACGCCGCCTTGCCCGTCAGGTCGTCGGCGCTGAACGGCGCGAGGATCGCGGAGTCGCGGCGGGGGTCCCAGACTCTCTCGTCGATGCCGTTCAGGATGCCTACCAGGTCGCCTCCCCGGAAGCGAGTGACGGCGTCGAGCCCGGCACCGCCCTCGGGCGTCCGGATTTCGACCGCATAGCGCGGGGAGACCGTCGTCAACTTCGTCGCGTGGTAGAGGCCTCCCTTGAGGGGGTTGACGGCGCCGAAGTCCTCTAGTCCGTCCGCGCGGAACTCGCTCCACGGAATGTGCGTCGCGGGAAGATCGGCGGCGGGGAACTTCGCTTGATGCGCGAGGTTGTGAACGGTCAGGACGCTCGCCGCGCTGGCCAGCGGCCCGCTCGCTTCGACCGTGTTGAGGTAGACGGGAAGAAGAGCGCTCGGCCAGTCGTGGACGTGGAAGACGTCGGGGAAGAACTGCAAATACTTGCAGAGCTCCAGTGCCCCTCGACACAAGAAGGCGAAGCGAATCAGGTTGTCGTGCGCGAACCCCCCCGGCGGATCGTAGAGGTACCCTCGGCCGAAGAGCGCGTCGTGCTCGAGGAGATAGACGGGGACGTCCGTGCCGGACAGGCGCGTCTCGAGGACGCCCGACCACGCGTTGCCCGACCCCAGCGGAACGCCGAGCGGAGCCGTGTGCCGCACCAGCCCCTCGGCGGCGATGACGTCGTAGCGCGGAAGGACGACGCGGGCATCGTGTCCGAGGCTCCGCAGCGCGGCCGGCAGCGCTGCGACGACGTCACCCAGGCCGCCGGCCTTGACGAAGTGCGTGCACTCGGACGCCACGAACAAGATCGAACGAGCAGGAGCCATTCAGGGGGCACGAAGGCTGCGCTATCGCGCGCGCAGAGCTTCCCATGATCGCAGCTCGGAGCGCTCTCCGGGAATGCGCGCACTCAGCTGATCGTGACGAAGGGCTTGCCTTTCAGCGACGCCGCGAAGCCGTCCGACGCCTCGTTGACCTTCTTCCAGGCGGGCAGGGCGTGCATCGAGGCCATCCAGCGATCGACGTTCGGGAAGCGCTTGTAGCTCACGCCGATGAGATCGCCCGCCGAGAGGATCTCCGCGCCGAAGTAGTCGGCGATCGTGATCTGGTCCCCGCAGAGGAACTTGTTCGGGCCCAGCACCTTGGCGTCGAGCAGCTTGAGCCACTTCTCGGACTTCTCCTTGCCCCACTCCACCGTGGCCTTCTGCGCGGCCTCGGGCGTCCGGACGTGATGCGGGAAGATCTGCGGGTACACGAGGTGATAGCCCCACTCGCGGTAGTGGTTCGTGTTGAACCAGTCCATCCGCTCGTTGACGCGCGCGCGCTTCTTCAGGTCCTTCGGGTACGCGGGCGAGTCGACCTTGTCCGCCAGGTACTTCAGGATGGCCGACGACTCCGTGAGGACGAAGTCGCCGTCCTCCAGCACGGGCACCTGCGCGTTCGGGTTGAGCGAGAGGAACGGCTCCTTCATGTGCGCGCCGGTCATCAGGTCGACCACGACGGGCTCGATGGCGATCTTCGCCTCCGTGCAGAAGAGCATGACGGTGCGTGAGCTGGTCGAGACGGGGTGGAAATGAAGCTTCATGGTCGTTCTCCTCGCATATGATGAGGCGCGAATGATAGGCGCTTAGGCGCCGCCTACAAGGCAGACCACCATGGGACGGCATTTTTCGGTTCGACGCGGAACGGCCAGGGTCGTGTTCGGGGCCGGAACCTCGGCGGACCTCCTCGGGGAGCTCGTATCGCTCGGGGCGGGGAAGGCGCTGGTCGTCTGCACCCCCGGGCGGGCAAAGGACGCGGCGGCGATGGCCGATCGACTGGGCGTGCGGTCCGCCGGAGTCTTCGCGGAGGCGCGCGAGCACGTGCCGCTCGAGACGGTGGAGAAGGCGGGGCGGGCGCTCCAGGCGTCGGGCGCGGACGCCGTGGTTGCGCTCGGCGGCGGCTCCGCGATCGGGCTCGCGAAGGCGCTCGCCCTGCGCGCGAACGTGCGGATCGTCGCGGTGCCCACCACGTACTCGGGCTCCGAGATGACCTCGATGTACGGGATCACCGACGCCGGCGAGAAGCACACGGGGCGCGACGAGCGCGCCCGTCCGTCGCTCGTGATCTACGATCCAAAGCGCACGGCGAGCCTCCCGCGCGACGTGACCATGGCCAGCCTCTGGAACGCCTTGGCGCACGCCGTCGAGGCCCTCTGGGTGAACGGGGCAGACCGCGGCGTGCACGCCGTCGCGGAGCAGGCGCTGCGCCTCCTCTCAACGAGCATGCTGCGCCTCGCCGCGCGCCTCGACGACGCCGCCGCGCGCGAAGACGCTCTCGAAGGGGCGTTCCTGGCTGGTGCGGCATTCGCCGACGCCGGCGCCGGGCTCCACCACAAGATATGCCACTTGCTCGGCGGGATGTTCGACCTGCCCCACGCCCCGACGCACGCCGCGATGCTGCCGCACGTCGTGCGCTTCCACCGCGAGGCCGCCCCGGAGGCCATGAGCGCCCTCGCCCGCGCGCTGGGCGTGATCGATCCGGTGGAGGGGCTCGCTCGCCTTGCGCACGCGACCGGCGTCCCCACCGGCCTCGCCGCCGTCGGCATGCCGCGCGACGGAATCGCGCGGGTGGTCGACGCGCTCCTCGAGACGCCACGGCTCGAGCCGCGCGCGCTCGAACGGCAGCCGCTGACGGCGATGCTCGAGCAGGCCTACGCCGGGGCCGCCGCCCCCGCCCCCGCCGCGCCTCTCCGTGGTCCGGAGCGGGTCACGACGCAGCCGGGCTTCGGGGGGACCCACGACTCCGAGGCGCTCGCCGGCGCGCTCCCCCGGCGCCAGAACGCGCCGCGGCTGTGTCCCTACGGCCTCATCCCCGAGCTCGTGAACGGGACCCCGTTCACCGTGCGCAACGCCGAAAACTCGCGCGTGTGGCTTTACCGCGTCCGCGCCTCCTTCTCCCATGGCGAGCTCGTCCAGCTCCCAGCGGGGGCCTTCCTCTCGCCGCTCGACGCCGTCACTCCGAACCGGACGCGGTGGCGCCCGATGCCGATCCCCGCGGCCCCTTCGCGCGTCGATTTCCTGGACGGCACGACGACCCTCGGCGGCGCTGGCGACCCCACGAGCGGCGCCGGCTACCTCGTGTACATTTACGCGGCAAACGCCGACATGGCCGATCGCGCGTTCTCGAGCGCGGACGGCGATCTGCTCCTCGTCCCGCAGACCGGGACGCTGGAGTGCCGCACCGAGCTCGGGTGGCTGCGGGTGCCGCCGGGCTCCGTCGCGATCATCCCGCGCGGGATCAAGTTCGCCGTCGGGTTCGCCGAGGGCGAGGGGCGTGGCTGGATGCTCGAGGTGTACGGGCGGCGCCTCCGCCTCCCGGAGCGCGGCCCCATCGGGTCGAACGGCCTCGCCGACGCGCGCCACTTCCTCGCGCCGACCGCGTCGTACGAGGACAGGACCTGCCCGGCGGGCTTCCAGATCGTCACGAAGGTGGGCGGAAATCTCTTCGCCGCGACGCAGGTGCACTCGCCGTTCGACGTCGTCGCCTGGCACGGAGCACACGTCCCCTTCTCGTACGATTTGTCGATGTTCAGCCCGATGGGCTCCGTCAAGTTCGATCACCCCGATCCGTCGATCCTCACCGTCCTCACGGCTCCGCTCGACGACCACGGCCGCGCGATCGTCGACTTCGTCGTCTTCCCGGGGCGCTGGGACGTGCTCGAGCACAGCTTCCGGCCCCCGTTCATGCACCGCAACGCGGCAAGCGAGATCAACGGCGTCGTCAAGACGCCGCACCCGGAGCACGGCTACGACCCCGGGTGCACGTTTGTCACGCCGCTGCTCACGGCGCACGGCGTGTCGACGGCGACGTACGACGCGGTCTTCGGCATGAGCGAGGAGAGGGTCGAGGGGCCGCAGCGCCTGACCGACGAGTCGCTCTGGATCATGTTCGAGTCGGCGTTGCCGTTCCGTCCGAGCGCGTGGGCGAAGGACTCGCCGCTCGTCGACCGAGGCTTCGCCGCGCTGTTCGAGGGAATGCGGTCGCGCTTCGATCCCAGCGGCCCCGCTGGCGTCGGTGAGCGCTGACCTCTTCTCGCCCGCTCCAGCCCCGACGAGCACGCGCCGTTACGGGAGGGGCTCCACGTCGGCGCAGCATCGAAAGCCGGTGGAATAATCGTAGTGCGACACGGGATGCGCCGTTGTCCTGTAGTAGCAGCCGTCCCCGTTCAGGTGCGTGTCGAGGTAGTAGCCCCCCTGGAAGGTCCCGTCGGGATCGTCGACCCACTCGTGGAGGTTGCCGACCATGTCGTGAACCCCGTACTCGTTCGTGCATCCGGCCCGCTCGCCCGTGCGAGCGAGTGTCCCTTCGAGCTGGTTGAGCCGCGGGTCGATCATGTTCCCCGCATGGCCCCACATCCATCGGTGCTGCGGCTTGTCGTCGAGGGCGGGGTTGAAAAAATGCATGGCGCTGCGGCCGTTGTCGTTGCACCGGCCGATCTCGCGCCGGTTGCCGTAAGGGAAGATCGTCTTCTTGGGCCCCATGCACGCGTTCTTCCATTCGCTGGGCCTGCAGAGACGCTTGCCGCTGCGCTCGCACGCGGCTCTCGCCTGGAGCCCGCTGATGTAGCCCTGGGGAAAGACCCCCGGCGCGCTCACCGATCGCACGACGACGTCCCCCGGCACCACCTGGTAGTAAGGCCACGGACGCTCCCTTCCGTCTGCGCGGACCTCGACCAGCGACGCCTCGTAGGTATCCACGCAATACGACCGTCCGATCATGACCATGTCCGAGGGGCAGACGTACGCGCTCTGCCGTACGGGAGCAGCTCGCTCCAGGACGGCTCCGTCTTCGTCGCGATCGACGGATTCGAGGACTGCCGCGGCGAGCGTGCGCCCGGCCGAGCTCTGCTTCGGGGCGCCGAGCGCGGGCTTGGACAGCAGACGGGCCGGCCGCTTGGCGCCCAGCCTGTCTCGGTCATCGGGGACGGGGCTCCAACGGTCCCCGGCGACGTGCTCGCCGCAATCGAGCGCCTCTGCGCGGAGTGCGTCCCGACCCGAAGAGACGACGAGCGACGCGGCCAGGAGCTGAAAGACCAGCACGTCTTCTGACGGCTATCGCGACCTGCGCCCGCTGGGAACCCCCTTTCGTCACCGTCCCGAGTTAGAGTGGCGGAATGTCGCCTTCTGTCACGAAGCCGACCCTGGCGCCGAAGCCAACGGCTGAGCCATCGTCCAAGGTCGGCCTCGTCCTCGCGGGCGGCTCCGCCCGGGCCGCTTACGAGGTGGGCGTCGTGCAGTACATCCTGGAGGACGTGGCGCGCGCGCTCGGCCGCGACGTGCCCATCGACGTCATCTCCGGCACGTCCGCCGGGAGCATCAACTCCGTCGTGCTTGCGGCCCACGCCGACAAGCCCTCCGGCCGCGCAGGCCTCCTGGCCCGCCGGTGGACCGATCTGAAGCTCGAGGATGTTGTTCGCCCGTCGTCCGGCGAGATCCTGAGGCTCGCGTCACGCCTCGTCGGCCGCTCGCCGGCGAGAGACTTGCGCGGCGGAGGCCACGGTGGCGTATTCGACCCGAGCGGCGTCGAGGCGATCGTCCGCGACGCGGTGCGCTTCGCGAGCATCGGCGAGCACATGCGCGCCGGGCGGCTGGCGGCGCTGTCGATCTCCACGACGCACGTGGCGAGCGGCCGCACCGTCGTGTTCGTGCAGCGCCGCGAGGGAGGCGTTCCCCGTTGGGGGGGCGACCCGACGATGGTGGCGCAGGCCGCGGAGATCGGCGCCGAGCACGTGCTGGCTTCGGCGGCGGTGCCCCTCATGTTCCCGGCCGTGGAGATCGACGGGCACTTCTATTGCGATGGCGGATTGCGTCAGAACGTTCCCCTCTCACCCGCGCGGCGCCTCGGCGCCAACAGCCTCATCGTCATCAACCCTCGTTACATCCGCGAGGAATCGCCCACGCCGGCCATCGCCG
>Ga0209415_10020044_pt1 | contig 10429 bp, 9 predicted proteins | sample PeaSoiSIISIP2007_FD_187696 | JGI IMG/M metagenome (GOLD analysis project Ga0209415, IMG submission 187696) | Peat soil microbial communities from Weissenstadt, Germany - SII-SIP-2007 (SPAdes) (version 2) | ecosystem: Environmental > Terrestrial > Soil > Wetlands > Peat | place: Germany...
CTAGACAAGCAACCGGCGGCCAGCGGCCGGCTGCGGTAAAGCGATAGTGTCATGAACACAGCGGCTTGCTCTGAAGTGAGGTTCCCGGCTGCCGGCCGCTGTTCAGCGCCGAACCGACTGCAGGACCCAGCGGGCCGCCGCGAACCCAATGAAGGTCCCCCCAAGCGACAACAGGACGCTGCTCAGCACGTAAACCGCTGCGCGGCCGTATGCGCCGTCCTCGACGAGCGTCGCAATATCGTAACTGAACGTCGAGAACGTCGTGTAGCCTCCGCAAAAGCCTGTGGTCACCAGGGCACGCACGGTCGGCGTGATCGCCGGAGCATCCAGTGCCACCCGAACGAGAAACCCCAGCAACAGCGATCCCGTGATGTTGATGACCAGTGTGCCGAGCGGGAAGCCGGTGCCGACTCGCTGTTGAATGGCCGTCCCCAGCAGCAGTCGGGCCACGCTCCCCACGGCGCCGCCGATGGCTACGGCCCCCACGGTCCCGCTGGCCGCCGACACGTTACGTCCCGACCACGGCGGCCAGCCGGTCTGCACGGCGCGACATTCGCCTCACCGGTCTAGATTTCGAGATGGGAGCTGGTGCCCGCACGGAAGAGGACCCCAACCCATGCCAATGCCGAATACTGGAGCGGCCGGTGATCAGGCGACGAAGCATGTCACGGTGCGTTGCCAGTTCTGCGAGACGTGGAATCGTGTCGACGCTGCTCGGACCCAAGACCGACCGAAGTGCGGCAGCTGCAGGCGGCCGCTCTTGCTCGATCGCCCGGTGCCGTTGAGCGATGACACCTTTCAGCGAACCATCGACATGAGTGACGTGCCCGTGTTGGTGGACTTTTACGCGGACTGGTGCGGACCGTGCAAGATCATGGCGCCGGCAGTCGATGCGGTGGCGGCCAGCCATCAAGGACGGGCCCTGGTCGGGAAGCTCGATACGGACCGCGCACCAGGGACGGCCGCCAGGTTCCAGATTCGTGGGGTCCCCACGGTCATCGTATTCGATCGCGGTCGCGAAGTCGCGCGCCAGACTGGAGCGGTCCCACAACGCGCGCTCGAAGAGTTGCTTGCACGGTCGCGTCCTGAGTAGCCATCGGTCCCCCAACCGCCTGCCCGTGGACGTGTCGCCGCGCGACGCCTGCCGGTTGGGCATTATCTCGTCGCCGGTGCGTAGACAACGCTATGTTCTCCTCGTGACCGCCGCCAGCCACGAGGCCCAGGAATTCCCGCGACCGAAGCAGGTGCGCCGGTGAACACACCGGTGTTGGAAAGGCCAGCGGCGTCGCACCCGAGCGTGTCGGGCAACGGGATTCGACTCGCCTTGTTTTGCGATAGTTATCTCCCGCAGATCAACGGCGTGTCTCTGTTGCTGGGTCGGTTGGTCGCCGCGGTTCGCGCCCGCGGAGGCCTGGTCAGGGTATACACGACGAGCGACCCCGCCGGCACTGAAGCCGATGACGTCCGCCGGTGGCCAAGCATGGCCTTCTGGGCGTACCCGGAGCACCGTCTCGCCCTGCCGACGCAGCTGCGCGTTCGCCGAGAGCTCCGCTCGTGGGAACCGACGATCATCCACGCGGCGAGCCCGTTCGGCATGGGGCTCGCCGCTCGTGCCGCCGGCCGCGCTATGGACGTGCCGTTCGTGACGTCATACCACACGAACTGGAGCGCCTACAGCTCGTTCTATCGGCTCGGGGGACTCCGCGGTGCAGCGTGGCGGTATTTGCGCTGGTTTCACAACGGCGGCGTCCGTACGTACTGCCCCACCCGAGCGGTGGAGCACGAGTTGGTTGGGCATGGGTTCCACGGGACGGCGCTGTGGAGCCGTGGCGTGGACGGGAATCTGTTCAGTCCAGCGCATCGGTCCGCGGCCCTTCGCCAACGATTGGGCATCCCCGACGACTCGGTTTTGGCGATCTATGTGGGCCGTCTCGGGCCCGAAAAGGGGTTGGACGTCGCATTGCGCTCACTGCATGAGGTACGTCGCGTGTCAGGCGATCGCGTCCGGTTCGCGCTGGCTGGCGACGGACCGTTTGGAGAGACGGCTCGCCGCCTCGCCCCGCCCGATACGGTCTTCATGGGGCGACTGACCGGCACGGAGCTAAGTGAGTTCTATGCGTCGGCCGACCTCTTCGTGTTTCCTTCGACGACCGACACCTTCGGCAATGTCTTGCTCGAGGCCATGGCATCTGGTCTCCCCGTGGTTGCCGCCGACGCCGGGCCAACGCGTGAATTGCTCGCTGATCGCACGGGTATCACGTTCCCCGCAGGCGATAGTGGCACGCTCGCCAAGCTGATCCTCGAGCTCGCCGGCGATCCTGAGCGCCGCAGTCTGCTCGGCCGCCGTGCGCTCTCCTTTGCCCGCCGGTGCACGTGGGAGCGCGTGTTCGACGACCTGATCACGGACTACATGCTTGTGCAGGCAGGCGGGCCAGGCCGACGACGATCTGGCGCCACGTACACCAGGTCTCAGCCGGCCCCAGCTACGTAACGAGGATACGTCGGGACGGGCGAAAGCCCGTTCCTAGCCGCCCAGTTGGGGGCCACAGGCCCGTAGGCCCGGTGCCGTTACTCTCCCCCCATCCTTGGCGTGTAGTCTGTGTGAGACCGCCGAGGACCGTGGGAGGCTCCACACCCCGCCCTATGAACGACGCCCCAGGTGGCGCGCGACCAGCCATCGCGTGTGTCGCTTGGGCGTTGCTCGTCGCCGCCTGGGCGTGTCAGTTCGACCCTCGACCGCCTGTGCTCGGCAGTCCCCGCGAGACGATGAGCGATGCCGACCACGGAGCCGCGGCAGCCGCCGGCGACGCGATGGACCAACTAACGACGGACCCGGAGCCGGATACCGAGGTTCACTTGTCGCTCTCTCCGATGCGCGCTGCCACACCTGACGATTCCACCAGGGCCGACCTGCTGTTGGTCGCCATCCGCCAGGCCTTGCGCAAGTACGCGGACGTGCGTGTGGCGGCGGCCGACGGATTCGAAGAGTTACCGGCCACCGAAGGCAAGCACACCGTTCATCACTTGTCGAACTGGGCTTGGGCCCGCGCAGAGGCAAGGGGGTTCGATCCCGCGCGGCCGACCTCGCTACTGTACCGCGAAAATGCGGATGGGACGCTGGCCCTGACTGGCGCGATGTATACGGCGCCCGCCAGCTCGTCATTGGCTGATCTCGATCAACGCATTCCCGTCGGCCTTGCCCGGTGGCACCGGCACATCAATTGGTGTGCACCGAAATCCGGAAGCGGTGCCCAGTGGCTCAGCGTGCGGGACGGCGCGCGGATCTATGGGCCACGAAGTGCGATCGTCTCTCGCGAGGCGTGCGAGGCAGCCGGCGGGGTGTTCTATCCCGGGGTTTTTGGCTGGATGGTGCATGTCACATTCGTTGGGTCCGACGATCCCCGGATCGTATGGAATGGCTCATTGTCTGCCAGTGCGACCGACTCGGGCCCACTCCACGACAGCGCCGATCGGGGGCGTGCTATGGAGGTCGCCGCATCGCAGCCAGGGTCGCCGCCCGCCCGCGCGCGGGCCAAGCCTGCGACCAAGCCCGCATCGATGCCAAGTCCCACTCAAGGAGCCGATCTCGAGCCCGCGACGATCGTCAGGCCCGTCAGCCACACTCCGCCCCCCACGAGTGCCCCGCCGGCGTCGACGCCTACCCCGACTGTCGCCGTGCCTCCCCCGACGGTCGCGACACCGGAGCTCCAGACTGCCAATGCCGTCCCCCACCCACCAGATCGGCCGGCACCGACGGTATTTGCCACGGGTGATAATGCCTCGAGCACGTTCACGAGCGGGCATCGCACCATTTCCTACGATCGTTTGACCCCGCCTGGTGCAGGCCCCCATGCGGCGATCCTGCTTTTGCACGGCGACGGTGGCCTTCCCTTGCAAGCCCAGCACTTCCAGGAGTTCGCAGCCGCGCTCGCCCGGCGCGAGTACGTCGTGGAGATCGTGCACTATTTCGATCGAACGGGCACTATTGCTGCCGACCAGACGCAGCGCTTGGTGCATTTCGCCGAGTGGGAAGGCACGATCCGCGATGCGCTGACCGATCTCTCTCACGTGCCAGGTGTCGATTCGACCCGACTGGGGATTTTCGGGACCGGGCTTGGTGCAAGCCTCGCTCTCGCGGTGGGTGCCCAGGATCGACGGGTGCGAGCGATCGCCGAGTACGAAGGCACACTGCCTGTGTGGGCCGTAGCGACCGTACGTCGAATGCCGGCCGTGTTCATCGGCCAGAGCGACGCCGATCCTCCGGCAGCGGTGACGGAAGCGAACCGCATCAACGCCATCTGCGAGGCGGTCAAGGCTCCGGTCGAGCTCGAGGTGTACGCCGCTCCAAACGGCAAAGGCCCCGGCACCGGCATCAAGAATCTCCGCCAGAAGACGGTCACCTTTCTCGACGCACAGCTGAAACAATGACGTGGGCGGCATTCATGCCGCCCGCCGTTGCACTCGCCCGCCGTTCAACCCGTCGGCCGTGACGCGCTGCGACTGGCTGCCTGGAGCAGCCGCCAGGCCTCGGCCACGTGACGCTCCTCCGTGCGGATATTACCGATGGCGAGACGGAGGACGAACCGACCGGCGAGCTTGGTGTGGGAGAGGTAGACGCGGCCAGACGCGTTCACGCGCTCTAGGATCTCCGCGTTACGTGCATCCGCCGCGGCCGGCGTCAGGTCCCGCGGCGTATATCGGAAGACAACGAGCGAGAACGGCACTGGAGCAAGGCGTTCCCAGTCGGCAGCCGCATCGATCCAGCCCGCGAACTCGCGAGCGAGCTCGCAATGATGCCGCACCCGAGCCGCCAGCCCAGCTGAGCCGAACACGCGGATCACGGCCCACAGCTTGAGGGCACGGAATCGCCTTCCGAGCTGCATGCCATAGTCCATGTAGTTCACGACGTCGCTCGGTGCTGTCGTCTCCAGATACTCGGGCACGAGAGAGAATGCACGCCGCAGCACGTCGGGCCGGCGAGTGTAGAAAGCCGAACAGTCGACCGGTGTGAACAGCCACTTGTGCGGGTTGACCACGAGCGAGTCGGCACGGTCGACGCCGGCCAGGACCGGACGCAGCTCCGGCACGACCGCCGCAATCCCACCGTATGATCCGTCCACGTGAAGCCACACCCCTTGGCGCTCGCAGATCTGCGCGATGTCGGGCACGGGATCGATACTCGACGTGCCCGTCGTGCCGACGGTCGCCACGACTGCAATCGGGCGATGACCCTGCGCGCGATCGTGCGCGATGGCCGCCGCGAGGGCATCGGGTCGCATGCGCCAGTCGCTGTCGGTTTCCACGTGCACGACGTTGTCCTGCCCGAACCCGAGAGTGATGGCGGCTTTGTCGACCGACGAATGGGCTTGCGCCGATGTGTAGACGCGAAGGACTGGCAGATCGGGTCGGCCGGCAAGCCCGCGCGTCCGGACGGCCAGGTCGGGCTGCGCCTCGCGGGCTGCAGCGAGCGCCAGCAACGTGGAGATCGATGCGGTATCACAGATGATGCCAAAGCGCCCAGCGGGAAGCCCGAGCAATTGACGGAGCCAGTCGAGCGTGACTTGCTCCAGTTCCGTCGCCGCTGGGCTCGTCCGCCACAGCATGCCGTTGACATTCAAAGCCGCAGTCAAGAACTCGGCCAGGATGCCGGGGACAGAGCCGGAGACGGCGAAGTACGCGAAGAACCCGGGGTGATTCCAATGCGTGATCCCGGGCAACACCGCGCGTTCGAATTCAGCCATCAGTTCCGCAAACGAGGCCGGACCCTCCGGCGGCGTGGTGGGCAATGCCTCGCGGATCGATCCCGCCCTCGCCGGCGACATGACCGGGTACCGCTCGATCTCCGCGAGATACCGCGCAATCCAGTCGACCAGCGCCCGCCCCTCAGCCGCGAACTGAGCCGGGGTGAGATCGCCGAGAGGCGCTGAAGGATCGAAATCTGTTCCCGTCATGGCGGAAGCAAGTAAGGGCCGCGCGATGCACCGTGCTACGGGGAAGCTTGGCACGGTCGGGACAGCGGCAACAGCCCTCGGTGCGCCGATGACGCACTCCGGTCCCCACCCCTCGATCCCGCGGTCAGCCGCTGACCAGCCGCTGACGGACGGTGCCGATCGTAATTGGCCTCAGGTCTTGCCGGACCCGCTTCCTGCTACCCGCTCCCTATCTCCGCTATGTCCCGCGCGACGACCTCCCCATCGCTGTCCCAGCAGAGATGGCTCGCCGCTGATGCATCGGCAGCGCTCATGGAGGCTGCGCAACGCGGCACAGGCCAGGAGCTGGAGACCATGCTGCGCGTCCTCCGGCCGGTGCTCTTCGCGTATTTCGCCCGCCGTGTTGATTCAGCGGCTGCCGACGATCTCGCCCAGCAGGCCCTCTTGATCATCACTCGCGAGTTTCGAACGGTGACGCCAGACGGGGCTGCGCGTTGGCTCGTCACTGTCGCTCGCAACGTGGTCCGGGACGAGTTTCGGCGCACCTCGCGCGCGGCAACCCGTCACGCTCCAGCGCAGGACGCGCACGCCGTGGCGGCGCCCGAGATCACGGCCGCGCGGGCCGAGTACGGCGAGTTGGCCGAAGCAATCGTCGCCGCGGCGCACACCGCCTGCACGGCCTCGCTCCGCGCAGTCGTGCTCGGGGTCATGCGCGGTCTCGATGTGCCTGAAATCGCTCGCGAATTGGGCGTGAGTGAACCCGCCGTCCGCGTGCGCCTCACGCGCGCCCGCGCCCTGTTACGGCACGAGTTACGAGGGTTCTGGTGAGACCGGGGAGCAGGGAGCGGGTAGCGGGTAGCGGGAACAAACCACTCTGCTAGTCGCCGCGCCCCACAACTAACCCGGTTCTGTTGTTCCTGCTACTCGCTACCTGCCACCCGCTCCCCGAGGTTACCGATTCCCGCTATCCCGATCCGGTGGATCCGGCGCGGAGGCACGCGCTAGCGGCCGGTGCGGGGGATCGGTCGGCGGTGGCATGACAAACCTGAACTCTTGGATGACCAACTGGCGGACCGGGCGGCCGGAGATCTGCGCCGGTCGAAAATGCATGCTGGGCAAGGCCGCACGGACGGCCTCCGCGAAGGCAGGATGTGTCACCTTGGTCACCTTCATCGATGCGCTGTCCGCAAACCCGGTTGTGTCGACGACGTACGACACCGTCACAGCGCCCTCGATGCGCTTGTCTTGGAGAAAGCTGGGATAGACCGGCGCCGCGCTGCCGGGGTCACGCACAACGGGCTCATCGGTTTGCGATTCGATAAAGACCCTGCCCCCAACGAGCTCGGAATCCGAGAACACCGGGGTCTCGACCGACAGCTGCGGGATGGGACGTACGCGCGTGCTCGCCCCGTCGTCGATGTCACGCGGGGCTTTCCCGCCCTGCGGCCCGAGACCGACCACGAGGAGGCCGCCGGCTCGCGACAGATCCGGGATCCAGTCGACCCGTGTTGCCTTCACAGGCACATGCGGCGGCAGCAGCGGTAACAGGTATCGCACCCGTTCCCCAGGGGCGTCAGACGCCCGGTCGCGATGGCTCTCCGGCGACCAGATGGCGCCCACGACTAACAGGGCCACAACCGTCGTGGCCAGCCCCGCCGCGCCGGGTGTAACCAACGGTGGTAGCGGGGGCGGAACGATCAATCGGTGCATCAGTCCCCCTAAGCCCTTCCGTACAGGCTATGAACACGTACGGGATCGCACAAGGCTTGGATTCGGTCCTGCCCGTCGGCCTGCTGGTCCGGGCCCTAATCGGGCAGCCTCCCCTCCTAGACGCTGAGCGTCCGAAGCGGGATACTCTTCCCTGTGTGTCACTTCGTGTATGACTGGCTGGATATTGGACACCTGCTGCCTGTCTCCCTGTTTCTCTCCAGCGCCTGCAGCGGGCCGCCTATCATCGTTCCGGCGCCGCCGCCGCCAGTGCCTTCCGTCGCCTCGACGCCAGTTGGACGCGCCGTCTTGGCCCTGGCTGCCTCGACGCCCACGCTGCCTCCGCAGGTCCAGGTCAAGGACGACACCACACACTACCCCATCACCGGCACGACCATGACCGAGATCGCACAGCAGCTTGGCATCGGTCGCGGCAACGCCGATTCGGACTATGTGGGGGAGACCTCTGCGCAGGTACAGTGGCAGTTCGCGCCGAAGCGCCACGGCGATACGTGCGCGATCACCGACGTCCACGTGACACTACAGGTCCAAACGCGGCTCCCAACATGGGTGCACCCCGCGCACGTGTCCGAAACACTGGCCCGGCAGTGGAGCGCGTTTCTCGGAGCCACGCAGCGTCACGAAAATGGGCATCGCAACATCGCGCTGCATACGGCGGCAGCCATCGCCCGATCGCTGATCGACGAGCACGGCCTCGCGTGCGCGGAGCTCGATCAACTCGCCAATGCGAGTGCACACGCCCAGTGGGACCTGGGCAATCAGCATCAAATCACCTACGACGCGGCGACGCGTAACGGTGAGACTCAGGGCAGCCAATGGCCGCCGTTCTTGGACTGACCGTCGCCCAGGCCAGCCACGAGCCTCCCGTGCCGAGCCCATTGGCCCGCGTGGGCTATCGTGCTTAACGCGGGCGAGCCGCCAGCCCCTGACTGCTGGCCGTTGCCACCACCCCGTCGCCACTCACGGCGACTAGGCGCCTACCACGGAGCGCCGCGACCGCGTTGAAGCCGTCTTGGGATGCACGACTCCAGTGCAACCCGTCCGCCGCGACGAATGTACCCGTGGGGCCCACCGCGACGAATATCGGGTGGTCGCCGCTTTGAGGCACGCACGCCGCGCCCGACAGGTATGCGGTCGCGTGAGTCACATCGCTCGAAGTCCAGGTGTCGCCACCATCGGCCGAAATGGCCACATGAGCGCCGGTACTGTCCGGCATACGGTAGTTGCCGCCCACAGCGACACCGTGCTGCTCGTCACAGAACGCCAGCGAGAAGATCCCAGCGCTCGCCGCTCCGGCGGCAATCGGAGTTTCGGTCATCTGCCACGTCGCGCCGTAATCCGCGGAGTGCCAAACGCGCCCCGTCGAGCCGCCACCCGTCGCGATCCAGGCCCGGCCGCCTGTACCGACGATGATCGTCGTGTTGCTCGCCGCGAACGCCGCCTCACCGGAGCGCGCCGCCGGCGTCGTTGATGTGTCGTGCTGCGTCCAGTGCGTGCCGCCGTCATCCGTCGTCACGACAAAGAAGCGGCCGGCGATCGGGTCGCCGGCGGCCAGGCACCGCCGACCGGTCCAGCACCCTACACCGTCCAAGAACACCCCGGGTCGTTCGTTGCGATACAGCAACTGCCACGACCGGCCGTGATTGATCGTCTTGTAGATGCGACCGGTGTCCGCACTCGACACGATGACGTACGCGATCTCGGAGTCGACGGCGGCTACGCCACGAAAATCGAAGCTGTGTGCCCCCGGTACGGTATCGGTCGACCACGTCGCGCCGCCATCGGTCGAACGGATGACCGTGCCTTGCGTTCCGCCAACCCAAATCGTGCCGTCGCGTGCAACACTGAGACCGCGGAACGACGCTCGCGTCTGCACCGGCACCGGCTGCCAAGCGATGTCGGCCTCCGCCGGGCGAATGCCGACGTGCAGAAGTGACACCAGCACCGACGCCACACTGCCCGGAATTGCAGCACGAAACACAATGGGGGACATCTCGGTCTCCGACTCCAAGCTGGGATCATCGATCAGTCGACGGAAAATGGCTCCGAACCTCGATACTGTCACCTACCGGTGCACGGGACCTTCACTGGTCCGTTGGGGAATTCCGCCCCTGGTTCCGCCGTCGGTGTCCGAGCGGTTAACGTCTGGTGGTCGTGTCTACTGAGCATCGTGCCGTCAAGCCACTGGCTGGGATCGCATCCCCGCCCGAATCCCCTGGGGTCCCACTCGTTTCCGCGGATCGCCCGAGGACTCTCGCTGAGTTCATCGTGCGACATCGGCGGTGGATCGCGGCCGTGTGGGGAGTCGCGTTCGCCGTCCTGGCGGTGTTCGCCGATCGCGTGACCCGGACGCTCGACGTCGCTGGCAATAGAACCGGGTCCAGTCAGGCGGCTGAGGTCCAAGCGCGGATGGCAACGGACTTTTCGTCGCCGTATGCGCGTTACGCGGTCTTGGTGATCACGGGCCTTCCCTCACCCGCCTTCCCCGACGGCGACTCGGCGCTGCGTGAGGTCAGGCACGGCGTCGCAGCCGCCCACGGAGTGACCCGCACCCTGTCCTACCTGACGTCGCACGACACAGCCTTCTTAGCGCCGGCAGGGACGTTCATCATCGTCGGACTGTCCGAGCCACGCGTTTCCACGGATGATTGGATCGTCGACTTGCGCCACGTGACCGAGAACCTGCAACAACGCCTGCGCGTCCGATTCCCCTCCGCGATCTTGGCTTGGACAGGCAACGCGGCGCTGAACTACGACGTCCGAGCGGCAAC
>Ga0209415_10020045_pt1 | contig 10428 bp, 6 predicted proteins | sample PeaSoiSIISIP2007_FD_187696 | JGI IMG/M metagenome (GOLD analysis project Ga0209415, IMG submission 187696) | Peat soil microbial communities from Weissenstadt, Germany - SII-SIP-2007 (SPAdes) (version 2) | ecosystem: Environmental > Terrestrial > Soil > Wetlands > Peat | place: Germany...
CGAGCATTTTCTGTTAGAGTCGCCGTCTATTCAGGATGCGAGGTCAGTCTTGCGATGAGCGCGGTCCCATCATCCAGCAATCCAGCGTCCAAGAATCCGAGGCCAGCGCCTCCCGACAAGGATCTGCGCGGCCTGGTGCCCTATCTGCGGCGCTACACCGGCGCCATTATTTTCGGATTGCTTACCGTCGTGCTGATGGGCATTGTCGGTAATGTCCTTCCGCTCGCCACTGGTGTGATGACGGACACGCTTGCCGGCAACGCGGTTCCTTTCGAACATTCGACGCAATCCGGCGGTGTGCTCGTCGTGGCGCTGAACCCGTCTAAGCTCAGCAGATCCATTCCCTTCTACGCACCGAGCAGCCGCCGCACCTTGGGGATCTACTGCCTGATCGTCATTTTGTGCGTCGCGATCAAGGGCCTGCTTTCTTTCTCCGCGCGCTGGACGCTCATCGGCGTCTCCCGGGACATCGAATTCGATATTCGCAATGATCTCCTGAAACGTCTGCTGATCCTCGAACCCGAATTCTATGTTCGCAATCGCACCGGGGAGCTGATGTCCCGCGCCACCAACGACCTCAACGCCGTCCGCATGGTCCTTGGCCCCGGCATCATGTACAGCGCCACGACCATCATCACCATGATCATGGCGATTCTGGTCATGGTCACGCTCTCGCCATCCCTTACCCTTTGGGTTCTGCTCCCCTCGCCGGTGGTGGCTGTCGCCGTGTGGTTCTTCGGAAAAACGATTCACGAACTCTACGAAAAAATCCAGGCGGCTCTTGCCACTCTTACCGCGCGCGTTCAGGAAAATCTGGCCGGCGTGCGCGTCGTCCGCGCGTATGCGCAGGAAGAAGCGGAAATCCGCGGCTTCGACGAGCCCAATCGCGAATACGTCTCACGCAACATCAAACTGATTCGCACCTGGAGCATGTTCATGCCCTCGCTTCAGGCGCTCATTGGCACCACTTTCTTGATCGTCCTCTGGCAGGGCGGCCATCAACTCTTCCGCGGCCAGATTTCCCTGGGCGCACTCATCGCCTTCAACGGTTACCTTACATTACTCGTCTGGCCCATGATTGCCCTGGGATGGGTCACAAATATTTTTCAGCGCGGCGCTGCTTCCATGGGCCGCCTGAATTACATCCTCATCGCCAAACCGAATATAGACGACCGCTACGCGAAAGTTCCGGAAGGCACCAGGCCGGTCGGCGAAATCGAATTCCGCCACCTTACTTTCACGTATCCCACGAACCTTTCCGGCTCCGGTTCGAACGGGGCGTCCAAGTCCAACGGCAGCGGTCCTCATCCCGTGCTTCGCAACATCGACTTGAAAATCCCCGCCGGCTCTACGCTCGCCATCGTCGGTCCCACCGGTTGCGGCAAAACCACGCTGGCCGCGCTGATTGCGCGTCTCTGGGAAGCGCCCGATGACTCCGTGTTGATCGACGGCCGCCCGATTCGCGAGTGGCCTCTCATCACTTTGCGCCAATCCATCGGCTTCGTTCCGCAAGACACTTACTTGTTTGGCGAGACCGTCGGCGGCAACATCGCCTTCGGCTTATCCGAATACGACGAGCAGCGGGTCCACGAAGCCGCCGAAATTGCCAGCCTCCACGGCGACGTCCAGGATTTCGGCAAGTCTTACGACACGATGGTCGGCGAGCGCGGCATCACTCTTTCTGGCGGGCAGAAACAGCGCGCCGCGATTGCGCGCGCCGTCGTCCGCGATCCGCGCATCCTGATCCTCGACGATTCGCTTTCCGCCGTGGACACGCAAACCGAGGAACGCATCCTTGGCGGCCTACGTGGCATCATGGAAGGCCGCACCACGATTTTGATTTCGCATCGCACTTCGACCGTCCGCGATGCCGACCAGATCGTCGTTCTGATCGACGGTGCCATCGCCGAGCGCGGCACGCACGATGAACTGCTTTCTCGCGGCGGCTATTACGCGGATTTGTATCGCAAACAATTGCTGGAAGAAGAGCTCGAACGCGCATGAGCAATATGCACGAAGAAGAAGCCCTCGGCAAAGCGTACGATTCGCGCTTGATGCGCCGGCTTCTTCAATACATGAAGCCGTACAAATGGCGCGTGGTCCTCGCCCTCGTCATGGTGGCCATCGTCACCCCGCTCGAGCTGGCCCCGCCGCTCATCTTTCGCAAGGCTATCGACAGCTATTTCACTCCCGCGCTCAAGCACTTCATCCCCGAATCCCGGGCTTGGTCCGGCATCGGCTGGCTGAGCTTGCTCTTCTTCGCCGTGCTGGCCTTCGACTTCCTTGCCCAATACATCCAGATTCGCATCATGCAGCGCGTCGGCCAGCAGACCATGTACGACATGCGCGGCGAAATTTTTCGCCATATGCAGCGTCTGCCGATGAGCTACTTCGACCGCAATCCCGTCGGACGTCTGGTCACTCGCGTCACCACCGACGTGGACGCCCTCAACGATCTTTTCGCCGCCGGCGTCGTCACCATGATCAACGACTTCTTCCTCCTCGTGGTCATGGCCGGCTTGCTCTTCAAAATCGACCGCCGCCTTGCGCTCGACACCCTTGCCGTCCTCCCCGGCATCCTCATCGTCACCATGATTTTCCGCAAATTCGTCCGCGACGCGAACCGCCGCATTCGCACCGCCATCGCCCGCATCAACGCTTTTCTCCAAGAGTACATTTCCGGCATGAGCGTCGTCCAGCTCTTCAACCGTGAACAAAAGGCCATGGATGAATTCCAGAAGCGCAATCGCGACAATATGCTCGCCTGGCGCGACGCCATTCTCGCTTACGCGCTCTTCTATCCGGCCGTCGAATTTCTTAGTTTCGCCACCATTGCCCTGATCTTTTGGTCCGGCGGCAACCGCATTCTCTCTGGCGGACTCACTCTCGGCGTCCTCACGGCCTTCACCATGTTTGCCCAGCGCTTCTTCCGCCCCATTCAGGACCTCAGCGAGAAATTCAACATTCTCCAGTCCGCCATGGCCGCTTCCGAGCGCATCTTCAAGCTCCTCGACGAGCCTGTCCTCGTCGAATCCGATCCCAACGCCATTCCCCTCGATCATCCACTTGGCGAAATCGAATTCCGCAACGTGTGGTTCAGCTACAAAAACGTCCTCGAACCCGCCGACGAAGACTGGGTCCTCCGCGATGTCTCTTTCCGCGTCGAACCCGGCCAGACTTTCGCCATTGTCGGCCACACCGGCGCAGGCAAGACCACCTTGATCTCCCTGCTGTTGCGTTTCTACGACGTTCAGCGCGGACAAATCCTCCTCGACGGGAAAGATATTCGCCTCATCGAACTACAGGATCTCCGCCGCCAATTCGGCATCGTCCTCCAGGATCCTTTTCTTTTCACCGGCACCATCGAAACCAATGTCCGCCTCGGCACGCCCGGCATCGATCGCTCCACCGTCGAACATGCCATTGACGAAGTCGGCCTCGGCGAATTTGTCCGCTCCCTGCCTGAAGGTGTCGCCAGCAACGTCAACGAACGCGGCTCCACGCTTTCCGTCGGCCAACGCCAGCTCATCAATTTCGCGCGCGCCCTGGCGCACAATCCGCGCTTCCTCATCCTCGACGAAGCCACGTCCAGCGTGGACACAAAAACGGAGTTGCTCATCCGCGAAGCCCTCGGCCGCTTGCTCTCCGGCCGTACCGCTCTCGTCATCGCCCATCGCCTCAGCACCATTCAGCACGCTGACCGCATCCTCGTCTTTCACAAAGGCCGCTTGCGCGAACAAGGCGCGCATCAGGAGCTTCTCGCCCAGCGCGGCATTTACTATCGCCTTTACCAGCTGCAGTACAAGGAGCAGGAGCTGCATCTTCCGCTCGACTCCAGCCGCTCGGCCGAACCCTCTGTCCTCCCGGCCAGCGACTGATTCCTGCTCAACCGCATCATGCCACCCATACCGCTCCTTCTTTCCGCCGGCGAAGCTTCCGGAGACATGCATGCCGCCCGCCTCGCCACCGCCCTGAAGCAGCGCCTCGACGTCTCGATTTTCGGCATGGGCGGCCCGCAAATGCGCGCCGCCGGAGTCGAAATCATCACCGACTATTCTGAAGTCTCCGTCGTCGGCATCACCGAAGTGCTCAAACGCTTGCCCTCCCTCTTCCGCGCGATGCGGCACCTCGTCGATGAAGTCGAACGCCGCCGCCCTCCGCTCGCGATTCTGACCGACTTCCCCGGTTTCCATCTCCGACTCGCGCGCAAGCTGCGCCCCAAGGGCACTCGCAACGTCTATTACATCTGCCCGCAATTCTGGGCCTGGCGCCCCTGGCGCGTAAATCTGGTGCGCCGCCGCTTCGCCCAGGCGCTGTGCATTTTCCCCTTCGAAGAAAAGTTTTACGCCGACGCCGGTGTCCCCGTGAAATTCATCGGCCACCCGCTCGTTGGAAATGTGAACGCCACGCTTACCCGGGAATTATTTTGCAAGAAATACGGTCTCCAAAAGGGGAACACGATCATTACGATCCTGCCCGGGAGCCGGCGCGGTGAAATCGCCCACCATGTTCCGATCCTGGTGGAAGCGCTCGCGCAAATCCGCAAGAAGCTTCCAGCTCCGCCTCAAGTTGTAGTTGCCGTGGCGCCAGGACTGGACATCTCGCGCCTGGAGTCGAGATTCCCTTCCGACTGGCACGTGAGCTTTCTCAAGGATGAAACGTACAACGCCCTCGCCGCCGCGGACCTGGCCATCGTGTCCAGCGGCACTGCCACCGTCGAGGCCGCCCTGCTCGGCAAGCCCATGATCGTCGTCTACCGCCTCTCTCCGCTGACCGCCAAGCTCGCCAAACCTCTGGTCCGCACCAAATTCTTCAGCATGGTCAACTTGATCGCCGGCCGTGAAGTCGTGCCCGAATTGATCCAGCACCATTTCACCCCGCAGCGCCTCGCCGCGGAAGCAGAACTCCTCATCTCCGCCTCGCAAGAAGGCAAAAATCGAGTGGAAAAGATGCGTCAAGGGTTAGAAGAAGTGCGCCGCCTCCTCGGCCCTCCCGGTGCCGTCGAACGCGCCGCCGACCAGATAGCCCGGCTTTTGACCGCGGCCCAAAGCAACGCGGAGTGATGGGTTTGGTATCCTATAGATGTAGATTGGTGCAGAATTGAATACATCCGAAAGGGGTCCGATGGCCCTTCGCCCGAGAGTTCCTGCCACAAGTATCTTCTTTGCCCTGCTGTGCCTCGCTTGTGCCTCCGCGCCGCTGCAAGCCCAGGTTCCCCGCCCCGCCACTTTCCTCGCCGAACATTACGACGTCTCCGCCACTCTCGATTCCATCGGCCAATCGATTTCCGCCGTCGCCAAGATCGACTTCAAGGCTATCGAAGCCTCCAGCAGTATCCGCGTTGAGCTGCACCCCAACCTCATCGTCAAAAGCGTGACAGGCTCCGACGGCAAGCCCGTTCCCTTCGAGCGCGACGACCGCAACCGCCTCCTCCTTGTCGTCCAGTTGCCTACGCCGGTCGCCACCGATGGTCACATCACCCTGACCTTTACCTATTCCGGCCTGCTCATCAACGAAGAGAACAGTCCCGTACCGGGCTTGACCACCGCGCTGATCAACAAAGACGGCGCTTACCTCCTGCTCCCCTCAAGATGGTTTCCGCTCACAAATTTTCCTTCCAACCGCTACACCGCCACCTTCCGCCTGAACGTTCCGGACATCTTCGCGGTCGCCGGCACCGGCAAAACCTCCGCCCCTACGCCCATGCCCGCCAAAAATTCCGTCGAAGGTGGGCGCCTGCTCTACACCTTCGAGTGCAATAGACTCGCCGCGCACGGCACCTTCGTCGTTGGCAATCTCCAGCTCAATCCCAAGCAGGCCGAAGGCATCAGCGTCGCGGTCTACGCTCCGCGAGCGGCCTCCGCCAACGCGCAGAAATTTGCCGATGATGTGGCGCGCTCCGCGATCATTTATTCCGACCTGTTTGGCCCCATTCCCGATCCCACATTCACGGTGATCCAGATTCCCGATGGCACGTTCCGCGATTACGCCGCTCCCGGAGTCTTGCTCCTCAGCCAGCGCATCTGGGACCCCCGGGGCAGCGACAGAACCATTGCACGTCTGGTGGCCTCGCAATGGTGGGGAATTCAGGTCGTTCCCGCAACGCCCGGCGACGCATGGATCAGCGACGGCCTGGCGCGCTACTCCGAGGCCCTCTATGCCGAGCAAAACGCCGGCAAAGAAGCCGGCCTCCGTGTCGTGGACGAGTTCGCCGTTGGCGCGCTGATGTATGAAGATGCCGCCCCCATCGCGCAAGCCGCGCGCCTGGTTCCCGACTCCCCCGATTACCGTTCTGTCGTCATGAACAAGGGCGCCATGCTCTTTCACATGCTGCGGGCGCAGATGGGCGACGTAGCCTTCAAAGCCGCCTTGCACGATTTCTACTTTCAATTCGCCGAGCGCAGCGCGCGCCTCGAGGATTTTGAGAACATTGCCATTCGTCGCTCGCAGGTGGCCGCCGCCGCGGCGAAACCGCCTCAGGATCCGCCCGATCTGCGCGCCTTTTTCGCCCAGTGGCTAAATTCCACCGGTGTGCCGGAATTCACGCTGGAATACGTCGTCTACCGCACACCCAAGGGCTTTCGCACGGTGGGCAAAATCAAGCAGCCACTGGATACCTTCCGCATGCCCGTGGAACTGCGCATCGAGACGGAAGGAAATCCGGAGCAGAAGACCGTCGACGTAGTCGGCACGGAATCTGGCTTCACTGTTGAAACCTTTGGCCGCCCCAAACCCGGTGGCATCAAGATCGATCCCAACAATTACATTCTCAAGAGTAGCGTCGGCCTGCGCGCTCGCGCTGCCGTCGCCCGAGGCGAAGATCTCGCCGAGCAAGGCCGCTTTTACGATGCCGTGGCCCAGTATCAGCGGGCGTTATCGATTCAGCCCGGCCGCCCACTCGCCAATTTCCGCATGGGCGAAGCCTTCTTCTACCAGAAAAACTATCAAGCCGCCGCCAACGCCTTCCGTGAAGCGTTGCAGACTGTTCCGGACGCCTCCGAAAAGTGGACCGAAGTCTGGGCCCACATCTACCTCGGCAAAATTTTCGACATGCTCGGCCAGCGCGAGCGCGCCGTCAACGAATACAGCAAAGCCAAGCAAACCAACGACGACACCGGCGGCGCCCAACAGTACGCCGAAGCTTTCATCAAGAAGGCCTACACCGAAGGCGGCACCTCCATCACCGCCCCCGCAGCCACCGAACTCGCCAAGCCCGCCAAAGCCGATATCCCCGCGCCCGCCTCCGGCGAGCGCCCCGTCCTGAAAAAGCCCGCCCCTCCTCCGCAATAGCAATCTCCTTGCAGCAGCTTCGAGTCTCCAAGAACTCTTATCGAGTTAACTTCCGATTACGCCTGTCATTCTCTTGGTGTTGTTCTACAACTTGTGGTATCCCATTCATATGGCCAAGCGTCAGCCAAGAGAATGCCCAACCTAGCGATTCGATGAGCTTGCCGTTTGGAAGACCAAGCTGCCCAATGCCGAGCTCGGGATTTGGGCCTCTTCTTTTCCGCGATTTATGAGAAGCTGTTGCATAAAACCATTCCAGCCCAATAGAATCAATAACTTAGCCGGGTTGTGCAATGCGCTCTAGGCATATTTACAGATTCGGTCTATCTGCTGAAACCCGCGGACGGAAAAATCGTACGTAGATTTTCTTGGAACGCCGATGGTGTGAGGGAAGCAGATTCTACGCAGCGCGAGGTTGTCTGCATGCTCCGGGGAGCCTGGCCACCGAATTGGCAAAGCAGGTTGGTGGGATTGCATGAGCATGGAATTCGCTTCACCCAGATTTCGAGCGCATACGTCGCGTGCTTATGGTGCATCGCCAAAACAAAGCTAATTTACGTATCGCATCTTCAAGGGATTCATCTGAGGCGGCAGTCAGGCGGCGCATTGGCATGCCAGATTGAACTCGGGACGTCACATCGGGAATTGGCCCAGTCGACGTGAGAGACGGGATGATTTACGCTCTGACAGGCGACGGATCGGTCTATGGGCTCAAACACCCCGCGATTTGAACACATCGAGTCTCTTCAAACTCTAAAGGCAGCGCCTGATGAACGCACAAATAGGTCCTTGACTCGCCGGAGCATCACCGGCCACTCCCGCGACGTTTCTTAAGGAGTTTGGTAAACCCTCGCCCTGTCTGGGAGGACCTTTTAGGATTTCCTCCATGGACTACTCCGATCAGGTCTTTCACCGCCTCATAGGGGGAAGCGGCAGGCTCGTGCCGGTCAGCCCACGCTTCGAGGGCCTGGCGCACGACTTCCGATGTGGAAAGCTGTTGGCGCTGCGCTATGCGGGAAATGCGCTTACGGGTTTTTTCGTCGAGCCGAAGGGTCAGAGGGGAAGCCATGACGTCACCTCGTCTTCAATTTCAGTGTATTACGCCGTGTAATACAAGCTCGAACAGGGCTTCCTAGGCGAAGCCAGCCAGACCCGTCAACCGCGAGGCACTGACGCCTTTTCGCTGGATGAGGACATGGAACTGTTCTCCCATCCCTTCGGGATGGATCAGCGTCTTCAGCTGGAGCCGGGCTTTCGTGCGCTCGCTCTCGGATTGTCCTTCATCGTAGAGGTCGGCAAATTCATTGCCCTGCCCCAACGCTAGCAAGAAAGCTGTTTGTGAGGTGAATCCCGCCGTCTCCAGCCCCGATCGTTTTCCCCAGGTTTGGAGTGCGGTGAAATTGACGTGCGCCGTTAAATCCTGCTCGCCCGGCGAAGCATAAAACTCTTCGCTGGCACGATGATTCTGATAAGCCAGGAGCGTCCCGCGCATGTGGTGATCGTCAAAAAGGTCGTTGGCCGGGTGCCCGTAGTCGATGGTCAGCACGTATCCGCGTGCCAGCCGCCGGCCGATTTCACCGATCCAGTCGCACGCTTCGAGCCCCACCTCCGCGTGCTGCCCGTCGCACAGTGTAATTCCCTGCCCCGCAAAATATTCGGTGATGGCGCAAGTCGAGACAGGCGCCACCAAATCTACGAAACGCCCTTCGGGGAAGTCGACAAAGATTTCTTTCATCGCGCCGCCATCCATCAGCACGCGGTGCACCGGCAGCGCATCCACAAGTTCATTGGAGAAGAAGCACCCAGCTGCGATGCGCGGCGGAACTTCAGCAGAAGCCGTGAACTTGCCTGAAGTTGCATGGCGCTTCGCCGCGCTCATCGCCTGTTCGCGCCGCGAAGCCGACCGCTCCACGGCAACGTAGCGCAGAGCAGCATAAAAATCTGGAAGTTTCACGCAGCAAAAATCGAGCACTTGCGTCGCGAAACGTCCAACGCCTGCGCCCGCTTCCACAAGCATGAATTCCGCAGGCCAGCTGAGGCTTTCCCATATCTCCGCAAATTGCCGCGCCAGCAAACGCGCAAAGATCGGATGCACATCGACGCTGGTGTAGTAATCGGCGAAACGTTTGGACTCCGGTTTGCCGTAATACCCATGCACCGGATGGTAGAGACATTCGCGCATGTAGTCCGCGAACGTGATGGGACCGAAGCGGCGAATGCGCTCGGCAAGTAATTCCGCCAGCGGCGTCACGCGCCTTCGGCTCCTGCGGCATCGGCAACTGGTTCCGTCTGAATCTTTCTCCAGGCGCGTTCAAACACTCCCTGCGCGGCTTCGTCGAAAAGCACGAAATAAACCGTTTCGAGAGAACTTTCGCCTCTTAAATGTTTCGCCGTTGCGCGCAGCATAATTTCCGCGCAATCTTTCAGCGGAAATCCCGCGATGCCCGTACCAACCGCCGGAAACGCTATCGTTTTCAGACTCCGCTCATTGGCGATCCGCAAAGAATGCGCCACCGAATGCCGGAGCGATTCCGCATTCGTTTTGCCACCCAGTTGCATGCTGGCCGCATGAATCACGAAGCGGGCGCGCAGCTTACCGCCCGTCGTGATTGCCGCGCCACCAACCGGAATGCTGCCGATCGCGTCGCATTCCCGCTGGATCGCTTCACCGCCCTTGCGCCGGATCGCGCCGGCCACCCCGCCGCCAAGCTGCAAGTCGTTGTTTGCGGCGTTGACGATGGCGTCGACGTCCATCTCGGTCAGATCGCCCTGCATAAGGACTACTTTTTCACCGACGCTCATGCGATCCCTTCGCTTTCAGATGACGGATTTTACTTTGCAATTCTTCCCAGTGCTTCCTCGTCGTAGCCCAGCACTACGTCAGGTCCCCGGAGCACGACCGGACGGCGGATGAGGTTTGGCTCGGCGGCCATCAGTTTCAGGGCCTCATCGCGGGACGGGGGGTTCTTGCCCATTTTGCGCCTGCGGTAGAGTTCGTTCCGCGGGTTCAGGAACTTGCGATGGTCGCGGCTGCCAATGAGCTGGTCCAGTTCCGCGGCGGACAACCGTTCTTTTCCCAGATCGCGCACCTCCAGTTCCGCGTTTTTCTTTTCCAGAAAAGCTTTCGCTTTGCGGCACGTA
>Ga0209415_10020046_pt1 | contig 10428 bp, 10 predicted proteins | sample PeaSoiSIISIP2007_FD_187696 | JGI IMG/M metagenome (GOLD analysis project Ga0209415, IMG submission 187696) | Peat soil microbial communities from Weissenstadt, Germany - SII-SIP-2007 (SPAdes) (version 2) | ecosystem: Environmental > Terrestrial > Soil > Wetlands > Peat | place: Germany...
CGGTCTTGTCTCCGAAGCCGAGGCCCTTCAGGCGCGCGGCCACGTCGCCGCCGGCGCGGATGGCCGCGTTGGCATCGCGCATCCGGGCACGGCCCTTCTCCGCCTCCTCGAGCTTCGCCTTCAGCTTGCTGACAGCATCGGGGTCGTCGCTAGAGACGGCGTGGCTACGCTCGGCGCGGTCGGCGCGCCTTTCGAGCGCGTCGGCCGCCCGGGTAAGCTCGACGGTCTTGCCCATCGCCTTGTCGATCTTGCCGAGGTCCCGCTCGTGACGCCGCTGCGAGTGGTGCCCCACGAGGATCGGCTGCCCCATCGGGATCATGTCGCCGATGGCCTTGGCCTTGGAGTGAGCTGCCTCGGCACCTGCACGGAGCTTGCTCGCGCGCGTCCTCTGCCGCTGGATGCGGGCGGCCTTCTTCTGCTCGTAGGGATTCGACGCCAGCTCCGGAGGCTCGGGCGTCGAGCCCTCATCGGCGGGCGCGACGTCGTTGGCGGCCGCCGCGGTGGGCGTCGGGGGCGAGCCGTTGAAGTCCAGGCCGAGCTGCGCGCGAGAGCGCCGCGAGCCGCGCGAACGGGGTGCGGGGGAGGCCTGGGGAGCGGGCGTCGGAGACGGCGCCGGCGAGACGACGGGCGCGCTCGAGTGCGGCGCCGTCACCTCGGCCCCGGTGACCTTCTCGGGCTCCGGCTGCACCGGCACCGGGGCGACCGTGGCCTCCGCCGCTTGCTGGGTGGGAGGGCGCTTCGAGGAGGCAGCGGGTCGACGAACCGTCCCGCTGTGCTTCCGCGTCGCGCGAGCCGGCGGTGCCTTGCTGGCGAACCGCGACCGCCCGGCCGGGTGGCCGCCGGACCGGATCGCTTCCTCTGCTGCGGCAATCTGGTTGCGCGTCTGGGCGATGGCCTTCTCCGTCGCCGGCTCGAGGAGGGCGTGCATCTCCTCGGGGTGCGCGTGGGCGTAGCGCCAGAGCGCCTCGGTGCGCGACTCCCCCGGCGCGGGGCGGACGCCCTTGGCCTTTTCGAGCAGAGGCGCGAGGCGCTTGAGCGTCGAGGCCGACATCACGTTCTCCGAGAGCGAGCGCGCGTGGGCCTTGTCGACGGCAACGCGCTTCGTCTCGTGCGCGCGAGTGATCCGGAGCTGCTCGGAGGCATGGGCACGCTCGATCTCCACAGCGGCTCGCGCCAGCTCGACGGTCGACGTCGACGACCGACGCGCCTCCTGCAGGCGCAGCCGCCTGTTGGCCTGGGCGACGCCACGCGCCGCCCGGAGCTCGTTCTGGAGCTCGGCGAGCGCGTACGCGCGCCGCTGCTTCACCCACGCGCGCAGCTCGGCGCGCTGGCGCTTGCACAGATCCATGATCTCGCGCAGCCGAGCCTTCTTCGAGTAGAGAGCCTCGCGCAACCTCTGGCGCAGCAGCTCCAGGTTGGCGAGCGCGGGATTGTAGCCTTCAGCTCCAAGTGAGATCGCCATGGGTCACTCCTGCGTCCGGGTGGGAGGGGTCACGTCAACGTCGATGGAGAGTTTCTTGGGAGCACCGCGGTTGCGGAGGCGGAACGACAGCGCCTGCCAGGCCTCGAGCTCGCAGGACACGTCGAGCCCCTCTCGGAACAGACCGAGGGGCACGTCGGCCGCCGCGGTGAGCTGCGAGTCCCTTCCGACCTTCAAGTCGACCAGGTCGAGGTCGTCCAGATCGTCGGTACGAAAGAACAGGCGCGCGATCCGTCCGCGCTGAACCGGCTCGGTCGTGATGTCGACCACACCCTCGTCCAGGTCGAACAGGTCGGTGCGTCGGATGGGCGCCAGCGGGACACACGACACACCGGCAGCGAGGGGCCGTCCGAGCAAGACAGGCACGCATCGCGGCACCGCATCGGTCGCCTCCAGGAGGACCTCCAGCGTCTTGCCCTCTAGCCCGATCCGCCTGCGCCCCATGGACGTCAGCACGAAGTCCACCCCGGTTCCATGTTGGCTTCGATCGCACGGGCGCGGCTCGAAGCGGTGCGTGCCGAGGGTCACCTCCACCACGCGCACGCCCGACGGGACGCGCACGCGATCGGCCTCGAAAGGAATCTGCGTCCTCCCCATGAAGAGGCGGCGCTCTGCGGGCAGCAACGCCGGATCGTCGGCCAGGTAGGTCCAGGCGCACAGTCGCGCACGGCGCGCCTTGTCCTTCGTCTCACTCCTCGTCTTCTTGTCCATGACGCTGCCTTCTCTCTTTCTTGTTGCGGGCACGAACTGCAATGCGGGACTCGCTACGAACGCTCCGCCTCGGCTTGCGAGCTGAAGGGCCCGCGGCGACCGCGGCGGTCATCGGACGCGTACCAGCCGGCTTCGAGCAGCCCTCCCGGCGGCTCTCGCCAGGTGAAGGGCACATCCGACGAGCTGGGCTCCTTCGCGGCCTTGCCGAGCTTCTCGCGGATGCGGTCCATCTCGCCGCGGTCGTCGAGCCGGACGTCCTTGTGGAAGCGCTCGTTGTAGTAGTCGCTCATCGGATCGGAGCGGTCCCAGTGGTAGGCGCCGACGATCTCTTCGAGCTTCTGCTGGAGCTTCTCGGCCTCCGCCGAGTAGCGCGTGCGGAACCGACCGCTGTCGAACTGGGGGCCGAACTTCGTGGGGTAGAACGCCGCTTCGTTGAGGACGGAGAACGGCAGCTTCGTGGCGACTACCGTGATGCTCGATCCCATCGAGTACTTGTCGGTCGTGACGCTGTACTTCGCGCGCGGTATGCCACCCGCTGCCTGGGCGGCCTGAATGTCCTGGCGAATGAGTTTGGCAAGGGCCGCCGTGTCGTGGACGTCCGGAGCCTTGACCGTCTTTTCGGTCCGCCCCCGGGCAACCTGGTTCGCGGGAGGTGTGACCGGAGGCATCGGCGGCTCGCCCAACGGCAGCGCCGGTGGTGACGGCGTCGCGGGAGGCTCGTCCCCTCCCTTCTTCTTCCTGGGAGTCCTCGCGGATGCCGGGCCCTTGTCGCGCGTGGCTTTCCCGCTGCCGCCTCCACGAGGCCGCCGTCCGTTCTTGCTCTTCAACTCGTCGCGCTCGCGCAACAGGACGTCGAGAGGGACGCCCGGCCCGCCCCGCGGAACTTGCCCCGGACGTCGTGCTTGGGGCTTCACCTTGCCGAGTAGCGGCGCTCCCTTGGTGTGGGAGGTCTTGCCCGGAGCAGCGGCAGGTCGCTCGTCGAGGTAGATCGGACGGATGGCCAGGGGCGAATGCTTGGCCGGCTTGTCGGTCGCCCGCTGCGGCGCTGGTCGTCCGGGCTTGCGCGGCACCACGCGTCCCTTCGGCGCGCGCGGCGCCGAGCGCAACGCGGCCTTCGCCTTCGTGATCTCCTGGCGCGTCTCCTCGATGACGCGCTCGGCCCGAGGCTCCGCCGCAGCGTGCGCCTCGCCCGGGTGGGTCTGCGCGTACCGGAGCACGGCCTCCGCGCGCGACTCGCCCGGCACGGGCTTGACCTTGGATCCCACGCGCTGCACGAGAGCCGCGAAGGGACCGAGCAGCGACGTGTGCAGCTCGCCGCTCCGGGCCGCGATCTCGTGGAGCCTGTGTACCTCGGCGCGCCGCCGACGTTGGTCGTGGGCGATGCGGCGGAGCTCGTCCTGGTGCGCGCGCTCGACGGCGATCGCCGCGCGCGCCACGGCGATGTCGGAGTCCGCCCCCTTGCGCACCTCGGCCAGTCGGGACAGCCGCAGATGCCGCGCGGAGGCGCGCGCCGCCTGGATCTCGTGCTCGATCTGCTCGAGTGCCGTCGCACGCTTGCTCCGGAGCTCCTCGCGCATCGCGCGGCGCTCCGAGCGGCAGAGCGCCACGATGTCGTTCATGCGGGACTTCTTGTCCGCGAGCGCCGCGCGGAGCTTGCCTTGCAGCTCCGCGACACGCGCGCGCAGCGTGCCGCGGTGTTCCTGCGGGTTCGGTCGGATGGTGGAGGGGGACATGGTGGGTGACCTTCCCCGCTCAGACGCGTGCGCCCCGCGACTTGCGCCGCACTGCAGCCTTTGACGCGCGCTTTCGCGTGACGACGCGCTCAACCTCCTCGATGACCATCGGTTGGCCGTGGTCGTCGGTCGCGACGACGACCGTTTCCCGCTCAGTCTCCAGACCGAAGAGCGGATCGATGGCCGAACGCAGCGCGATCCACTGGTCGGGCGTGAGCCAGACGTAGTCGCCGCCCAGCGCGAGCTCGACGAGACCTGCTTCGCGGGCGGTGACATCGAGCGTTCCGTACTGACCGCCCTGCAGGTTGCGAAACGAGATGAGCTTCTTGGGGAACCGGTTGATCATGACTTCTCCTGGGTGGTGGTGGTGGTGGCTTCCGGGGACGGCGTTGCAGGGGGACCAGTGGTGGAGCGGCTCGCTTGCGCTGCTGTTGCAGCTGCCGCCGCTCGCGCCTCGACGATGTCGTAGAGGTGCGCGAGCATCGCGACCTGCTCGGGTCGAAGCAGGGCCACGATCTGTGGGAACTGCTCCGGCGTGATGCTCACGATCAGCTGCTCCAGCACCTCGATCGCCCCGACCGTGCTGGCGCCAGGACGTTCGCCCGCCGGCCCCAGCTTCGCCAGAATGAGGGGCGCGAGCTGACTGAGCTTGTCGACCGCGAAGAGCCGCAGCTCGGAGCGGCGCGCCAGCTGCGCGAGCTCCAGCTCACGCTCCCGGGCGATGGACTGGAGCTTGTCCCGAAGCTCGAGGGCCTCGATCTCGCGCGCCTCCAGTGCGGTGATGCGGGCATAAGCCTGGTCGAGAAGGCGCGTGTGGTGCGCCGTGTTCTGCTCGAGGAGGCGCTCGTACTGGTCGAGGATGCCGCGGGAGTGCCCGATCGACAGCCGAGCGGAGGCTTCCGTGTGACGCATCAGCATCGCGGTCACGCCGCGTTCGTCGGGCGGGTCGGTCGGCTGCATCCAACCGCCACCCGCATCTACGCGTAGGTACATGCGGCTGATCGGCTCCGGACGATCGTCACGCAGGGCGAAGACGCCGTAGGCGAGCGAGGTCTTGAGAGCCTGCGCATCCCGCACTGCCGTCCCGTAGATGACCTCCGCCAGGGCGTTCGCATCGGTCAGCTCCGCGGTCGTCCACTCGTCGACGGTGTGGTGCGCACTGTCGCCGACCCGCTGCGCGAGGACGAAGCGCGACGCGCGCTTCCGGAGCTGGTCGGGGATCCACCGGGCGAGCTCCGAGATCGGATCGCTCTCGACGTGCCCGGGGACCGAGGAGACCGTCGACAGGACGGCGGAGCCGATGGTCATCGCGAGTCCCGCGCGACGTCGCGGTGGAGGAGCCACTCGGTGATGAGCGCGACGACACCAACAGCGGCGCCGACCGCGACGAAGGGAGCCAGGCCGTGCGTGTGCCGGACGGGCGGCGTACCCCCGGCGTCCCCAGTGTTGCCGGGCGAGGGCGAAGGGGATGCTGCCGGCGAAGGCGACGACCCGGGTGTGGGCGAGCCTCCCGGGGACGTTGCCGGGGAGGCGGAGGGCGTCGCTGCCGTGGCTGGTGTAGCCACCGGGGTCGACGAAGCCGTGGCGGCGGGTGAACCTGCGGCGGCCGACGCGGGAGTCGCAGCTGCGGCAGCGCCCGTTGCGTCGGGCGCGGGGAGGGCGGGTAGCGGCTTGCCGAACCACCGGACGCCTTCGCCGTCAGCTTTGGTCGCTGCAAACAGCTCCTTGGAGACCGTGCCCCACGCGCTCGGCGAGTACTCCCCCTTGGGCGTATGAAGGCGCTCGACCAGAGGCGCCACCGGCGCCTCGCCAAAGCCGGCCTGCTTCGGGTCCGATGGCTTGAGGCCACGCGCGCGCGCAGCCTGCAGCGTGCGCCACATGTCGGCCTGCCCGTTGGTGAGCATGGTCGTGTAGCGCTCGACCGGCGCCTCGAAGTAGCCATGCGTGCGGAGATACTGCGAGTAAGCGCCAGGACCCTGCGTGATCGCAGCCGCGAAGTCGGCCGGGCTGTAGAGGACCGTCGAGAGCCAGCCTTTGGCTGCCTCGTACTGGTTCGGGTAGATGCGGTAGTAGCCGACGTACGGCGTGCCATCGCCGCGGTGGTCGAGGTGCGCGGCGGCGCCGAAGTAGTCGGTCCCTCCGTGGGCCTTCTGCCAACTCTGCGTGGCCTGCACGCTTCCCCAGTTGTTCGTGCCGCGCAGGGTGTCCTTGAAACCGGGGATGTGCCGGCCGAACTGGCTCTCGCCGAACGCGTGTCCGATGAGCATGGCGCGCATCGCGTCGCCGAGCGTGCCGAGTCCTCGCTCGCTCCACACGGCGTCGAGGGCCGCGGCGGCGTCGAGAACGGCCTGCTCCTTGGTGACCGCGCCCGGCGATTCCGGCACGGGCGCCCCCGCCGCCACCTTGTAGAAGGGCGCAGGAGCATCGGCGATGCCCGCGGCCACGAGCGACGCGCGTGTCTGCGGTCCGTACCGACCGTCCGCCGTCAGGTGCGCGGATGCCTGGAACGTCTTCACGGCGGCCTGCACGGTCGGATCGTCCGTGCCCAGCTTGAGGATGAAGTCGGCGAGCTCTCGGGGCGTCATGTCAGTACCTCCGCGTCGACGCGCAAGTCGGCGGTATTCAGGAACGTGAGCGTGATGGGGGTGGAGCTGACCGCCCAGAACACGCCGAAGCGAAAGCCCTGCGAGTCGAAGCGGTCTCGCCGAAACGCTCGGCGTGCGGGGCACGCGAGCGCGGGGAACGCGCCGTTCGCGGGCCGCGCGGTCGCGTCGAAGACCATGAGCCAGCGAGCCGCAGGGGCCTGGGCGGCATAGCCCTCGATGGTGAGGACCTGTTCGGGCCCGGCCGAGATGAGCCCCTCCGGCCCGGACTGCGAGATCCAGTTCGTGTTGCGGAGCGTCTCGCCGTCGGAGCCGGGAGCGATGAACGCCGCCATCCGGCAGAGCACCGTCTTGGGGGGTGGCTGGCCTTTGTCGTCGACCAGCCAACCAGAGACGCTGACCGTGCTGGCGACTACCGGGAACCGCAGGCGGCGGTAGATGCGAAGCTCGCGTGCGCGGAGCGATGCGCCGCCGTGACCCCACTCGATGCCGGCGACGGGATAGACCGGCGCAGCGCCAGCGGGGGCCACCACCTCGGCGGCCGCGTACACGGTGAAGGCCTGCCCCTGGGCGACGCTGATGTTGGCGAGCGACTTCTTCTCGCCACCGCGCAGGGTCATGCGGTCGCCGAAGTTGACGTCGCTCTTGCGGACCGTGGCGTAGGTCATGGCGCCTGCCGCCCTCCCTGGGAGGCGGCTGCGGTCGCAGCCCCCTTGAGCAAACGCACCGGCGAGCCGCCGGAAGCGCCAAGGCGGACCGCTTCGGCGGCGGCACCGCCCGCGCGGCCCTCGGCATGCACCACGTGCTCGACCGTCTCGGTCACGCCCTTGGGTAGGGTCACGCCGGCCGCGTAGCGCTGGACGTAGTGCCCGACGAGCTCTTCGGCCGCCTTCTTGACGGGTACGCGCTTGACGACCAGGTGCGCGAGCGTGTCGAACACCTGCCGGGGCAGGCCCTCGGGAACCTCGCTGCGCGCCCCCGCCAGGACCGCGTCGGTGATGCTGCCGTGGTGCGCAAGCTTGAGCACTGCCTCCAGCACCATGTCGGTGACGTTCCGGATTCCCGGAGGGATCGGGATGGCGCCGTAGGCAGCGTGGAGGGCGACCTCGAGCGCCCCCCCGCCGTCGAGCACGGCCAGCCCTGTCCCGATGGCGGCGCCGATGCCGCTGCCGATACCCGGCACCAGCGCCGAGAGGCCCTGCACCATCTTGGCCTCGTCGGTGACGATCTTCTTCATCTCGTTGAAGTCGCCGTGCTGGATGGCGGTCGTCATGTGTTCGAGCTTTTGCCACGGAGACAGGGCATGCAGTGTCCCGCCGATGACCGGGACCTTCTCGGCCAGACGCAGCGGCGTATCGAGCACGTGGGCGACCACACGCCCGCCGGTCATCAGCGCATCGCCGATGTGGCGAGCCGTCTCGCTGCCATGCGTTGCCGCATAGGCGACGTTGTGGACGAACTGCCTGGCATCGATATCCCCGAGGCGTGCCTTCATCACGACGCGTGAAGCGGCCTCGAGTCGCTGCCGGTCCTCCTGCGGCAAAAGGGGAGCTTGTCCCAAGAGGTGCACGCCGCCGGCCGCGGCGTCGCGGACGATGTTGAACGCAGGGCGAGCCAGGGACGTGGCGGCCTTGGACGTCGCATCGAAGGTGCCCTCGGCGGCGCGCGCGGTGGCGTGGCCGACGTCCTGGGCCGCGTGCGCGATGCCATGGGCCGCATTCTCCAAGCCGTGCTTCAGACCGCCGAACAGAGAGCCGGTTCGGAACAGCGGACCGGTGTCGACCCGGTGCAGGAGCCGCAGCGGTCCCAACGCCGACTCATCGACCTCGATGATGACGGCCACGCATCCCGTGCTCGTGAGAAGCACACGGAACGTACCCTCAGAGAGGATGCAGGTGTCGTGTTGGCAGCGGATCATGACTGGACCTCGGCCGTGGAGGAGGGGAACGGATCGAGCGACGTTGCCGGCTCCGCGGTCACCGCGAGGCCCTCTGCAGGGACAAGCGGCCCAGCGGCCCGGGAGCGAAGGGTGTGTGCGCGGCGCGCGAGGATGTCCGCCGCCGTGGGGTAGGGCGCTCGGATCGACTCGGCGAATCCTTCGAGCACCACCGGATCGGTCTCCTCCACGAGCGCACGCATCGCCGCCTGAAGTACGGTGGCCACGTCCAGATCGCGCGCCGTTGGGGCGCGGGCGGCCCACGCCGGCTCGACCTCGGGCGCTCGTTCGGGTTCCTGAGCGGCCGGGAGGGCCGCGGGAGCAGCGGCGGCCGCGGAGAGAGGAGCGGGCCCAGCGCCACTCGCTCGCAACATGGCTGCCTTCGCACGGAGCTCGCCCGCCGACAGGGGGTAGTGCGCGTCGAGCGAACCTCCGAGCGCGTCGAGGCGCACGGGATCGTTGTCTCCGCCCAAAGCCGTGAGCACCTGGTCGACGACGCTCGGGGGCATGCCGCGATCGAGCTCGACGACGAGGCCCGCGGCTGTGGGCGGCTCGCGGTAGGCGGGGCGCTTGTGATGGCCTGCAGCGGCGATGAAGACGACCGCCGCGATGCCGAGCACGATGAACAGAGCAGGCATGGAAAAGAGACCTCGGAGTGAAGGTGAGAGGACGGGTCGTGCCGCTAGGGCATTCCGAGCTCGCGCGAAGGGTCCTCGATGGGACCGGCCGCGCGGCGAACGGCGATGTGGTACGTGACGTGTCTGCCTTGCGTGAAGACGGTCACGCGCGGCATCGCGGCCAGCTCTCCCGCGACGCGCAGCTCGGCGATGCGCCACCCAGCCAGGTCTTCGCAGTCGCCCACCCCAAGCGAGAGCGTCTCGGGGATGTCATTCCAGTCGTCCTGCGTCCCTGGTTCTTCCTCGTAGCGAACGTCGCTCTCGTAGAGTCGCGGGGTTTCCGGATGCAGACGCAGGTACGCGACGTTGGCCGCGATGAGCGCCTCCATCATCAGGCGCAGCACTGCCTCGCGCGAGGGCGTGTCGAGCGCGTCGAAGGAGCGCAACCGAAACTGCGGCCCATACATTCGCTCGGCTCCAGACACGCCCCCGCGCACCGGGACGTCAGTCGTTGGTCTCTTCCACCAGGCCGTAGAGCACCGCGCCGAAGTCCTGCGGCGCCGTGTCGACGTTGTGGACCAGCAGCGTGATGACGATCCCCGGAGGGGCCGGATCGAGCTCCATCTGCGTACCCACCGACAGCGAGGAGAACGCCTCGCCGGGCATCTCGCCGGTCGCGGCGAGCTGGCTGTCCTTGCCGACCTTGATGTCGACGATGTTGAAGTAGCGCGCGATCGACTGCGCCACCGCGAGCCGGTGACCCTGGAAGCGCACCTGCGGCTTGACCTCGATCTCCTGGGTCGCCCCGGCCGGAATCGCCGAGTACACGAAGCCGATCGGGAAGTTCCGGACGTCCTGCGACGTCGTCTGGTGCTTGGGCGTGCGGCGCCTCTCCCGCTCCTCGCGCCGCTCGTGATCGCGATCGCGCCCGTGATGCTCGCGCTCGTGCGGGTAGTAGTCGGGGTGCGCTCCACCTCCGCCGGGGTGCATGCCGGGATGCATGCCGCCGCCCTGCATGCCCGGGTGCATCCCGGGGTGCATGCCACCGCCCTGCATGCCCGGGTGCATGCCGGGATGCATGCCGCCCATTCCGGGGTGCATGCCCGGATGCACGCCGGGGTGCATTCCCGGGTGCATGCCGGGGTGCATGTCGTGCCCCCCCGGGTGCATGGCGCGGGCATCGTGGATGGGATGCCCTCCGGGGTGTTGCGCGCCCGGGTGTGCTCCTTGGTGGAGCACCATCGGAGCGGCGCCAGTCTGATGCAAGAGAGCTTCGTAATCGCGATCCATGGGAGAACTCCTTCGTCGTGGGTTGGCAGGCAAGAGAGAGCCGTGCGCGCGCTGTCCG